>Ga0210406_10000063_pt1 | contig 168493 bp, 134 predicted proteins | sample IncBWC30MmetaG_FD_155454 | JGI IMG/M metagenome (GOLD analysis project Ga0210406, IMG submission 155454) | Forest soil microbial communities from Barre Woods Harvard Forest LTER site, Petersham, Massachusetts, United States - Inc-BW-C-30-M | ecosystem: Environmental > Terrestrial > Soil >... | reverse complement strand
TTCCTGACGCAAGCAAACATGATTACGCAGTCCGACGCACTCAAAGCCTCGGGTTTGCAGGAGCACGGCTTCGTCTATATCAATCTCGATTCCGGCTGGCAGGGTAGTTTCGACCAGAACGGCAGGCCCATTCCAAATAACACGACATTCCCTGACATCAAGGGAATGGTCGACCATATTCACGCCAACGGGCAAAAGGCGGGTATCTATTGGATCCCCGGCATCGAGCAACCGGCTGTCGACGGCAACTATCCCATCCTTGGCACGCCGTACCACACGCAGGATATCGTCGTCATCCCGCTTGCCAAAGGCAACGCCTTCGCCGCCAACCCGCCCAATCCCTACCACGATAAAATCGACTTCACCAAGCCTGGAGCGCAGGAGTACATGGACTCGATCGTAGAGCTCTTCTCGTCCTGGGGCTTCGATTTCATCAAACTCGACGCTGTTACGCCGGGCTCTTATTCAAACGACCTCTCCATCGACAACCGGGCCGATGTTGAAGCCTGGTCGAACGCCATTACCAGGACGGGACGGCCCATCTGGCTTACAGTCTCCTGGCAGCTCTCCCAGGACTATGCCTCCGTCTGGCAACAGTGGTCGAATGCGCGCCGCATTGACGACGATGTCGAGTGCGAAGGCCGCTGCGCCACCCTGACCAACTGGCCGCGTATCGTGTTACGCGAATACGACGACGTGGGCTGGGAGCATGAAGCCAGCACCACCTTGGGATGGAATGACATGGACACGCTCGATGTCGGCGATGGCTCGCTCGATGGCCTCTCTGACGTGGAGAAGCAGACTGCGATCACTATTTGGGCGATGGCGAACTCCCCCGTGTATCTCGGTGGAGATCTCACCAAACTCGATAATTTCGCCAAGTCGGCCTTCACGAATGACGAACTCATCGTCGTTGATCAGTCCGGCCTCCCCGCCGTCCAGGTGACTGGCGGCCCGCAGCCCGTCTGGATGTCGAAACAAGCGGACGGCAGTATCTACGTTGCCGTCTACAATCTGAATGGTCTGTCCAGCAAAGTTACTGTTCGCTGGAGCGATCTCGGTTTCCGCCACGCCCGGGCGGTGCGTGATGTGTGGAACCGTACCAACCTTGGGCCATCAGCGGGTGCATTTACCACGACCCTCGTTGGCCACGGCTCACGCTTGTTGAAGGTCACGCCCTTGGGCGCGGTTGCGGCGCCCGTCGGCCAGGTCTATGAAGCAGAGACCGCAACGCTCAGTGGCGCAACGGTTGTCTCTTCTTGCTCCGCCTGTTCCGGTGGAGCGAAGCTGAGCTACCTTGGGGCGTCGCCCAGCTCCAACACCGCGACCTTTAATGTCTATGTAAAGAATGCTGGAACCTACCGCATGGAAGTTGACGCGATGACCCAGGGACCGCGGGCCCTAGTGTACGTCGTGAACGGAACGCACCCGGCGACCGCTGAACATGGGGGAGGCAGCTTTAACCTGCCGCAAGCCACCACTGTGCCGGTCACCCTGCTGGCGGGTAATAATACGATCACCTTCGGCAATCCCGGAACCTACGCCCCGGATCTCGATCGCATCGTCATCTCCGGTAACGGAAGTGCGGTCGCTCCGGATTTCACCACGTACGAGGCGGAGGCGGCACAACTCAGCGGCACGGCCAGCGTCGGCGGCTGCGGTTTCTGCTCGGGTGGAGCCTACGTAGGAAACTACGGTGCCGGCAACCAGAACGCCGTTACGTTTCCTGCGGTTACGGTCGCAAAGGCAGGCACATATCAACTCGAGATCGACTACACCACCAGCGGCCTGCGCACGTTCTATATCTACGTCAATAACGGTCCGCCCACCGTCCTGAACGTAAACGGTAGCACCTTCGATTCCCCGGTGCCTGCCCTGATTTCTGTACAACTGAATGCCGGAGCAAACCAGATCGTGATCACCAATCCCAATCCTGGGGGCTATGCGCCCGGGCTGGACAGCATCACCGTTGGACCCTGAATATCGCCGACTTAAAATCGGCGCTCAATATAGCCCGTCTGGATGGAGATGTCTCCGGGCTGGACCGTCCGCAGCCGAAGGGACATTACGGAATGGGCGCTTTCATGAGGAGCATCGATACCATCCTGTGGGGGCGAAAGACCTACACCAAAGGAATTGAGATGGGCATGAAAGATGGAGAATTCGGCGCAAAGAGCAAGAACTACCTGTTTTCCCGCCAACCGCAACGGTCGCTGTTGCCTCGAACTCCAAGCTCTTTGAGGTTCGTGGCGAGACCGCGACGATTTGCCTGCCAGCCCTTCCACATCAAATTATCGGCCTTCAGTGTTGGACGGATCACTCGATCGAATCAATTGTCGAGGTCGGGTGCCCCGCCAATGATGTTGGGAAAGATGAAACCGGAGACCTGGGCAGGCTTGATCGCATCGAGCAACAGCTGTAGTGGTTTGATGATGGGCACGAGTCCCGGCTTATCGACGTCCTCCTCCGTCTTGGTGTTCTTCAGCTTGAGTGGCACAGGCTGCGGGCAGATCGAGAGCAGATGCTCGCCGTCATCCCACCCCAGGCCTCAGCCCATTGAACCAGCACGACTGTATAGTTTTGAACAGACACAACTAAACGGTAATGGTAAGTTCTTACGATTGAAGGATAAATGAGGAACTGACGCGGCCCTCCCCTGGGTCTTTCCAGTTCCTGTCTCGCTGGTGGCGCAGCTAACGGGTGGGGCTGCGCCACGATCTTGTATCTTGTGAGGACGCTCGCCTATGATGACTAGGATACCCTTTGCCGATCCATCGCCTGATCGAGACGACCCCCGTGGCGTACCCGAGCCACCCGAGTCCCTTGCCATCAATCGGAAGGCTGCGTTTCAGTGGCCTCCAGATTGTGTGTGGCCGTTTGCTGATCATAGATTCGACACCGATACCTAGGGTACCTAACTTGGGCAACTTGGGCACGTTCCACTACGCAGCCGCTGCCGTCACCGCGACGTTCGTGTAGCTTCGCCATCCGCCGGTGTCAACTGTGAGTCCACTTCATCCGCGGTCGTCTTGACATCCGGCAACAGCAACCTGAGGTCTAGCGCTCTAGGGTTTCTCTGCAAGATCCCAAAGAGGGTGACTTGCAATATTCGCGAATCGTGCACCAGCATGGCAGCAGTGTAGCCTTGCAATTTCCGCACCTTGCCAGCGGCGACGGCTGCGGCGGAACCGATGGATTCGCTCTCTTCTCCGGGGTTGTGGGATGCTCTCAGGCGCACAATGAGGTCTTCAATCTTCAATCAGCTTCGGAAGAAGAGAAATTTCAGAGCTTCAGCTACGTTGGGACGGCGATTGCCCGAACCCCTTGCGTGCCGGGGTCGCGGTCGTGTCGCTCATCTGGCGAAACGGCTTCATCGTCATCCACCAGCAGGACCTTGTGGGAAATCTGGCGTTCGGTCGGAGTCATACAGCACCGCTTTTCCTGAAATAACTAGAGTGTGACTGTCATTATATTGTGGGCACTGTACACAATTGAACAGTTATTTGGACTGTCACTAGGTATGTTGTCTGAAGTTGAAACTCGTGACGCGGTCATGGGTTAGTGGCGAAGCACCCGCCGTTCGACCCTCACGACCGCCTCACTTTACTGTTGTGTCGATGTAGCTTTCGGGCTGGACCACCGGGTTCGGCCCTTTTTTGCTACCTATGTCGTCAATGAGGGTTTGCTTGAGAATCGAAGCGTAAATTACGTCCGGCACACAAGAGAGTTGAAATAGGCGATGTCAGCCAGCAGTGTTTCTGATTTTTCCCATCCCATCGGTATTCTAATGTCCGCCGCAGGTCGCTTCGTGGTGTGCATCGATTGCCATCTCAGCGTCGAATTTCCTGCCGGGGCGCATTACAAGATCATTGCGAGACAGTTCGCCGCACACGTGTGCCCCTCCCAACGCTCGTCGAAAGATGATGCTCTTTCAACGAAAGCATCTACCGCCGACGCCGCGACTTCAGAAGCCTTGAATCGCTTTGACTTTGATCGTAATGCGACTCCCATGTGGGTCTTCGACATCCGCACCCTCGCCTTTTCTGCGGTCAACGATGCGGCAGTGAATCATTACGGCTACTCGCGAAACGAATTCCTGTCAATGACCATTCTGGACATTCGACCTAGCGAGGACGTTGCTTCCTTATTAAAGGAAATATTGCAGAAAAGAGTACTGAACTCAGCCAAGGAACTCCGGAAACACAAGAGAAAGGACGGCAGCTTGATCGACGTGGAGGTTACGCGCCGTGAATTGCTCTTCAACGGATGCGTCGCCGACATCGTGACCGCCGTCGATGTAACTGGACACCCTCCTATTCCAGGTTCCATCATGGGACAAAGCACGCATGATGCGGCCTGATTTCTAAATTTGAACGGGAGAATTTGCGCTCATTTATTTTGGGAGCGGCGTAAAACTTCGCCTTTCAGGGCGGAGAGGTTCAATTGGAAAGGCATATTGCAAGTAATTCCGGTGCGGTTCTGCACCGCTCCCCGACCGCACGCGAGTCAAGTCCAAGTGGCTAAACGAAGACGCGACCGTCACTTTCTGGCGCGCCGGTGTCACAGCCACGTTAGCCGTCGCCGGCCACCCTCCGGAAGCAACGGGCCAAAACGGTGTGGCCAGTGTCCGGCCCTGTCCTTGCCCTATCCGATGCTTATGATGATTGCTTCACGCTCGTCTCCTTGGCCGCCTGGCTTGGCCTTCGTGAGCACTCGGTTTGCTATGGGTGGCTCTGTCGGCAGGACGGAAGGAAAGTTCTAGCTCAGTTTTCTCTCCTCCAGACAAGCCGCTTGGGTCATGAGGTAATTCTGTTCCGGGAGACTTGTCGTCCGGCTGGCGGCAATGCGGTAGTGCTTGATGGCGATTTCATAGTCGCCAACCATTTCGAGCAAATGGGCGCGAACCGCGTCAAGACGATAGTGGCCAGCAAGCCGAGGGTCGCTATCGAGCGTCGTTAACAATTCGAGACCTTTCGAAGGGCCGTGTACCATGGCGGCCGCAATGGCATGATTGAGTGTGACCATAGGGCTGGGAGACACACGTTTCAGCAGTTCGTACAATGCCAGGATCTGCGGCCAATCTGTGTCTTGCGCTCGCGCCGCTTCGTCATGTACTGCAGCGATAGCCGCCTGTAACTGATACAGACCGACGGATCGTTTCGATAGTGCTTCGGTCAACAGCCCGATGCCTTCGGAGATCTCGGCCCGGTCCCACAGGGTTCGATCTTGCTTGTCTAAGGGAATCAATTCCTCATCAGGTCCGGTTCGTGCCGCACGGCGAGCGTCGGTTAGCAACATGAGCGCCAAAAGGCCTGCCACTTCTCCATCCTCGGGTATCAGCGCTTTTGCATCGCGAGTTAACCGAATCGCCTCACGTGCCAGATCGAGCCGTTGTAGGCGAGCTCCGATGCTGCTGGCGTAGCCTTCATTGAAGATCAGGTAGAGCACATGAAGAGCTGCAGGCAGCCGGACAGCACGCTCCTGCGGGGAAGGCAGGCGGAATGGCACACCGGAGGCCTTGATGCTTTGCTTCGCGCGGCTGATCCGCTGCGCCATGGTCGCCTCGGGAACCAGGAATGCGTTAGCAATTTCCGCGGTAGTCAAACCGCCGACGGCGCGCAGAGTCAGAGCAATTGCCGAGGACGAAGTGAGGGCGGGGTGGCAGCACATAAACAACAAGATGAGCGTGTCGTCTGGATCCATGTCAGACTCGATTTCGTCGACGTGCGCCGTGGCCTCCGCATCACTCGCGACCGCGGTTTCCCTCTGACGACGGGCAATTTCGCTGCGCACCTGGTCGGCCACACGGCGGGATGCGACCTGGATCAACCAGCCGCGTGGATTCTCGGGAACACCCTCCTGCGGCCACTGCGTAAAGGCCGCTATCATGGCCTCCTGCACAGCGTCCTCGGCGGAGGAGAAGTCTCGAAAACGGCGTGCGACCGAGCCAAGCACCTGTGGTGCAAGTTCGCGCAAAAGATGCTCGGAAGTCGCGTCCCAGGGCTTTGTCATCGCAGCTCTCGCTACAGCATTTCCGGCGGAGGCCCGCTCATAATTGGACGCACTTCAATCGGCATGTTCAACGGCGCCCCACCGGGACCTGGAGCCCCCGACGCTTTCGCCGCGATGGCATAGGCTCGCTCCGGAGAGTCGACGTCAACAATCCAGTATCCCGCGAGAAATTCCTTGCTCTCAGGGAATACGCCGTCTGTGATCGGTACGCCATCCTTACCAGCGCGCACCAGCTTAGCCTGATCGGGAAAAGACAGACCTTCGGCTGAGACCAACTCGCCGCATTGGCGAAGCTCTTTGTTGAGACCGATCATAAATGCGATGTGTGCCTGGAGGTCTTTCTGGGCCCACGGGGGGACTCCCCGGCCGGCTCGCATCGTGTTCATCATCAAGATGTATTTCATTTTTCCTGTTCTCCTTTGATTTTGTCCGGCGCTGCTTTCCGCGCCTTCGCAGGTTTGCCGGAATGCGCGCCATTCTCGGCATTCCCTGATTGGGACTTAGATTGCTCATAAGCCGCGAACCGCCGGACTTCAATCGGCATGTTCGCAGGTGCCCCTCCGCGACCCGGCACTGCCGAAATCCGGCCCGCTATGGCATAAGCTCGCTCCGGAGTGGCCACGTCAACGATCCAGTAGCCCAGCAGAAACTCTTTCGACTCGGGAAAAATACCGTCTGTGATCGGCATGCCATTTTTCTCACCGCGCACAACCTTCGCTTCAGCGGGTTCGGCTAAGCCCTGCGTGGCCACAAACTCTCCCGATCCGCTCAGATCGTTGGTGATGCTGCGGAGGAAAGCCATGCCCGTTTCAATATCCTTTTGTGACCAGGCGTGATAGCTGTCAACGCCTGCCTTGGTGCCGGACATCAGCAAAATGTATTTCATATCCATCGCTCCTATGTCGTTTTTGTTCGGCTTAATACTCTTCGCCTTAAGACTTCTTGTCGGTTTGAAACATCCAGCGGACACCGAATTTGTCGTTGAGTGCTCCGTAGGTGCCGAAAAACTGCTCTTTCAGAGGGTCGATCACTTCTGCGCCGTCCGAAAATCTTTCAAAAAGGGTCTTCAATTCCTCCAATGTTCCTCCACTGAGATAGAGGCAAACCGTGTTGCCACGGATTGGAGTTCGGTCAGGCCGTAGCCAGTCCGAGGCTGAAATCTCCGTATGGCCGTTTCTGAGCCGGGCATTGACGATTTTCTCCTGCTGAACTGCCGGCATGAAATCCTTGGCTGGAGAATCCTTAACCTTAGTCGAGGTCAGTTCTCCGCCAAAACAGGATTTGTAGAACTCCATGGCCTGCTGGCATTTGCCATCGAACAACAGGTATGGGGTCAAGGTGATCATTTCATTCCCTCCCATTTTCTGCATATTAGAGTCTGCCATCGAACGAGCAGGTAAAGCCGCCACCGCCGCAGCGGAGAGCGCCGAAGCGACGAAACCTCGACGAGACACTTCGGTTGACTTTGCCAATGGTCATTCTCCTTTTGTGAAGTACTTGCCAGACCCTAGTCTGCGCTTTCATCGGGTAGTCGGAGCCGTTGCGGCGTTCTCTACATCCCTCGAAAAGATTATTTTTAACCAAAAAATCAGGTCCAGCCTGTCGATTTTTCTCACCCAGAACCGACATACGAGTGGAGGGTGGAAAATGACGACGGACGATGTGGTAGTTGACGTTAGCCAGGACTGGGTACTGGCCTGCGATGTGCAGCGGCGCTTTATGCAGGGTCTGGGCCGGACCAGCGATTCGGTGGACTACGGCGCGCGCTGTCGCCAGGTTCGAGCCCTCGGCGGCGATTGCTATGATTTCATGCCCCTTGCAAATGACCGCCTGGCGCTGGTGGTTGGCGATGCCTCCGGCAAAGGCGTCGCCGCGGCCCTCATGATCGCCAGTGTGCAGTCCTCACTTCGGACAGCGGCGTTATTCACGGGAAACGACCTCGCTACACTACTCAAGATAGTAAACCTCCAGGCATATGCTTCCTCGCTCGCGGACCGTTATGCGACCGTGTTCTACGGCGTCTTCGACCGGGCGACGCGCACGCTACGGTACGTGAATGCCGGACACACTCCGCCGATCGTTCGTCGGCGAAACGGTTCGATCGATACGCTCGAGACGGGCGGCGCACCGGTTGGTATGTTTCCTGATTCGAGCTATGAGGAGGGAGCGGTGCAGCTTGATCCCGGCGATGTGGTCATCACCTGCACCGACGGAGTCATTGAAACGGCAAACCAATCTGGCGAGGAGTGGGGAGTTCAGCGCCTGTTGAAAGCGACAGCCGCCTGGGCCCGACTCGGGACTGAGAATGCTGAACATCTCGTCCAGTCGATCTTCAACTCCATGGACGACTTCTCCGGAGGGTGCCAGATGGATGATGCGACATTAGCGGTTTTGCGGGTGCTCTAAACCCGCCCATGTGAAGAACTGCTCGTGATAACTCCCAGAAAGAAGAAAGGTTCAAAAATGAAGTTAGACAGGAAGTTCTCAGCCAAATTACAAAAGAGTTCCCAAAAGGGTGGTTGGACCTATGTCGTCTGGCCTAGTTCAGTCAAGTTCTTTGGAACTCGGGGCTTGGTAAAGGTCAGGGGCAAAATCGATGGGCACCCCTTTCGGAGTTCGTTCATGGCTCTGGGTGATGGCACACATAAACTGCCTGTACGGGCAGACATTCGCCAAGCGATCGGGAAGACGGAGGGTGACGCAGTGACCATATCCCTGGAAGAACGGATCGAATAATTCCTCCAACATAAGGGTTTGCTCGGCTGACGATTCCTCGTAGAGGCAATCAGTCGTTCCCAGCGGCCCAGACTTCTGGATGCGTCGCCGGAAAGAATCGTACTGGAAGGCGACCGCTTCCCTGCCGGGGACTCCACCTGCGCCGTCCGAGTTTCGAAGTCGCAGGTATAGCTCCTGCCACTGGCATCGGTCAGCGGGTTGCCGTTGCTGTCTAATGCTGATCGGGACACGGTTTTCCCACTAGACTTTTGCATCCTCAATGCAGTTCTGCGTTTAGCCCGGTCGTTGTCCTGAAAACTTGGCAGCTTTTTTTCTCCGAAACCCCGGAACCGAGTTTTGGAGAACGTCTCGGTTTTCCCCTTGGTCGTGAGTTCCCGGCAAACCAACACCAGCAGCTAAGGAAAAAACTCCCTCAGCGCGGATCGCCACCTGCGAATAGAGTTCCTTGCTGCTCAGGTCGGCGTGCCGGACGCTGGGCCGCTCTCTCCGCGGCTATATTCAACAAGTTACCCTGCAAGAACCTCAAACCCCAGTAGAAAGGGCATCTGGCAGGATTGTTCCTTGTTTCACCGGCTTGCGGCTCGGCAACCCAAGGTTGCTCTAGGCAGCAACCCACCAGGGCTGACGTGCCCCCTACCCCCTTAGTGCTCTGGAGTGTTCTGGCTGATCTCCGCTGTTGCGACCCATGCGTTGGTTATACTTAGTTATACAATCAGAGTTATACAATCAGAGTCGCTGTCAATCTTGAGGGGGTTTATGGCAAATCTAACCAATGCGCTTCAGCAGCTTCGTGCGGAGCAACGAGAAGCGCAGTTGCACGTAGAGAAGTTAGACCAAGCGATTTCCGTGATCGAGTCGCTAAATCGTTCCGGAACGTCTCGGAACGGAAAACAAGCAACCCGAATTGTCTCGGCAGCTTCACGACGGAAAATGGCGAGGGCGCAAAAGGCGAGATGGGCGAAGGTTCGGAAGGGACCCCAGCCTGTAGCGAAAACAACTGGCCCGGCTCCTGCAAGGCGCACCATTTCGTTAGCAGGACGCAGGAGGATCGCAGCGGCGCAAAAAGCGCGGTGGGCGAAGCTGAAGGCGGGGCAGAAGAAAGCGGCGTAAATAACGCATAAAGCCCGCTGCTTCGGTGGCGGGCTTTCTCTTTGATGAGGAAGCACAACGACTTGCCAGATGGGCTAGGCAATACCTGCGACCGGGCTCGGTTGCACTGTCACACCGGTAGCTTGCTGCGCAAACTCGCAGCGCCATGCCTCACAAACGCACTGAAAACCTCCCGCCAAGCTTTTGCACCAACAGTGAATTTCGACGCACGCAACTGCGATGCAGGGACTTCAGTGTGCCGTATTCTACGCCACAACAAAACACCGCGTCTGTCTTCAATCGGACGAGTCGTAGGAAACCGCGGAACAGAAATCGAAATATAGAAATATAGAAATAGAAATGAAGATAGCGTGAATGAGATGACTCTGAGGGAGCAGAAATCTTCCCGCCGACAGTGCAACCCTCACGACACCTCCCCAGAGATCGTTACATAGCTTCCGAAATGGCGGACTGGACGAAAGTCTTCCGCTTTGGCCACAGCATCTGGGTGCCAACCACGGTGAACGATTCGAAAGCCATGCTGTTCGGACTCGACACCGGTGCCTTCAGTAATCGCAGGTCAGAGCGTGCCGGGTGGCAGGTCAGCAAGATTAATTCCGCAGACCGCTTGCGGATTCATGGTGTAAACGGCGCGGCCGCAGCACTGAATCGTGCTGAGTAGCCGATTTCTGGATCGGGAAACGGGTCCTCAGGTTCCAACAACTGCTGCACGAACTGCGCGCAATCGGTTCCCAGAAGCCTGAAACGCACCAAAACCACTCGCCAGCGCTTATATCTCATAACAACATAGGCAAGGGTTGGGTCATTTCGTAATCGCAGGTCAGCCGGTTCAAGTCCGCTCATCGCTCCGGTTACCACTCTTTGTTGCGCTCCTTACTCCATACTCCATACTCCATACTCCAAACTCCCGGAACCACTTTCTGAACTGCCACCTCTTGTCTGGCCGCCCGAAGGAGCATAACGTTAATCGGGTGATCTTTCCTCGGTCGAGTGGAATCCTTCTTCACGTAGCATCTTTGCCCGGTGGCCACGGAATCGGCGATTTGGGAAATTCTGCCCATGAATTTGTGGAGTTTCTGGCCGAGTCGGGACAGAAAATCTGGCAAGTATTGCCCGTGAGTCCCACCGGATACGGCGATTCCCCCTATCAGTGCTTTTCGGCATTCGCCGGCAACCCCCTATTCGTCGATTTGAGTGCTCTTCGGGAGCAGGGTGTGCTGTCTGGGCAGGACTTAGCCAATGCACCGAATTTCCCCGATGAGCATGTCGAGTACGAGCGCGTGATCGATTTCAAACAGGGTCTGCTTCGCAAAGCCGCAGGTGCGTTTCTGGCGGACAGTGCGCACCTTGATCGTCGCGCTTTCGACACTTTTTGCCAAAGCAACCGCGCCTGGCTGGACGATTACGCGCTCTTTATGGCGTGCAAGAGAATCCACAAGGACGTGGCTTGGGTCCACTGGGACGCAGGATTACGACAACGGGACTCCGCGGTGTTAGAAAAATGGCGGAACCAATTGTCTTCCGAGACCGAGGTCCACAAATTTGCGCAGTTCGAATTTTTTCGACAATGGCAGAAACTCAGAGCTCATTGCAGCCGCCACGGTATAAGGATTATGGGTGACATCCCGATCTACGTCGCTCACGACAGCGCTGATGTGTGGGCTCGTCCTGAGTTGTTTCGTTTGGATGAACACGGCAGACCCACTGCCGTTTCAGGCGTTCCCCCGGACTATTTCAGCGCCACGGGTCAACTCTGGGGAAACCCTCTCTATCGCTGGGACGTGTCTGCTGTTTCTGGTCACCGGTGGTGGATTGACCGCGTCCGCGGGTCGCTCAAACTGTTCGACCTGGTGCGACTGGATCATTTTCGCGGTTTCGAGGCTTACTGGGAGATCCCGGGTGGCGCCTTGACGGCTTCGGGAGGCAAGTGGGTAAAGGGACCGGGTCGGGAGCTTTTCGAGACCTTACAAAATGAATTGAAAGAACTGCCATTCGTTGCCGAAAATCTCGGAGTGATTACACCTGAGGTCGAAGCTCTTCGCGAGGAGTTTGGGTTCCCCGGCATGAGCCTGCTGCAGTTTGCCTTCGGAAACGATCCCCAAGGGCCGAGCTTCCGCCCTCACAATTATTCTCGCGAACTGGTGGCCTACACCGGCGGACACGACAATGACACCACGGTTGGTTGGTGGACGAGTCCGGGGATCGGGGAAAGCACTCGAACCGCCGAGGATATCCGCAAAGAACGGGATTTCACCCGGGCATACCTTGGGTTTCAAAATCAGCCGGTCCATTGGGTATTCATTCGCGCCGTTTTGGCGTCGGTGGCGAACATCGCCATTGTCCCCTTGCAGGATGTGTTGGGTCTGGGCAGCGAAGCCCGAATGAATCTACCGGGAACAGTAAGCGGAAACTGGAAATGGCGTTACAAATCAGGCGCCTTGATGCGGGAGATCAGCGAGCAGTTGAGAACGCTGACAGATCTCTACGATCGTTGACCGTTCGTCGAGTCTTTATCTTTTCAGTCTTTATCTTTTCATCTTAAGTCTGGGCCACAGTGGGGCTATAGCGGCGACAATTCGTCTTCGTTCTCTTCCTTCTTCCCGCGAACAAACTTCTCCTCCAGAAAACGTTGCGCCAAGTTTCGGCCTCCAATGCCGAACGCGATTGCCAGTCCGAACATAAGAGCGCCGAAACCAATTCCGAAGGCAACCAGCATGGTCTGCTCCGCCAGACCCAGTTCCTCAAAAACGATAGAAAATACGAAAACAATAATGATGCTGCGGACGGCAAGACTGACAATTCGAGCCGAAGGCATATTCGCATTGACCGCTGCCAACAAAGCGGCGCGAGAAAAGAAGCTGGCTGCCAGCAATCCAAAAAAGAGGATGAACATCGCCACGAATAGACGCGGCAAGAAGAGAAAAACTTTTGAGATTTGCTCCTGCAGGCCCAGGATCCCAAGCACACTCACGCCCAGCATGATGAAGCCGAGCCAGGTTACCCAGAAGACGAACCGGCTCACCATTTCCGTGGCCGTAGGCAGAGCGGCCTTGGAGAGCAGTTGAGAGGCGCCGGTGTTTTCTGAGAGTTTGTCGAACTTGATGAGTTGCAGAATGCTGCGCAGAATCACCTTTACAGCGTATGCGATGACCCAGCCAACAAATGCCAGGATCAGCAGTGCGATCAGACGAGGAAGGTAGTGCGCGAAACCTCTGGCCAGTTCGTGCACCGCCTGAACCAGTTCGCTTACAATCATTTCCCGCATAGTTGCCTCACTCTCTCGATTTCCACAGGTCTAGCAGATACGGTTTCAATCGCTCGAACTCGAGACATAAGCCTTCGATGTCGTTCTCGACGTCGTTCGCAGAGCCGGTGCGGTTCTCACTCAGGAACGTGAACACTCTCCCGCGAAACAGTGGTGCCAGCGCCTGGATGATGTGGTCCCGGCTGATCACCGATTTCTGATACGACGCGGCAAACTCGTAAACCGTCCTGACCCACAATTCCGCCGGGTAACGAAACTCCTCGTCCCCTAGCCGGGCGATTCGTTGCAGTTCTGCCAGGGTAGAGGGGGAAAGAATCGCTTGGAAGACCGACTGCAATTGGGCCACTCCGGTCGAGAACATCTCGCGCAATCGTTTCCGATTTACCCGAGTTGGCTCCAGCAGAAGCTCCTGTTCGCTGCCTGTCGTGGGTACCGGCTTCGAACCGGCCACGGTGCTCCATAGGGAAAAGTCTGACTCCATGGCGGAGAACAAGGCGCCCACGGTTTGTCGGAGTGCCGGCACCAGATCCGCGCCGCGGCGCTCGGTGTGATCCTTTTCTCCCAGGAAGGACTGACAGATGCCGTAACCCCCCGTAATCGCGGCCAGGGTGAAGCGAAGTTCGACACCAGCGCCCGAGTTTCCGTCATTCCAGCCATTTTGGCCCAGGAATTGGCTTCCCAGACGGCCGGAGAATCCGAACTCAGGCATGTAGGGCTCACGGATTCTCAGTCCGTAGAGAGCCCGGACCATCGGGTACAGCAAATTCGTCATCACCAGACCATCGAGCTTGTGCCGGCGATAGGTGGGGGCCACCAGATCGAAACCGCCGCGATAAATGGGGTCGAGAAGACTTGAGATCCATTCGGGCTGGAGGCTCGCCGACTCGGGTGACATCACGATGCAGGCCTTGGCCCGCAGCAGCTCAGCCGCAGCCATGATTGTACGCAGTGCAACTCCGCTCCCCGGGCCGTTGGCGCACGTGGTGCTAATGGCATGCAGAGTGCGAAGTGCATAAGGATTGGAGGCCGGTCGCGCGTCGTCGATCGAGATGCCCGTCACCAGTTCGGGAGTGCCATCGCGCGAGCCCCGATCGGCATTGATGATTACGGCTCGCTCCCGAGGAAAGCCGCGAAGAATGCCATTGCGAATGGTGTGGACGACCGAACCGACCGTCTTGGCATTATTGTGAGTGGGCAGACCTACAAGAATATCCACTTCGCCGACGTTAATCAGTTGGCGAAGAAAATCATCCGTAAGAAAAGTTTCGTCTTCCAATTTCAGCTCTGTGCGAGTCACGCCCGCGCTCGGTGAACATCATTTCCATTATCTACAAATGGATCACACCCTTCGCAGCCGGAACCAATAAAACTGGTAAGGCCCCAGGGTTAACAGATACGGCAGGTCGCCGACCCGCGGAAATATATTATTGCCGAACATCTCGATCAGGATATTTCCTTTGTAGCGCCGCATATCGAGTTCGACAGCCTGCGCGCTGCTCGAAAGGTTGTTGACCACCAGCACGGTCTCCTTGCCCAGCCGCCGGAGATAGGCCAATATCCGGTGGTTGGCAGGATAGAGAAACTCAATCGATCCCCTGCCGAACACTCCGTTCGATCTGCGGGCTATTATGATGCGTTGCATCCAACGCAGGAGCGAGTGTTCGCTCTCTCTTTGAGAGATGACGTTCACGGCGGGGTAACCGTACACCGGATCCTGAATCAGCGGAGCGTACAAACGCTGTGACTCCGCGTTCGAAAAGCCGGCGTTCCATCCCCCACTCCACTGCATCGGAGTCCTCACTCCGTTGCGGTCGCCTAAAAGAATGTTGTCGCCCATTCCGATTTCATCGCCGTAATAGATGATCGGAGTGCCCGGCAGCGACATCAGCATCCCATTCATCAACTCGATGCGCCGGCGATCGTTGTTCAGCAATGGAGCGAGGCGCCTCCGAATTCCGAGATTGAGGCGCATCGTCTTGCTGGCGGCGTACATGTCGTACATGTAATCGCGCTCCATGTCCGTCACCATTTCCAGCGTGAGTTCGTCATGGTTGCGCAGAAACAGGGACCACTGGCAGGAGGGCGGGATTTCCGGGGTCTGCTGCAGTATTTCCGTGATGGGCTTGCGGTCTTCCAACTTCAGTCCCATGAACATTCTGGGCATCAGCGGAAAATGAAACGCCATATGGAATTCGTCTCCCTCCCCGAAATAAGGGCGAAGATCGGCGGGCCATTGATTGGCCTCCGCCAGCAGCATCCGGTCTGTAAAATGTTCATCGAGTTTTCGCCGCAACTCCTTCAGGTAATTGTGAGTCTCGGGCAAGTTCTCACAGTTTGTGCCCTCTCGTTCCACCAGGTACGGCACCGCATCGAGCCGGAAGGCATCCACACCCATCTCCAGCCAGAACTTCATCAAATTCCACATCTGCTCCCGAACGGCAGGATTGTCGTAATTGAGATCGGGCTGATGACTAAAGAAGCGATGCCAATAATAGGATTTAGAAATCGGGTCCCATGCCCAGTTGGACTTTTCTGTGTCGACAAAAATGATCCGAGTCCCCTTGTACCGGTTATCGGTGTCACTCCACACGTACCAATCGCGGCGTGGATTGTTCTGCGAGCTGCGCGCTTCCTGAAACCACGGATGCTGATCGGAGGTATGATTCAGCACCATTTCGATGATGACCCGGATTCCCCGCTCGTGGGCCGACGCCAGGAGCTTGCGGAAATCCTCTAACGTTCCATAGCTGGGATGAACGGTGGTGTAATCTGCGATGTCATAGCCGTCGTCGCGCAGAGGCGAGGGGAAGAATGGCATGAGCCATATCGCGTTGATTCCCAGTTCCTGCAGATAATCAAGCTTCTGTTCAAGTCCTTGAAAATCGCCGATGCCATCCCCGTTGCTGTCGTAAAACGTGCGAACGTGCACCTGATAGATGATTGCATCCTTGTACCAAAGAGCATCCTTATTCAATGGCAAAATGCTTTCTCCCGGGCACTCTCATCAGCTTTCGTTAGAGGATGCCAATAGGCAAGTTTATATGAGGCGGCACAATCCTACTGTGGACGCCCTCCGGGTTCCGTCGATACGCGAATGCCGTGATGCAAGACAAGGGGGAACGCACGAGGACACACTCGTGGTGACTCCCGTAGACCATGTTTTCGCTAGGTAGGCGGGGAAAGGTCAGCGCTGCGAACGATCTTCTCCGCGACAAGCGGTCGAGTATGCCGCGAGGGGAAGCCCCCGCCTCCTTCTGGGGACTGAGGGATCGGATTCTTGGCATGACAAGGAACTGATATTGGCGGTGGTCAACCCGCACGTGAGTGATTCACGCGCACAACGCCCTTGTCCCAAGACAAGTCAATCGTCCTAGAGACGAAAACGCTGGCTATCAAGGGCCGGACGCTGAACTTTACTTTTCCGCCAGCGTCGGTTACGAAGATGACATTCACTCTGTCGCAGGCCGACACGACGCAGTCGTTGTTGCATCGCGTGTATCTGCCCGGGTGTGTCTGACAGGGTGTGTCTGGCCGGGTGTGTCTGGCCGGGTGTGTCTGGCCGGGTGTGTCTGGCCGGGTTGACAGTCAGTACAAAAACAGGCACACTCGCCGCTTCGTGGCGGCACCGCCGCATAAAAGGATGCGCATGAAGACTCTGGTTTCCGTCGTGACCATGATTATTACGATTGTTGCGACACTGGCAGCACAGGACGCAACACCGCTTTCCGGCTCCCAAAAGCGCTTCCTCACTGAAAAAGATCTCTTCGACTTTGTTTGGGTTGCCAATCCTCAACTGTCGCCCGATGGCACCCGCGTCGCATTCACGCGCGTCACCGTCGACGAGAAGCGCACCAACTATGAGACCTCGATCTGGATCGCCGCCACCGGTGGCAAGGAACCCCCCATCCGGATGACGAATGGCAAGCACGACGCACAGCCGCGCTGGTCGCCCGACGGCAGGCACGTCATCTTTGTGCGCGGCGGCGACAAAGATGAAACCGGCAAGCCGAAGCCTGGTCAACTCGCCATGCTGTCGCTCGCTGGCGGTGAAGCTTCGACGATTACTGATCTGCCAAAAGGTGCCTCAAACCCGGTTTGGTCTCCCGACGGCAAACGGATCGCCTTCGTGAGTTCGACCGCGCCGGAGGACATCGAGAAGGCCCAGCGCAAAAAGAATGCGGTGAAATCGGGCGATACTCAAGCCGACAGCGAGCACGAATCCGACGTTCACGTCATCAACCGCGCCGTCTATCGCAGCAACGAGGAGGGCTATCTCGATCCCAAGCGCCACGCCCATATTTGGCTACTCGAGGTATCGACGGCTGCTGATGAGCTCCCCAAGCCTCGGCAGCTCACGAGCGGGAATTTCGACGAAGGTCAACTCGTCTGGAGCCAGGATGGCTCGCGCATTTATTTCCTCACGCGGCGCATCGACGAGGCTTATTACGAAACTCCCAGCACGGATATTTACTCGGTCCCGTCGGCGGGTGGAACCCCGGAAAAGCTCGTCACCATTCCGATGGGGATCGGCGATCTCGTGCTCAGCCCAGATGGCCGCCGCTTGGCCTTCCATGGCTCCGTCGCGGAACCGATTCGCTCCTATTCGCAACCCGACCTCTGGGTTATCGATGTGGCGCCAGGCGCGAAACCGCAAAACCTTACCGCCGCCTACGATTTCGACCTGGGCAGCTCCGTTTCCGGCGACAATGCGGCACCGCGCGGCGGACACGGACGCACGCTCTATTGGTCGCCTGACGGTCTCTCGCTCTTCGATATCGTGGAGAAGCAAGGACGCACGCCCATCGTGCGCGTCGACGCCCGAACCGGCCAGGTAACCGAGCTCACGCGAGGCGATCAGGCGGTGCTCGATTTTTCAGCCAGCGCGGACGCCAGCACGATGGTCGCCCTCGTGTCCTCGCCCGTGATGATCGGCGACCTGTTCGCCGTAGCCAGCGACGGAACGCAGACTCGCATAACTGACTTTAACCGGAAACTCTGGTCGCAACTCAATCTGACCGCGCCGGAGGAACTCAACTACACCAGCTTCGATGGCAAGCACATCCAGAGCTGGGTCCAGAAGCCTCCCGACTTCGATCCGCAGAAGAAGTACCCACTGATCCTCGACATCCACGGCGGCCCGCACTCTGCCTACGGCTGGGTCTTCGATCATGAGTTTCAATGGCTGGCGGCAAAAGGCTACATCGTCCTCTACGTCAATCCGCGGGGCTCGACCAGCTATGGCCAGGAGTTCGGCAATATCATTCAATATCACTATCCGGGCGACGACTATCGCGATCTGATGGCCGGCGTCGACGAACTTCTGAAGCGTGGCTACGTTGACCAGAAAAAACTCGGAGTGACCGGCGGCAGTGGTGGCGGTGTCCTCACCGACTGGACCATCACGCACACAGAGCGCTTCGCGGCGGCCGTTTCGCAACGCGACATCTCTAACTGGGCCTCCTGGTGGTACACAGCCGATTTCACCCTCTTCCAGCCGAACTGGTTCAAAGCGCCGCCTTTCGAGGACCCGCAGGACTATAACAACCGCTCGGCAATCACCTTTGTGAAGAACATCCACACACCAGTCTTATTTGTTCTCGGCGAGTCCGATTACCGCACCCCTCAGGATTCAGGCGGCGAACAGCTGTTCCGCGCGCTGAAGTATATGAAACGCCCAACTGCCATGGTTGTTTTTCCGCGCGAGACGCACGAACTCTCGCGCTCGGGCGAACCCTGGCATCGCATCGAACGTCTTGATCACATCGTGGGTTGGTTCGACAAATGGATGATGGGCGCGTCTCATCCCGAGTTCGACCTTAATCCCGGGCCGCCGGCAGCCACATCCGGACCCTAGCGAGCGGCAAGGGTCAGTTCGATTGCTAGCGACAGGCAGCCTGTTTACGCCGAGGCTGAGCTCGGCAACTGGCGAAGAAGCATCATTCTCAGCCGCCACAGTAGGGCGGCAAGCGCCGCCAGGGCCACGGTCCAAATCGCGAACGCAGTCGTTACCACCCATCCCGGCGCCACTCCCACTCGGCGCAGCAAAAAAGGCAGAAAGTTCCAGGTAGTGATGTGAACGTAATCCCACGGGTCCTGGGTCATCGACTCCGTGTTCAAGCCCCAGGCGTTCATTTTGCCGAATGCGAAGGCGAGGATGTTCTTGAAGCGCAGAGCAATCACGAAGGTGGGATGACCCAGCGTGTCCATCTGGTAGATCTCCAGCGGCAGCCAGAAGGCCAGCGACGCAATCTGAATGACCAGGCTGACCGCGATTAGGACCATGCCGCCGCGCCACATCCACGAGCTCAGATTCGAACGATAGCGCAACAGGAGTGGGACGGCGATGAACGCCACCATTTCTACCACAGTCGAAACGTAGCGATCTCCCCAGGAGAAGTCGCCCGCCCAGTACGTGTAGCGCGCATAGAAGCTGATATAGCCGAGCAGAAGTAGAAGCGATGTCAACGCGTAAGCGCGGACCTCGACGGCGAGGCGTTGCCAAAGAAGGGCGAGGAGTACGAGTGCCAGTAGGAGAACAGGGTCGAACAGGAAGATCGATTTCTCGGGCTTGAAAAGCGCTCCTAGAACGCCCTCGTGAAAGGGCGTGCTCCAGGGAAAACTGGCGGGTAGGGTTGGATCTTGCAGGCGCGATTCTTGCCTGAAGATTGGAATGTAAGTCTGCGTCAACGATCCGAAACGATAGAAGTTGTAGAAACGCTCGACCAAGGCAAAAAACGCATACACGGGCATGGCGACCTTGAAATAACTCAGCAGACGGGGCCACAAGGCGCGGCCGCGCACGTGCTCGAGCCAGAGCACGGCCAGCAGGAAGACACCGCCGGCCAGCAGATCCAGTCCGGTCGTCACTCGAGTCAAGAGGTTCAGTCCCAGAGCTGCCGAACCCAGAAAGAGCGCTCGACGGCTGCCGCTGCGCAACCACTCGTACTGGAAAGAAAATCCAGTCAGAGTCAGAAGCATGATGTAATTGTTTTCCTGCAGGTTCTGCGTGTAATGCATGTGCGTCGTGCAAAACAACAGCGCCAGAACGCCGGCGACGGCTTCATTGACGCTAAAACGCAATTGGCGCAGCAAACGGAACGTGATCAGCGCCGTCAGCACGTTGACCAGGATGCTCGTGCTGTAGCTGACAATGATGCTGCGAACGGCGGGGTCATCTTCGTATTCAGCGAAAATATGCCAGTGAGCAATCCATGTGGCCACCAGGTCGGCAGGCAGCATGAGTAGCGATTGGCCGATGCCGTACCAACTGAAAATTCGGCCCCCGCGGCCATGCAGGCCGAACTCCGGATACTCGTTGGGAAATACCTGCGGTTGCCGAGTCCAGAGCCAGTGCGTGGTCTGCAGCCGGTGCATGGTGTCGGCAGTTCCGAGTTCGCCGGATTGCACCACGAAGGCGAACAGTCCCGCGGTCAGACCCAATAGAAATAGAGGATTGCGCAGCTTCAGCCCCAAGCTTGAAGTCATCGCTTTGCATGGTAATACAGGAACCGGCTTCCGGCCTTCGGCTTCAGCCTTTTTGTGACCCGAGTCGAACCCAAAGTTGTCTTCTGACGCGGTAGACTGTAGCGGGAAATTTTCATGGCCAAGTGCTCAATCTGCGGGACCGAATTGTCGAACCATGTTCGCTTCTGCTCCTCCTGCGGGAGGCCGGCTTCGAATACCGACGACCTGGCAACGCTTGACTTTGACCCGTCAACCTCGCCGCTGCCACCGCGGTCGAAGTCTTCGTCTTCGTCGAGGCCCTCCAGTTCCGCGGAATATTCAACAAGCGAAGGTCGGTTCCTTCCCGGACGGCTGGTAGCGTCGCGCTACCGCATCATTGCTCTGCTCGGTAAAGGCGGCATGGGCGAGGTGTATCGCGCGGATGATTTAACCCTCGGCCAAGCGGTGGCGATGAAGTTTCTGCCTGACGATGCCGGACGCGATGAGGCATTGCTCGAACGCTTTCGCAACGAAGTGCGCATGGCCCGGCGAGTCTCTCATCCCAACGTTTGCCGAGTGTATGACGTGGGCGAGGTCGAGGGCCAGACATTTTTCACCATGGAGTACGTCGACGGCGAAGATCTGGCTTCGCTGCTGCGGCGCATCGGCCGGCTCCCGCCCGACAAAGCGCTCGACATTGCACGCCATCTCTGCGCGGGATTGGCCGCGGCCCACACCAAAGGCGTTCTTCATCGCGACTTGAAGCCCGCCAATATCATGCTCGATGGACGAGGCCAGGTGGTGATCACCGATTTTGGCCTGGCTGGAGTGGCCGATGACATCCGCGGTGCTGAGGTCCGTAGCGGTACCCCAGCCTACATGTCGCCGGAACAATTGGTGGGAAGAGAAGTAACCACGAGAAGCGACATTTACGCGCTCGGGCTGGTCCTCTATGAAGTTTTCACGGGCAAGCGAGCGTTCGCCGAATCGTCGGCGAAACTGCTTCGCAGCGGAACAGACCATACGCCAAGCCGGCCGTCGTCGGTGGTCAAGGATCTCGATCCGATCGTGGAAAAAGTAATTCTTCGTTGCCTGGAGACGGAGCCCTCGTCGCGTCCGCCCACGGCCTTGGCAGTGGCTGCGGCGTTGCCGGGTGGCGATCCGCTGGCTGCGGCGCTGGCTGCAGGAGAAACGCCCTCGCCGCAATTGGTCGCAGCCTCTGGAGAGAAAGCCGGTCTGCCTCCACGAGTGGCGATAGTCTGTCTGGCGGCCGTACTACTTGGTTTGGCGGTGGTCACTTATCTCTCCATCCATTACAGCGCCCTGGAGAAGATGGGACTGGAACTGACTCCGGAAGTTCTAACCCAGAGGTCCCACGAAATTATCGCGCGCCTGGGGTATGCGGGACGGCCTTTCGACAGCGCCTTCAGCCTTCGCTATGACGGCGACTTCCAGGACTATGTGGAGAAAAACGACAAGCCTCCGCAGTGGGAGACGGTGCTAGCGGCGCGACCGTCCGTCCTGCAGTACTGGTACCGGCAAAGCAGCGATTCATTGGTCGCTAGTGACTTCCACGACCAGCTCATGACGCCGGGAATCGTCACCCAGGACGACCCTCCGACCGTTCTCTCGGGCATGATCAATCTGCAGCTCGATCCTCAAGGCAGATTGACGTATTTCGCGGCTATCCCGCCGCAGAAACAGTCGACACCCAAAGAGCCGATGCAAAGAGAAAGAGAAGAAGAAAAGAAAGGAGCTGCCGCCCCGCCGGCCGCGTCCCCGGCCGCATCCTTTGACTGGAACATACTTTTCGCAGCTGCCGGCTTGGATCCATCGAAATTACAACCGGCGCAACCGGCTTGGACGTCGCTGGCCACTTCCGACGCGCGGATGGCATGGACTGGCACCTGGCCGGGCACCTCTCGTCCGCTGCGGGTGGAAGCGGCCGTGTTTCAGGGCAAGCCTGTGTTCTTCTCTCTCATCGGCGACTGGACCAAGCCGCAGCGTATGAAAAGCATGGAGAAGAAATCCATCGGCGAGTGGATCGGCAGAATTTTCGGGCTGGTCCTGCTGTGTACGCTGTTAGTGGGGTCTGGGCTTCTGGCCCGCAAGAACTACCGCCGGGGGAGAGGCGATCGGGAAGGAGCGCTGCGCCTGGCGCTGGCGATATTGGCGCTGGAAATGGGTCTGTTTTTCTGCCGCAGCCACTTCTCCAGCATCGGCGACACCATCGGGCTCTTTGTTGTTGCGGTCAGCACGGGGCTGTTCGTTTCGGGCGTGACCTGGATGCTTTATATGGCGGTCGAACCCTGGGTGAGGCGCCACTGGCCACAGACCATTATTGCCTGGAGCCGGCTGCTGGCGGGGCATGGGCGCGATCCACTGGTGGGCCGCGACATTCTTTTCGGCGTGGCTCTGGGGATCGTTTGGGTCCTGGTTTTTCAGATTCACGCCATTCCCGAGATGCACATGGGGGCAGCGCCGTTCCTCTCCTCGACTGAAGCCCTGATGGGAGGCCGCGAGGCGCTGGGTGCGTGGTTGAGGCAATGGCCCCAGTCCATTCAAACCACACTGGTTTTCTTCTTTGTGCTGTTTGGTCTGAAGGTTGTGCTGCGCAAGGAGTGGATCGCAGCCATAGTTTTTATCGCGATTTTTGCCCTTCCGCGCGTGCTTACCGGCGCTTACGTGGCGGTGGAACTGCCTACGCAGATTCTCGTCTATGGCATCGCGGTGCTGATTCTCCTGCGCTTCGGGTTTGTCTCGCTGGCCTGCGCGATCTTCACCGTCAATCTGATGGACAATGTACCTTTCTCCGCCGACTTCTCCACCTGGTACATGACGACCTCGATTCTTGCGTTGCTCAGTGTGGCGGCGCTGGCAGGATGGGGCTTCTATCATTCTCTGGGCGGAGAGTCGTTGTGGGCAGTCGAGGAAGAGTGAAGAGTGAGGTAGGCTTGCGATGGGCTGCGCTCAGGTTCTCCGGGTCAAAGAACGATTTGAATACGGCTGGGGGTTCATGCAGCGACAGAACTTGGGCACATTCATGTTCGCCCGTAAGGTTGCCTTTCTGGGCGAAGATTCGCGCCGCGGGGACTCTCTGTCTCTTGAAAATCTCTCGCATCGTTTCTTGAAAATCCCTCGCATCCTCTTCTATACTTGCGACATCTAAAACATTGACAACGACGCACTCAAGTCTTAGCATGGTCGTTGGCGCAATCTTATTGACATTGATTATAAAGCACTTATCTAGTTCAGGAGGAACGTTTTATGGGAAAGATTATCGGGATTGACTTAGGAACTACCAATTCCTGCGTGGCGGTCATGGAAGGCGGTGAGCCGAAAGTGATCCCCAATGAAGAAGGAGGACGAACTACGCCCTCGGTCGTCGGTTTTACGAAAACCGGCGAGCGATTGGTGGGGCAGGTGGCAAAGCGGCAGGCCATCACCAACCCGGAGAACACGGTCTATTCGATCAAACGCTTCATGGGGCGCCGCTACGAGGAAGTTCAGGAAGAAATAAAGATGGTCCCCTATAAGGTGGTGCAGTCGGGCGACCACGTGGCCGTGCTGGCGCAGGGCAAGGAGCATACGCCTCCCCAGATTTCGGCGCTGATCCTGCAAAAATTGAAGAAGGCGGCGGAAGACTATCTGGGCGATAAAGTGACCGAGGCCGTGATCACCGTGCCGGCGTACTTCAACGACGCTCAGCGGCAGGCGACTAAAGACGCGGGCCAGATCGCCGGCCTGGAAGTGAAACGCATCATCAACGAACCGACGGCAGCAGCGCTGGCCTACGGACTCGACAAAGGCAAAGACGAGACGATCGCCGTGTACGACTTCGGCGGCGGGACCTTTGATATTTCGATTCTGGAAGTTGGCGAAGGCGTGATTGAAGTCAAGGCCACCAACGGCGACACCCATCTCGGCGGCGACAATCTCGATCAGCGCATTGTCGACTGGCTCATTGACGAATTCAAAAAGAACGAAGGCTTGGATCTGCGGGGCAAGGGAAACGAAATGGCACTGCAGCGTCTGCGCGACGCGGCAGAGCGGGCGAAGATTGAGCTTTCGACCACGATGGAAACCGAAATCAATCTGCCCTTTATCACGGCGGATGCCGGCGGCCCGAAGCATTTAGTGCAGAAACTGACGCGCGCAAAGCTCGAAGGAATGGTGGAAGACATCATTCAGCGCTCCGCAGGTCCTTGCAAACAGTGCATGAAAGATGCGGGCATCGATGCCAATAAGATCAACGAAGTGGTGCTGGTCGGCGGACAGACGCGCATGCCGCGTATCCAGTCTCTGGTCAAGGAGTTGTTTGGGCGCGAAGGTCACAAGGGCGTGAATCCTGACGAAGTAGTCGCGATCGGCGCGGCGATTCAAGGTGGCGTGCTGGGCGGCGAAGTGAAAGATCTGCTGCTGCTCGACGTAACCCCATTGTCGCTGGCGATTGAAACGCTGGGCGGCGTGGCCACGCCGATGATCCCGCGCAACACAACGATTCCGACGAAAAAGACGGAGACATTCTCGACCGCGGCCGATAGCCAGACTTCAGTTGAAGTTCACGTGCTGCAGGGCGAGCGTCCCATGGCGGCGCAGAACCGCACTCTGGGCAAGTTCCATCTGACCGGAATTCCGCCTGCTCCGCGCGGCGTGCCGCAGATCGAAGTGACGTTCGACATCGACGCCAACGGCATCCTCAACGTGACCGCGAAAGACACGGCCACGCAAAAGGATCAGAAGATCACGATCACATCGTCTTCCGGCTTGTCCAAGGAAGAGGTCGAGCGCATGGCGAAAGAGGCCGACGCGCACGCGGCCGAAGACAAGGCGCAGCGCGATCTGGTCGATGCCAAGAACCAGCTCGACAGCATGGTCTACAACATCGAAAAAATGCTGCGCGAGCAGGGCGACAAGATCTCCGGCTCGGAGCGCGGAGATGTTGAAAACGCCGTGGCCGACGCCAAGAAGGCTCTGGAGTCGAACGACAAGGCCACCATGGACAAGGCACGCGAGACGCTGACCCAGGCTTCTCACAAGCTAGCCGAACAGATGTACAAGGCTGCGCAGACCACGCCGGGAGCGGGACCGGGCGCAGATCCAACGCCTGGCGCGCCCTCCGGCGGCGGCGCGGGCGGTAATGGTCAGAGCCAGAAGAAAGACGAAGGCGTGATCGACGCTGAGTACGTGGATGTAGAGGACAAGAAGTAACGACCAGAGAAGTGGCCACGGATTCTCACGGCTCGACACGGATTACGAAAGTCCGTGGTGATACGTGCGATCCGTGGTTGGCTTTTGGGGGGGAAATGGATTTTCAAGTCAATGGAGAAACGTATTTTTTGAGCCTCGCCGAAGACGAGAGGCGGTGGCTGGTTTTTGTGTCGACGGATCGGGGAGCGCGCGCGGTCCCGGTTTACGAGGACGTGCCTGAATTCAAGAACTTCGCGGTGGTGATAGACGACAAAGGAAAGCCCAGGATTCCAAACTAGACTCCGGCTGATCCGATTTCCGGTTGCGCAATGGCATCCACAGCAAAAAAAGACTACTACGAAATCCTTGGCGTGAAGAAGTCCGCCTCGGCCGACGAGATCCGCAAGGCGTTCCGCAAGCTGGCGCGCAAGTATCATCCCGACGTCAATCCCGGAGATAAGTCGGCCGAGGAGAAGTTCAAGACTCTTTCCGAAGCCAACGACGTTCTTAGCGATCCGAAGAAACGCAAAATCTACGACCAGGTCGGGTTCTACTCGGACAATATTGATCCGGCAACCGCGGAGGCCTATGCGCGTTCTGGCGGCGGTGCGCCGGGAGGCGACGGATTTTCGGGCGGCTTTCCTGGCGGTGCGCCCGATGGCGGCCAGAGCGTTCCGTTCGATTTTGGCGGATTCGATTTTTCTGACCTTGTCGATAGTGCGGGGCGTGGGCGCAGGAGCGGCGGCAGCGCCAGCGGCGGCAGCAGCTTCCGCGACATTTTCGGAGGAATCTTCGGCGGAGGTCGCGGGGCCGAGCCCGCAGAGGAGAGGCCCGAGCCGGGGAGCGATCTCGAATACCAGGTCAATGTTCCTTTCTGGACCGCGATCCGTGGCGGCGTGATGCGTCTGAATATTTCACGCCAGGATGTTTGCTCGAACTGTCATGGGCAGGGGTTCCTGGAAGCTCCGGGCAAGTGTCCTGAATGCCACGGGACCGGCCAGATTACGCAGACCGGTGGGCGGATGAAGTTCAACGTACAGTGTCCGCGGTGTCACGGTACCGGCAAAAATCTTACGACCTGTCCCACCTGCCATGGCGTAGGCACCGTGGCGAAAACCGAGCCTCTCGAAGTGCGCATCAAGGCCGGCACCCGCGATGGACAGCGCATTCGCATTCCCGGCAAAGGCAACGCCGGCGCTCATGGTGGTCCTCCGGCAGACCTGTATGTGATTATCCGCGCCGAGGAGCATCCCATCTTCCGGCGCGACGGCGATGACATTTACCTGACCGTGCCGGTAAGCGCGACCGAGGCCGCCCTGGGAGCGAAGATCGAAGTGCCGACGATTGATGGCCGGGCGCTGCTCAAAATTCCTCCGGGAACGCAGTCCGGACAGAAGCTGCGGCTGCGGGAGAAGGGCGTGCCGTCGGCCACGAAAGAAGGCACGCGCGGAGACGAGATCGTCGAGATCACGATCACGGTCTCGATGCCGCGCGATGAGCGCACCAAAGAACTGCTGCGCGAGCTGGCGAAGTTGAATCCCGAAGATCCACGCGAGGAACTCTGGAAAAAAGTGTAAGACCTGCTGCTCTGTCCTCCTGAGCGGAGCGCAGCGCCTGTGCCGTTCCAGGCCGAGTGCATGGATCGTTCGGCCCCCAAGAAACGTAGGCCTCGGAACGACGGACCGGGCTGGCATTTAAGACCCGAACAAGAACAGAGAGAGCCAAGTCCGTTGGGGATCTGGTCTCCTATATTGCTTGACTCAGTCAACTTATTTCGGAATACTTCGTGTATGGCGGGAGCGTCGTTTATCGCGTGCGCCGAGAGGCATATCGCCGCTGTACGGCACTTCAATCGCTTTTATACCCGCCAAATCGGACTTCTCGAGGAAGGACTGCTGCAGAGCACATTCTCGTTAACCCAACTTCGGACGCTTTATGAAATCGCGCAACGCCGTAAAACCACCGCGGTCGAGCTCTGCAAAGACCTGGGTTTAGATGCCGGATACCTCAGCCGCATTCTGGCCGGCTTTCAGAAAGCTGGCCTGGTCGAAAAACGGAAATCTCCAACCGACGCCCGCCAAACCTTGCTGTCGCTGACCAAGAAAGGTCGCAAGGCCTTCGCGGCGCTCAATGCGCGTTCGAGCGAGCAAGTCGGCACAATGCTGGGCAAGTTGCTGCCGGCAAAACAGGACGACCTCATTCAGGCCATGGCGACGATTGAATTTGTCCTGTCGGCAGCCGCCGAGCGCACGACTTCCTACGTTCTGCGACAGCATCGACCCGGCGACATGGGCTGGGTTGCCCAGCGACACGGAGCCCTTTATTGGCAGGAGCACAGCTACGACGAGCGCTTCGAAGCGCTGGTCGCTGGCATCGTCTCCGAATTCATCCGCAAACTCGATCCGGCCCAAGAGCGTTGCTGGATCGCGGAAAAAGATGGCGAGAATGTCGGCGCGGTTTTCCTGGTGAAGGAATCCTCGTCGGTGGCCAAGTTGCGGTTGCTCCTGGTGGAACCGTCGGTTCGCGGGCTGGGAATTGGAAAACGTCTGGTTGAGGAATGCGTCCGCTTTGCCCGGGTTGCAGGCTACAAGAAGATCAGGCTGTGGACGCAGAGCGAACTTGTCGCCGCCCGCCGCCTCTACCAGAATGCCGGCTTCGCGTTGGGGGCTCAAGAAAAACACCAGAGTTGGGGCCGCGACGATCTGGTTGCCGAGACCTGGGAACTGAACCTCTAAAGCCCCTGCCGACCCGCATCACCTCCCAACCGCCACGATTGCTTAGGAAATTTTTCAATAATTCTCAAAAAAATCTTGCATCTGAAGAAATTTCCCGTAATCTCACAAATGCGAACTAACTTCGCCGAGATGCCCGGGAATCGCTCAGACCCGGGAGCCGCGAGCAGCACGTCTTTTCCGAACGAACACTTCAGAAAAGGCCCCAGGGAGACGCGGTGGTGAGAGTGAGTCGCTTGCAGAGGAAACCATAGAAATTGGCAACAGCTAGCGCCCCTCGTCAACAACTCGGAAATCCCCAGCCGCTCGTCCCCGCACCCAACCGGAAGAGATTCGTTCGCCTCACGCTCTGGCCTCTGGTCGCCGCCACTTTCTTTATGGTGTCGGGCGGAACCTATGGCACCGAAGACATCGTGCATGGCGCCGGTTATGGTCGCGCCATCCTGATTCTGCTCATCACGCCGCTGCTCTGGAGCCTGCCCACCGCCTTCATGATTGGCGAGCTTTCGAGCGCGCTGCCTTACGAAGGCGGCTACTACGCCTGGGTGCGGCGCGCCATGGGCAACTTCTGGGGATTTCAGGAAGCCTGGCTGTCGCTGGTCGCCTCCATTTTCGACATGGCGATTTATCCCACGTTGTTCGTGGCCTACCTGTCCCGGATGTTTCCCTGGTTTCAACAGGGCAATCGCGGATGGTGGGTCGCGCTGGCCGTTGTCATCGCCTGCGCCCTGCTGAACATCGCCGGGGTAAAAGTAGTTTCGCTCACTTCATTGTGGCTGTTCGCGGCCTTGTCGGCGCCGTTCGCGGTGATGGTGGTGATGGCGCCGTTCAAGCTCGGCGCGCTGGCCAACGCCGTGACCAAGCCCACCACTTCGACCATCGACATTCTCGGCGGCTTGCTCATCTGCATGTGGAACTACATGGGCTGGGACAATGCTTCGACCATCGCCACCGAAGTGGAGCGTCCGCAGCGGACTTATCCGCGGGCGATGCTGGTCGCAGTCTGTATTGTGGCGGCCACCTACGTCCTGCCCTTTGCCGCGATCTGGATGACCGGCCTGAAGGCTACGGCCTGGGAAACCGGTTCGTGGGCTGACATCGCTGCACTGATCGGGGGACCGCTGCTGCGCCTCGGCGTGGTGCTCGGAGGCATGATGAGCGCCTTTGGCATGTTCAACGCGCTGGTCATGAGCTATTCGCGCCTGCCCTTGGCGATGGCGCAGGATGGCATGCTTCCTGGAATCTTCGGCAAGCTGCAGAAAAAATCGCGGGCGCCTTGGGTTGCGATTATTGCCCTGGCCATCGGATGGGGAATGTGCCTGGGGCTGGGATTTGCCCGGCTGGTCACGATCGACATTCTTCTTTATGGAGCCAGCCTCCTGTTGGAATTCATGGCGCTGGCCGTGCTGCGCTTCCGGGAGCCGGAGCTGGCGCGTCCGTTCCGGGTGCCGGGTGGCCTTTTCGGAGCCATCGCCATCGGCATTCCGCCCATGCTGCTGCTGGGTTTTTCGGTGATCCGCAGCGAGCATGAACAGATCTGGAATATGAGCTCATTTACTTTCGGGATGATCCTGATCGCGGCGGGATTCGTGGCGTACTTCGTCAATCATGCGCTCAAGCCGGCGGGGTGGGCTGTGTCCCGGAAGAAGCCTCAGCCCGCTGCGTAACCTTATCTTCAAGGAAATCTACAACGAAACGGTGGGGCAGGACCAACTGTCGCGATTTTCGCCTCCTGGCGCAGGTACTGAGCTGAACGGGACCTGACCTGAGTATGCTCACACGATACCGGAGCGTGCCAGCCTCCGTTGCGGCCACCCCCGCGACCTTGGCTGCGCTCTTTATTTCTCGGGCCTCCTTCTTGCGGACCACTTACGCACTTTCTGATTGGAAAGTTCCACGATGCCCCGGGAATTGGGGCAGGATTTGATCTTCTTCTGCTAGGAGTTCCGGGTGTCATAATGCCGGCTCTGGTCCAGCTCCATCATCCAACTTCCTGGCCCACGCCGACCTTGGCATTCGCGCTCAATTGTATGGGACTGGTTTTGCTCGTGAAAACAGCAATTGGATTGGGGAAAATTCTGGTGGCCGATGTGTACCAGGCGCTCGCGATGTTGGCAATGCTCGCGACCGCAGTAATAAAATGGCTCAAGAGTTGCTGGTCGCCGCGGAGGAAAACAGTTCACAGGCCCCAGTCCGGGGACTGCGCTTCCAAGCAAAAGGACCGGGAAAATCCCGGTCCTCTTGCTTGGTGCTCTCAGAATGATTGTCTGGAGACGGCCCCCATGGGCTGTCCCACAGAGGTTACGCTGCGGCTTCCGCAGTGTCGCGCAGGCTCTTTACTTTGTCATGCGCAGCCTGCACCTTTGCGGCCTGGCGGCGAACAATCTGAGCGATATTTTCCGGCAAGTCACCCGTGACCGCCTTCTGGTACGCGTCTTTAGCACTGTCCTCGCCGCGCTCCAGCCATTCCAGAATCGTCTTATCGCCGCCGCCCAGGCCGACTTTCGTGTCGATCCAGGCGCGATGCAGGGATCCCGCAACCGACCCGGAAACTTTCTTGTCTGGTTTCCCCAGACGGATCAACTCCGCTTCGAGTTCCCCAGCAAAGCGAGATCGCTTCACTTCGTTTAACCTTCGAGGCCGCCTCTTGGTAGCCTTTTTGTCCGTCTTTGCAGGTTTCGATGAGATTTTCCAGCACACTTACAGCGTTATTTTCGTTCATAATAGCCTCCTGAATTTTGGATGCAGGCTGGCAGTCGGAGTTTGGCGGCATTCTGCTCCTTGAAATTAGGAAGAAAAGTGATCGTGCTCTAAAATCAATCGAGTAAACCGCTTGAGAGAGCTATGACCAAACGGAAATCGAAGGGGGCGTATATGATTTCCGCCGTAGCCGAGATGTATGGAATCCATCCCCAGACGCTGCGGCTCTACGAGCGCGAAGGCCTGCTCAAGCCCTCGCGGACTGAGGGCAACACGCGCCTCTACACCGACGAAGATTTGCAGCGGCTCGAGTTCATCCTCTCCCTCGCCCGCGACCTGGGCGTCAACATCAGCGGCATGGCAATCATTCTGCAAATGCGCGAGCGCATGGAAGAGATGCAGCGCCAGATTCAGGAGTTCGTGCAATACATTCAGCAGGAAGTGCTGACGCGCGCCAACGCGGCCGCCGATCCCTCGAAAGGCGCGATTGTGCCGGTGAGAAGGCCGATGGTGACGCCGGTGATGCAAACAGGAAGAAAGAAGTAGTTGCGTTCGCCACCTCTACAGCGCGGTCTTTCGGAGCGGAGTCCCTGTTTCGCGAGGCGAACAGAGACGAAGTAGAAGGCTCCTACTTTCCCATCCAACTACGGCGCGGATGCAGAGGTATGATCGAGGGTCACGATGCTCCCTTTCAAACTGGTCTACAGCGATGCCTATTACCTTCCCATTGGGGATCACGTCTTTCCCGCTGAAAAATATCGCCGCGTTCACGACCGGCTGATCTCCAACCGCGTGGCCGAAGCCAAGGATTTTCTGGAACCCCAGCCTGCAACCGACCTCGACATCCTGCTGGTGCACACGCCGGAGTATGTGCAGAAGCTGAAGACCGGCACGCTCAGTCCGCGCGAGGAAATGGAGATGGAAATTCCCTATTCGCGCGACTTGGTAGATGCTTTCTGGCTGGCGGCGGGCGGATCAATTCTTGCCGGGCGGCAGTGCCTGATCGACCGGGTTTCGATCAGCCTCGGCGGCGGATTTCATCATGCGTTTCCCGACCACGGCGAAGGATTCTGCATGATCCACGACGTGGCCGTGGCTATCCGCCGCCTGCAGCGCGACGACAAGATTCGCACCGCGATGATCGTGGATTGCGATGTGCATCAGGGCAACGGCACAGCAGCAATTTTCGCCGGCACGCGCATCGAGAGCTTACCGCTGCCGTCGCTTTCGAGTTCCAGGCGAAATGAGAAGTCAGGGGCACAAACGAAGATGCACGGCACGCAGCGCGGCGACGTCTTCACCATTTCGCTGCACCAGCACAACAACTATCCGCAGTGGAAGCCGCCATCGTCGATTGACGTGGATCTGCCGGACGGCGTCGGCGACGACGATTACCTGGCCTGGCTCGACAACGCGCTCAGTTCCGGCCTGCGGCAGTTTGACCCTGATCTGCTGTGCTACGTCGCCGGCGCCGATCCCTATCGCGAAGATCAGCTCGGCGGACTCGATTTAACCATGGAAGGACTGAAAAAGCGCGACGAACTCGTCTTCCGCGTCGCCCAGGCCCGCAGCATCCCCGTGATGGTGACTTATGCAGGCGGCTACGCGCGGAATCTGGAGGATACGGTAACCATTCACAGTAATACGGTGGTCGCGGCGGACGAAGTGTTTGGGTGAGGAGACAGTCTGACCATCCGCAAAACCCCGGTGGCGCAAACTAATTGGGATTCGACTCGCGACGCCTATTCGATGCACCAGTGCCGAAGGCACGGCACCTGAAAGCCCGGCACGGAAGTGCCGGAAAAGCTGGTCTGGACCGATCGAGTCCCAGGGACGACACCTTAGCCGAACACCACCTCCTCATCGAACGCGATTCCCGATTCCCGCAACATCGTCTCATGTTCGCTTTCGTAGGATCGCTTCTGATGGCCGTCCCATCTTGCTTTCCCCCGACCAGGCGTATCGTATATTCGAGCATCATCGGTCACCAAGCGATGTTTAGCGGGGCGCTGTTAATATACATTCTGGGACCCTATGTTCGAGAACTTACAGGAAAAACTACAGCGCGCGTTCAAGACCCTTCGCGGCCAGGCTAAGCTTACCGAAGAGAACATTGACGAGGCGCTGCGCGAAATTCGGCTTGCGCTGCTCGAAGCCGACGTCAACCTCAAAGTGGTCAAGCAGCTCATTGACCAGATCCGCGCCAAGGCCGTCGGCCAGGAAGTACTGACCGCGCTCTCGCCGGGCGAGCAGGTCATCAAGATTGTGCGCGACGAACTCGTCGAACTGCTCGGCAAGGACACGGCGCGCGTGAAGTTTGCTTCGCAGCCGCCAACGGTTGTGCTCATGGCCGGACTGCAAGGTTCAGGAAAGACCACTACATCGGGCAAGCTGGCGAATTGGTTCAAGACGGGCGGCCACCGTCCGCTGCTGGTTTCGGTGGACGTGTACCGTCCCGCGGCGCGCGAGCAGTTAAAAGTTGTCGCGCAGGCGGTGAAGAGTCACCTCTACGAAGGGACAGTCGGCGAGGCGAACACGGCAACCGTTGAACGGCTGGTAAAAGAAGCACGACGCGAAGCCATCGTCTCCGGCTGCGACGTGCTCATCGTCGATACCGCGGGCCGCTTGCACATCGACGACCAACTCATGGACGAGATGCAGTCGCTGAAGAAGCTGCTGAATCCGTCGGAGATTCTGTTCGTGGCCGACGCCATGACCGGTCAAGACGCGGTGCGATCCGCCGAAGAGTTCCACAAGAAACTTTCGCTCACTGGAGTGATACTCACCAAGATGGACGGCGACGCTCGTGGCGGGGCGGCGCTTTCCATTCGCCAAGTTACGGGGCAGCCCATCAAGTTCATCGGCGTCGGAGAAAAGTACGACGCGCTGGAGCCGTTCCATCCCGACCGCATTGTCTCGCGCATTCTCGGCATGGGAGACATTCTCTCGCTGATCGAGCGCGCCGAGCAGCAGATTGACAAGAAGAAAGCGCAGGAAATGGCCACCCGCGCTCTGACTGGCAGCGGCTTCTCGTTGGAAGATTTTCGCGATCAGCTGCGTCAAGTCAAAAAGATGGGATCGATGAAGAGCCTGATGGGCATGCTGCCCTCGATCGGCCCGTTCTCCGGCCTGCAGAAGGCCGCCGATAGCGTGGACGAAGGACAGATCAACCGCGTCGAGGCGATCATCAATTCGATGACCACACACGAGCGGCACCATCATGAAGTGATCAATGGCAGCCGCCGCAAACGCATCGCCCGCGGCTCGGGAACCAGCGTGCAGGAAGTGAATAATCTTCTTCGTCAGTACGCGCAGATGAAAAAAATGTTCAAGCAAATGGGCAAGCCCAGCTTCGCGCGCCGGTTAGCAGGGATGAAGCTGCCGGGGATGTAGGAGCCTAAAGGGCGCGGAGGATAGCCGGTTCGCGGACGTACTCATTGTTTTTCCTCATAAGGGCGCTAATGCAAATCTTCCGGTCACGACCGCGCAAGCGTGCGCTGGAGGAGTTGACCGCATGGTCGTGGAGCTTGCTTACGAGTACCCAGTCGATGGGGAGCCATACACGGGTTCGCATACCCAGCCTTTCCTCGGGGCTGGCTCGGCGAGGAGCTAGCTTGACCAATGCCAGCCGGGTAGCGGGCTAATCGTGCGGGTGAGGCCAAGGATTCCCGAATCTTCTTTTGTTTTTGTGCGCGGCCAGGATTTGTATTTCCATGCACGGATTTCGCCTCGGGAGCTGACTTTATGAAGTGGCGTTCGCTGGAAGAATCCAATCCGGGCCTTGACTCGCGGCCACTGCGCGCCATCTTAACCGAGCGCAAGGAATTGATCGCGAAGTACGTTCCTAGGGAGGCGCAGGCCATTCACGCCCAGGCCGTCGCTGAACTCAAGGGGCGGCTTCTCGCGTCGAATATTTTGCCGGTGGGCGCGAAGGCGCCAGCGTTCGACCTTTCAGATCACGACGGCAAATCGGTTTCGTCTTCTGACTTGCTCGCCAAGGCAAAGATCGTTCTCTGCTTCATCCGCGGGCGCTGGTGTCCGTTTTGCGTCACGCAAATGGAAGCCATGAATCTCGTCCTGCCGCAGCTTGAGCAGGCGGGAGCGACGCTGGTTGCCGTTTCCCCGCAGACCGTGAAGCAATCGTTTTTCATGCACGATCAGCACCAGCTGCGCTTTCCGCTGCTCTCGGATGCAGGCAACAAAATCGCGCGGAAGTTTGGACTGACGTACCGCGTGCCGGGACTTCAGGAAGCCCTGTATCGGCGAGCATTCGTCAACCTGCCCTTCACCAACGGCGACGAAAGCTGGGAGTTGCCGATTCCGGCCACATACATCATCGGCGCTAACGGCACAGTTCTATCCGCGTGGGCGAATGAAGATTACACGGAGCGGCCGGAACCGGCAGACATCTTGCGGATACTTGAGCAGCATCCATCTTAAGTTGACTTCATTGTGCTGTAGACTCACGACTTGGTCTTACTGCGCCTCTGTTCCCCACGGCTGAGGTCGGCTCCACTGGGCTAGCGACGACATTCATGGCGATCCGGACTTGGGAGATTACGCCTGTGTGTGCCCGCCTCGCCGAAAATTCTCGATCAGATATTCGGACGTGCGCAACGAGAATGCCAGAATGCTGATGGTGGTAGTCTTGTCGGTGCAATTCAGAAATACGCTGGCATCGCAGACATACAAGTTCGGAACATCGTGTGTCTGCCCAAAGCGATTGGTCACAAAATTCTTCGGATCATTTCCCATGCGGCATGTGCCCGTTTCATGCAGGCTCCAGCCCGGAATCTCCGGATCCTGGCCGGAGCCCTCGAGCTCTCCACCAGCCGCGCGCAGCACTTCGGCGCACACCTGCTTGGAGTGCTCCCACATTTTCAGCACATTTTCGTCCCACTCGAAGTGCAAGCGCGCCACGGGAATCCCGTACGGATCTTTGACCTCTGGATCAAGATCCATGAAGTTCGTATCGGAGCGTAGCGAAGGTGCCTGAATTCCGAAGCTCACCGGCGAGGGATAACGACGCTTGATCTCTCGCTTGAACGACGATCCGAAGCCGTCAACCTCATTGGCAAACCATGGAAACTCCGTGCACCCGCCGTCCGGATAAACTGAATATCCGCGAATGAAAGTCTCCGCGTGCGGATCTTTCAGATTCTGCCAGCGCGGCATCCAGGCAATCGTGCTGTCGGCCACGTGGTCAGGGAAACTCGGCTGCCCCATCAATTGCGGCAGATATCCCCGCGCCGACTCGCCATAGAGATGATCGCAAAGATTACGCCCCAACTGCCCGCTGGAATTCGCGATACCGTTGGGCCACCGCCGCGATTTCGAATTCAGCATAATGCGCGCCGACTCGATGCAGGACGCCCCGACGATCACGGCACGCCCGTATACTTCGACTTCCTGTTTCGTCTTGCGATCAATGTAAGCCACTCCCTCGGCATGACCGTTCTCGTCGACCAGGACATTTTTCGCCAGGGCATTGGTGCGCAACTCGAGGTTCTTGGTCGCCTCCGCCTTGGGCAGCAAAAAATATGGCGTCGAGAAAAATGCCCCCACATCGCAGCCCGTGGTGCACTCTCCGCAGAAGTGGCATGCCGGATGCCCTTCATGCGGCTGCGTAAGCTGCGCGCAGCGATCCGGCAAATACGGCACCCCAACCTTGTTGCAGCCCGCTTCCAGAATGAAATCGAGGCAGCGGAAGTTGAACGGCGGCAAGTAGGAGCCATCGGGATTGCTGGGCCGGTTCTGCACCGTGCTGGCCACGCCAATCATTTTCTCCACCCGCGTATAGAACGGGCTGATCTCGTCATAGGTGACGGGCCAATCCACGTCATAGCCGTCGCGCGAGGCGGCGCGCAAATCGATGTCGCCGAAGCGCGCCGAACTGCGTCCCCAGAAGTTCGTCTTGCCCCCGACTGCGTTGCAGCGCGGCCACATCCATTTCGTCCCCGGCGCGACCGTGAACGGAATTTCGTGGTCCCAGGCCGCTTTCGTGTACTCATTGTCCATATAGCCGAATGATTGCCTGCGCCGTTTGGGATCGTCGAGTCCGCGGAACTTCATGTCCCAGGGCATGCGATGGTAGCGGAAATCTTTTTCCGGATCGAGCCGCCGTCCGGCATTGATCGCGCACACTTTCAGGCCAGCCTCGCACAGGGTCTTGATCGCCATGCCGCCGCCGGCGCCGGTCCCAATCACAATCACATCGTAGATTTGTTTGGCCATGGGCTTCTTCATTCCGAGCACGCCGGTTGTCAGGAACGCCCCGGCGCGACATGCGCGTGCTCGGGGTCGCCCTTATGGGGACACTCCGGCGACGCGGCGTAGAATTTCAGCGCCGGATTATCCAGTTCTTTGTATCCAATTTCACTGGTATAGAAACCGGCCACCGTGGACTCGCGCATCCTGCGGAAAAATTCGCGCCCCGTCTCCTCGCCCGGACGCATCTTGTCTTTAAACCCAAGCGGCTGCAACAGAACAATTTGCTGCGCCGGCGTCAACTCCAGAAATCGCCGTCCCTCCGCCTGTTCAGCATGGGCATTCAGCCATGCCAGCCCCATGCGAAACTCGTACTGCACCTCAGGATCGCTCGCCACCATGAAGTCAACAAACTCCGCGACGCCCGCTTCCTTCGCGCCCGGCGTTCCATCGCTGGGAATGATGACATCCGTAAGTCTCTCCACCATCGCATACTCCGCGCTGGTGAAGAATTGCGGACGATAGGTCGCAGGCTTGATCTCGAAGGCCGCATTGCCGATATGACCGCAGGCGAATGTCCACTTGCTGAATCCGGGAAAGTGCGCCGCCGCCGCCGCCGTCCCCAGGATGCGCAACACTTCCCGCCGCCGAATGCCTTGTCCCGCCATCGCGTTCTCCGCAACAGATTTTTATTTCGAGAGCAGCCAGGAATCTCCCATTCTCGCTTACGAAAGAAACTCCACCGTTTTCTCCACCAGCTCTGCGGTCGGTTTATAGGGATCGCCCGGCGCGTCGTATTCAATCGAGCAGTATCCCTTGTAGCCGTGTTTTTTCAGAATGGCAAAAGTCCGCGCCAAGTCCACATGAGAAGCCTTGCCCTGTTCATCGACCTCGCCGTCCTTCACATGGCAGATAGCGTAGGCATGCGCGAACATCGCATCCATGGCGCGATAGGCAAAATCGTCGTCATGCGCGACCAGCGAGTTGCCAAAATCTGGCAGCGCCCGCAGCCACGGACTGTTCACCTGCTCAATCACCTGCACAATAAAAAATGGATCCTCGCTGACTGGATTGTCATTTTCCAGATGCACTACGACATTCTTTTTCGCCCCATACTCCGCCACCCTCGCCAGGGTATCGGCCGCGCGAGTTACGTCAGGTTTCGAATCCTTGGCTCCTTCCAGGTGCGTGCGAATGCTGGGCGAACCTAGCGCGGCGCCCACATCCACCCATTTCTTGCTCGACGCCACCGACAGTTCTCGCTCGGCCGCATCCGGGGAATACTGGCTGTGCTCCTCATCCACTGCGACGTCTACGACCGCGGAGTGAGCCTTTTCAACCGCAGAGCGAAACTGCTCCAGATATTTCGCATCCGTCGAAGGAAAGACGCGGCTCCAAGCCTCGATCTTGTGGACATTGAACTTATCAGCCACGTGCGCGGCAAAGTCTTTCAGTTCGATTTGCCGCGAGGTGGGCGTCGCACTGGGAGTCTTGCCATCCCACCCCATCCATCCCGCCAGGAATTCGCGAAACGGATACGCCGCTACTGCCACCCGCTCCCGCGGAGCAGTGGGAAACTTACCCCGCGGCGCTGACCCTCCCGCGGCGCGCGCAAGGTCTGGCAAGAGCCAAGCACCTGCTGCCGCGCTGGCACACTGTCCAAGAAATTTTCTTCGGTTGGTCGGGCTCATGCGCGCCAGTGTACCAGAGAAATGTCGCCCCACGGACGATGAGCGCGACCGAGCAGGCAGTCCACGATATCGAACCTCTTCGTAGGAAAGAGGCTTTTCCCGCGGTTTGGCACCGCTCCGCCAAGACTTTATCGACGCTTGTATAAAGCAGCAGCAGTGCGGCACAAGGCAGAAAACCGTGCTGATGCGATCAGCGCCACTTCCGCAACTGCTTCCAGACCTGGACAAGAGTCTGCATCTGTCGCGGGCTTGGGAGCCGGCTATAGATCAGCCGGCAATCCCGGTACGCCTGTTCATAGAAGTCTCGAACTGCTTCCAGGCTAAGGTGAGCGAGGTGGTGACGCAGTTGGGTAAGGTCCGTCTCGCTCAACATTTCGATCTTCTCGCGATCAGGACGCCGAGCCATGCGAAAAAGATGCTATCATATTCGCTATTTGTTCGCCTACCAGAATGAATGGGCCGTACAGCAGAGTGTGTGCAATAGTGACCACTTTATGGGCGGTCTTGAGGCTAGAGTGAGCTCTTACCCCAGAAACCTTTGAAGCACCATGCAGCAACCCGAGGAAGCCAATGTCAAAGCATGATACTGTCACGAAACGCAAACGCCGCCCGAAATCAGACAAGCGTGTAGATTACACCGCACGCACCATGGCGGTTCTCAAGCAACTGTCACAAGCAGCGAAGGCACGCGAAGCTGAACCTTCATTGCCGAAAAGTGTTTAATTAGCACAGCGCGCTGCAGCCTTGCGCTCTCATCCGATGATGGACTTCCGCAGAATTGCGACGACTTCGTCGGGCTGCCCGTCCGCCGCGTTGTGGCCCCTCCATCATTCTCGGTTGGGATAGCGTCGGGGGCTGTTGTTGGCTGCCCTCGGTTGATGGTGGTAGTCTGCGAGTCCAGTCTTCGATCCCCATTCCTCAGGAGAAAGCATGAAACTGCGCATCGTTGTCGGAGCCTTGTTTCTGGTGTCTTGGATCGCGGCCGGTGCCGCGGACCGAAAGTTCATCGTAAAACCCCGAGCCGCTGACATGAAGGCCTTGCCGTTCAGCGACGGTGTCCTGGTGGGCAATACGCTTTATATTTCGGGCCACATTGGCCTCGACGCAAAGACCGGCGTCCCACCGGCCAGCGCTGAGGACGAGGCTCGATTGGTGATGGACGGGATCAAACAGACGGTTGAATTGGCCGGGTTCTCCATGGACGACGTGGTTTCGATCCAGGTTTTCTGCACCGACTTAACCCTCTACGACACGTTCAACAGCGTCTACAAAACCTACTTCCACGGCGATTATCCCGCGCGGGCATACGTGGGAGCCTCCAATCTGCTGCGTGGGGGACGGTATGAGGTAATGGGGATTGCGGCAAAAAGAGCGCAGTAGGGCCGCCGTCGACGGAATTCGCTTTTCGTTCGCTTACATTTTGTGCTAATTGTATTAGGTCATGCGAAAGGCTGTGATCCATCTGAAGAAGTGCGACCCCGTACTGCGGGCCATCATTGAGCGGGTGGGGCCGTGCCGTATGGAGTTTGGACTGCCGGAGTTTTGCAGCCTGGCCGAGGCGATCGTTTACCAGCAATTGAATGGCAAAGCGGCGGTGACCATTTTCAAGCGCTTCGTCGCGCTGGCAGGAGAACCTCTTACTCCGGAAGGAATTCTCCAACTGAGCGACCAACAACTGCGGAGCGTCGGGCTGTCGAAGCAGAAATCGGCATATTTAAAAGACCTGGCGGCGAAAACGGTGGCCGGGCTACTCGACTTCTCGCGACTGCATGCACTGACGGACGAAGAGGTAATCCAGCATCTGACGCAGGTAAAAGGTGTCGGGATATGGACCGCGCATATGTTTCTGATCTTTTCTTTGCGGCGTCCGGATGTGCTGCCCACGGGCGACTATGGAGTGCAGGTGGCGATGAGAAAACACTACAAGAAGCGCAAACTGCCGAAGCCGAAAGATATGGAAAAAATTGCCAAAGCCTGGGCTCCGTATCGCAGCGTGGCTTGCTGGTATCTGTGGCGGAGCCTCGACATCAAAACTCTTTCGCCCTAGTCGGCACAGCCGATCACTGAGAAAAACCGCTGGGTTGTCATGTTTTTTGGCCGCCTCTGTAAAGCTCACGACCCTCTGTGGTTAAATGGTTGGCGATGGCTGAAACGAAAATCCGCGTGCTGGTGGCGAAGCCCGGCCTCGATGGGCATGATCGCGGGGCAAAGGTGATTGCCCGTGCATTGCGCGATGCCGGCATGGAAGTGATCTACACGGGATTGCGGCAGACGCCGGAAATGATTGTCAGCGCGGCGCTGCAGGAAGATGTGCAGGTAATCGGGCTGTCGATTCTTTCCGGAGCACACAACGCCATCGTGCCGCGTGTGATGGACTTGCTCAAGCAAAACAAAATGGAGGATGTGATCGTGGTGGTGGGAGGCATCATCCCAAACCAGGATATCGACGGGCTGAAGAAGATCGGCGTGGCCGCGATTTTCCAGCCGGGCACGGTCATGGACGACATCGTGCAATTCATTCGCACGCAAATAAACGGACCGGGCGTGCCGGCGGCAGGCTGATGGCCGGGGTCAACACCACTCGCCTCCGGCAGATCCTCGCAGAAACGGTCGGTCCGGCACCTTGGTACTGGAAGACTTTTCCCGCTTTCCGATCGCTGGGTGGGCAGCACTTCGTCTGGACCCATCACGGCGAACCGGGTCCCATTGCCCATCTCGTGACTCTCGGCCTCGAACCGGAACCGGGCAAGGCTTGCCTCGCACTCAACACTTACTGCCGGCCATTTCTTGTGCCTCCGCATTTCGTCGGTATCTGGTGTCCGGAGGGGCGCAATATTCGACTGACTGGCTTCGATCCTGATCGCTTGAAATCGTTTGATCTGGCGGAGGTCGCGGGCTGGTTCAAACCGTCCTCGGACCGCATCTATTCGACGACGGCCCCGATTGCGGATTTCGATGTGCCCCTGGCATTAGCCCCTGGCATGCATAAGATAGAAACGCCCGTCGAACTGGCAACCGTGGACGAGCTGATCATCCCAACCAGCTACAAGGCGATATCGACTGACGATCCGGCGTTTGCGCTTTTTGTTTTCTACCCGCAGGCTGGATTGGTGGAGGTTTTGCCGCAGAAGTGGTTTACCTCGGCGCAATACCGCGTGGGGCAGCAATGGATCACGCGTGCCGCTCGCGACCCTGAGTCGCACCGCATCGTCGGCGAATGCTTTGGCGCGGGAACATTCCTGCTCGAGGAAGACGGCTGCCGCCTGGCGGAGTGGGTGGAACGAAGCGCTTAGCCCTTCGCTTTTGGCTTTGGCTTCTGGCCCGCAGCAGTTTGAAATTCCTGCCATCGATGCCCAGGTCTGGTTTTCGCTTTGACGAGCACTCGGGAGTCCGCATTCTGCGGCTTTGGTCGGAGGATGGGACCAACCGCATGACGCGCGAGTGTGTGCTCTCGTTGACCGATGCGGTCGCTAAGGTGGCACTGGAAAATCAGCCACTCGTGCTTGCCGGAAATGATCGATTCTTCTCTGCGGGCGCGGATTTGAACGAGATTTCGGTCCTCGATGCTTCCACGGCTTATGGATTTTCCAAGATGGGGCAGACCTTAATGACCGCGATCGCAAGCTTCCCTGCCCCTGTCTACGCCGCCATATCCGGATACTGCATGGGCGGCGGCCTGGACCTCGCGCTCGCCTGCCATCATCGCATCGCATCTCCGCATGCGGTTTTTGGGCATCGGGGAGCGGCTCTCGGACTGATAACGGGCGGGGGAGGCACGCAGCGATTGCCTCGTCTGATCGGCAAGGGCGGCGCGCTCGATTGGTTGATGGCCGCCGAGAAAGTCACGGCCTCACAGGCATTGCGGATGAGACTGGTGGACCGAATTGCCGTGGATCCAGTAGGCGAGGCCCTACATCGCATCGCACAAGGGCCTGCCGGAAGTCGGTTTCGATAGGAATCCACGCAATCCACGCTGGCTGCATTGCGCCGCTCCGCCCGGCTGGTATACCGTAGTCAGTCCGCTTTTTCATTTCTAGACCCATGGCTGAACGTAACGAACCTTCGACCGCGAACTCGGCTGCGCCGGAAAATGTTCTCCCGACGAAGATCGACCCTACTTCCGCGCGCTATGAAGCGAACATGCGCTTTCTGGCGGACCTGATGTCGCAAGTGCGCAACGAAGGCGAAAAGATTTGCGAGGGCGGAGGCGGCAAGGCCATCGAAAACCAGCATGCCAAGGGGCGGTTGACGGCGCGCGAGCGCATTGCGCTGCTGGCCGATCCGGAGACGTTTTTCGAACTGGGCATTTACGCAGCGCACAACATGTACGAAGAGTGGGGCGGCGCACCGGCCGCGGGCGTGATCACGGGGATGGCGCGGGTTGAGACCCGGATGGTGATGATCATTGCCAATGACGCCACGGTAAAAGCGGGCGCATTCTTCCCCATGACTTCGAAGAAGGTGATTCGGGCGCAAAATATTGCCATCGAGAATCGAATTCCGACAATCTACCTGGTCGATTCTGCCGGAGTCTTTTTGCCGCTGCAGGAAGATGTGTTTCCTGACACCGACGATTTCGGGCGTGTTTTTCGCAACAACGCGGTGATGTCGGCGATGGGCATTCCGCAGATTGCCGCCATCATGGGCATGTGCGTTGCCGGGGGAGGTTATCTGCCGGTGATGTGCGATCACGTGCTGATGACCGACGGCAGCGGATTATTTCTCGCCGGCCCCGCCCTGGTGCAAGCCGCGATCGGGCAGAAGGTTTCGTCCGAGGAACTGGGCGGCGCGGCCATGCATGCGGCCATCAGCGGCACGGTCGACTTCCGCGAGCCCGACGACGAAGCTTGCATCGCGCGCATTCGCTCGATCGTCGAGAAGTGGGGATACCGGCGGCTTTCTCCCTGGGACCGGAAGAAACCGGTTGAGCCCGAACTGGCTGCGGAAGAAATTTATGGCATCTACGATTCGTCGCCAGCGCGGCCCTATGACATGAAAGAAGTGCTGGCGCGCGTGCTCGACGGCAGCCGCTTCGACGAGTATAAGACCGAGTACGGAAAAACGATCGTCTGTGGATACGCCCGGATCGGCGGGTTTGCGGTGGGAATCGTGGCCAATCAGAAACTACACGCCCAGCAGACCGATCATCAAGGTCACAAGCGCGTCGAGTTCGGAGGAGTGATCTACACAGAGTCCGCGGAAAAAGCTGCACGCTTCATCATGGACTGCAACCAGAACCTCATTCCGCTGATCTTTTTTCATGACGTAAACGGATTCATGGTAGGACGAGACGCGGAGTGGAGCGGCATCATCAAGGCGGGCGCAAAGATGGTGAATGCGGTTTCGAATTCCGTGGTGCCCAAGATTACGGTGATCGTCGGCGGATCGTTTGGCGCGGGGCACTACGCGATGTGTGGGAAGGCGTACGATCCGCGCTTTGTCTTTGCCTGGCCAACGGCGCGCTACGCGGTGATGAGCGGAGATTCGGCGGCGGGAACGCTGGTCGAAATTAAAGTGAAGCAACTGGAACGCGACGGAAAGAAGTTGAGTGAGGAAGAACGAAAACAACTGTACGAGGCGGTGAAGCGAACCTACGATGAGCAGACCGATCCGCGCTACGGCGCGGCCCGGCTCTGGATCGACAAGATCATTGATCCGATCGAGACCCGGGATGCGATCACCCAGGCACTCGAAGCCGCGGCCCTGAATCCGGATGTGGCGGAGTTCAAGGTGGGAGTGCTGCAAACGTAAAGCAACTTTCCGGGCCACGGATTTACACTGAGGAACGCGGAGCAACCACAAAAAAAGAAGAATTGAAAAATTGATGATCCCTGAGACTTCGTGGCTAAGAATTTTTTATGGCTGATCCGGTCAAACTGATTGAGTGTCCACGTGATGCCTGGCAAGGGCTGCAGGAACTGATTCCTGCTGAATTGAAGAGGGATTACCTCAAAGCCTTGATCAGCGTGGGATTCAAACACATTGATGCCGCGTCCTTCGTGTCGCCGAAAGCGGTTCCGCAGATGGCGGACTCTGAAGAAGTGCTGAAGGAACTCGATCCCCCAGACGACGTGGAAATCATCGCCATCGTAGTCAATGAAAAGGGCGCGGAGCGGGCGATTGAGACCAAAGCGGTAGCGACGCTGGGATTTCCTTATTCGGTTTCGGACACGTTCCTGCGCAGGAATCAGAATCAGTCGCCCGAAGAGGCTCTTGACGAACTTGAAAAGATCCAGAAGAAAGCCGACGAGGCCGGTCTCGAGGTCGTGGTTTATATCTCGATGGCGTTCGGAAACCGGTATGGCGACCTTTGGAATCCGGAAGAAGTGGTCCATGCCATCTCGCTGCTGGAGGTTGACAATCTGCGGATGATCTCGCTGGCGGACACGATTGGCATGGCGACTCCGCAGCAGGTCGGCGAGCTGGTCGGCGCGGTCATGGCGAAATACGATTATCTGGAAATTGGCGTCCATTTGCATAGTCGTCCCGAACAGGCAGGGGAAAAGATTCTCGCCGCCTACGACGCAGGCTGCCGGCGTTTTGACTCTGCCCTGGGCGGGCTGGGCGGGTGTCCCTTTGCCCAGGACGCCTTGGTGGGTAACATCCCGACGGAGAAAGTGATTGCGGCACTCACTGAGCGGGGCGCGGAGTTGCCTCCACTGCAGCCGTTGGATTCGCTGCTGAAGGCAACGGCGGGAATCGGAGCGAAGTTCTCCAGTTCGCACGCCGCCGATTGAGTTAGCCGCGGTTTTGCCCGGACTTCTCAGGGAGAACGGACGAATTGATTTCTGCATCCGCAGGGATCAGTGAAACCGTGGCGGTTTCTAGCCTATGGGTTACAACACGATACAACTCGCGTATGAATGCGGAGTGGCCACAATCACGCTCAACCGTCCCGAGAAACGCAATGCCATCAGCTTCGAACTGATTGACGACTTGCTGCGCGCGCTGGACGAGGTCTCGAAGTCCGAGGCAACCGTCCTGATCGTGACGGGAGCGGGCAAGGCGTTCTGTTCGGGGATGGATTTGGACAATCTGAAGGCGCTGCTCGGCCGCTCGCCGAAACAGAACCTCGAGGATTCGCAGACCATGGTTCAGTTGTTCCGCTCGCTCTATGAGTTCCCGAAGATTACCATCGCCGCGGTCAATGGGCCAGCCATCGCAGGTGGAACTGGACTGGCCTTGCTGTGCGATTTCACGCTGGCGGTTCCGGAGGCAAAGTTTGGTTATACCGAAGTGCGCATCGGATTTGTGCCCGCCATTGTTTCGACATTTCTATTGCGACAAGTGGGCGAGAAGCAGGCCCGGGACCTGCTGCTGACGGGAAGGATTTTCGGGGCGGAGGAAGCGGCCCGCATGGGGCTGGTGAGTGAGGTCGTGCCCGCCGAGAATCTGATGGTTCGCGCTGGCCAGCTGGCCCTGCTGTTGATGGAGAATAGTCCGGCGTCGTTGCGTGCCACCAAGCAGTTACTCAGCGACCATGCCCGCGCGGAGCTCGACTGGCAGATGGAGGCGGCCGTACGCGAAAACGCCGCGATCCGCACGACCTCGGACTTCCGCGAAGGAATTTCGTCGTTCCTGGAGAAGCGCAAACCGGTGTGGACTGGGAAATGAGCTCCAAACATGCCCACGCATTTCATGAAACCCGGCTGCGGGTACGCTACTCTGAAACCGACCAGATGGGCGTGGTCTACCACTCGAACCATCTGATCTGGTTCGAGGTGGGCCGCGTCGAACTCATGCGGGAGATGGGCTTTTCCTACCGGGACATGGAGCGCCAGGACGGGCGATTCATCGCCGTGGCCGAAGTGAAGTGCCGCTACCGTGCTCCGGTATATTACGACGAGGAAGTCATGGTGCGGACGCGGCTGAAGACGGTGCGCGAGTCGGTCGTCGTCTTCAGTTACGAACTGGTACGGGCCGACAGCCGGACGTTGCTGGCCGAGGGCGAGACCACGCACATCGTCACCGACTCAAGTATGAAGGTTGCGGCATTGCCGGAAAAATATTTAACGGCCTTCCGCGCCGCAATCACAAAGTAGGATGCTTGGTCCTTCCGGCGTTAGCCGGAGAGGAGTCAGCGGTTTGCCGGCGCCAATAGAAAAAGTGGGTTTCTGGCGTATATTTGCCCACTCGGAATGACAAGGCGCACCACGGATCCGACATCGATCGAGGAAAGGCCAGCTTGAACGCACTGCACATCAACGGAAACGATCTGACACTCCAAGACGTGCGCGAAGTTGCGAGTATCGAAGGCCGCCGCGCTGCCCTGCTTTCCCCCGACGCGCGGCGAGCCGTCAACCAGGCACGCGCCGTTGTCGATGACATTGTCGCCAGCAACAAACTCGCTTACGCCATCACGACCGGAGTGGGTAAATTGAGCGACGTCCGCATTGCTGGCGAACAGATTCGTGAACTGCAAGTCAACCTGGTGCGTTCGCACGCAGTCGGCGTGGGCGAATCGCTTTCGGTCGCCGAGACACGCGCCATGATGCTATTGCGGGCGAACTCACTCGCCAAGGGACATTCCGGCGTGCGCGCCGTCGTCATCGACACGCTTTGCGAGATGCTCAACCGCGGAGTCACGCCGTTTGTGCCTTCGCAGGGCAGCGTGGGCGCCAGCGGAGATTTGGCTCCGCTGGCACATTTAGCTTTGGCGCTGATTGGGGAGGGCGAGTGCCTCGATGAAAAAAGCGTGCGCGTTCCCAGTGCCGTGGCTTTGAATCGCGGGCAGATCAAACCGCTGGTGCTCGAGGCCAAGGAAACGATCTCGCTCATCAATGGAACGCAGGCGATGCTGGCGGTAGGCACTCTGGCTCTGCTGGCGGCCGAAACTCTGGTCGACACAGCCGACGTACTGGGAGGGCTGTGCTGCGACGCGCTTAAGGGAACCGACACCGCCTTTGATGAGCGCATTCACAAGGCGCGTCCGCACGCCGGACAAATGAAGACGGCGTCCAACCTGCGGCGCATGCTGGAAGGCAGCCAGATCCGCGAGTCGCATCGCGACTGTGGTCGCGTGCAGGACGCATATTCGTTGCGCTGCATCCCGCAAGTGCACGGAGCAGTGCGCGACACTGTGACCCACTGCCGTGGAGTGTTTGAAACGGAGGCGAATTCCGCAGTCGACAATCCACTGGTCTTCCTCACCGATGTTAAGAACGTCGAGGGCGATGTGATCTCCGGCGGAAATTTTCATGGCGAGCCGCTGGCGTTTGCCTTGGATTTTCTCGCCATCGCCCTAAGCGCACTGGCAGGCATCAGCGAGCGGCGCATTGAAAGGCTGGTGAATCCCGCGCTCAGCGAAGGCTTGCCGCCATTTCTTGCTCCGGGCGCCGGCCTGAATTCCGGCTTCATGATGCCGCAGGTCACGGCAGCGGCGCTGGTCAGCGAGAACAAAGTGCTGGCGCATCCCGCGTCGGTCGACTCGATCACCACCTCAGGCAATAAGGAAGACTACGTCTCCATGGGCATGACCGCAGCGAGCAAGCTGAAGCGCGTGGTGGACAATACGCGGAACGTATTGGCGATCGAGGCCATGGCCGTCGCTCAAGCTCTGGACTTCCTGGCTCCGCTGAAACCTTCGAAGCGCGGCCAGGCGGCGCAAGCGGCCATCCGGTCGGTGTGTCCCACGATGGAAAAAGATCGCGTGATGTACGCCGACTTCGCCCGCATTGCAACGCTCATTTCCAGGGGTGAGGTGGCAGAGGCACTGCGCTAGAATTTGCGGCCAGACTCGCCCCAGGAATTCGGAATGAAGACTCTTACCGAATACTTGAAGTTTCATACCAAGACACATCGTGCCTACGTCGACATCACGTCGCAGGTGGAACAGATCGTGGGCAACAGCGGTGTGCAGGAAGGCATGGTTTTGATTTCGGCTATGCACATCACGGCCGGTGTATACGTCAACGATAATGAAAGCGGTCTGATCGAAGATATCGACCAGTGGCTGGAGCATCTGGCTCCGTTTCGCAAGGGCTACAAACATCATGAAACCGGCGAGGATAACGGCGACTCCCACCTCAAGGCGCTGCTCATCCACCATGAAGTGATCGTCCCAATTACCGCGGGAAGACTTGATCTAGGTACGTGGCAGCGAATTTTCTATGCGGAGTTCGACGGACAGCGTGATAAAAGAGTCATCGTAAAAGTTATGGGAGAGTGACGTTATGTCGGAAGACCTGAGCGAATTGCAGGAACATGCGGAACATGCCAAGCACGATCCCACCCTGGCGCCCATATCGGTGACCATGGCCGTGCTTGCCGTATTGGTGGCGATTGTGACCCTGCTCGGACATCGCGCCCACACCGAAGAGGTTGTGCTGCAGGCGAAGTCGTCCGATCAGTGGGCTTTCTACCAGGCCAAGAACATTCGGCGGCACACGGACGAACTTTTCGTCGATTTGACGTCGGTGGAGGCGACCTCCGACGCTGCTGCTCTGGCCAAATTACGCGAGAAATATTCCGGGGAAGCGACGCGCTACAAGGAGGAACAAAAGGGAATCGAGGAGAAGGCCAACGAGATGCAAGCGGAGGTCGAACTCGAGAGACACCGCGCCGACAGATTCGATCTGGCTGAAGTGTTCCTGGAAGTGGGGCTGGTGATCACCTCCATCACCCTGCTCTCCGGACGAAGGATTTTCTGGTACTTAGGACTGTTGTTAGGAGTCGTGGGCATCGTAGTGGCAGGCACAGCATTTGTTGTGCACTGAACATTCTCTGGGAATTGAGAACCTTTCAGGCGGCTTTCCGTTTCTTCCCCAACAGTTTATTCAACACCCGGATGCCCTTGTCGATGTGCTTCTCTTCCATCAGAAATGGCGGCAGGAATCGTACGACGGTGTCCTGCGTGCTGTTAAACAATACGCCCTCGGCCAGCGCTGCATCCACAAGGGGGCGGGCTGGAATCTCCAGCTGAATTCCCTGGATGAAGCCCCGTCCGCGCACTGCCGTCGCCGCGGCTCGCTTCTCCACCAACTGCCCTAATTTGTGCTGCAGATAGGCGCCGACTTTGTTGACATTCTCGAGCAGCTTCTCCTCCTCCACAATCGCCAGAAACTCGAGCGCGATGCGGCAGGCCAGCGGACCTCCCCCGAATGTCGTGCCGTGCTGTCCCGGCGAAATCGCGGTCGCGAATTCCTCCTTGGCGATAAATGCGCCCAGCGGTAGTCCGGCGGCAATGGGCTTGGCAATGGCGACGATGTCCGGGGTCACTCCGAAACTCTGGAAGGCGAAGATCGTTCCCGTACGTCCCAGGCCGCACTGTATTTCGTCGAAGATCAGCGCCACTCGGTGACGGTCGGCTAGCGCCCGACACTCGCGCAGAAACTCCACCGAACACTCATAGATTCCGCCTTCACCGAAAATTGGCTCGAGCACAATGGCGCAGGTGTTGTCGTTCACGGCAGCCCGCAGCCCTTCCAAATCGTTCTGTTTCACAAACGTCACATCCTCGAGCAGCGGCTCGAATCCCAAGCGGTGCTTGGCCTGCCCCGTAAGCGACAACGCGCCGAAGGTGCGCCCGTGATACGAGCCGTCCAGCGCCACTAAGCGGCACTTCGCCTCGCCCCCGGCGCGATGTCCCGCCAACCGCGCCAGTTTGATCGAGCCTTCGATCGCCTCGGTCCCACTGTTGGAGAAAAAAGCCCGGTTCAATCCCGACAGAACGCACAACTTCTCCGCCAGCAGTCCCTGGTACTCGTGGTAATAGAGATTGGAAACGTGCACCAGTTTCGCCGCCTGCTCCCGAATCGCCTTCACAATCCGCGGATGCGCGTGCCCTAGCGCGTTCACTCCCAGGCCTGAAACAAAATCCAGATAACGCTTCTCGGCGATGTCGTAGAGAAACACTCCCTTGCCACGGGTGAGCACAAGGGGATAGCGGTTATACGTCTGCAGCAAAAACTGCCGCTCACGTTCGGCGATTTGTTCGAAGGTATCCATAACAAGAATCGATTTTACTGGAAGGAAGGGTCTGAAGCAGAGCATTGCGGACGATTTCCGGGGAACACGACAGCAACAACCGTGAATCTTTACAGTAGTACGCTCTGATGGGAACGATGTGCCGCCGGGGGGAATAGGTGGCGGCTTAGTCTACTTTCGTGGAGCGCCGCCATTTGGCGTGCAGCCAGATGAGGATTCCCAAGGCGCAGACTTCGATCGGAGCAGGAGGGACAAGGTCGATGCTCAAGACTCCGGTGAAATGCACGGTCGCAGCGTATGCCCCCCATATCATTCCGGCAGCAGCGATCAGGCTTCCCAGCCGCTCTTCCGAGGCAATGCCGAGAACAGGTCCCTGGTCCTTAGGTTTGTGGGCAGGCTTAGGCACAGCCGAGTACACCGGCTTCTGGGGGACATCAAGATAGCCTTCGCGGCCGCGGTCCCAGCCGACATCCTCAATTTGCGGGGATTTTTTCACTCTGCCTAACACAGTGCCACGAAAAAGGCTTTCGCCGTACGTTACTGAAGTAACCCTCACATTACGGAAGTGAAGGTCTTGGCCGTTTCTTATGCTTTGGCGAACGGTTAGCGCATCGGCTTCCAGGCCAGATCGATCTGAAATCCGCTGACCGGGCGGTCAATACAGTGGCGGCTGCCCTTCCGGTCGCGTCTTCCACCGGCGATGCACCCACAGCCATTGTTCGGGATACCTCCGCACATAGTCCTCAATCACCTTCGTGAATATTTGCGTGTTGGCGGCGATGTCTGCCTCCAGATCACCGGTGCGAATCAAAGCCCGCGCCGGATCAAATCGCAAGCGGTACTTCTGGCGGGCGGGATCCCAGATCGTGAACCCCGGAACCACCGCTGCGTCCGTGCGCAAAGCAATGCGGGCCAGTCCACTCGCGGTACAGGCCGGGATGCCAAAGAAATCCACGAAGATTCCCTGCGGCGGCGTCATATTCGTGTCCATCAAAATGCCGACGGTTTCCCCGGCCTTCATGGCCGCTAATAGGCCGCGCACGAAATCATCCTTGGCGACAGTCTTGTTGCCGTGCATGGTGCGATAGCGCTGCAGCCAGCGGTCGAGAAACTCATTGTCCATGGGCCGCATGACGATGTGCAGCCAGTGGCCATGCAGGGAATGGGCAAAGGCTGAGAGTTCCCACGCTCCGAAGTGCGCCGTCAGAAACAGGACCCCTTTTCCTCGGGCATGGGCCTGCTCGTAATTTTCCAGCCCCTCGTACACCACGACCTCGTCGACATTCTTTGCAGTGTATTTGGGAAACTGGCACAGTTCGGCGAGTTGGCGTCCCAGGGAAGTGAAAACTCCACGCAGAATGCGGGTTCGTTCGGCCTCACTTTTTTCTGGAAACACCATCGCGAGATTGCGCATTCCGACTTGCCGTAAACGGAAGTGCAACAAATAAACAACCTGGGCGAGGCCAATGGCGAAAGCACGCGAAAGCCAGCGTGGCATCAGACCGAGGACCTTGATGAATGGCCAGGCTGCCGCGTATTCGAGTTTCCGCCGCATCTGAGGAAGCGTGACCGTATCACTGGTAAAAATCGCTTGTCAAACGACGGAAGGATCTTCGGAAGCAGGTGAAGCCACGCAGGGATAGCCGTCCCTTCGAGTTCGCTCAGGGCTGGGCTGTCCGGTCGAGCGAAAGCCTGAATCCCACGCCGCCGCCAGCGGCCTACTTCGCCGCCTCCTGCGCCCAGTTCGCCAAGGTGGTCAGAAAGGGGGTTGCCACGCGCGGCGGATCGACCTCGCCGGTGAGTGCCGCTCGGAACGTCACCATGTGCCCGTAGAACTCTCGCGTGCTGTCCTTGTCCTGCTTCAAAACCGCCCCGTTCAGGCTCACGCCGGCAAACACACCGCGGGCGCGTGAATAGGTCAACACCTGGGCTCGCATCTTCCAATCCGTATTACCTTCGGCCAGACGGCCCACCGGTCCCGCGGCCACCGAGGCATCGGCGCCCAAGGAAAACTTGCTCGACAGCAGATGTTGCATGCCGTCGTTGTTCATAATCAGCATGACCAGGTCGACGGCCTGTCCGCCGATCTGAAACCCTACGCTGCCGCCTTCGGTCAGGAAAAATGCAGGCGCGCTCCAACCTTTCGGCGTGCGGCAACTGGCCAGCCCCCGGCCATACTTTGCCCCTACGATGAACCCGCCTTTCAACATCGACGGAACCACCGCCACGCACTCCGCTTTGCCCAGAATTTCCCGTGGAATACCGGAATCGGGAGCGCCTTGAATTTCATTCAATACGTCCGCGGCAGCCTGAACACGATCGCTGGCCTTCGATTCCCTGCTCGGATTATCCGCGGCAACCGCGAAGCTGCAAAGCGACAGAAGTAGGGTCAGCAAAATCGCTTTTCTCATAGTTCCTCACCACAAATATTCACTGCGCTTGCATGGGTTCGATTGTAAATGAAGTCTGCCTTAGAAGGATGGAGCCGCTGCATTGACCAGGCAGGCAGCAGCAGGTTCAACGAAAGAGGGACGCCAGGAAGCAAAAAAATGCGGGGCTAAGAATAGTGACCCTAATCGCCATTCTCAACCCCGTCTCCCAGGTTCTGTGGTAGGTGAGGCGAGTATGCGACGAATAGCGAAGCCCGACAAGATTACGAAGGTAATTCCTCAGGTGACTCGGTTCGCGGCTTTGCAGCGTTCCGACAGCACGGCAAGCCGCTCAGTCTATTCTTTTGCATGGACGCCAGCAGCTAGAAGCTGCTTTACTTCGCCGCAACTTTACTTCGCCGCAACCAGCGAGTGCGTGATGGCATGCACCGATAAGGCGATGCGGTTCTGCACGCCCACCTTGCGCATCAATTTCGCGACGTGCGCTTTCACCGTGCGCTCCTCGATCCCCAACTGACCGCCAATTTCTTTGTTGGAGCGACCGGCCACCAGCATCTCCAGGACTTCTTTCTCGCGGTCGGTGAAGGTGACCCGGCCCGCCGGAAAGATCCGCCCCGGCGCCGAGGATACCCGCTCAATGAACATGGATAACACTTTACGAGGAGCCCAGACCGACCCCTGATTCACGATGCGAATTGCCTGGGCGAACTCCGCCGGAGTGGCCGCTTCGTCCACATAACCCTTGGCCCCCGAGGCAATCGCCTTCAGGATGGTTTCCTCGTCGATTCCAGAACCGGTCACGATGATCCGCAAATCCGGCCGCGTGGCCTTCAGGCTGGCCATCACGTCAAACAGGTTTTGTCCATTACGGTTGCCGAGCAGAATGAGATCAATGGCGGGCAGAGTGCTGATCTCGGGCAGCGTCGCGGAGACAAGTTCGAATTCGGGCTCAGAGTCGAACAATGCGCGGAACCCAACAAAGCGCAGTGGATCGCTTTCCACCACCGCGATTCGGATTACTGGTTTTTTGGCTACTGCTGCTTTCATGGTTTTCCCTGTAGGGTTAGATTCGTTACTCCAGCATATTAATAAATCGACCAGAAGCAAAGAGAACATGACTGAAGTGAAATTACGGGAGTAACATGGAAAAATGAGCCTGAATCGTATTTTGGTCTTGAACCTTCACCCTGAACCCTGTCGATTACGGCCTTTTCCCCGCCCAAGACTTGCATTCCCCCAGATACGCCATCGCATGAAGCCACCGTCCGAAAGGTGGCGCAGAGCTATCGCATGCTTTATCGCTGTGTCCGCGATGCTGGTTCCGCTGACATTCGCACAGCCAAACGCGCCCGCCCCGACGCCTCAGACACCATCTTCGACTCAGACCTACCCGCCCAAGTTCCCCGGCGATCCCGCCCGTTCCGACTCCGAAGCCGAAGCTCTCGCCTATATGCGCGTCGTGCTGCGAGCCCAGCGCCGATTCAACAAGCAATACGGGCACTTCGCCACATCGCTGACAGAACTTGTGCATTCCGGATCGTTCACCAAGCGCATGGTCAACCCCCAGCGCGGAGACTACACGGCAACCTTCAAGGGCAAGAAAGACAGCTTTGTCCTCACCATGACCCCGAAGAATCTGGACGCCCAACACCGTTCGTTCTATGCGGAAGATGACGGCAAGATACACGCCGACGAAACCAAGCCCGCGGATGCAAGTTCTCCCCTGGTGAAGTAACCCGTATGTGGGGCGGACACTGCTGTCCCCCGTCTTTGGCGTAGGCCTCGGACACTACCGGCGATCGCAATTGGATGAAAATCTTGGCCCCCAGCAGCAAAATGGGGCGAAGGAGCCCACCCCTGCCCTGCACCCCACTGCACACCACTGCCCTGCCATTGCCAGCCCCTTCCCCCCTGTGTTAGCCTCAGGTCGGGGGCATCACTTTGCACGACAAAGTACTCGCGGGTCTCGACCGCAAGGAAACCGAAGTTTACCGGCGTCTCGATCCAGGACGGCTCCCTAAACACATCGCGATCATCATGGACGGCAATGGGCGCTGGGCGAAGCGGCGCCACATGCCGCGCGTGGCCGGACACCGTGCCGGAGTGACGGCGGTGCGTTCGACGGTGGAGACGGCGGCGAGCATCGGCGTTTCTGCACTCACGCTCTACGCCTTTTCCGAAGAGAACTGGAAGAAGCGCCCGGAAAGCGAAGTGCACTTTCTGATGGAACTGTTGAGCCGCTATCTGAAGGCGGAAGTTCCCACCCTGAACAAGAACAATATCCGCCTGGAATATATTGGGCGGGAGCACGAACTTCCGAACGACGTACAAAAGCGCATGGCCTGGGCGCGCGAGGCGACGGCGCGGAACTCCGGTATGGTGCTGACGCTGGCCCTGAACTACAGCGCGCGCAGCGAACTGGTGGACGCGTTCCGCTCAATCGTGAACGCGGCGACCGAGAACGGCGGCCTCGATCACCTCGAGATCGATGAGGATATGGTGGCCCGGCACCTCTATACGCGGAATCTTCCCGATCCGGACCTCGTGGTACGAACCTCGGGCGAGATGCGCTTGAGCAATTTTCTACTGTGGCAACTCGCGTATGCCGAGATTTACGTGACTCCGACGCTTTGGCCGGATTTCCGCGGTGTGCACCTGCTCGAAGGCATTGCGGAATATCAGAAGCGAGAACGCCGCTACGGCGGTCTAAACCACGGCGACGCTCATGCGCCTCTTCAGATTTCTTCGGCGAAAGTAAAATCTTAACCCCAGAGGACAGAGAAAGCCACCTGGAGAAAGCCCCTTGGTGATTCTTTTGTGGCCTCTGTGGTGAAATTCTTCGGTTCGTGCAAAGATCGGACGGGCACAGCCATCACGCCCCCACCAACTTCCCTTGCTCAAACGCATCGCGACCGCGGTCGTCCTGATTCCGATTGTGCTGGCGCTCATTCTGCGGGCGCCTGTGCCCATCGTGGCGGTGTTCGCCGCCCTGGTGGCGCTGCTCACCATCCATGAATTCTTCAAGCTGGCGGAATCTTACGGCGTCGAGCCGCTACGCCTGCCAACCTACATTTTCGTGGGAATTTTTTTCCTGTTGCTGGCCTGCAATGTGGGAAATGAAAAACCGCTGCTTTCTACGGCAATCTTTGTATACTGCCTGGGATTCGCCGCCGCCATCGCGCCGTTTCTGGCGCTCACGATTGCCATGCGCCGCCAGGACTTGCGCAGCGGATATCCCGCCGCGGCGGCCTCGGTCTTCGCCTTCACTTATATCGCTCTGCCCATGGGGATGCTGGTCGAACTTCGCCAGCAGTGGGCGGGCGCTTTTTACTTGCTATATTTGCTGCTGGTGGTTTGGGCGGGAGACATCTTCGCCTATTTCGTGGGCAAGTCGATGGGACGGCATTTAATGTCGCCGCGCATCAGCCCGAAGAAAACGTGGGAGGGCGCGGCGTCTTCGCTCGCGGCCAGCCTGGGCGTAGGATGGCTGCTATTTCATTACGCGCTCCCCATCAGCTCCGCACTGCTGCGTATCGGCCTGATGGAGCGGCGCGACGGTTTGTTCGGCCTGGAGCAGCCTGCCATGGGACCAATCATGCTGCTCACGATCGCGTTGAATGCGGCCGCGCAACTGGGCGATCTGGTGGAGTCGCTGATAAAGCGGGGGGCGGGAGTGAAGGACTCCGGATCCATTCTTCCCGGCCACGGGGGAATGTTCGACCGCATCGATGCCTTGCTTTTTGCCGCCCCGGTGCTGTGGTTCTACACGGCTTGGCGCGTAATGCAGTGACCTTTCCCGACCTTTCCCGCTGCCGCCAACAAATGCGGGCCGATGCGCGTAAAATAAGAGTCTCTGTTGCCAGCTCTGTTGTGACATCTGGTAATCATCACCCAGTTAGCCATGAGACGCATTGCCATCCTGGGATCGACGGGCTCGATCGGGCGCAGCACGCTCAGCGTGGCCGAGTCCTATCCCGACAGGTTTCAGATTATGACGCTGGCCGCCGGGTCGAACGGCGACGCCGCTTTCGAGCAAGCATCGCGATGGCGCCCGCGAGTGATTTCGATGGCGGCCGAGGCGGACGCGGACAGGCTGCGGTCCCGTCTGAAAAATGTGGGAGTGGGCGGGATCGAAGTCGTGCATGGCGCGGCCGGAACGGTCCGGGTCGCGACCCATCCTGAAGTTGACTTCGTGGTCAGCGCCATCGTCGGCGTGGCCGGCCTGGAGGCCACCTATGAAGCGGTGCGCGCCGGAAAAACTTTGGGGTTAGCGAATAAGGAGTGTCTGGTCGCCGCCGGGGAGTTGATCACGGCCGAGGCTCGCCGGCGAGGCAAGCCGCTGCTTCCCATTGACAGCGAACACAACGCCGTCCATCAATGCCTGCGCGGCGGGCGCATGGACGAGGTTGAGCGCATCTGGCTGACTGCTTCGGGGGGGCCATTCCTCAACACGCCGCACTCCGAGTTCGCTTCGATTACCGTCGAGCAGGCCTTGAACCATCCCACGTGGAAGATGGGGCGCCGGATCACCATCGACTCAGCCACCCTGATGAACAAAGGGTTCGAGGTCATCGAGGCGTGCAGATTGTTTCACATGCCGCCGGGGAAAGTGGAAGTGATGGTCCACCCCCAGTCCACCATCCATTCCATGGTCGAGTTTGTGGATGGCAGCATACTTGCTCAGTTCTCTGTGACCGACATGCGCCTCCCGATTCTCTACGCCCTAACATATCCCGAGCGGATTCCCTCGGATATGCGCTTTGCGGTGAGTAACTTGCGTCATCTAGACTTCAGCCCTCCGGACCTGAAAAAATTTCCTTGCCTTCGTCTCGCTTACGAAGCAGCGGAGGCTGGTGGCGCAAAAACGGTGGCCCTGAACGCAGCAGACGAAATCGCCGTCGCCGCGTTCCTGGAAGGCGGTATCCGCTTCGACGAGATTCCCAGAATTATCGAAGAAGTGCTGGCGGCGACAAACTCAGGGAAGTTGGACTCGATTGCGAAAGTGCTGGAAGCGGATTGCGAAGCCCGCCGATATGCTCTCGAGCGGGTGGCGGCGAGAAAGAAAATTGAACGGCCCCGGGCAACATCCTTGGCGTAGTTTTGGAATCTAATCAGTGGGGGAGTGCGTATCTCGATTATGTTTGATTTTCTTATCTCACTCGTAGCGTTTGTTGCGGTCCTCGGTTTCATGATCCTGATCCACGAGTTCGGCCACTATGCGGTGGCCAAGTTGTTGGGCGTGAGGGTAGAACAGTTCGCCATTGGATTCGGCAAGCGGCTGGTGGGCTTCCGCAAAGGCGACACCGACTATCGAATCAATTTGTTGCCGCTTGGCGGTTACGTAAAAATGAGCGGCGAGAACCCCATGGACGAGCGCTCGGACGATCCGCGCGAGTTCATGAATCATCCCCGCTGGCACCGCTTCCTGATCGCAATTGCCGGGCCGACGATGAATATCCTGCTGGCCATCGTTCTACTCACCACCGTCTACATGGTGCACTATGAATATGCGGCAGTGTACGACGAAGTGCCAGTGATCGGATGGGTATTGAAGGACACATCTGCCGCTACGGCCGGATTCCAGATCGGCGACCGCATCACGCGCATCGACGATGTCGACAATCCTACCTGGGAGCAAGTCGACCTGAGGGTAGCGATGAGTCCGGGGCAACCCCTGGATGTCACAGTCGACCGGAACGGTCGGAGCCTGGAAAAAAAGATAGTGCCCGAGGCTGAGGGTGTCGACCAGATCGGATATGCGGGCTGGGCGCCCAAAGAAGGCCCTGTCACTATCACCGACCTGGTGGAGGGAATGCCTGCGGAAAAGGCGGGATTGAAAGAAGGCGACCAAATCTTGAAAGTGGACAGCCAGCCTGTGCCTGCGCTGGCCGCCATGATCGAGAGCTTGAAAGTCACAAAAGACAAGCCCATCGCGATTACCGTGTTGCGCGACGGCCAGCAAAAGACATTCACCGTTCAGCCGGTTCTCTCCGACAAGTGGTATCGCATCGGCATCAGCAGCATGCAAATGAAGGTGAAGACATTGCCCTTCGCCGAAGCCCTGAATCTTTCCTTGCATGAGAACCGGCAGAATGCTTTGCTGATCCTGGAACTAGTCAAGAAGATGGCGGAGCGTAAGATTTCGATGCGCTCGATCGAAGGGCCAATCCGAATTGGCCAGGTCGCGGGCGAAGCGGCCCGGCGCAAGGGCTGGACCCCGCTGATGGGGTTGAGCGCCGCCATCAGTCTGAATCTTGGTATCTTCAACCTGCTGCCCATCCCTATCCTTGACGGCGGCGTGATCCTGTTTCTGCTGATCGAAGGATTGATGCGGCGCGACATCAGCATGAATATCAAGGAGCGGGTTTACCAGGCCGCCTTCGTCTTCCTGGTGCTGTTCGCAGTCATGGTGATTTATAACGATTTGATGAAGACAATTCCCGGGCTGGCCGACCGGCTGCCGTAGGATTATTTTTGCTCTTTTAGAGTTTAAACATGCCGACTCGTTCAGGTGATGCCGTCGTCCGATCGAGGCTAGCTTGATTAGCCCTTGATTAGCCGGAGAAACGCCAACAGGAATTAACCAGTCAGTTCGCGATTGGGGGCGGGAGAATTGCTTTCCAAGCTTCCCCCTGCCCAACGATCCTGTTACCATTGTTGCAGTGTTTCAGCGGCGTTTCGTTGGGGCGGTGCGTTGTTTTTTTGCCGTCTGCCCTTTCGCCATCTTGCTTTGTGGGACTCCACACCTGAGGATGTGACCATGGGAACCAATGCTTCGCTTTCGCGGCGAGCCTCCCGGCGAACCTTAGGGACCACCCTCCGGCATTATACTTTCGCGATTGCAGCGGTTATGACCGCGTTTCTGGTTAGTAGCGCTTTGAGCCCGTGGGTTGGCGATCGGGTGGTCTATGTCCTGCTTCTTCCGGCAGTCGCCTTCTCTGCATGGTATAGCGGCATTGGACCGGCCGTATTCGCGGTCGTCTTAGCCCTGGTGAATGTGCTGGATGGATTTCTTCCGCCAACGCATGCGGTTCGTCCTCTCAGGTTTGGCAAACTCGTTCCTGCTCTTGCATTCTTGTTTTCTTCCATCGTCATCGTGGCCTTGGGGGAGTCCCGTCGACGCCACAATGAAAAATTGCGGCTGGCGCAGGGAGAACTCGAAGGCCGGGTTCAGGAACGCACGGCGGACCTCGACGCCGCCAATCAGAATCTGCGCGAACTCTCGGCGCGTTTGCTGCAGTCACAGGATGACGAAAGACGGCGCATTGCTCGCGAACTCCACGACAGCGTTGGACAGCTGTTGGCCGCTCTGAACATGAACCTGTCTGCCGTACGCGGCGACATCGAGCGCCTGGCCCAGACCGCCAACGCCCTGGCCGACAGCGAAAATCTAGTCAATGAAATGAGTACTGAAGTTCGCACCATTTCTCACTTGCTGCATCCCCCTTTGCTCGACGAAGCGGGGTTGTGCTCCGCCCTTCGCTGGTACGCGGACGGATTCGCCCTGCGCAGCAAAATCAAGGTTGATTTGGACCTTCCCGAGGACTTCGACCGCCTGCCGCGTGAGTCGGAGACCGCTATCTTTCGCGTGGTGCAGGAATGCCTCACCAACATCCACCGACATTCTGGAAGTACTCTCGCCCGGATTCGCCTTCGCCAGCCCGACCGTCAGGTACTGGTCGAGATCGAGGACCAGGGCAAAGGCATCCCGGCGGAAAAGAAAGAGGAAATGTCCTCCTCCGGCACGCCCGGGGTTGGAATCCGAGGCATGCGCGAACGCCTCAGACAGCTTGGTGGAACCTTGGACATCAACTCCAATGGATCAGGCACGGTCATCGTAGTCCGCCTTCCTATCGCCGACGCTTCCTCGCCCTCCCCTCCTCTCGAAGTCACCGACACCGCGTCCGCCGCAGCGTAGCCGCGAAGAGTTCTAATCACTGGCCAGGAACGAACCACCGTTTTCCAGCGCCTTTCCTGCCGCTTCCAACGTGAGTTCAACATCCTCCTCGGTGTGCGCCAGCGTGACGATCGAATGCAACGCCGCGGAAGGAGAGGCGTACACACCGCAGGGAAACAGCGACCACACAAATTTCTGAAACGCGGCGCGGTCCACGAACTGGCAGAACTCGCGGTAGTCGCGGATCGTCCGTCGCTCCGTAAACATCAACTGAAACATCGGACCCACATTCTGCACGATGACCGCACTACCTTTCTTCTCGAATAACTCCCGGAAGCCGGCACAGAGTCGCTCCCCAATCCGCCAGGTGTGGCGGAAGGCCGCAGCGTTGTCTCGCGTCAACACCCGCAGGTTGGCCCGCGCGGCGTACATTCCGATGCGCGATCCGTTGTGAGTGCCGTAGTGCAGAACCCCTCCTGTCTCCAACGCGTCCATCACTTCGGCGCGCCCAACCAGCGCAGCCACGGGCAGGCCGCAGCCCAGCGCTTTGCCAAAGATCACAAGATCGGGAGAGAGTTTGTAATATTCCTGACAGCCTCCGGGAGCGATGCGGAATCCGGTCACGGTCTCATCGAGAATGAAAACAATGTCTTTGGAGCGAGCCAGTTCTTCCACCGCCTTCAGATATCCTCGGGCCGGCGGAATCACGCCCATGTTGGCCATGATGCCTTCGGTGATGATGCCAGCAATCTGGCCCGAATGATTTTCCACCGCACGCTGCACAGCCGGCAGATCGTTCCAGGGCACGACAATCGTGTCGTCGAGGGCGCTTCGATTCAAACCTGAGCTGTCGGCAATCTTGACCGGGTCGGTGCGCAATCCTAGCGCGCTGGGCGGTAGAACGTTAGAACTGACCAGCAGGTCGTCGTGCCAGCCGTGATAGTGTCCTTCGAATTTCAAAATCTTCGGACGGCCGGTCACGCCGCGCGCCAGGCGAATCGCCGCCATCACCGCTTCCGTGCCGGTATTCGCAAAGCGCACCCGCTCGGCATTCCGAACCATGCTTTGCAGCATCTCCGCCACTTCCAACTCAATCGACGTCGCGGTGGCAAAGTGCGCCCCTGTGGCGGCGGCGTCCGTGATGGCTTCGACAATCTCGGGATGTGCGTGCCCCAACGGCAGCGCGCCAAAGGCCATCATCCAGTCGATATACTCGTTGCCGTCAACGTCATAGATACGCGAGCCGCGACCACGCTCCATGAAGATGGGATATTTGCCGAAGTTTACGGGACCGCGCGACGAGGAACTGCTGGCTTCAATCAGCACGCCTAGCGTGCGCTCGTAGACTTGCTTCGACTTCTCTGTGGTGAAAGGCAATCGGACCTCCCCACCCTGCACCCCGAACTTCGGTCGCTGGAATTGATTCTGGAATTGATATGGTACAGCAGAGCCTTCGTCGAGCGCGCCCTGAAATTGGCCTCCGTGCGAACTGGCCTAGGATGAGTCGCACCCGCGAACGACCTCGCGTGTTTACCAGTTTTTTGCCGATGGCATAGAATGGTCCTTCGCGGGTAGCGATGCATGAGCAATCCTGGGGACTGGAAGACACGGGAAGGGCAGGTTGTCGGCGGGAAATTTCCGCTTCGGCAGTGGCTGGGCGGATCTGAACATAGCGCGGTCTTTCTCACCGAGCGGCCGGGGCAGCCGTCTGCCAATGCCGCCATCAAATTGATTGCGGCCGACGGCGCGGTAGCCGACCGCCAACTTTCGCGCTGGCGGATTGCGGCCCAACTTTCTCATCCTCACCTGATGCGCATCTATGACGCAGGGCGTTGCCGGGTCGACGGTACGCCACTTCTCTACGTCGTCATGGAATACGCCGAGGAAGATTTATCGCAGATTCTTCCTCAGCGGCCTCTGGCGCCTTCTGAAGTGACCGATTTACTTCCCCCGGTTCTGGACGCGCTTTCCTATCTGCACGGTCAGGGATTTGTGCACGGGCGCATCAAGCCATCCAACGTGCTGGCCATTGGCGATCAGTTGAAGCTCTCCGCCGATCAGGCTGTTCCGGCTACGGAATCGAATTCTGAGCGCAGGCGGCGCGACGTCTACGATGCGCCGGAAACGGCTGCCGGAATCGTCGCGCCGGCGGGCGATGTGTGGTCCGTCGGCATGACTCTGGTCGCTGCGCTGACGCAAAACGTATCTCTCGCCGAAGAGCAGTCACCGAACGATCCCGACCTGCCGGGAACGGTTCCGGAACCGTTTCGCGGCATTGCGCGCGAGTGTCTCCATCTTGATCCGAAACGGCGATGTTCGATGGCGGAGATCCAGGCGCGGTTGCAGCCTGCGGGACGCTCGGTGCCCGCAACGCCGCAGGCGCTTCCCCCTCCGCGCGGCAGCTCCGTAAAAGGCGGGACCATCGCCGCTGCCTTGCTGATGATGGCGGTGCTGGTCGGGCTGGTCGCATTCTTTTCTCGAAGTGGATTTTCCGGGGGCAAGAGCGGAACCACGCTCCCACCTGCGACCGAGCAGGCCGCGCCTCAAAATACGCCTCAGACCACCGCTGTACCCAAGCCCAATCCAGCTCGCGAACCAGCCCCCAATCCGAATCCCTCCCTTTTGTCCCGGAAGGCCGACGTTGTCCGTCAGGTCATTCCCGACGTTTCTCAAAACTCTCGGAACACGATTAGGGGCACAATCAAGGTTACAGTGCGGGTTGAAACGGACCCATCGGGAAAAGTTACAGCGGCGAAACTAAACAACGCCGGGCCCAGCAGATACTTCGGCAGGTTGGCTCTGAACGCAGCCCAGCGCTGGGAATTCTCGCCACCCCAAGTGAATGGACAAGCCGCCGCCAGCACCTGGCTGCTTCAGTTTCGCTTCAAGCGATCCGGAACCCAGGCTTGGGCCGAGCAAGTGCTCCGCTAGAGACAGGGGGCGAACAAATTCGCATCGCATTATCGGCGCCGACATCCGGTTTTTTTCCGAATCGAATAGGTTGGAAGCCGCTTGCGCCGGCGCCAATTCCGGCATTTTTCGGCCGTGTCCCGCGCTCGTCGCAGAACTTTAACCGTCGTTGGAATGGTTGCCTGGCAGCCGCAGGCTAGATCGCCGGGCCGGGAACCGCCGCGAGTTTTTCCGCTCCGTCTTCAACATTTTGCGCTCCGCTTTCCGTTGCGCCTTGGCATACTTCTTCATCGCCTTCTGCTGTTTCCGATTCGCCTTGCGGGAAGCGCGAGACTGCGGCATAGTTCTGGTGCGCGGCTGAGCAGAGGCTGCGACCGGGAGACCAACACTCAACGCGCCCAGCAGGATAAAGGCAGCAACTTTTTTCATAATCTTGGCGAATTTACACTCTTGCCACGATTCTACCGCAGAGTTTCTGGCGGTTTACACGCATAAGGGCGTAGCGTCGTTACTATCGAGCGCTGCCGCCAATAGGGTTCCCAACCGCTCTCCGCGTCCTTGGCCAGAGCGGAGTCCAAGAAGAGGGAATCTGACGCGCACCGGCCAAGAACTCCAGCCCAGAACTAACTAGTCCTTCACCGCTTTGTCAGTGATCTCGAGCCCTTTATCGATAATGGCAAAGCTCTCCCGCAGTTGCTGCTCGTTGATGCAGAGCGGGGGGTTTGTGTAGAACGTGTTCCAGCGAACCAGCGTGTAAAGGCCTTGCTCGCGGAAGAAACGCCCGAGCGCACCCATCTCGTCGGACGTCCCATTAAACGGAGCCAACGGTTGCCGTGTCTTCCGGCTGCGCACCAGTTCCACAATGCCGAACAGACCGATCGACCGCACCGCTCCGACCGACGGATGTTTAGCCTGTAGTTCGCGTCCGAGTTCTTTCATGATCACGCCCATCTTCTTTGCGTTTTCGATGAGATTGTCCTCCTCATAGACGCGAATGGTGGCCAATGCCGCGGCGCATCCCATGGGATGCGAGTTGTAAGTGAGTCCGCCGTAAAACACTTTATCCTGGAAGTGTTCGGCAATGCGGTGACGCATCCCTACCGCGCCGAGCGGCAAATAGCTTGAAGTTAATCCCTTGGCCATCGAAATCAAGTCGGGAACAACCTTCCAGTGATCGACGGCGAACCACTCGCCAGTGCGCCCAAAGCCCGCCATGACTTCGTCCGCAATCATCAGAATGCCGTACTTGTCGCAGAGTTTCCGCACGCCCTCCAAGTATCCGTCGGGCGGGATGAGAATGCCGTTGGTGCCCACGACAGTTTCGAGGATGAAAGCCGCAATCGTGTGCGGACCTTCGAGTTCGATGGTCTCTTCGATCATGGCCAGCGAGGTTTCCGCCGATTCCCAGCCGCGCTCGATGCCGTGATAAGGATCGAGTACGCGCACCACGCCGGGAATTCCCGGCTCCGCCGCCCACCGCCGCGGATCGCCAGTCAGCGTGATGCTGCCTGCGGTCGCGCCGTGATAGGAGCGATAGCGCGCCATGATCTTGTGTCGACCGGTGAAGAAGCGGGAAATCTTGATGGCGTTCTCGTTGGCTTCGGCGCCGCCATTGGTAAAGAAAAACGTATCGATGTCGCCGGGAGTAATTTCCGCGAGCTTGGCGCCCAGGCGCGCGCGAGGCTCCGTCGCCATGAATGGATTCGCATAACAAAGTGTCGCAGCCTGCTCGCTGATCGCCCGGACGACGCGCTCGTCGCCATGCCCAATGTTGACCGACATCAACTGGCTGTTGAAGTCGATAAAGCGCTTGCCCTCAGGCGTCCAGAAGTAAATACCCTTGGCCCTGGCTACCGGAATCGGATCAACCTTCGATTGCGCCGACCACTCAAACAGGGTGTGCTTCCTGGTGAGATCGACGATCTGTTGGCCGGTCATGGATGGAGTTGCGATGGCAGTGGTCATTATGAATAACTCCTTTGCCTGGGAAGACGAAGTCTGGTCGCGCCTCGCCCGCCGAGGCGCTTGCCGCTACCTGAGTCTGCTAGAACTTGCGGCTGTGCTCCTTTGCCCAGCGTTCGACGACTACTTTCTTATCGGTGTAAAACTCGATGGCGTCGCGGCCTTGTCCATGCAGATCGCCGAAGAAGCTGTTCTTCCATCCGCTGAAAGGAAAATAGGCCATGGGCGCGGCGACGCCGATGTTGATGCCGATGTTACCCGCAGGCGCTTCATAACGGAACCTTCGCGCAGCCGACCCGCTCGCGGTAAACAGGGACGCCTGATTGCCGTAGGCGCTACGCTCGAGGAAGCCGAGCGCGTCGTCTAAATTATCGGCATGAACCAGGCTTAGCACGGGACCAAAGATTTCGGTGTCGGCGAGATCGCTGGTTGCAGGAAGGTTGTCGAGGATCGTTGGCTTGACGAAGTTCCCCGATTCATACTTCGGGATCTTCGAATTCCGGCCATCGAGCAGTACCTTCGCGCCTTGTTTTTCGCCCAGGCCGATCAGCGATTCCACGCGTTGTTTGCTCAGCGGACTAATCACCGGACCCATCTGCACGTCTTGATCAAGACCATTGCCGACGCGGAGCTTCGAGGCCGCCTCGGCAATGGAATCACGAAAGGTTTTCTGCGCTTCGCCGATGGTCACGGCGACCGAGACGGCGAGACACCGCTGTCCGGCGCAGCCAAAAGCGCCGTCGCTGATGATCTGCGTCGCCATAGCCATGTCGGCATCGGGAAGAACGATGACGTGGTTCTTGGCACCGCCCTGACACTGGCAGCGTTTGCCTTGTTCACCCGAACGCGCGTAGATGTAGCGCGCGACCGGAGTCGATCCGACGAAGCTGATCGCGCGAACCTGCGGATGGTCGATGAGAGCATCGACCACCGCCTTGCCGCCATTAATCAGGCTAACGACTCCTTTGGGCAGGCCGGTTTCTTCCAGAAGCTCATACACGTACCGCATGGTCAGAGGCACGCGCTCGCTCGGTTTGAGGATGAATGTGTTTCCCGTAGCGATGGCGTAGGGCAGATACCAGAACGCAATCATGCCGGGAAAATTGAACGGTACAATCGCCGCCGTGACGCCCATGGGCTGGCGGATCATCATTTCGTCGATGCCGCGGGCGACGTCTTCCAGGTTGTAGCCCTGCATCATCATCGGAATGCCGCAGGCTACTTCCACGTTTTCAATGGCGCGGCGCATCTCGCCTCTCGCTTCCGTGAAGGTCTTGCCGTTTTCCGTGGTGATGATGCGGGCAATGTCGTCGATATGCTCTTCGAGCAGCATCTTGAGCTTGAATAGCGGCTGGATGCGGTCTTCCGGCGGAGTGCGGCGCCATTCGGGGAAGGCTGCCGCTGCGGCTTCTACGGCGGCGTTGACTTCGGTGGCGTCAGCCAGCGGAACGCTGGCCAGAACTTCGCCGGTCGCTGGATTCACGACATCGCGCCATTCCGAGGCGTGTGAGTCGGTCCACTGGCCGTTGATGTAGTTCGTCAGCTTGGTGATGGGCGGCGCTGCTACAGTCATGAGAATGCCTCTGCTATCGCGAAGAATTTGTGGCACGGAAAATCATGGAATTCACCCGCAACGTCAGAACTCTTTTAGGCTATCAGCCATGATACCGCTTTATAGAGATCCTTCGACTGCGGTTGGCCTTTTAGCTTGCAGCTTGAAGGCCGATCCTCGTTCTGGCCGATCCTCGCTCCGGCCGATCCTCGCTCCGGATGACAAATTCAACTGGCGTTCATTTCTCGGTGATGAGCTCCACCGGACATCTGCGGGCGCCGATCTCCTGGATCAAGTCAACAAAGATCAGGTCAACAAAGATCAAGTCAACAAACTCGGCAGCCATTTTCTTCGCGCCCCGGCCGATGGATCCATCGTTGTTGAGGATAAGCCGAAATGGCACCTCGACGGCGTTGATATTGCCCGTCGCAATGCTGTCGATCAGAGCATTACAATTACGTCCGTGCCCTTCTGGCGCACGAACCGCCCGAAAGAAACCATCGTACACGTCGTCCTGCCCCGGCCATGGCGTGCCGTCAGGAACGAGTTCTTTCATCTCGGCCCTCACGCCAACTGTGCGACGGCGCCTTTCTTGTCGCACACTGCGGCCAGCCCGGACTCTAGCACCGCCAGGCCTTCGTCGAACTGGGCGTCGGTGGCAATCAGGGGGACCAGGATGCGTATTACGTTGGAGTGTGTGCCCGCAGTGATCGTGATTACGCCGTGCTCGTAGCAATATTGTGTAATCTTTTTTGTCTCGTCCGTTGCCGGAGTCTTGCTTTCCTGCGACTGCACGAGTTCGATGGCCTGCATGCCACCGAGGCCGCGCACGTCGCCGATGATGGGCCAGCGGCACCGCCACTCGCGGGCGCGGGTCTGGAAGCGGTCGCCGAGTTCGTTGGCACGCTCAAGCAAATTCTCGCGTTCGAATAGATCGAGGACGGCCAGCGCGGCTGCGCAGGAAAGCGGGTTCCCGCCGAATGTTCCGCCGAGACCACCCGGACCAGGCGCATCCATTATTTCGGCGCGACCCGTAACCGCGGCGAGCGGCAAGCCGCCACCGAGTGATTTTGCGGTGACGATGAGATCGGGCTCGATGCCGTAACGTTCGCTGGCGAACAGCGCGCCGGTGCGTCCGAATCCGGACTGGACTTCGTCGGCGATAAAAAGAATGCCGTGCTTGTGGCAGAGATCAATCAAGACTTGAAAATAATCCGGCGGAGGCGCGATAAAGCCGCCTTCTCCGAGAACGGGCTCGGCAATCACGGCCGCAACTTCTTCATTGGCCACGACCCGTTTGAAAGTGTCGTGGAGATGACGGGCGCAGTAAAGATCACACGACGGATATTTCAAGTTATACGAACAGCGATAGCAATAGGCGAAAGGGACGCGATAGACCTCGCTCGGAAAAGGGGCGAATCCCGCTTTATACGGATGCGTTTTGCTGGTGAGGGCCAGCGTCATCATAGTACGGCCGTGGAAAGCGTCTTCGAATGCGATGATGCCAGGGCGCTTGGTGTAGGCACGAGCGATCTTGACTGCGTTCTCGACAGCTTCGGCCCCGCTGTTTAAAAAGATTGTTTTCTTGGCGAATCTTCCCGGCGTGACCTCGTTCATGCGCTCGGCGAGGCGGACGTAGCTCTCGTAGGGCGTAACCTGCACACAGGTGTGCAGGAAGTGGTCGAGTTGGTCTTTTACGGATTCGATGACGGCTTTCTGGCGATGGCCGACATTGAGACAGCCGATGCCGCCGGCGAAGTCGAGGTACCGGTTGCCGTCGACATCTTCCAGCCATACTTCTTCGGCCTGGGCTACGTAAATCGGCGTGCCATGAGAAAGGCCGCGGGGCACAGCTTTGGCGCGGCGCTCGGAAAGGGCGCGGGATTTTGGTCCGGGAATTGCGGTGCGAAGTTGAATGGTCGGCATCTTAAATTCCAGTTCTCGGTTCTCGAGCTCCCGGTGAATGGCTTCGGGCGCTCGGTTTTCGGACCTCAGCGGCTAGTACCAACCAATGGGGGACTCGTTCAAGTTGATGTAAACCTGTTTGGTCTCGAGATATTCTTCGATGCCCCAGGGACCGAGTTCGCGGCCGAAACCGGATTGTTTGTATCCCCCCCACGGGGCTTCGACATAGGTAGGCTGCATGTGGTTCACCCAGACGATTCCAGCACGCAGAGCTTTCACCGAGCGCAGGGCTTTAAAAATGTCGCGCGTCCAGACCGCTGCAGCCAGTCCGTAGGGAGAATCGTTGGCAATCTTGAGCGCGTCCTTTTCGTCTTCGAAGGGAATCACCGCGGCGACGGGGCCGAAAATTTCTTCGCGGGCGATGCGGTCGCTGTTCGACACGTCGTAAAAGATTGTGGGCTGGACGTAGTAGCCCTTGGCAAATTTCTCCGGGCGACCGCCACCGGAGGCGAGTTTGGCTTCTTTCTTACCGATTTCGACGTAGGAGTTCACCCGGTCGTATTGCTCTTTGCTGACCAGCGGGCCCATCTTGTTTTCCCGCTCCAGCGGAGGACCAAGCTTGATTTTCTTGGCTTTCTCGGTCATGGCGTCTACGAAGTTCTTGTAGATTGATTTCTGAACGAGGATGCGGCTTCCGGCCGAGCAAACTTCACCTTGATTGATAAACACGCCGAACAGGGCGCCGTCGATCGCAGCTTCGAAATCGGCATCGGCAAAGAAAATATTGGGAGACTTCCCGCCCAGTTCCAGCGTGACCCGCTTCACTGTGTCGGCGGCCTGCTTGACTATAATTTTGCCGACGGCGGCGCTGCCGGTGAAAGCGATCTTATCGACGTCGGGATGCTGCACCAGCGGACTGCCGCAGGACTCGCCGAAGCCGGTAACGATGTTGACGACGCCCGGGGGCAGGCCGCAGTCGGCGAAATGTTTCGCGAGTTCGAGAGCGGTGAGCGGCGTCTGCTCCGCGGGTTTCAGCACGCAGCTACAGCCCGCAGCCAGTGCCGGCGCCAGCTTCCATGCCGCCATCAGCAACGGATAATTCCACGGGATAATTTGTCCGGCGACGCCGACCGGCTCTTTGAGCGTGAGGCTCATGGCGTTGTCGGGAACGGGATTGACGTAGCCGACGACTTTGGTCGCGAGGCCGCCGTAGTATTCGAAACACGTGGCGACGTCGTTAAGATCGTACTCAGCCTCGACGATGGGCTTACCGGTGTTGCGGCATTCGAGTTCGGCGAGCTCGGGCAGATGGGCGCGAACTTTTTCGGCAAGGCGGAACAGGACACGGCCTCGCTCCTGCGCGGTGGTGGTTGCCCATGGGCCTTGTTCGAAGGCAGCCTTGGCCGCGGCCACGGCGCGGTTGACGTCGTCGGCAGAGGCGTCGGGGACCTGAGCGATGACTTCTTCGGTCGAGGGATCGTAGACAGGGAAGGTCTTTGCCGACTTGCTGGCCACCCATTCTCCGTTAATGAACATCTGGTACGTTCTTACTTCGGTCTGAACTCCGCTGGGCATGTTGAAAAACCTCCTGCTCGCTTCAGGGCCTGAAAGCCTTTTCTTAAGTTAAGATTCAGCGCCGCAACTGAAGTCATATCCTTCCCACTCAGTCGCGAGTCGCGCTCGCGGGACAGCGGAGAGCGGCTGTCCCCGCATCGATCAGAATCCAAAAAAATCAAATTCAACGGCGAACTTCGCTCGCCACGACGGACGAGTCGCCCGGCTGCACACGATTCATCTTCAACGCAATGGCATTTGCAACCTTTCGGCGGCCGTAGACGAAAAAGAAGAATGCGGCCAAGCCGATGAAAAACAGAGTACCGCCGAACATCCATAATTCGTATCGCCACAAAGACGTAATTTGCTGGGCTGGGAAAAATACCAGTGCGATACCGAGGATTGTCGTCAGGAATCCGCTGGAACCAGCCAGGAACATAGTGGTGCGGCTGTGCTGGCCTTTCGAGACCGGTTCGGCAACGGCGAACTTCACCAGCGCTCCAAACATGTAGACAAAGGGGATGAGATTGAGCACGACGGCCAGCGAGAGCAGTTTTTGAAATGTTTCCTGAACACCGGCGCCAGCAAAATTAAGAATCACTAAAACAGCGGAAACCATTCCCTGCACGATCAGGGCAGCGTAGGGAGTGGCGTAGCGGGGATGGATTCTGCCGAGCCAGGAGGGCATATAGGAATCCAGGCCGGCGACGAATGGGATGCGGGAGCAGCCGCCGATCCAGGCGGAGCCGATGCCGGCGATGGCGAGGCTGAGCATCAGAGCGAAGGGGATGCTGATCCAACTCGCGCCCACGCGTGCAGCCATTGCAGTCACAGCCTGCACTACACCTTGCAACACGTTAACATTCTTGCCGACTGCGATCAGCAGTGCTAATGTCGCGGCCACGTAGAGAGTGCCGGAGAGCAAGCCTCCCCACGCGACCGCTCCGGGAAGAGTGCGGCGAGGATCTTGAATTTCGTCGCCCATTACGGAAGCGAGTTCGAGGCCGACCAAGCCGAAGCAGATCACGCCGAAGGAATTCAAAACAAAGCGCGGGTTGGCGGGAATTTTGAAATCGGCGGCGCTAATGCCGGCGCCGAATCGCCACCAGATGACAACCGCCAGACCAACCAGCACCGCGGCCGCGATGAAAGTTCCGACAGCGCCAACGTTGTTGATCCACTTTCCCACACCGAGGCCGAGGATGTTGAGAAGGGTGAGCAGCGCCAGCAGCGAGAGAGACACGCAGGCAGCGAAAATCTTGTTTTCAGGAAGTCCCTGGTGTGCGGCGCCGAGCACGTAGACCGATACCCCGACGAAGTAAAGCATGACTGTCGGCACGTAGAGCATGTTGTTGGTCCAGTAGCACCAGCCGGAGAGGAATCCATGGAAGTCGCCGAAAACTTCTTTAGCCCACAGGTAAACGCCGCCTTCGCCGGGATAGCGATGAGCAAGTTCGATGACAGCGATGCCTTGCGGCCAGAAGAACAAGAGTAGAGAGATGATCCACAGCCAGATCGTGACGCCGCCGTTGGCGGCGATGGAGGGGACGACGTTGAGATTGAAGACAGCTACGACGAAGAGCAGAACGAGATCGCGGCGGCCTAGGGCGCGGATTAGCTTGGTCTCAGCGGGTTGGGTCGTGGTGGACATTGATTGTTTCGCGGTCGGCCGCGCGGTACAACAGGTTCCTCACCGGGCTTGCGCCCGGTTGGGAATCACAAGATATTTTCTACTCTCACGGACAGCTGGGCGGCTGTCGCTACGTGAGTCTGGTGCCGGCAGGCGGGCGAAGGAGCCCGCCGCCACACTTGCAAAACCGCTAATGCGCTACTGCGACGGGGGCGGCGCGCTCCTGCTGCGCTTTGGCCAGCGCGGCAGCGATGTCGTTAAACGCCGCCAGGTGCTTGTCGATGTCGGCCTCGGTGTGCTGGACAGAGATGGTCCACTGCTCATCCCACCAATATGGCTGAGCCATTACGCCGCGGTTCACCATGCCGAACCAATAATGGCGCCAGAGGTCGACGTCGATCGCCTCCCAGTCGCGATAGTTGCGAATCTCTTTTGGATAGAACATTAACGCGCCGTTGGCTCCGGCCTGTGCGATGTAGGCTTGTAGTCCGATTTTCGCAATGGTGGCGCGATAACCATCGGCGAGCTTTTTGCCGAGCTTATCGACTTTGGCATAGTTCTCGCGGGTGAGAACTTCACGGAAGGTCGCGAGGCCGGCGGCCATGGAAACCGGGTTGGTGTTGTAGGTGCCGCCGTGAAAGACCTTGTGCTGGCTGATGAGGTCCATCACGGAACGGTGGGCGCCGAAAGCGGCGAGGGGTAGGCCTCCGCCGATCGACTTGGCCAGGCAGATCATGTCGGGCATGACATTGAAATACTCGCTGGCGCCGCCCCAACCAAGTTTCGCGCCGGTTTTGACTTCGTCGAAGATCAACAGCGCGCCGTTCTTGGTGGCAATTTCGCGCAAGCCCTTCAGGAAGCCGGGTTGCGGCATGCAGAGGCCGACGTTCATGAGGATTGGCTCGAGGATGATCGCGGCAATCTCGCCGGGATTTTCTTTGAAACGGCGCTCGACCGTGGCGAGATCGTTGAAGGTGCTGATGAGAACGTCGGCGACGGCCGATTTGGGCACGCCCAGACCGCCGGGGACCGCGGTTGGATTATGGATATCACCGTGGTCGGGAGCGTGCGGCTTCACGCTCACCAGAGCGCTGTCATGCAGACCGTGGTAGGCGCCTTCGAATTTGACGATCTTGTCGCGCCCGGTAGCGGCGCGCGCAAGGCGAATGGCGTGCATGGTGGCTTCGGTGCCGCTGTTGCCGAAGCGGCACATCTCCACTGGGAATCGATTGCAGATTTCCTCCGCGAGTTCCCATTCCATGTCATGCGGCATGCCATACATCGTTCCGGTCGAGAGGCGCTTTTCGACGGCCTTCATGACGGCGGGATGGCAGTGTCCTGCCATGAGCGCGCCGAAAGTTAGGTTGTGGTCAATGTATTCGTTGCCATCGAGGTCGCGGAACTTGCTGCCGCTAGCCTCTTTCACGAAGATCGGCCAGGGATCGTAGGCGCGATAGTTGCTGGCTACCCCGAGAGGGATGCGTTTGAGATTTTTCTTGTGGGCTTCGGCGGATTTGGGCGTGCGGCGCTCGAAAGTGTTGAGTTCTTTCTGCAGATCGGGATACATCGAATTGCTCCGGGAAGACTCAGGCCGGCTGCTTCTAGGCTAAGCGGGCCATTAGATTACCGGGCGGCAAGCCGCCCGGGTCGTGTTCCTTTAACTTTACTCTCTTGAACTCTTTCCATCTAGAAGTAGAACTTCAACGCAAACTGAACCAGGCGTGGATCACGAGCCTGTGTGACCTGGCCGAAGGTTGTATCGCCAAAGTTTCCATCAGGATTTTGGAACTGGGTGCGGTTGAACAAATTGAAAATGTCGGCACGGAACTGGAAGTACTTAGCCTCTGAGATCGATACCCGCTTCGAGAAAGTCACGTCCCACTCGTTAAGGCCGGGCCCGCAGCAGATGGTACGAGGCGTTGTGGCAAAGGTGCCCAGCGTGGAATCGCTGAATTGAGCGGAATTCAGGTAGGAATGGCTCGACGACGCCTTGGGATTGAGAATCTGTAGTGGACCATTCAGTTGCGGAGCCCCAGTTCCCAAGAAGAAGATGCTGCTGATGAGCTCGGAATCGTCGGGATCGGAGAGGCGAATCGGGAACCCGCTCTGGAATTGGATGATCCCTGACATCGCCCAGTCATCGAGCAGCTTGCCCATAAAGCCACTATATCTGGGGACAGGAAGCTCCCAGTAGTAATTGAGTACAAAGCGTTGTTTGGCATTAAAGATTGAGAGAGCACGGCTTGCCTTAAAGTTGAAAGGATTGATTGTCTCCTCGAAACTGGAAGCCCAATCCAGCGACTTACTGAAGGTGTACGCGGCCTGCAACTGAAGACCGTGCGAAAAGCGCTTCTCTAGCATGGTTTGAAGAGAATTGTAGGCAGACGCAGCGATCGTATCCTGGGCAAAGATATTGGTGAAGACGGGAACCCCATCCGAAGGACAACCAACCCCTGTGGTGGGCACACAAGTGGGCGTGGAATAGGGGCGAATGCCCACAAAGCTCAGGGTTTGCCCGTTGAGCGGTACGGTGCTGCCGTTGGGCAAATGGAACGTTGAGATGGGAGCTGTCGGATCAAGTGTGACACTGAACTGGTTGTCCTCGGCGAATGGTCCGCAGCTGGCCTGCGCCCCGAAGGATGAGACGTCGGTGAGGGTGGGGGAATTTAGCGTGGCGATCTGGGCAATGTCCAGACAGGTCTGGGGATTGGCCGCGTTAATGTCATGCGTCGCCAGTAGGCGATGCGCTTGGGATCCCACGTAATTGATTTGCCAGAGGAAGTCCTTCGCAATTTCGCGCTGAATACTAAAGTTGTATTGATCGGAATACTGAGTGCGCATGTGCGGCTGGAATTCGCCGAAAAGGAGAATCGGCCGGAAGTTGGCCCAATCCTGGGGCGTACCCGGTGGAGGACTCAAGATGCCGTTGAATGGATTGGGGGCAATTGCGCCGGTTTGCTGAACAAAAGGCGTGTTAAAGAAAACCCCGGGAAGAAAAGTGCTGCCACCAAATGGAGGCTCGGCACCGAACTGTTCGAGAACGAGTTGTTCGATCGGGTTGTAGAACATGCCCCAACCCGCGCGGATGCTTGTTTTTCCATTGCTGCCGAACGCTTTCCCGAGAAGACCACTTGTAAAGTTGGGGCTGTAGGCCAAACCTATACGTGGCGCGAAGGCCTTGTAGTAAGTCTGGGTCAGGCCGGCAGGAACTCCTTTGTCTCCCGGGAAAACCAAACCTGTGGGTTGGACACCCGCCGCCGCACACGTAGACGCCCCGAAGGTAACCTGCTCTGCCGCTGTCAGCATGCACGGGTACTGAGTTGAGTTCTGACCGGGCCGGAAAGTTTGCACATGATGAAGCGCGTCTGTGAGAGGCGTATCCAATTCCCAACGCAAGCCGTAGTTCAGGGTCAGATTTGGCTTGATCTTCCAGCTATCCTGGGCGAATAGATACAACCCGGTGTTGCGAACGTTCTCGCGCTGCGCGGAGCCCTGTAAATAAGAGTCCGACAATCCGAGCAGGTAATTGGGGTAGGAGTCAGGGTTTCCCAGAGCATTGGAGAAGCCCACCGAATCTGTAGTCGTACTGTTAAACGTGTACTCACCGTTAACATCAAAGTAGAGAGTTTGATCGAAGCGATCCCGACGCACGTCCGCCCCAAACTTCATGGTGTGGGAACCCTTCACCCAACTCAGGCTGTCCGCCCACTGGAAACTGTTGCCGACCTGCGGTAGCTCCCCTTCCCACCCGTTGCCGATGGCAAAACCGCCAGCCACGCTGACAAACGGCACACCGGTTCGATTCGAAGGCAAGTTCGGAGTGATGCCTGCCTTGCCTGGTGCAGTTCCATTGCTGGCTATTAAGGCGTTAATGGCCGAGGAGTCAGAGGTTCCAGTAAAGCAGAATGCCGACGCAGCCGACGTGCAAGACGAGGTTACGGCTCCCGTCGCCTGTGGGTGCTGGAATGTAAGTTGACCTTCGCGCATGTAGGTGAAACGGAATTCGTTAACTAGTGAATTGGAGATCGACCAGGTGTGGCTCGGATTCCACTGTTGGTAGCGGGAACCTACCTCGGCGCCGAAGCCGGGGACGTTCGCACCGGAGGCCTGGAAGTTATAGAACGGCTGAAAATTCTTGTCGTCGGTGTAGTAGTAGTAGAAGCTGAAGTTCTGCCGGCTATTGATGCGCTGGTCCAAACGGACTGTGAACTGATCTTGATTGTCGGCGCTGACCGGGACGGCCTGATAGAGACCGCCGGGCCGGTTCGAACCGGGCACGAATCGAAGGAGGTCTACCGCAACCGGATCCGTACAGGGAGCGGGGATCGTGTTGGCCGGAAAGACCGTAGCCCAATCAATTACTCCAGTAGTGGGATCGACCGGGAGATTCGCAATTCCGTTGGGGGGAAGGCCCAAGGCAGTGTCACATCCCGCGCGGCCATCCAGGGCCTGAGCGACGGTTGCGTCCGCGATGCCTCCGGAGAACGCAGCCCCCGCTGTAAAGTCTCCACCTCGCTCCTGCGAAGTTGGGGGGACGAAGGTTTGGCCCGAAATTCCCTGGCGAACGCGCCGCCCTTCATAGGAGACGAAGAAGAAGGTGCGGTCTTTAATCAGCGGCCCACCAAACGTGCCTCCGAATTGATTCTGGTTGGATTGCGGCTTCACGCTGTTCAGGAAACCTTGGGCATTAAGCACCTTATTGCGGAAATACTCGTATACGTCGCCATGAAGCTGGTTGGTGCCAGACTTGGTGACGACATTGACGACAGCGCCCGAGTTGCGGCCGTATTCAGCGTCAAAAGTGTTACTGATCACTCGGAATTCCTGGATAGCGTCCGGCGTGGGCTGAATTGTGGGCAAGTTCACAAACGTGTCATTCGCATCTCCCCCATTGACGTTGAAATTGTTGGCACGCCCGCGCCCGCCGTTTACGGAGACGGCTCCTGCGCTGTCGCTGCCGTAAAATGTCCCGCCACTCGATCCAAATTGCGATTGGACGCCCGGCTGGAGCTGCAGGAATTGATACGCATCGCGCTGATTGAGGGGCAACTCGTTGACAGACCGGTTGTTGACGACGGCGCCAAGCTGCGTACTGCTGGTCTCCACCAAAGGGGCCTCAGAAGTTACGTCGACGACTTCCTGAGCCGCCCCGAGTTGCATCGTCATATTCAGAGTGATGACTTGATTGATGTCTAGTGAGACTCCCTTGCGGATATCCTTCTTAAACCCACCCAATTCGAAGGTCAAAGTGTAAGTTCCTACGGGCAGGTCGGGGAAACCGTAATCACCATTGGCGCCTGTCTGTGTGTCTCTGTTGATGCCGGTGGCTTCGTTCACGGCAGAAACCTTGACGCCAGCGAGGACGGCACCGCTCGGGTCGGCGACGCGGCCGAGAACTCGTCCGCCGGTACCCTGAGCAAAAACGTTGGAAGCAAAGAGGCACAACGCGGCTGTCAGGCAAACGGCGGTCCAGCGGGGGCGCAGTGACGGCATGAAACCTCCAGGAATCTCGGGAGACGTTTTCTTTGTAAGCGACAGCTTGTGTGCAGGAGCAACCTTGCTATAATCCCGCAAGGTTAGAGAAGGGGCACGCGAGCTGTCAAGAAGAAAAAAAACGTTCCCTGTAATTGAATATTTTGATCTCTAGCCGATGAACGATGAATACTTCCAGCGCTAAAGGGTATTTGAAGATCGGAGACGTGGCGCGGCGCGTGGGAGTGTCGCCGTCTGTGATCCGGTCGTGGGAGAACCTGGGACTTACCCACCCGCAGCGCACCGAGAGCAAGTACCGGCTTTATTCCTCTGACGATGTGAAGCTGCTGAAGCGGGCACGGTTTCTGCGGAAAGTGCGGGGGCTCAACGCCGCTGCGATCGTCGAATTATTGCGGCGGGAAGGCAGGGCGCGTCCGGCTGCGGATGGAACCGCACGGGCGATTGGATCCCACTTGCGGCAGTTGCGGTCGAAGCGCCGTCTATCGCTGGCGCAAGTGGCGAAGACTGTGGGCATCTCCGTGGGCTTCTTGAGCGCTCTGGAGCGTTCGCAGATGACTGGGTCGGTCGGAACCTTGCGCAAGCTGGCACGATTTTATAAAACGAACATTCTGGATTTCTTTGACGCGACGGGAGCGAGCAGCCGGCAGGTGCATCCTGCCCAGAGGAAGGTTCTGGAGGCAGGCTCTGGAGTTCGCATGGAGCTGCTCGCGTGGGGAAACACCCTGATGGAGCCGCATCTGTTTCGCGTGGCCCCGGGCGCGGGCAGCGGCGATTCCTACTCGCACGAAGGAGAAGAATTTCTTTATATACTGCGGGGCGCGTTGACGATCACGGTGGAGAATGAAGAATATCGCCTCAAAGCCGGCGATAGTTTTTATTTTGAAAGCGCTACCCCGCATCACTGGAAAAATCCCGGGCGGTCGGAAGCCTCGTTGCTATGGGTGAATACGCCGCCGACGTTTTAAGCTAGCTGCAGTAGTGGAGGCATTGATGGAGGCGCGACGATCGGTTCTGCTGGCCCTGTTAGCGTCAATGGTGTTTGCCGGCTCGTGCACGAAAAAAATATCCACGCTGAATTTGCTGGTATGGGAAGGCTACGCCGATGCGTCGTTCATCAAGGCTTTTGAGGAGCAGCATCATTGCAAGGTTTCGGCTTCGTACATGGGATCGAGCGACGAGCTGGTCGCGAAGCTTCGGGGCGGCAGCGCCGGCAACTACGATGTGATCTCACCCTCGAGCGATGTGGCGACGTCAATCGCGGCGGCCGGTCTGGCGGCGCCTCTGGATTTGTCGAAGATTCCGAGCTACGGACAACTCTCATCGCAGCTTACCTCCCTGCCGCTAGTGCGGGTGAAGGGGCAGGTGTACGGAGTGCCGTTTATGTGGGGGCCGGATCCCTTGATTTACGACACGACTGTTTTCTCTCAGCCTCCCGATTCCTGGAACGTCCTGTGGGACCCGAAATACAAAGGGAAGGTTTCCGTGTGGGATGATCTGTCGACGGTCTACATGGCGGCACAGGTTTTGGGTTACGACAAACCCGATCCGTCGCAGCTCTACAACTTGAGCGACGAGCAACTGGAAGCGGTCCAGAAAAAGCTGCTGGAGTTGAAACCGAATATCCGCAAGATGTGGGCAACCGGCGGAGAGCTGACCAACTTGTTTGAGAGCCACGAGATCGTGATCGCCATGGGCTGGCCGCTCAACACCGCGGACCTGAAGAAAGCAAATTTTCCTGTAGGAGAAACGATTCCCCGGGAAAATACTACGGGTTGGATCGATCACCTGATGATCACAGCCGGCAGCGAAAACAAGGAACTCGCCCACAAGTTTCTCGAATACATGATCGAGGCCGAAACACAAAAGCTCGTGAGCGACAAGACGCACTATGTTCCGGCGAATCCGCAGGCGGCGCACCTGATGACACCAGATGAGGTAAGGACGCTGCACCTGGACGACGTGAACAATTACCAGAAGCGGCTGTACTTCTGGCAAAACGTGCCGCGGCGCGCGAAGTACACCGAGATTTGGAACCAGGTAAAGGCCGCACAGTAATTGAAGTCATGCTTCGAAGGCGGCGGCTTCGAAGAAACGTCACATGGCATCCCCGATCACACCCATCATCGCGGTAGCGGCAAACACCGCATTCGCGGCAAAACCCACCCTGCTTAGCATTCGCAACCTGGCCAAGACTTTCGGGCGCAACGTTGTATTGCGCAACCTTTCGCTGGAGATTGCAGAGGGCGAATTTCTGACCATTCTGGGGGAGAGTGGCTCGGGCAAAACCACGCTTCTGCGAATTGTTGCCGGTTTCGAGAGCGCTAGTTCAGGAGAGCTGTGGATGGGGACCGAACGCCTGGATCGTCAACCTCCCTATCGCCGGCGCGTAAATACCGTGTTTCAATCCTATGCTCTGTTTCCGCACCTGACGGTCGAGCAAAACGTGGCCTACGGTTTGCGCGTGGCAAGGCGGCCTGCGGCCGAGATTGCGCAGCGAGTTGCCGAGGCGCTGGACCAGGTGAAGATGACGGCCCATGCGCAGTCGAAGCCGTCGACGATCAGCGGAGGACAGCAGCAGCGGGTCGCGTTGGCTCGCGCCCTGGTGAACCGCCCGCGGCTGCTGTTGCTGGACGAACCACTTTCGGCCCTGGACGCGAACCTGCGGCGGCAGATGCAGGTGGAGTTGAAATCGCTGCAGCGCGAGGTTGGTATTGCGTTCGTATTCGTAACCCACGATCAGGAAGAGGCGATGGTAATGTCGGACCGCATCGCATTGCTGCGTTCGGGAGCACTCGAGCAGGTGGCCTCGCCACGGGAGATTTACACCCGCCCGGCGACGGCTTATGTCGCGCAGTTCATCGGGCACACGAATCTGCTGAGGGGCGAAGCGCGCGGCGGAGTGGTGCGGTGCGCGGCGCTGACGTGGCGGAGTTCCCTCCCGGACGGTCCGATCGTTTTTTCTTTGCGGCCTGAGCAGGTCCGGCTGGCCGGAACTGGAGTTCCGGGTGGTGACACCCACCAAGATGCGGTGAGGGTTCGTGGTCGAGTTGTGCATCAGGCGTTTCACGGAGCAACCGAATTGATCCGCGTCGAGTGTACCGGCGGACTCGTGCTGGTCGCACGGACAGCCGGCGGAGCCGGAATGGGGAACACAGTTGAGCTCGAGTTCTCGCTTGACGATGCGGTTCCGGTAGATGAATCCCCCGAAAGGACCTGATGTTCTCCCGCGCCTACAGGACTGTCGTAACGCTGCCGCCGCTGATATGGGTAACGGCGTTTCTGCTGGTGCCGTACTTACTGATGTTCTGCTACAGCTTCTGGTCCCTGTCGCCGGAACAGAACATTGTGCACTCGTGGAATTTCGACAACTACAAAGAGCTCTTGCACAAGACGGTTTACTGGCAGACCCTGTTGCGCTCCATGTGGATTGCAGCGCGCGTGATGTTGTTTTCTCTGTTACTGGGATATCCCCTGGCGTATTTTCTGTCGTTCTACGCGGGCCGGCTGAAGGACCTGCTCTATCAGATGGTCATTATTCCGCTGTGGGTCAGTTATCTGGTGCGAGCCTATGCGTGGAAGACGATCCTCGGTTCCGATGGCGTGCTCAACACGCTGCTCCAGTATGTTCATCTGACCAGTCATCCGCTCAATTTTCTGCTCTATAGCCCATTTGCCGTGGTGCTGACCCTGACGCACATCTATACGCCCTTCGCTATTCTCCCGATTTATGCGGCGTTGGAGCATATTCCCCGCAACCTGATCGAGGCCTCCCATGACCTGGGCGCGACACCGGCGCAGACATTCTGGAAAGTGATTTTTCCGCTGTCGATTCCCGGCGTTGTCGCCGGAGCGACGTTCGCCTTCGTCTTGAGCCTGGGCGACTTTCTGGCGCCGCTTTTGCTGGGCGGGCCGAGCGGAATCATGATTTCCAATATCGTGGTCAGCTTGTTTGGCGCGGCCTACAACTGGCCCTTGGGTGCGGCGCTTTCGCTGGGCATGCTCGTCATCGTCGTGAGCCTGTTGTTCCTTTCAGAGCGGCTGGAAAAGAAACGGAGTTTCTCATGAGCGGCCCCGCGGGCCAGGCTAGTGGAGGCGTGGCCGCAGGAAATGTTGCGCGCCCGCGCTGGCTGCTGTTCCATGCCTCTGCCGTGTTCTCGTTTCTCTATCTTCCGATTGCCGTCCTCGTCCTTTATTCGTTCAACGCCCAGGGCGTCGGCGGATTTCCCCCGCATCACCTCACACTCGATTGGTATCGCATGCTGTTCGCAGATGGTCCCATCTGGGATTCGGTGCTGAACAGCCTGCAAGTCGCCTTTGCCGCGATGGCGATCTCGCTGACGTTCGGAATCCCAGCGGCGCTGGCGCTGGACCGGGCGCAGTTCCCCGGCAAAGCGCTGTTCCGGCGACTGGTTTTGCTGCCGCTGATCCTGCCCGGTATCATCACGGGCCTTTCGCTGCTCATGGTGTTCAACGCAGTCGGCGCGAAGCTCAGCCTGATGACGATTGTCCTGGGCCACGGAACCGCTTTGATTGCGGTGGCGACGACCGAAGTTTTCGCGGGCCTGCAAGAGCTTGATCGCGCGCAGGAGGAAGCCTCACTCGATCTGGGAGCGAACTACTGGCAAACCTTCTGGCGCATTACAATGACGAACCTGAAACTGCCGATTATGGGCGCGGCGCTGCTGATTTTCACGCTCTCGATGGACGAAATCGCGGTCAGCTTCTTTCTGATCGGCCGCGACAATACTCTCCCCCTGGAGATCTGGGGACGGCTGCGGCGCGGCATCACGCCGGAGATCAATGCCGTGTCGACCATCATCTTTGCCTTTTCGCTGATGACGATTGTGGTCTGGTATCGACTGCGCGTGCGTGCGCAAGGTATCGCCGGGGTCGGAACCGAACTCGTGGAGAAAACCTTAACTGAGCCTGGCACCTGAACAAGTTCATTGAACAGGTCGGTTGGAGCGAACGCAGTGAATAAAATCACGCCCGAAGAAGACGCTCGATGAAATGGACCAAGCGAGAAGAAGCCCCAAAATACCTGAGGGCCACAACCAGCCCGACCAATGCCAGTACGGAAAAAGAACATCACGCACCTCAGACGCCATCGTAAGCCCCCAACAAAGCTCCCATCGCAATCAGCGGTAGAGCAGCAGCCAATCGGAGGGGAACCCGCGTCAGGATCGTCCGGTCTCGCCGCCAGGAATCAACATTTAGCGCTACCCAATACCACGAAACTCCCAGTGCCAAAACGAATATCCAGTAATCTCTAACAGCCGACGCGTGACCAAGCCAGAGAACTCAAACCACGGCCATAGGCGATTTATCGGTGCGTGAGTGGAGGTGCACAGTGTGAAATGCGGGCGCGGGACCGGGCATGTCGTCGAAGCACCCGACCCTTCTGAACCGTCGATCTGTCTGAACCATCGATCTGTCTGAACCATCGATCTGTCGACCAGAGCAGGCCCAGGGCCACGGCCATCGGCGCTGTCGGCAACGCGGGTCGGAGCTTCGTTCTCCATGTTCCCCCATTGGTAGCACGCTCCTCAGTGTCCGTCGAAGGTTTCGGAAACACTGCGGTTTTTGGGGCGCTTTCATCCCACGCATAGTAAAGTGGTAGGAGACAATATTTCGGGAAGGATCCTTTTTGAGTTCAGGCATTCGCAATATCGCTATCATCGCCCACGTCGATCACGGCAAGACCACGCTCGTGGACGCTATGCTGCAACAAAGCGGAACCTTTCGCACTAACGAGCACCATGTCGAACGGGTGATGGACTCGAACGAACTGGAGCGCGAACGCGGCATCACGATCCTTGCCAAAAACACCGCGATCTTCTATCACGACGTAAAAATTAATATCGTCGATACGCCCGGCCACAGCGACTTCGGCGGCGAAGTGGAGCGCGCGCTTAAGATGGTCGACGGCGTCATGCTGCTGGTCGATGCCAGCGAAGGTCCGCTGCCCCAGACGCGCTACGTGCTGAGTAAAGCGCTGGAGGCACATCTGCCGCCCATCGTGGTCATCAACAAGATTGACCGCTCGGACGCGCGCCCGCAGGAAGTTTTGAACGAAATCTACGACCTGTTTATCGATCTCGACGCGAAAGAAGAACAAATCGATTTTCCCGTGCTCTACACCAATGCTAAGACGGGCACGGCAACCACTGACATCAAAGGCGGCGGCGAAGACTTGCAACCCTTGTTCGATGCCATCATCAAAACAATTCCTCCTCCCAAAGGGGATGCGACCGGTCCGCTGCAAATCCTCGTAGCCAATCTCGACTACAGCGATTATCTGGGGCGACTGGCAATCGCGCGCGTCTTCAATGGAAAAATGCACACCGGCGAGGAAGTCGCTATTGCCAAACTCGACGGAACGCTGCACAAGACTAAGATCACGAAATTATTTTCGTTCTCGGGGCTGAAGCGGACTGACATCACCGAAACGGAGTTGGGAGACATCATTGCGGTCGCGGGCGTCGAAGGCATTACGATCGGAGAGACCATTACCGAAGCCGACAACCCGGCGCCGCTGCCCCACATCGCAATTGATGAGCCCACGATTGCCATGCTGTTTACGGTCAATACTTCGCCGTTCGCGGGGAAAGATGGGACCTATGTCACCTCGCGCAATTTGCGCGAGCGGCTGGAAAAAGAACTCCTGACCAACGTCTCTTTGCGGGTCGAGGATACCGGGACGACGGATTCCTTCAAAGTGCTGGGCCGCGGCGAATTGCAGCTTTCCATCCTGATTGAGATGATGCGGCGCGAAGGCTTCGAACTCATGGTGGGCAAGCCCGAGATCGTCACCAAGCGCATCGATGGCAAGCTCATGGAGCCGGTCGAACATCTCACGGTCGACGTTCCCGAGGCTTTCGTCGGCGTGGTAATGGAACAACTCGGATCGCGCAAGGGCGAAGTTACCAACATGCATAATCACGGCTACGGACGCGTGCGGATCGAGTTCCGCGTGCCCAGCCGGGGATTGATTGGCCTGCGCAGCCAATTGCTCACCGACACGCGTGGCACCATTGTGATGAATGCACTTTTTGACGGTTATACGGAATGGCAGGGCGACATTCCTCACCGGCTTACCGGGGCGCTCATCGCCGATCGCGGCGGAGTTTCGACTGCGTACGCCCTGTGGGGCCTGCAGGAACGCGGCGAACTTTTTCTCGGTCCGGGCATTGAACTCTACGAGGGCATGATCATCGGGGAAAACGCCAAGGACACCGATCTCGACGTGAATGCCGTGCGCGAAAAGAAGCTCACGAACATGCGGGCTTCTACCGCGGATGAAGCGATTCGACTGGTCCCGTTCCGCGCGCTGAATCTGGAACAAGCCATCGAATTCATCGCGGACGATGAGTTCGTCGAGATTACGCCCAAGTCCTTGCGGCTGCGCAAAAAAACGCTGCAGTCGAACCGACGCAAGAGGAGCTCGTTCGCCACCGTCGAACAGCCGTGAAGCGCACACGCAGGTCCGAAAATAAAACGAAAGAAAAAGATAAAGATAAATCTCCGCTGCGCATGTTCCTGATCCCCTGCAGTTGCGGGACGACGTTCGCCGTGGCGGAGAACTACGATCATCAAGGCCCAGCCTGGGGCCGTTATCTCATCTGTCCGGGCTGCGGGAAGAGGCACGATCCCAAAAACCGGCTGCTGCAGATGGGATTCCACGCTGCGGGGTACTGGAAGGTGGACGAGTGCTAACTTAGCTTGTCTTCAGCTTGTCCAAGCTACTCATTTCAAAATCATTTGCCGAGCGGGTTTCGGAAAACCTGCTATACTGCTCGGCGCATTCGACTGTTCGCCGGCTGCGGTTTCGATTTTCAGGAAAGGCCCTCCCGACCTGCCAAGTCCGCCGAATTGCTTGCACTTCCGACAGCTCAATGCAGAGGCAGACGCGTGAAGAATATCTTTGTTGGGAATTTGAGCTTCAACACAAACGAAGACGAACTCCGGACGCTTTTTGAACCTTTCGGACAAGTAGACCGAATCAGTATCATGACCGACCGTGACACCGGGCGCTCTCGTGGGTTCGGCTTCGTGGAGATGGCCAGCAACGAAGACGGCGAGAAGGCAATTACCGCCTTGAATGGCTCGCAAGTAGGCGGACGCACGATCAACGTCAATGAGGCGCGGCCCAAAACCGAGCGCACCGGCGGTGGCGGAGGCGGTGGTGGCCGCGATCGCGGAGATCGTGGCAGCCGGGGCGGAGGTGGCGGCGGGCGTCGCGACCGCTACTGACAAAACTTCTCTCCCGAGAATTTGCCCGAAACGCGCTGGCCAGGCTGCGTCCTCGGTGGCAGGTTCATCTTCCATGCCGGTACCGCTAAGTCAGTGGTCGCCGCAGGCGTGCGGGGGCGTCATCATCCGGCAAGATTCTTTTGTCCTGCCTTAGTTGGCTGCATGAGCTGCATGAGCGGCATGAGCGGCCTTGACGTTGAAGCTATTTCGCTTCCCCATGTAGACTGTCAATAGCCATGCGCGCCCGTAGCTCAGCTGGATAGAGCGGTTGCCTCCGGAGCAACAGGCCGGGAGTTCGAATCTCTCCGGGCGCACCACTTTCCACCGGAAGACCTACAGGTACGGTACTCGTTCTCTGGACGCCTCAGTGGATACCGACAAACGGATCCCCGATGAGAATGCCAGCAATTCTTTGCCCGGCGTTTAAATCCTCCGACAGAATCCGAATCGCGCCGATTTTTGCAGCGGATGAAACAATCAGGGCTTCACTGCTATCTCCCGTTTTCCGCGCCAACCCCGACTCCCCGCACCAAGAAGAAAATGTAGTTTGCCAATGCGAGCAACCACAATCGGAAGCCTCAGCATAACTTCCAAGTTCTTGCCTCGGACGGTATACCACACGACGTAGCCGTCGAACCTTGGCAGAAAAGTCCCCGTCACTACCCTTCGTTGTACAATTTGAGGCCGGATTGACCCGGAAGAACGTGACCCCCAGGATAGAACTCCTGAGCTTCACTTGGCGCCAGATGCACACAACCATTCTCGCCACATTTTTTGAAATCTCGCGCACGGCGGTTTCGATGTGCAGCGCCGGCATCCTACTTTTCTTTGTTGCGCTGTGGGCTGCGAAGACCGATCTCGCGCGGACCAGCGGACTGGACAAGATCGTAGTCCTGAGCAATTTGTGTTTCGCCATCCCCCTGGCGGTCTTCGGCGCGGAGCATCTCTCGGGCGCAAGATTCATCATGCTCGGCGTGCCTGCGTACATGCCCTGGCATTTGTTTTGGGCATATTTCGTCGGCTTTGCTTTGTTGTCCGCGTCCTTGAGCATTGCCACAAGAATTCAGGTGCGCTGGTCCGGCCTGCTGTTCGGCGTCATGATGTTTCTTTTTGTGGCGATGTTGCATTTCCCACGAGCGCTTGCCAGCCCCAGAGACCGGATTGCATGGGTGATTGTCGTCCGCGAAATGTCGTTCGCAGGCGGAGGTTGGATTCTTGCGGGAAACGCGATGCGCGGACAAGGCGCAAGCAAGCTCGTTACGGTGGGCCGCATATTGATCGCGATTGCCGCTATATTTTTCGGCGTTGAGCATTTTCTGCACCCAGCGGGATGCCCCGGAGTCCCGCTCGAAAAACTAACGCCCGTGTGGATCCCGGGGCGCCTGCTCATTGGCTATCTGACGGGTGCAATTCTTCTCGTAGCCGGGGCAAGCATTCTGCTGGCCAAGAAGACGCGGATGGCGGCAACTTATCTCGGTACCTGGATTGTACTGCTTGTGTTGCTCCTCTATGGGCCGATCCTGATCACGCAGATGTCCGACCCGAGCACCGCAGTCAAGGTTGAGGGGATCAACTACTTTGCGGACACGTTGCTGTTTGGCGGAGCGATTCTCGCGCTGGCCAGCGCGACTCCACGCACGGATTAAAGTGCGGCTTGCCAACCTGTCACGAAGCTACGACCACGACAGTGTTGCTCTGAAGCTGCGATACATCTCCCGACATAATATGGAGCTTAGTCTCCGCCGAGACCACGGCAGCACACTGTCTCGTTATCTATAATCTATAATCGATGATCAATGGCGTTATTGAGTATCTCAACCGCCAATTCATGTGGCACCTGGACTCAAATCCGCCCCCCCGCACCAGCGTTCTTGCGCTAGGGTGGGTAGACATCCTCGGAATGGTTCTTGCAGGTCGCTGCGGCGGTTGCGACAACTCCGCCAAGAGCCGAAAGCTCCACATTCCAAACAACTTCCTGCCCAACAACATCGTCTAATCTACGGTGTTTAACTACATAAGCCCTTCGTCAGGACAAATTGCTGGTTGCGGACTCATTTCTGCGCCAGTGTTTGAAGCAAATGAGCCCGTCTGGTGCTGCTCTGTTCCCAGGGCAAGCCCAGCGGGCACGAGGAAACAAAATGAAGCTACAACGTATAGTTCGGTTCCTGGCGTTCGGACTCCTGCTTGTGGTTATTCCAGCGGCGCTTTCTTCCCCATCCGCGGCACAAATTGGCATCGGCATTTCTGTGCGAATCGGCCCGCCCCCATTGCCAATTTACGTGCAGCCCCTTTGCCCCGGTCCGGGCTATCTGTGGACCCCCGGCTATTGGGCCTGGAGCGACGATGACGGCTACTACTGGGTGCCCGGCACATGGGTGTTAGCTCCCGAAGCGGGCTATCTGTGGACACCCGGATACTGGGGTTGGAACGATGGCTTCTATGTTTGGAATGTTGGGTATTGGGGCCCACACATTGGATTTTATGGCGGCATTAATTACGGGTTCGGATACGGTGGCTTCGGGTTCGAGGGCGGGGAATGGCGCCACGGCGAATTCTTCTATAACCGGTCTGTTACCAATGTGAACATCACGAACGTGACCAATGTCTACAACAAGACGGTCATCGTAAACAATAATAGGCACGTGGCCTACAACGGTGGGCAGGGCGGAATAGCCGCGCGTCCGACGGCGCAACAGCAAGCCTACGCACACGAATCGCATCGGGGACCGATCGCGGCACAGATGCAACATCAACGTGCCGCAAGCCAGAACCGTACTTTGTTTGCACGGGAGAATCACGGTCGACCGCCAGTGGCGGCCACGGCGCACCCGGGCGACTTCAGAGGACGTGGCGTAGTAGCCGCCAAAGCTGCTGGAGGTACCTACCACGCTCCGGCGATGTCGCCGAAGCAAGCGCGCGCATCGGGTCCGGCGGAAAATCGCTCAGCTGGAAATCGTCCCGCGGACAATCGAGCGGTGAACCGTCCGGTCCAAAATCGCGCTTCGTCGTCGAACGGGTCGAAGGCGGCCGACCGTCCCCCGACTTCGCCCAGCAAGAGCAATACATCGGACCGCCATCCGAGTGCGAATCGCACGCAGACCAATAGCCGGATAAGTTCGAACCAGCCGGCCGCTAGCCATACGAAAACGTTCTCCCCGCAGCCGGGTTCGCACACGGCGAACACGCCGCGTCGGGAGAGTGCGCCCCGCGCGCAGAACGTTCGTCCATCAGTCGAATCGCGGCCGCCTAGTGGGCAAGCTGCGAGGGCATCCCATGAGTCGCGTCCTCAGAGCGCGCCACGACCCGCACCCCAGGCACGGCAGAGCGCGCCACGACCCGCACCCCAGGCACGGCAGAGCGCGCCGCGACCGGCTTCTCAGGCAAGGGAACCTGCCAGCGCTCCGAGACCGCAAGGACAGAGCCCACCGCCCAGGCGGGATAATCCTCCGAAAGCAGAGCGCAAACAACGGTAACGCATAGTTTTGGCGCCCGCACGGGCCAGCGCTACTTTCGGCGCTGGCCTTTTTTCGAACGCCGGCAAGATTTGCGTCTGTCTGTATTGCACGACTCCTGCAAACACCGACCCGGTGTCAATGAAATCCGATCGGGATTTATCAACAACTAACCTCTGCAAACGCCGAGCACAGTGACGTTCGTAAGTCTCGACTCAGTTCATCAACCGGCGCACCCCAGATGTGATTTCAATCACAAATCCGTCTTCAATAACGGCCTTCCCCGTTGAAACGGTAAGGGCAAGACCTACGAACCGGATATTGCTATTTAATATGCCGGAATATTGTCAGGGCCTCGGTACAGTATCTTCCCGCAAGTCGGGATACGTGGTTGGGAGCGGGAGCCAGTAGTACAGCCAAATCTCATGCTCGGGTGAAAAGTCACGAGACCAGCAAACAAGAACACCGAGAAAGCCTTCATAATTCACTACAGGCAGGAATACGGCATTCATTGTAGGCGCCGGTTCTGGGCCAGAACGCTGTCCAGGCAGAAGCCCCAAGCGAGCACCGGCCTGGGCCGCGATTTCAGCGTAACTGTTGAACGATCGCCATAGATGGGATGAGAAGAGGGGATGAGAAGGTCGATCCCCGATCACGGATGGCGTTAAGCTATCAATGATCAACGCACTCTAAGGTGCAATCAAAACGGCGAAGGAGATCGACCTTGAAGAAGCATAGCAATTCTGAAAAAAAGAGTGAACCGACAACCAAGCGGGCGAAGTCGCGAGCCAGTACAGCGGGATACGAAGGAAGGGCTGGCAGAACTGTCCACAGCAAAATCAGCGGATCATGAGGATGGCGCAGGCGGTAAACAAGGAAACAAAAGGAGCCGCGGAAAGCGCGCGAATTCTATCGTTTTCAGGATTTTTGCTTCTAATTCATTTAGTATCCATATTTGCGGACACTTTTCAGGAAACCCGCGCCAGTCAAGCCTTTCCCGAGGGCGGAAGGAGGGGTGCCCTTCAGCTTTCTAATTTCCCAATGGATCTTTCTGGATCATCCTGTCCAAGGACCGACGTCGCACCATTTTTTCGCGATCCTTCCACAAGCCATCGTTGAGCCACGCTCATGAATTACGACGCCATTCTCATTGTTTCCTTCGGCGGCCCTGAATCGCCGGAAGAGGTGATCCCATTTCTCGAAAACGTGCTGCGAGGAAGGAATGTTCCGCGCGAACGCATGCTGACAGTCGCCGAGCACTATTACCAGTTCGGCGGCAAGAGCCCGATCAACCAGCAAATCCGGGAACTGATTGCGGCTCTGAAGAAGGAACTGGCGCAGCACGGCCCGAAGTTGCCTGTGTATTGGGGAAACCGTAACTGGCATCCCATGCTGGCGGAAACCCTGCGGGAGATGAAACAAGACGGCGTTCACCGAGCGCTTGCCTTTGTAACTTCGGCGTACAGTTCTTATTCCGGATGCCGGCAGTATCGCGAAAACCTCCGTTGCGCACAAATTGAAATTGGCCCGGCTGCGCCGGAGATCGACAAGCTGCGCGCATTCTTCAATCATCCAGGATTCATCGAGGCCACTGAAGATCGTCTGCGCGACGCTCTGCGGGAAGTTCCCGCGGCGGCGCGGCAGAATATCCAGATCGTCTACGTCGCACACAGCATTCCCACCGCGATGGCGAACACCTGCGACTATGTCTGCCAACTGGAAGAGGTGAGGAAGCTGGTCTCTGCCAGACTGGGCGTGGTCAACCACGCTCTGGTGTATCAGAGCCGCAGTGGGGCGCCAGGGCAGCCGTGGCTGGAGCCGGATATTTTGGACCACCTGCGCGAAGTGGAGACGAGCAACCTGGCCAGCTCGGTAGTGATCGCTCCGATTGGCTTTATTTCCGATCACCTGGAAGTGCTCTATGACCTGGATATCGAGGCTCGGCAGCTCTGCGATTCGCTGGAATTGCCCATGGTGCGCGCACAGACCGTGGGCGTGCATCCCAGGTTTATCGCAATGATTCGTGAGTTGGTGCTTGAACGCACGAGTCCAGGCATGGAGCGGCCGGTGCTAGGATTGCTTGGACCGCGGCAGGATATTTGCGAGGACGACTGCTGCCCTGCGCCGCAGCATCCGTTCCTGCCCCTGGCTGCGCCGGGGAAAATCTGACCTGGGGTAGCGCGCACTGACTCTCGAACCAATTGTTCTCGAAGGACCGCACTCTCCAATTATCCTGCTCGCGAAGGATCCGCGGCCGCGTTGGAAGGCTCGTAGTTCGTGGCTTTGGGTCGGCCTTCGACCAACCGCATAGTGTCCAGGATGGTCTGGATAACCGGTCCGTCTCCCACCGCAGTATTGAGCATGACGTGATAGAGGGAGCGCGTGGGCCAGTCGGCGTTGAAATAGTGTTTTACGTAAGCCATGCGCTCGCGGTCGACGGAATCGACCCGTTCGATGGCATCTTGTTCGCTGTAGCCATCCGCCAGGATGCGCCGGATTTTTTCGCTTCGCGGAGCGTAGAGAAAAACATGGAATGCGCAGGGATTTTCGCGCAGGAAATATGGCGCGCCGCGACCGACCACGACAGCATCCCGGTCCTTCCCGATTTTGTTCATCGTCTCCTGCATCATCGCCATCATGCGGTCGGTATCGAACATCTGATTGCCCAGCGAGGCGCTGCGTTCGTAACTGCCCCGCCAGAAGGCCTTGGCGAGGCGATGAAAGCGGCTATCCATACGTTCGTCGCAGCGCTTTACCGCAGAGGGTTCAACATTGGCGAGGCGGGCAATTTCTTCGGTGAGAAGATGGTCCCAGAGCTTCCAGCCCAGATGATCGGCCAGTTCCGCAGCAATTGCGGGAGCCCCGCAGCCGTACTCGCGCTCGATGGTAATGACGCGAAACATGGCTCTCTTTGGTTCCTAGTGTACTGCCATTCCGCCGCCCGGTTTGGATTTTTTCATCAGGAAGACCATGGGGAGCATGGCCAGAATAGCCACTCCGAGAAACCAGAAGCAATCGATATAGGCAAGCATGGTCGCTTGCCGTCCGGCCATGCCCTGGACCACCGCGTAGGCCCGTTGATTTGCGCCGGCGGGGCTGGACCCGTGCGCCATCATGGCCCGCGCCGTGCCACGAATCATATTTTGCAGAACCGGGCTGCTGGCACTGAGATGACTGGCAAAATCGTTCAGATGCTGCTGGGTTCGCCGGTCGAGCATCGTGGTCACGATGGAGATGCCCACACTGCCGCCGATGTTACGGGCCAAGTTCATCAACCCGGAAGCGGCGTTGTTCTTTTCCCGCGGAAGAAATGCATACGCCGCGGTATTGATGGGAACGAATAGGAATGCCATTCCTGCCGCCTGAATTACACGGGCGGTGGCTACCGTTCGGAAATCAATCTGAAGATTGAAGGTGGCCAGGTGGAAAAGAGAGAACGACAGGATGATCAAGCCGAGCAAGAGAAGCCATCGCGGTGTGTAGCGTGACAGCAGAAATCCGACTAAGGGCAAAAGAATTATGATCGTGAACCCACCGGGCATCAGCGCCAGACCCGCCTTCTGCGCCGTATAGCCGAGCATCGTTTGTGAAAACAGGGGGATCAACAAGGTGCTGCCGAGCAAGGCAAAGCCCAACATAAACATCAGCAAATTCGAGACCCCAAACGTTCGGTCGCGAAAAAGATGCAGATCAATGATGGGATCCTTCTGCTTCCACTCCCAAACTGTCACAAAGATCAACGCGGAAGCCGCAATCAGCGAAAGGGTGAGAATAAAGCTCGAATCGAACCAGTCGTCTCTTTGTCCCTTGTCGAGAACGATTTGCAAGGCCCCCAGCCCCAACGCCACAAACCCCAGTCCAACGTAATCGATATGAGTCTCGCTCAGCTTGCGGCGCTTGAAGTACGGAGGGTCCTGAATCAAGCGCGAAGTCAACAGGATCGAAAGAATACCGACCGGAATGTTAATGAAGAAAATCCAGCGCCAAGTGAAGTTGTCCGTGATCCATCCGCCCAGGGTTGGACCGATCGCGGGAGCAGTCACGACAGCCATTCCATAAACCGCAAACGCCATGCCCCGCTTGGCGGGCGGAAAAGTATCTGCCAGGATGGCCTGCTCGCTGGGCTGCAATCCGCCGCCGCCGACGCCCTGCAGAACCCGGCAGATGATAAGCGTAGGCAGATTCGGCGCGAGTCCGCATAGGAACGAACTCACAGTAAACAGGGCGACGCAGCTCATATAGAAGTTCTTCCGTCCCATGATGGACGATAGCCAGCCGCTCAGAGGAAGCACGATGGCGTTCGAAACCAGATAGGAAGTCAGGACCCAGGTGCTTTCGTCCTGGCCGGCGGAGAGACTTCCGGCAATGTGCGGCAGGGCGACGTTCGCGATGGAAGTATCGAGCACCTCCATGAACGTGGCCAGCGTAACCGCCAGCGCGATCACCCATGGATTGATCGCCGGGCGCCACGCATCGTCTTGGTCGGCCCCATGACCCAGGGTTGCGGTCGCCGCGCTCATTAGCGAATCCAGACCTTGGGGGTCACCGACATGCCGGGACGCAACTGGTGATCGTTGTTCGCCCCGCGATCCAACACGATCTTGACCGGGATGCGCTGTACGACTTTCACATAATTTCCAGTAGCGTTTTCTGGAGGCAGCAGGCTGAAACGGGCGCCACTGGCTCCGGCCACGCTGTCCACTTTGCCGTTGTATGTCCTGCCGTTGGCGTCGACCTCCATGGTAACCCGCTGGCCGACCTTCATTTGCCGAAGCTGGGTTTCCTTGAAGTTCGCAGTAATCCAAATATCGTCGAGATTGATGATCTTCATGAGTTCCTGGCCGGGAGCAACGTTCTGCCCGACTTCTACGGTTCGATCGCTGACGATGCCATTCACCGGCGCAACGATTTTTGTGTATTGCAGGTTCAATCCGGCCTGGTCGAGATCCGCTTTTTTCTGCTGAGCTTCCGCCAGCGCGGAGGTAGCCCTGGCGCGAATAATTTCCATCTGCCGGGGCGCGGTGTTGGCGTAGCGTGAGTTGGCCTGTGCCTGTACGAGTTTGCCCTGAGCTTGCGTAACTTGCTGCTGCGCTGCGTCGGCGCTGGCCCGCGCCGCTTCAACCGCCGCGGCACTGGCTTGGGCGGCGGCGGTCGCCTGGTCGTACTGCTGTTGCGAAATTTCCTGCTTCTCTACCAGCTGCTTGTAGCGCGCCAGATCGTTCTGCGCCTTCACGTTGTTGGCTTCAGCTTCCTGCAGCTGGGCCTTGGTCGCTGCGAACTGTTGTTGAGCGGCCTGGATGCCCGCACGGGCGCTGTTTACATCCGCATCGGTTGCCGAAATCTGGCTGCTGGTATTCACTCCGGTGATCGGAACGTTTACACCGGCGGCAACGGCAGCCGCCTGGGCGTTGTCAAAGTCGGCCTTGGCGCGCTCATAGGCGACTTGATAGTCCGCCGGATCGATCTCTACCAGCACCGTTCCCGCCGGGACATATTGATTGTCGTCGACGTTGAGTTTGATGACGTGGCCGGAAATGCGCGCGCTGATGGGATTGATGTGCCCGTCGACTTCGGCATCGTCGGTCGATTCATAACTGGTGAAATAGCGATAGGCGAAGAAACCGGCGATCACAAGAACAATGATGGCAATGACCACTCCGATCCGGAAGCCGGAACTCTGCGTGCGGGATCGCCTGCGAAAATCTTCTTCCGTGGCCGGTAACGCCTGGGTGCGATTCTCCGGCTGTTCGACTTCGGCCTTTTCGCCCTTGGCGGGCGGACTCTGTGTGGTTTGCTCCATACGCTTATTGAGTGCCTTTCAAATATTGTTTGACGCCATGCTCGGCGTCGCCGATAGCGTACGCCAGTGCAACCTTCGCGAGATTGTGGGAGTAAAGACTTTGAATATAAGTTTCGTGAGCGCTGGCGACCGCCTGCTGCGCCTCGACCACTTCCAGGTTGTCTGCCACCCCTGCGGTAAAGCGATCTTGCGATTGTGTGAGTTCCTGCTCCGCCAGATCGACGGAACTGCGCGCGACTGCCACCTGATCCGCAGCAGCGTTCAGATCGAGCAATGCGGTGCGGACTTCGTAATCGATGCGCCCGCGCAGATCTCCCAATTGAGAACGCGCCTGCTTCAATTGCGCGTCAGCCTCGAGTACGTCACTGTGAGTCCGGTTGCCGGTGAAAATCGGGATGTTGATGCCGCCGTCCACTTGCCAGGTGCCATTCGAATGCGCGGGCGTCACGCCCATGCCGCCGAAATTTGCGTCGATGTCCAGGGTGGGATAATGTCCTGCCGAGGCCGCCTTCCGCGAGAGTTCTGCGGCCCGCACCTGTGCCATCGCCGCCTGATAGTCCGCCCGTCCGGCGTACGCCCGCTGCAAATATGTGTCCAGAGACATAGGCGCCAATGCCTGGTAGGGCGCTTTTTCGGTGAGGACAAATGGCTGTCCCGGGGCCAGTCCGATAATCCGCGCCACCTTCAATCTCAACTTGGCGAGATCGTTGCGGGCCACGATGAGTTGCTGCTGGCGGGTCTGAAGTTCGACTTGCGAGCGCAGCGCATCGATGGCCGGACTTAGTCCTGCCTTGAGCTGGTCAGCCGCCTTGTCGTAAAGAGCCTGAGCGCTCTTAACCTGGGCTTCGGTAGTTTCCACCCGCGCCCCGGCAGCAATGGCTTGCAGGTAAGAGTTGCCCACCGCAAGCACGACCATCTCCCGCGCGTCTTTATAACTGAATTGTGAAGCTTTCAGGCTTTCCGAAGCAGAACGTTCACGTTCAAGATTCTTGAAATTGAAGATGGACTGGCTCAGAGAAGCGCGCGCGTCGAAGTAGTTAAAGGCGGGTACCACCCGCGGAAAAGCGTTGGGACTGCTGCCCGGGGGAGTAAGCAGAGGTAAGAGTTTGTTGAATCCCAGTGCCGCCAGACTCTGGGTTTGTGCATTCTCGATGACATGCGCGCTGACGTTCGGAAGCAGCTCGCTCAGTTCTTTCCATTTTTCCCCGCGCGCTGCCTCCGTCTGGTCCGAGGCCAGCAACGCGCCCAGATTGTTTCGCAGCCCTCGATCAATCGCGTCGCTGAAGTCAATTTGCAGAACATCCGCAGTAGCCCCGCCTTCCGGGGCGCTACCCAGAAACGGATTTTGTGGGCCGGGGAGGGAAACGTTCGGAGCCGAAGAAACGTCACTCGCGGTCTGAGGCAACAGACCAGGAGGAGCCAGCAGCCCCAAAAAAACGAACAGTGCCGTTCGGCGAAGGATCACGATCCATGAGCAATGCATTCTTGATTGTGGGAACGTTCGGTAGTTACGCAAAAAACCGGTACGCCCGTACCTCGTCTCTAGCATAACTCGTCCGGTTTGATTCGTTTGCGTGGGTTTGAGATGCAAACGATTCGGCGGGGTTGCACAGGTTCGCCCGAGCGAACAATCGACGGAGTCTGGATCAGGCAGGGTTGGATCGCCGATTCGGATCGCCCAGATCCTGTGGGGAAGCACTCTCGACACGTTAGAAACCCCGAGGGTGTGACTTAGGTCATCTTGAAGGAAGGTGACCCTCAGTTCAAGCTAGTTGAGAACCCAAACTGCAAGACGAAAGAGCGTATTTGATGGCTGCAGCAACAGGAACAGACTGGACCCGAATACTGTCCGATCCGGATCTTGTCCGGCACGTCGGAGCGTTGTTGCAGGCCTATCGCGAAGCCCCGGTGGGAAAGCGGGAAGAGGCGCTGCTGTTGGCGATGCGTCAGATCAAGGCTGGCTCCTCGGCGGCTGAGAAATCTGCCTCAAAATCAGCTCCTGCGCCCCAGCCGGTTCCGACTCCTATCTCAGATCCGCCTCCTTTTGCCCCCGATTTGTTCAGCCCGAACTGGGGGAGCGACCGCCGTCGCAATCCGCGAATCAAGTGCTTCGTCGCCGTCGAACTTCGTGTCGACGAAACGCCGAATTCGATCTGGGGCAATCTTTCCAATACCAGCGTAGGCGGATGCCTGGTGGAAACGGCAACCCCCGTCAAGTCCGGCTCGAATGTGGAAATCGGCTTGTGGGTGCCAAATGGGAAAATCTGGGTGAAGGGGTTCGCTTTGAGCGGTGTGGTTACCCGCAGTGGACCCGCGAACGGAGTTCGCGTTCGCTTCGGTGGGATGGCACCGGCCGAGCGTGACAGTTTGCGCCAGTTTGTCAAGTTCGTGCAGGAAACGACCCGGGCGCTCCAAAGTGAGAACAGTTATCTCAACCTGCTGAAATAGAAGTAATTCCCCGTTCTTTTCCGGTTTTTCACCGTAGCTCAATCCACGTCTTTCTGGAACTTGATACACTTTCTGCTGGTGGAACCCTTTCCCTAATCGGAAACTCTAAGTAGTTGTGGTCGATTTTTGTGGAATGATCTCGCCGGTGGAAATCTCTCCGTGGAGGAGCGGAATCGCATGGTAGCCAGCGAACAGGTTTTGGTAACGGGACAGGAACTGGACACGCTTTCGATCAACACGATTCGAACGCTGGCCATTGACGCGGTCCAACAAGCAAACTCGGGACATCCCGGCGCCCCCATGGGATTAGCTCCTGTGACCTATTGTCTGTGGCAGGAATTCCTCCGCTATGATCCCGCCGATCCCACGTGGCTGAATCGCGACCGCTTCGTCCTTTCCAACGGGCACGCCTCGATGTTGCTATATGCCATGCTTAACCTGGCCGAAGTTCGCCGGGTCGACAAGGAGGGCAAGATTTTGAAGGAACTGGCGGTTCCGATGGAAGACATCAAGCGCTTCCGGCAGTTGGGAAGCCTGACACCGGGGCATCCCGAATCGCATCTCACTTCCGGAGTTGAGACCACGACCGGCCCCCTAGGCCAGGGCGTGGGCAACAGCATCGGAATGGCCATCGCCAGCAAGTGGCTGGCGGCCAACTTCAATCGCCCTGAATTCGAAATCTTCGACTTCAATGTTTACGCCATGTGCTCCGACGGGGATTTGATGGAGGGGGTTGGAGGCGAAGCCGCTTCCCTTGCCGCACATTTAAAACTCTCGAATCTCTGTTGGATCTACGACAACAATCACATCACCCTCGATGGTCCGGCGAACTGGTCGTTCAGCGAGGATGTTGCCACTCGCTTTGTGGGATATGGATGGAACGTAACGCGCGTGGCCGATGCCAATGATCTGACGATGCTGGCGCGCGGGTTCGACACTTTCCACAAGACCACGGACCGGCCGACCCTGATCATGGTGGATAGCCACATCGGCTACGGTTCGCCGCATAAACAGGACACCAACGCGGCTCACGGCGAGCCTCTGGGCGAAGAAGAGGTGCGGCTGGTCAAGCAATTTTACGGTTGGCCGGAAGATGCAAAGTTCCTGGTACCGGACGGCGTGCGGGAACATTTTCGCGAAGGGATCGGGAAACGCGGGCGCGATCTGCATGCGCAGTGGTCGGATCTTTACGCGGCGTACTCGAAGAAATATCCGGATCGTGCCGAGTGTCTCGGCCAGATGCAGCACCGCGAACTGCCGGCAGGCTGGGACAAAAATCTGCCGACGTTTCCCGCCGATGCCAAGGGGATTGCCACCCGCGAGAGTTCGGGGAAAGTGCTCAACGTGCTGGCGCAGAACATTCCGTGGCTGATTGGCGGATCGGCCGATCTGGCGACTTCGAACAAAACCGCGCTCAAGTTCGAGGGCGCGGGAGATTTTGAGGCCGCCACTCCCGCGGGACGCAACCTGCACTTCGGAGTTCGCGAGCACGTGATGGGTGCCAGCGTGAACGGGCTGACGGTGTCGGGAATTCGGGCGTTCGGTGCGACTTTCTTTAACTTCAGCGATTACATGCGGGCCAGCATTCGGCTAGCTGCGCTGATGCAGTGTCCCTCGGTCTTTATTTTTACCCACGACTCGATTGGCCTCGGCGAAGATGGACCGACGCATCAACCCATCGAGCAACTGGCGTCGTTGCGGGCTATGCCGAATTTGATTGTGCTTCGCCCGGGCGATGCGAATGAAGTCACGGAGGCGTGGAAGATTATTGCCCAACTGCAGAGTTCGCCGGTCGCACTCGTATTGACCCGACAGAATCTGCCGACCCTGGATCGCTCCAAGTACGCTTCGGCGGCCGGTGTGACAAAAGGAGCCTACGTGCTGGCCGACGCGGGGGGTGGGAAACCCGACCTGATTCTGTTGGGCACGGGCAGCGAAGTCTCGCTGTGCGTCGATGCCTACGAGAAGTTAAAAGCGGAAGGCGTCAAGGCGCGAGTGGTCAGCATGCCATCGTGGGAGATCTTTGAACAGCAGGATGCGGCGTACAAGGAGAGCGTTCTGCCCTCCGGCGTAACCGCGCGGGTTTCGGTGGAAATGGCCGCGACCTTTGGCTGGGGGCGCTACACCGGGCTCAAGGGACGGAACATCGGAATGCATCGATTCGGGGCTTCGGCGCCCTTGAAAGACCTTTTGAAGTATTTCGGATTCACGGTCGATACTGTGGTGAAGGAATGCCGCTCGGCGATGTCGGAGAGTTAACTCTCATCGACGTAACGTTTACCTCCCGCTTGCCAGCAAGAAGAGACGCAGGAAGCTACGTCTCTACGAATAGGAAACCGTAGGAGACTATTATGCAGCCCACTGGAGTTCTGGAAAATTCGAAAGCTACAAAGAATCCTCTGAAACAATTGCTGAATTACGGTCAGTCGTTGTGGCTCGATTACATTCGACGCGATCTATTTACCACGGGCAAGCTGACGCAACTGATTAGGGAAGACGGCTTGCGGGGAATGACTTCAAATCCCTCAATCTTCGAGAAGGCGATTGCCGACAGCTCGCTCTATGACGATATGTTGCATTCGCTTGCGGCTCGGAAGGACCTCAATACCATCGGGATTTACGAGCAGATCGCCATTCGCGACATTCAGGATGCCGCCGACGCGCTGCGGCCGGTGTATGAGGAATCCAAGTTCCGCGACGGATACGTCAGCCTGGAGGTTTCCCCCTATCTGGCGCGCAAGACGCAAGAGACGATTGACGAGGCGCGGCGCCTGTGGAAGGCGGTAAAGCGCGAGAACGTCATGATCAAGGTTCCCGGCACGGCAGAAGGACTTCCGGCGATCCGTCAGTTGATCGGCGAAGGTATCAACATCAACGTTACTCTGTTATTCGCGCAGGAAGTTTACGAAAAGGTTGCCGACGCGTATATCGCCGGGCTCGAAGATCTGGCGGAACGCGGCGGAAACCTGAAAAAGATGGCAAGCGTAGCCAGCTTTTTTATCAGCCGCATCGATACCCTGGTCGATTCCAAACTGGAGGAGAAGAGCCAAGCCACGACCGACGCGAAACAGCAAGCATTCTTGAAAGACCTGCGGGGAAAAATCGCCATCGCCAACGGCAAGCTCACCTATCAGCGCTACCAGAAGATCTTCAGCGGATCGCGCTGGCAGGCTTTGGCGGCCAAGGGAGCGCAGACCCAGCGCGTGCTGTGGGCCAGCACGAGCACCAAGAATCCCGCCTACCGCGATGTGATTTACGTCGAAGAACTAATCGGGGCCGACACGGTTAATACCATGCCGCCCGCGACCGTGGACGCCTTCCGCGACCACGGAAAGCTGCGAAACAGTCTCACCGAAGATGTGCCGGCAGCAGCCCGGGTGATGGCCGATCTGGCGCGGGCAGGCATTTCGATCAAGGAAGTAACCGACAAGCTGACCGAGGACGGCGTCAAATTGTTCGCCGACGCTTTTGACAAACTGCTAGCGGCGGTCGAGAAAAACACCCAGTCCAAAGGATAGATGGTGAGCCGACCGCAGACTTCCCTCCCGGAATCGCTTGCCACACCGGTGAAAGCGACGATCGCCGATGGGCAGGCGCGCGGAGATTTCCAGGTGTTGGCGGACCGGGGGCGACGAGCGCTGCGGGTTCCTCTGGGCAGCAATCTGAAAGCGGGACTGGGAACCTTGCGGGCGGCCGTGCAGAAGGCGCTCTAATCATTTTGTGTCTAGCGAAGCGAAGGCGGGACGCCTTGTGTCGCGGGCGCTCTTAGGAGTAACACAAATGCAATTAGGATTGGTTGGGTTGGGGCGCATGGGCGCGAATATGACGCGTCGACTTATGCTTGGCGGGCACGAGCTGGTCGTTTCTGATTTGAGCGCCGACTCGGTAAAACAACTGGCGGGCGAAGGCGCAACTGGATCGACGTCACTGGAGGATCTGATTGCCAAGCTGACGCCTCCGCGCGCCATCTGGGTCATGGTTCCCGCTGGTGCCGCGACCGAAGCGACGGTGCAGAAACTCGCAGCCCACCTCGAGGCGGGCGACGCCATCATCGACGGCGGCAACTCCTATTTCAAAGACGATGTACGCCGGGCGAACGAACTAAAGAGCAAGGGCATTCACTATATCGACGTGGGAACCAGCGGCGGCGTCTGGGGACTGGAGCGCGGTTACTGCATGATGATTGGCGGCCCCAAAGAAGCGGTGCAGCGGCTCGATCCTATTTTCAAGACGCTGGCTCCGGGCAAGGGCGATATCCCGCAAACTCCGGGAAGAGAAAAACTCGGAGGCACCGCCGAAGCTGGGTACATTCACTGCGGTCCCTCCGGATCCGGGCACTTCGTCAAGATGGTGCACAACGGCATTGAATACGGCATCATGCAGGCCTATGCCGAGGGCTTCGACATTTTCAAGAACGCGACCAGCAAAGATTTGCCGGAGGACATGCGCTATGACTTGAACCTGCCGGACATTGCCGAAGTGTGGCGTCGCGGCAGCGTGGTCAGTTCCTGGCTACTGGACTTAACCGCCATGGCGCTCACGGAGAACCCCACGCTCTCCGAATACGAAGGATACGTGCAAGATTCGGGCGAGGGCCGCTGGACCATTCAGGCGGCGATGGAGGAAGCGGTGCCGGCGGAAGTGCTGACCGCGGCATTATTCGTGCGCTTCCGCTCGCGGCAGCAGCACACTTTCGCGGAGAAGATGCTTTCCGCCATGCGGCAGAAATTTGGCGGACACGTAGAACAGGGTGCAGTTAAAGAGAAAGAAAAGAAAACCGCTTAGCGCTGGGATCGGGCTAAGGACAGAATTCGCTCGGCGCTTGGCCAAGGACGCAGATAAAACCTGCTCCGGGCTTGGCTGCACAACGCTTCTCATAGGAACCAGTCATGGCTGAATTAGCGGAACACCCGGCGGCGCCGCCGCCGCGCATCGGCAAGCAGGGAGATCCCTGCGTCATGGTGATCTTCGGTGCGGCCGGCGATCTGACGGGACGCATGCTGATTCCGGCGCTCTACAATCTCGCGAGAGCAAGTTTGCTTTCGCGCGAGTTTGCCGTGGTGGGCGTGGCCCGCGCCCAGATGGCGAACGACGATTTCCGAAAAAGAGTTTACGATGACATCAAAGCCTACTGTGGGGATTGTGTAGACGACGATCTCTGGGAGTGGTTCGCCCGCCGTTTTTATTACTTCACCGGGGATTTCAACGACGAAAAACTCTACCCTCAGCTTAAAGACTTTCTCGCCAAGGTGGACCAGGAGCACTCGACCCATGAGAATGTCTTTTATTACATGGCCACCGCGCCAAGGTATTTCGGATCGACCGTAGAAAAACTCGCGGCCTCCGGATTGATGGAGCAAGGCAACAACCACTGGCGGCGGGTGGTCGTCGAAAAACCGTTCGGGCACGATCTGGAGTCGGCTAAAACGCTGAACCAGCAGCTGCTCAAAGTCGCCGACGAAAAGCAGATCTATCGCATCGATCACTATCTGGGAAAAGAGACGGTGCAGAACATCATGGCGTTCCGCTTCGCCAACGGAATTTTCGAGCCGGTTTGGAATCGTCGTTATATCGACCACGTACAGATCTCGGTGGCTGAGACGGTCGGAGTGGAAGGACGCGGAAGTTATTTCGATCAAGCCGGTTCGCTGCGCGACATGGTGCCCAATCACATCATGCAACTGATCAGCCTCACCGCCATGGAGCCGCCAATTTCGTTCGACGCCAACGCGGTGCGCGATGAGCAGGCCAAGATTCTGCACGCCATCCAGCCGATGAGCGACGAAGAGGTTCTCAGTCGCAGCGTGCGCGGTCAGTATGGCGACGGGACCGAAGACGGAAAGCGGGTTGCTGCCTATCGAACCGAACCCGATGTTCCTCCCGACTCGCGCACCGAGACGTTCGTCGCCATGAAGCTTCTGATTGACAACTGGCGCTGGGCCGATGTCCCGTTCTACCTGCGCACCGGAAAGCGAATGCCAGTGCGTAATACGCATATCGTGATACAGTTTCGGCGGGCGCCATTCGTGCTGTTCCGCGACACTCCCGTCGAACACCTCATGCCAAATCAACTGGTGCTGCATATTCAACCCGAAGAGGGTATCTCGCTGCAATTCGCGGCCAAAGTGCCCGGTCCGGTCATGCGCCTGGGGACGGTCGACATGAATTTCGAATATCAGGAATACTTTGGAAAGCAGCCCAGCACCGGCTACGAGCGGTTGCTGCACGACTGCATGATCGGCGATCAGACGCTGTTTCAGCGCGCCGACATGGTCGAAGCGGGCTGGTCGGTGGTGAATCCTGTGCTTGACCTGTGGAAGGCGCTCCCGCCCCGGAATTTTCCCAACTACGCCTCTGGCACCTGGGGACCAAAAGAAGCGGACGATCTGCTGGAGCGCGACGGTCGCCGCTGGAGGAACTTCGAGAAATGATTCTGGCCGGCGATATTGGTGGGACCAATGCTAGGCTGGCCTATTTTCAATCCCAGAACGGTCACTTGCGCCTGATATCGGAGCGCGTCTTCCCCAGTCGCGAGCATAAAGAGTTCGGCGAAATTGTGAACCAGTTCTTGCAAGATTCCGGCACGCGTCCCGACGCGGCGTGTTTTGGGATCGCGGGACCGGTGCGCAATGGACGGGTCGAGACGTCGAACTTACCTTGGGTCATCGAGCAATCGCGACTGGCGAAGCAGATCCGTCTTCCGGCTACCCTGCTGATCAACGATCTCGAAGCCAGTGCTTGGGGCATCGGCATACTGGCTGCCAGCGACATGGTTCCCTTGAACCAGGTCAGCGGGCCTGCGGTCGGCAACCAAGCCGTCATCGCGCCGGGAACTGGATTAGGAGAGGCCGGTCTGTTCTGGGACAGAAGCCGGCACCACGTTTTCGCCTGCGAAGGCGGCCACACTGACTTTGGCCCGCAGGGAGATTTACAGATCGAGCTCGTACGCTTTTTGCAAGCACGCTTCGGCCACGTCAGCTACGAGCGCATCCTTTCCGGGCCCGGCCTGGTGAATGTTTACGAATTTCTGCGCGACAGCGGCTGTGGAAAGGAGTCTCCGGAATTTGCCGCGGCGCTCCAGAAGGGCGATGCGGCCGCGGCGATTTCGCGGGCGGCCCTGGACGGAACTCAGAGTCTGGCGGAACAGGCACTCGATCTATGGATCGCAGTCTACGGCGCGGAGGCCGCTAACCTTGCCCTCAAGGTGATGGCCACCGGAGGGCTGTTCCTGGCGGGAGGCATCTCTCCCAAGATTCTTGCCAAATTGACGGGGCCGATATTCATGCAGTCCTTCGTCGCCAAGGGCCGCATGCGGTCGCTGATGGAATCGATTCCGGTGCAGGTCATCACCAACGATAAAGCTGGACTGCTGGGAGCGGCACGCTGCGCGGCCTTCCGAGGCAGTCCGTTAGACCGGGAGCTAGACCCAGCACCGGGTCCCGTACCCGGCAAAGACGTGAGCGAAATCGTGTGAATTCTTCTGTGGAAATTCGAACCTTGACCACCCCGCAGGAGTTATTCGCAGCGGCGGCGGAAGAAGTGGTGCGCACGGCCAATGAAGCGGTGGCACAGCGGGCCCGCTTCACCATCGTCCTGTCGGGGGGATCGACCCCGAAGAGTCTCTACAATCTGTTGGCCACAAATGCCCGCACTGCTTTGCCCTGGGATCGCATGTTTTTCTTCTGGGGCGACGAACGCCACGTTCCCCCCACCGATCCCGACAGTAATTACGGCATGGCGGATGAGACCTTGCTGTCTAAGATTCCGGTACCTGCGGGGAATGTGTTCCGCATCAAAGCCGAAAACCCCGACGCCGCAGCCGTCGCCGAGGCCTACGAGCAGACTATCCTGAAATTTTTCCAATTGAAATCAGGCGAGGTTCCGAATTTCGATCTCATTCTTCTCGGCATGGGTCCGGATGGCCACACCGCTTCGCTGTTCCCCGGGACGACCGCGCTACAGGAAAAATCACGCCTGGTGGTCGCCAACTGGGTCGAGAAGATGAAGACCCACCGCATCACACTGACCCTGCCCGTTCTCAATGCAGCGCGCTGCGTGACCTTTCTAGTCAGCGGGACCGACAAAGCGTCGGTGCTCCGGGCGGTGCTGGAGGAAGATGTTCCGGAGGAGCAGTATCCCTCAAAATTGGTCCGGCCGGCCGCGGGAAAACTTATCTGGCTCCTGGACCGCGCCGCAGCCAGCCAACTGAGAGGCGGCAACTGAGCCTGGGGGAGAAATAAAAAAGCAGTTCATAGATTCAGTTCAGAGCAGTGGGCGCAAACGTTTGGTTCGTAGACTAATTCTTATCACGGATCGATTCCGAGCTACCCGTGACTCGACCGCAAGCGGGGGATTGGCAAGGGTCTGCCACCTGCAAGCTGCGACATAGACCTGATTCCCGACGCGCACGAACCGGCATCATCACCTTTCTAAGCAAGCTGTTGAAAGCGGCATCGGCCCCGTGACCGCCACAACCGACAGCGTACTGAATCGACCGGGACGGTGGCTCAGCCTGCGGGCTCGCCCGTAGCGGGCAGGCGGTGATACCAGGTGCGGCAACGCCCGAGAGCGTTCTATTCAATTACCAGTTCGGGCTCGCGATCCGAACTCTGCGTTGGCGCCGGCGGGATTGGTTCTGGTGGCGGTTCTCCGGCTATGTCGGACAATAGCAGCCGTAAATTACCGGGATTCGTGGCGTAAGCCAATCCGGTCTCCATGTCGATAATTCCGGCGCGAATCAACTGCTCAATTCCCCCATCGAAATGCTGCATGCCTTCGGTATCGCCATCCCGCATGGCGTCGAGTAGGGTTTTGCCTTCATGTTCGCCTTTTTCCAGGTATTCGCGAGTGCGCACCGTTGCCTTCAGGACTTCCAATACCGCTACGCGGCGCTTGCCGTCCCTTGCCGGGAGCAGGCGCTGCGAAATGATGTAACGGAAACTCTTGGCCAGCCGGTTACGAATGACATGTTGCTCAGCCAAAGGGAATACTCCAACCACGCGCTCGACTGTCTTGGATGCATCGATGGTATGAAGCGTGGAGAGAACAAGATGGCCCGTTTCGGCTGCTTCGAGCGCGATCTCGATGGTCTCTTTGTCACGCATTTCGCCCACCAGGATCACTTTTGGCGCCTGGCGCAGCGCGGCCCTCAGAGCCAGTGAGAAGCTGGGAGTGTCACTGTGCAGTTCTCGCTGGTGAATGATCGATCGCTTATGCCGGTGCATGAATTCCACCGGATCTTCGATGGTAATGATGTGATACGCCTTGGTTTCGTTGATTCGGTCCAGAACCGCCGCCATCGTGGACGACTTGCCGGAGCCGGTCGGGCCGGTGATCAGCACAATACCGTTCTTCAAATTGGCAATGTCAGCCAGTTGCTCGGGCAAGTTCAGTTCCGCAAAAGTCGGAATGCTTTTGGGGATGACCCGCATCACGATGGCGTGGCTTCCCCGCTGCACAAATACGTTGACTCGGAAGCGACACTCACCCGGCAAGCTGTAGGAAATGTCGCACGACCCCTGCTCTCGCAGTGCGGTTAAGGCCTGCTGGTTGCCGCCAATAAGCTCCTCCGCGAGACGCCGAGTATCATCCGCGCTAAGCGGCGGTAATCCTGTGACCTTGACCGGTATTAACTCGCCGCTCACTTCGATATGCGGCAGGGTGCCGGGCGAGAAAATCAGATCGCTTACGCGGGTTGCGGCACGTAGCATTGCCGAAAGCAAGGCTGCGGCCGGGATCGGGGGCTTGACGCCAGCGGCTTTGGGAACGGGAATCGTAGCTACGGTATCCAGGTGGATCTCCTTGCCCTGGCTGCAGAATATCCTTCCGCTAGCGGCCTGCTCAAGTCACTAAGGTGGGTGTCCACGGCAATTTGCAGGTCGACAAGACGCCGCGGTTATGAGTGTCTCCAACCCGCGGACCGCCGCGGGTCATCCACTCTCAAGGGCTAAATGCCAAGTCCCAACCGCTGGATGCTGCTGTTCGCTGGTTCTAGGATGAGACAGGCGCGCCGCACTTGTTACACTGGACTTGACCATGCCTTCCCGCTACGCGCAGTGGATGTACGACTGGGAACACCGGCTTACCTCGGTGGACGACAATCGCGTGGTGCGTCCGCTGGAATGGGGCGTGGAATGGACACGGGACTGGCCCTGTCGTAACGGCTATCTTCCCGGCCACACGCCGGCTTCGGGGCAGGCTGATTCCGAGAAGTACATTCTGGATTTCAATCGTCGCATCGTTGCGGCGAGCGACGAATTTTATTCCTATACGCGACCGAACGACTTCGCTCTGGAGACCCGAAAGGTTCAGGTCTTCTCCACGCGGGCAGTACCCGATCCGAAGCTTGAGGCCAAGGTCCAAGGAACGCTCGCAGAATTTCTGCGATTCAGCTCGCCGGTGAAGACTCCTTATCCGGAAAACAATCTGGTGAACGCCCGCTGGTTTCCGGCAAAGGGCCGTCGCGCCATTGTTCTTTTGCCGCACTGGAATGCCGACGCGATCGCCTACGGCAGCCTTTGCCGGGTGCTGAACATGATGGGCATCGCGGTCTTGCGGCTGAGCATGCCCTATCACGACATTCGCATGCCCGCCGAGATCAGCCGCGCCGACTACGCCGTCTCCGCCAATATTGGCCGCACACTCGACGCCGTGCGCCAGGGAGTGACCGACATTCGAAGTTGCCTCGACTGGCTCGAGCAGCAGGGCTATAACCAGCTCGGCATCTTGGGCACGAGCCTCGGATCCTGCTACGCCTTCATCGCGGCGGCACACGACCCACGCATTCGCGTGGCGGTGTTCAATCATGCGTCCACCTACGTGGCGGATGTGGTCTGGCATGGCCAGTCGACCCGGCATATCCGTCAAGGAATCGAGCAGCAGATTGACCTCGATCGCCTGCGGCAAGCCTGGCTGGCGGTGAGTCCCATGTCGTACTTCAAGCAATTTTCGCGCTGGCCGCGGAAGTCGCTCATCGTCTACGCGAAATACGATCTGACGTTTCTGCCGGAGCTTTCGCGTGACGTGGTGCGGGAATTCGAACGCCGTGGACTGGATCACAAGGTCGTGGTGCTGCCCTGCGGCCATTACACCATGGGCGAAGCGCCCTACAATTACATCGACGGCTGGCACCTGGCTTCGTTTTTGCGAACAGCGTTTTGAAGAAAGCTCTCAGGGGTCGGCTTTCGGCATTCAGGTCATGGCGGGTGGCAGCCTGAGGGCTGAGTACTGAACCCTGCCAACCGCTTGGAATGTACGGAATGCAATTGGCTGACGCTGCCCATCCCGAAAGGATCGTCGAATCGCGGCGCGCCGAATTTGTGATCAGCACCGACCGCACCCGCCTCGATGTGGACGCGATTCACGGATTCCTGACGAATTGCTATTGGGCGAAAGGGATTCCTCGGGAAGTCGTCGCGCGATCCATCGAGCAATCGCTGTGCTTTGGCGTTTATGATGGTAGTGGCGCGCAAGTGGGCTTTGCCCGCGTCATCAGCGATTTCGCTACCATCGCGTATGTCGGCGATGTGTTTGTGTTGGATACGCACCGCGGTCGCGGGCTGGGTAAGTGGCTGATGGAGTCGATTACGCATCATCCCGCGCTGCAGAATTTGCGGCGCTGGATTCTTACCACCCGCGACGCGCACGGGCTTTACGCGCAGGTTGGCTTTAGGCCGGTACAATCGCCCGAACGCTTCATGGAACTGCATCAGCCGGATGTATATAACGTCAGGAAAACGACATGAAAAATTCCGTTCCCGCAAAGATGTATCGTCGGCTCTACGAAAGCGATCCCCAGATTGCCGCCGCCATCGACAACGAAACCCGCCGCCAGCATGAGGGCCTGGAACTGATTGCTTCGGAAAATTTTGTCAGCGAGGCCGTGCTCGAAGCCGCAGGCTCTGTGTTCACCAACAAATATGCCGAGGGCTATCCGGGCAAGCGCTACTACGGCGGGTGCGAGTTCACCGACGTCGTCGAAAACCTGGCGCGCGACCGGGCGAAGCAACTGTTTGACGCGGAGCATGCCAATGTTCAGCCCCATGCGGGATCGCAGGCGAACATGGAGGCTTATGCGGCGGTGTTGCAGCCCGGCGATACGATTCTGGGACTGAATCTGGCGCACGGCGGACATCTTACCCACGGCCATCACCTGAACTTTTCCGGCAAGACGTACAAGATCGTTCCTTACGGCGTGACCAAAGAGACGGAAACCATCGACTACGACGAGTTGGAAAAACTCGCCGAACAGGTCCGCCCGAAGCTGATCATCGGCGGCGGCAGCGCCTATCCTCGCATTATCGACTTCGCCCGTATGCGGCAGATTGCCGACAAAGTAGGCGCGCTCTATTTGGTCGATATGGCGCACTTTGCCGGACTGGTGGCTGGCGGTGCGCATCCTTCGCCAGTCCCGCACGCGCACATCGTGACCTCCACCACCCACAAGACGCTGCGTGGCCCGCGGGCGGGGATGATTCTTTCGAAGGCCGAGTTCGCTCAGGCCATCGACAAGGTTGTGTTTCCTGGGATGCAAGGTGGGCCGCTGGTCCACATCATGGCGGCCAAGGCGGTGTGCTTTCAGGAAGCGATGCAGCCCGAGTTTCGCGATTACGCGCGTCAAGTTGTCGCCAACGCCAAAGTGCTGGCGCAATCGCTCCGGGACGAAGGTTTCCGTATTATTTCCGGCGGCACCGATACCCACCTTATGCTGGTCGACGTCTTTTCCAAGGGCATGCTGGGCAGCGAAGCCGAAAAGGCTCTGGGCGAAGCCGGAATCACGGTAAACAAGAACGCCATCCCCTTCGATACCAATCCACCGATGAAGCCGAGCGGCATCCGCATTGGGACGCCTGCCTTGACCACGCGTGGCATGAAAGAACCGGAGATGCGTCAGATCGGCCGCTGGATCGCCGAAGTGCTTCTCCATCGCACCGATTCAGCGGCGCTCGGAACGGTTCGCAAACAGGTGCTCGATCTGGGCGAAGCGTTCCCGCTCTATGCCAATCGCCGGGCAAACGCGCAGACCGAAGTTAGGGCGTAATTTCTCTGGGCACCTGAGCCTAGCCGCAGAACGCCGACTGTGATTAAATGCCAGCGGTGAAGATCGCCATCGACATCCGGAGGATGAGGGATTTTGGCGTCGGCACCTACATCCGCAATGTCGTGCGCACGCTGGGCCGGCTCGACCAGGACAATGCCTACACTCTGATCGGATCTCCGGCCAAGGTGGAAGAAATCGGCGTCCTCCCGCCAAACTTTCAAACCTTCCCCCTGCTCGCGCCCGAGCGTTCCATCGGGGGATACCGCGAGTTCCGTACCGCTTTGAAGCGGCTGGATTGCGACCTGGTACATATTCCCAATCTTTTTTCCGTGCCCCGGGCGTTGTCTTGTCCGTATGTCATGACGGTCCACGACCTGCTCGAGCATATGGCGCGCGCTCGCGAGCAGAACGCCCTCTGGCGCTTGCTCTACTTTCAGACCACCAAACGAGTCCTCGCCGGGGCGGCGCGAATTTTTGCCGTGTCGAATTTTACGCGGAACGAAATCGAAAAGCTGTTCGATATTCCGTCCGAGTGCATCGAGGTGGTCTACAACGCGATTGATGAACGCTTCCTGCGCGGGCACGCCAGTGCCGCCGACCGCGACTTGATTGCCCGCCGCTATCAGGTCACTTATCCCTTCCTCCTGTATGCAGGAAGAATCAGTCCGCACAAAAATGTCGTGCGCATGATCGAGGCTTTCTCCGCGCTGAAAACGGAGCTGGAGCGAGATCAGGCCTATCCCGATCTCAAACTGATCATCATCGGAGACGATCTTTCCGGCAATCCCGATTTGCGGCGAACCGTAGTGCGCAGCGGAGTGCAGAACGATGTGCGTTTTCTCGGCTTCATTCCCATCGAAGTGCTGCGAATTTTCTATGACGAGGCGAAGGTCTTCGTCTTCCCGTCGCTGTACGAGGGCTTTGGCCTGCCTCCGCTAGAAGCCATGGCGCATGGGACACCGGTCGTGACGTCCAACGTGACGTCTTTGCCCGAGGTGGTGGGGAATGCGGCCGTGCTGGTCAATCCCGAAAACGTATTCGAGATCATGCGCGCCCTGCACCGAGTTCTCATGGACCAGGCTCTGCGCGACCGTATGAAGGAACGCGGCTACCAACAGGCGGCAAAGTTCTCCTGGAAACGTCGGTGCGGCGGATTCTGGGGGCATACGGCCAGATCGTTCACCCGGCGCGGCCCAATCCAGTGCAACAGCCGGCCGCCGACTGAACCGGTGTCCAGGACTTTAGATCGACAGCATACGAGCGCGCTCTAATTCTGCGTCTTGTTTCGGCGATTTTACTTCAGCAGGGGCTGGCCCGGAGACAGAATGGCGAGTTTGTGCAGCTTGGCAGTGATGCGTGTGCGATCGGCATCGGTTTTAGCTGCGGCCAGACGCTTGCGCAACTGGACAATTTTTTCTTTGCGGGTACGGCGCCGGCGAATCTCGGGCCGGCGGCTGGGTGCTGACATTGCGGGCTCCTGAAAATGAATTTAGAAACTTTGTAGGCAGCCGGACCTGCAAGCCGAATGCGCCGGACTGCATTGCAGCCACCTAAGTCATTGGAACGGAATGTGCTCGAACTGTCAATGAGGTCAACTTTGTCAAACGCACATCAGCGCAATTGAAATGTTACATCCAAGCAGGAGCCGTGGAAACTGCCACTGCCCCGGTTCGTCGAACAACTCTATTTCGAGCGTTTGCCGCGATCCACTGACAGCACAACTACAAGGGGCGGTAACGTGAGCGAAGTTGTCGTACTGACATCCGGTGGAACAGGAACTGGCTCCCCGATCCAGTGGCCCCTGAGTCACGTTAGGCTCCGGGAGGGGGCCCATACTTACAAATTTGCCTTGGCAAGTCGACGCAGGAAGCTCTCCTTGGCGGCCCTCTGCTTGCCGGGTCTTCTCCAGTTCCGATTGGTTAGAAAACTGACTGCTTTGTCATAATCTTTGGGCTGCCGCATCTGCCTATGCGTTGCAACCTGTTTCCGATAGCTGTTGCAGGATGACGTTTACGCTCACCGTGGTTAATGAGCGACTGCTGGCAATACCTAAGCATACCGCCGTCTGCCGACACCTTGAAGACAGTGGCTAGCCGCAATGAAAAACGTTGAGAGTCTAGGGGAATAGGCGGGATCATTGGACCGGAAGGGGGAGAGAGGGAGAGTGAGGAACTGGGAGCGAAGGTGCGATAGAAAAGTGCGATAGAAAAGGGTTGATTTTTGGGGTGACAAAATCGATGATGAGCTGAACTGGGCCGTCCGGTGTAAGGGTTCCGGCGAGTGATACGTCCTCTGCGAGGTTGGCGTAACGCACCATACCCTCTCAAACAACGCATACGGTCGAGTCGTTTCAATCATAAGGGATCGGTATGGGACATTACTGCAGGATCTGCGGGCGTGAGCGGCCGAACGAGCAGTTCTCGGGCAAAGGTCACAAGATTCATGTATGCAAGCGCTGCCAGGCCAAGCCGAAGACCGAGCGCCGAGCCATTGAGGATCAGGACGATATCTTCGGGTTTCTCCAACAGTCGCACATCTCCGAAAAGAATGTGATTCGCCTGGGACAAATGGCGAAGTCGGACAATCCGCAGGTCGCCAGTCTCGCCGAGATTGTCCTCGAAGTGGCCCGGATAAAGCCCTACAAAACCAGGAGACTCAAATTCCTTGCGCAGAAGCATCCGGAACTGCTGCGCAAGTTGGAAGAAACGGGCTTGGTATTTGCCCATAACTGGGACTGGGAGACCGGTGAAGTCTTCGCCCAATTCAATTCGGAAGAAGCGGAAGTCATTGTCCCAGAGGATGGGGAGGCAACTGATTTGTCCGCGCCAGAGGACTGGGAGATACCGTTTTGACTGAGCTGGCTCGGACCTCGCAATTCTTGCCCAGCACTGATGAGGCCATAGGATGAATTTGACGGAACTGGACGCGCTGATCAACGAAATCATCGCTGACGCAAACGGCGTGGACGAGCAACTCTGGGCGTTTCGCCAGGCTTTCGAGGACGCGCTCTCCCTACCGGCTGATGGGTTTGTGATCGGTGAGCCGGTCGCGGTGATCAGCTTCGACTATGACGGCAACGAACGTCGCGGCCTGACCGCGCGATGCCGGCGGGAGGATGGCTCCGAACCCGTCGTCGCAGCGGCGGACGTAGCGTTTCCCGCGAACACAAATCTGTCTCGCTATTTGGCCGCCTACCGTAAGTGGATGGGCCTCGATCCTTATCCGGCCGGAGCTGCCGCGCCCTCGCGCGGTAACCGGCGATATAAAGCGAAGACCGGCGATCTGGGTCTGACGTCCCCCATCGAACTGATCGTTTTCTCCGTGAAGAAGAAGGCGGCGCGGTGCCGATTGCCGAAAAGCGCGCGCAGCGTCACGCTGCGCGCGCCTCGATTCTCGAAGCTTGTACCGGGTGAGATCGCGAAAATCGTGCCCCACAAGCAGTGGAGTCACGCCGGGCATTCCTACCTCTCGGGAGAGATCCTATCGACTCGGTTAGAGGTGGCCACTCTCGGCCTCGTACCATTGCGGCTGGAGCAGCGGGGAACCTGGGATCCGAAAGAGGAATACTGGGGTGAAGAAGGCGAACTCGACGATCGAGCCAGGGCGATCATTGCCTGGGGCCCGCGGCAGTCATTCGAAATGGAGCAGTTGCTTCCGATGGACGACCCCGACGATCCGGATGGCGATCCCATTATCCGCTCCAACGACCTGGAGAGCGCGGGTGATTACGAGGCCGCATGCCAAATCCTCATGGAACTTTGCGAGTCCGACCTCCGCTGCCTCGACGCCCATGCTCACCTCGGTAACCTCATCTTCGACGACATCCCCGGCAATGCGATGCGCCACTACGAGGTGGGACTGCGGATCGGCGAACTCTCGCTGGGCAGCCTCGCAGATGGGGTGTTGCCCTGGGGATGGCTCGACAACCGCCCGTTCCTGCGCTGCATGCACGGCTTCGGGCTGTGCCTGTGGCGACTGGAACAGTTCGAAGTGGCCGAGCGCGTTTTTGACCGGTTGTTGTGGCTCAACCCCGCCGATAATCAGGGTGTCCGCTTCAAGATTGCCTCGGTCCGAGCGCGAAAGACTTGGGAAGAGAACGAATGAAGGCATCGTCCCGACAGTTCGGCTCTGCTGATCGTACTCGCTCCCAATGCAAAGTGCCGGGAACCTCCCATTCTTCGATCCGAAATCAGTGACCGCCGCTTCGTTAGGGTCTCCACGGAGCGACCCATACTTAGGAAATCTATGATTCCACATTTCCTTGTGGAATCCGATAGTTAGTGACGGTTTGGCAGGTGCAGAAGCAAGCTGGCGGCGAAGCCGAGTGCTGGTACGCCTGGAACAGTTTGAGACTCTTCGTATCGATGGTTCTGAACGTCAACTCCTGCTCATATGAACCTGGCCTAATGCGGTCGGAAGGTTGTCCCCGTCTCCAGCAGAGTTTTCAATCGCGAGAGAATTCGCGGCCACCCGTCCGCATTCTGAGCATATGCCGGGTCGTCCTCCGCCCAGCCATCGTTCGTTACCACAACCTTCACCGCCTCCGACTCCGGAGTCAGCTCCACCTTCACTCTCGACATCACCGCGCCATCGCCCATGCCGAACTTGTACTCAAACAGCTTCGGCGGCTCCGCCCGCAGCACCTCACCCGTCACATACCGCATCGGCTTCCCATCTTTGCTCGGCCCCGACCAGGTCATCGCCCCGCCAGGCTTCAGGTCCAACTCGAAATCCGCGCCCATGAAGATCTTCTGATTCGCCTCCTTCGAAACGAACCCGTCCCAGACCTTCTCCACGGGAGCGGCGATGTAATACGTAAAAATCAGTGGTGCCTTTGCCATATCAAACCTCCAAGCACTCCTCGAAGATCATGTAGCGCCTGGCTCAGACTCTAGCAAAATATCCAACATATTCGTTCCCATTCACAAAAATCTCTCGACCTTGCGGGATGAAGCGCGGCTGCCACCCTGGATTTTCAAAATCGCGCGCAATACGATCGTGGACTTTCGTTGATGTCGCGTGCTTCTACGCGTGCAGCTGCTTTTTTCTCGCGAATGCGAAAAACAGCGGAGTCAGCCTGAATTAGCTTCCAAGTGCCATCCGATCAGCGTATAGCAACATTAGCTTAGCAAAATCTATTGGCCCAAACAGAAGGCCAGTTTGCTTCCATTTGCCCGTGCCTTCCGCAATCGTCACCTAGCGATCGATTGATTCCGCTGGCGGGAATGCGTTGCCTTCAACGACAAACCGCGGCCATCAGAAAGAAGAAGAAGGAAGAGGGCTGTTCGTGTGTAGTCTCTGTCTCACGCGCGCCGAGGTCAGGATATCGCCGTGACCCGAGTGGCGCTATGATTCGAAGAACCTGCCATGCTACCCATCCGAGTCAGCGCCGGGATTCGCGCGCGTGAAGGCGCGTTTCGCAGGATCCCAACACAACAGGAGATTGCCAGGATGAGAATTCCCTATAACGTCGTGCGCCTGCTGTTCCTCATAAGCGTCGGTTGGTTCGTCCTTTCCAGGCCATTGCTTCGGTCGCAAAGCGCTCCGGCTATCGCCTCCACCGACATCATGATCCAGCGGGGCGTGCCGATGAAGACGCGCGATGGAGCCACACTCTACGCCGACATCTATCGACCCAAATCTGCGGAGAGGTTTCCGGTCATTCTGATGCGCACACCGTACGACAAGAGTGTGGGCTGGGCCGTTTCGCCGGCCTTCAAGATCGTCGCAAGGGGCTACGTTTTGATCATTCAGGATGTTCGTGGGCGCTATCGATCTGAAGGCGAATGGTATCCCTTTAAACACGAGCAGGCTGACGGCTACGACAGCGTGGAGTGGGCGGCTTCGCTCCCCTATTCGAATGGCAAGGTTGGAATGATGGGCGGTTCTTACGTGGGAGCCACGCAAATGCTTGCCGCCATCGGCGCCCCTCCGCATCTCGTGGGCATCGCGCCAGATGTGACAGCAAGTAATTATCATGATAACTGGACGTACCAGGGCGGAGCTTTTGAGCAATGGTTCGATCAGAACTGGACCACACAGCTGGGGCGCAACACCCTCGATCGTTTGATTGATCAGAACACGGATGCGCGGGTGGGCGCGCCCACGCTTCCTCTGACCGATTATCCGGTATTCAATTTCGGCCAATTACCGGCCGAAGCCCATCTCACCACCACCATTGCACCGTATTACCTTGATTGGCTGGCGCATCCGGATTACGACGACTACTGGAGGCAGTGGTCGATTGAAGAACATTTTTCCGACATCACCGTGCCCATGCTTCAGGTGGGCGGCTGGTATGACATTTTCAGCGATGGCACGCTACGCAACTATGTGGGCGTCAAAGCCCATGGAGCTACTGAGGCGGCCCGTACTCAGCAGCATCTGCTGATGCAGATCGGGGGCCATGCAGGTTTCGGCCGGCGCATTGGCGACATCGATTTTGGCCCACATGCCTTGGAGAATCCTTACGTCGACGTGATTCTCGATTGGTACGATTACCTTTTCAAAGGCATTCACAACCAGTTCGCCACCGAAAAGCCAGTCAAGCTTTTCGTAATGGGTGTGAATGAATATCGGCAGGAGGATGACTGGCCGCCGCCTCAAGCTCAGTCCGTCAAGTATTTCCTTCATTCCGACGGGAAAGCCAATTCGCTGCGCGGCAGGGGTTCACTCTCGACCTCGGCGCCAAAGTCCGAACCTGCGGACTCGTACGTCTACGATCCCGGAAATCCTGTTCCGACGACCGGCGGCCCATTATGCTGTGCTCAGGAACTCATGCAGCCTGGACCGCGCGATCAGCGGTCAGTCGAGAACCGTGACGACGTGTTGGTGTACTCCACAGGGCCTTTAGCGCAGGATTTGGACGTCACTGGCCCGGTGAGCGCGAGTCTGTTCGTAAAGTCGTCGGCGGTGGACACGGATTTCACCGGCAAACTCGTCGATGTTGCGCCGGATGGCTTTGCGATGGATGTCGCGGAAGGGATTCTTCGCATGCGCTACCGGGACTCACGGGAACATGCATCGCTGATTAATCCAGGCCAGACATACCAGATCACACTCGATCTCTGGTCCACCAGCAATGTGTTCCTTCGCGGGCATACGCTTCGTTTGGAAATCTCCAGCAGCAATTTCCCACGATTTGATCGCAATCTCAACACCGGCGAAGAAATCGGATTCGGGCGCCGGTATGTTTCCGCCACGGACACGATTTTTCATGATGCGCAGCATCCATCGGCACTGGTGCTGCCGGTAATTCCTTAACAGAAGAGCACGCACATTCCCAGTCGGCAGCACAGTCCAACCGTTAGAACACTGAGATCGGCGTACGAATGGCCTTGGGAGGTATGTGATATATACATCACTTTATTGGTGCCTTCCCTTGGGCTGTCTCCGGCTTTTTTGGACCGCATTCAGATCCGGCTGAACTTGCAAACACCGATTTTTTCGGTTGCCGTGCCTCCCCAGACCCGTTCTTCGATCGTTTTTTCGTTAAGCAGATGGATGACCGGAACGGGATCTGGTCAGTTCGGGACCATAGCGACCTTGTGCCCGAAGGGGGGCATTGGTCCAGCACCTATTGGGGGTCAGCGTTAACCAAAAGGTGATGCTGCTCACATCGATAACGGATGACATGGTGTACGCTCAAGCTAATGATGTACCGCATCGGTATTTACCATGCGGGCACGACCCTCGTCTGTTCGCCTGCACTCGGTTGTCTGCAAGCATGCGGTTCGGATTAATTATGTTCAAGCAGTCCCCCCGCTATCCGGGCAGGTCTCTAGGCAACGTTTGCGCTGCTTTTCTCGGAACAGGCCTCGTATTTACCCTCCTGCTGCTGACATCCGCGGTCTTGTCCGCTCAGGAATACAATTTCCGCACGTTCGGGGTCACGGAAGGCCTCAATAACCTCGCGGTCAGGCAAGTCTATCAAGATCGCGCGGGTTTCATTTGGGTGAGCACTGAAAACGGTATCTTCCGGTACGACGGGGAACGCTTCGAGGCTTTTGGACCGGAGCAGGGAATTCCGTCCACTTCGGGTGCGGCGCTTGGCGACGCGCCCGACGGCTCTCTTTTGGTTGGAGGCGACTTCGGACTCTATCGCTTGTCGGGAAACCGCTTCGAAAAGGTTCCAGTCGCTTTCAAGACGGTCAGTTGGGCACAAGGCATCCGGTCGGATGGAAAAGGACACACGTATATTGGCACCGACTCCGGTCTTGTGGAGCTCCATTCCGAACCCGGGCAGGATGGATTCGCGGTGCGGAGTTTTCCCCAGGCGCCCAAAGCATCTGGGCCGGGGGCCTACGGTGTTTTAGTGGATGGTGAAATCCTGTGGTACGGATGCGGAGAGCAACTGTGTCGCATGGAACGGGATAGGACAACAGTCTTCGGCCGAGAAAACGGACTTCCCGATCGCGTCTGTCTGGGGATCCAGAAAGACCGTGAAGGTAATCTTTGGGTGCGAGCGAAGAATGCAGGTGTGTTCGTGTTACCGGTTGGCCAGACCAGGTTTCGAAGGCCAGATGCGCCCATTCCCGGCATCGAGATGGGCCTTGGGGCTATCGATACCGAAGGACGGATTCTGCTCCCGTCAGCCAACGGATTGCTGATCCGAAACGAGAGAGGGTGGCAGAAGATAGACCGATCCGTCGGCCTTCGCGGTGCGGTCTACGCCGCCTTCGAGGACCGGCAGCACTCGCTATGGATTGGGTTGGAGGGCCGGGGACTCGTCGAGTGGCGAGGCTACCGGGAATGGGAGAGTTACTCGACTGCAAGCGGGCTGCCGAGCGATATTGTGTATGAAATCCTGCCGCAGGCCGACGGCTCGCTCTGGGTCGCCACTGAAAGAGGGCTGTTTCGTGGGACGCGCCGGCTGTTCGGCATCTCGTGGAAGAGCGTTGCCGAACTCGTGGGCTTCCCGGTGCATAGCCTTCAGGTGGCTCCCGCCGGGGATCTATGGATTGGTACTGAAACACGTGGCGCCGCTCGCCTTGATCCACGATCGGGCAGCGTGCAGTGGTTTGGTCAGAAGCAAGGTCTTTCGGGGAGGGCAGCGTACACATTACGCTTCGATCACGAACAAAGGCTCTGGGCCGCCACAGACGAGGGCCTGTTTGTGGCCAGAACTCCTTACCAGAAGTTTTCGCGAATCACCGAATTGCCGTCTACCCGCATTTGGGCGATTGCTGAGGGAAGAGATGGCACCATCTGGGCCGGGGGTGCAGGAGGACTTTTCGCTCTCTCAGACGGGCACTGGAGGAATTGGACGCGCGCCGATGGCTTGAGTAATGAGGAAGTGCTCTCGCTGGGTGCCGGGGCGGATGGCGCCATCTGGATCGGTTATCGCCACGGGGGCGGCATCGACCGTATCCATCCGCAGCCTGGCGGCATAGCAATCGAGAAAGGTGTTCAAAGACGGGGCACCGACGGGCTGGTGTATTTCCTGGAATTCGATGCATCGGGGCGCCTGTGGGTGGGGACAGAGCGGGGTCTGGATACTTGGGATGGCGCCCGCTGGACCCACTACGATACGCGGGACGGTTTGGCATGGGATGACTGCAACCTGAACGCGTTCGCCGAGGAGGCCGATGGCACTGTCTGGATCGGAACCAGCGGTGGACTCTCTCGTTTCAAGCCGCGGCCGCACCCCGCGTCGGAAGCACTGCCCGAGGTCGTTCTCACCAAGGTTGTCATGGGACAGACAGATGTTTCCGGGCAGCGCAACCCCTCCTTCGGGATTCATTCGAACTCTCTCCTGGCAAGATACTCCGCGCCGAATGCTGCCCGTGCAAATGGGGTGGTCTTTCGCTACCGGTTGAAGGGCGCGAACTCACCCTGGACCGAGACGGCTCAAAGAGAACTGCGGTTTGCAGAACTGGCGCCCGGAGCATATCGGCTGGAGATAGAAGCCCGAGACGGCGATGCAGCGTGGAGTGGTCACAGGGCTGAGTTCGCATTTGAAATCCTGACTCCATGGTATTGGACGTGGTGGTTTGTCGGCACTTGCGGGCTGATTCCTCCGTCGCTGCTTTTGGGTGTTCTTCGCTTGCGTATGTTGGCAGCGCATGGACGGGAGCGCGAACTCCAGCGGATTGTGGCAGAGAAAACAGCGGATCTGCGGCGGGTCAATGAGGATCTGTCACGCCTGTCGTGCCTCGATTCGCTCACCGGGCTGGCCAACAGGCGGGTGTTTGACGAAACACTCAAGGCGGAGTGCGCGCGCCTGCAGAGAATCGGGTCCGCCGTCTCGCTGGTGATCCTCGATGTCGATCACTTTAAGGCGCTCAACGATTCCGAGGGACACCAGAGAGGCGACGAATACCTTAAGCTGGTGGGGTCGGAACTACGCCGGCTTGCCAAGCGCCAGATTGACTTGGCCGCGCGCTATGGCGGTGAAGAGTTCGCTGTGATTCTTCCGGAGACAGATGCCGTCGGGGCCAGGCGGGTTGCGGAGTCGATGCGGTTGGCCATCGCTGGTCTCCAGTTGCCGCATCCTACATCGCCGGTTTCCCCGCTCCTGACGATCAGCGTGGGCGTCGCGACCGCAACCCGGGAGTGGCGCAGTTCCCCTGAGGAATTGATCGCCGCCGCAGACCAAGCTCTCTACGGGGCGAAACGGAGTGGACGGAATCGAGTGAACGTGGCTCAGCTGGAAGCAGTCGCCGACGGTTAACCGGAAGCTAACCGTAGAGGGTCTTATGAGCGATTCGGTGTTGAGCTTTCACTATCGCACGATTCCTCTGCTGGCGAAATCAGCGTGGCTGTTGAAGAACTCACTGGCTAGAAAATGAGCGTAAAAACTTTGCATTAGGAAGCCCGGGACCGACTGGGGGCCAGCCCTTTGCTCGCACAATAACTGTAGTTTTCGGGCCGCACGCCGCCGTCACAACGGAAACCGGCGCGTTGCGACTCGCCGAAACAAAAGAGTTGTGGCAGCCGGACCTGTAAGCCGAATCTTTCCGCGATCAACTCTAAATCGAAATGAAAGCAACCACGAGACTTCCGTCCTGACCTCCTGCAATGGCTGGTCATGTGGGTGTCTTCAAAGTCTCGACCGTTCCTTCCCGCCTCTTCGGGACTCGGCAGACGGGCGCTCGACACTTTTCCATTTTTCCTACCGCTCGAAATATACTCTGCTCTGTGATCTGCGCCGCTCCGGTGTCGGGCTGAACTATGGTCCGCGTCGTCGCTCCGGATCCGACCTGATTCGAAGGATGGCAGCCGGCGAATCTTTCGTAGGGTTCTGCACTGCCCTGAGCGGTGGCGGATTCAATGAGTCAGCGATCGTGAATCCCAGCCTTTCGAGCAATCCGCGGAGTTCGCTCAAATGATCATCGCGAATCAAGAACCATTCCGGCGGGATGTGCCCGGCCAGGAGCGGCCGGAAAGCCGCACTATAAAGCAGGGCCTCCTTTGCCTGCGCTTGTGTTATCCGCAGCAATTGGACTTGACTTAGCTCGATGCCCTGTCGGCTCGTCCCATTGCGGACGGCCACTTCCAGCAAGCCCGGGACCTCCGCGGTCAGATTCTCGCCCAGCCATCCCAGAATCTGGTCGGCCGTCATTCCACTGATGCGTGCGCGTCCGATGGACTGTTGCGTAATCTGCCAACCCGTTGCCATGCGGTCCGCGATGCGGGCAAGCCGCAATCGTGAAATGCTGTGGCCGCCGTTGGTCGTCAGGCTGCCAAGTTCATCCGTGGTCCAGGTTCGTTCAAGCTTGTCCTCATGGTCCAGGATCGTCCAGCCCCCAAATTCTTTGGCGGCTATCTTGACGGTCAGCGAAGGCAGCAGAAATGCGTTGCTATTCAATGTCCGGCCCCGAGTCCGGGTTTCCGCAGCCCCCAAAGCCAAGGCCACCTTCGTCCGCAGCACCAGCGACTCGCGTCTGCCTGCCCACTCCGACAGCATCCGGTCGACGTTTGCAGGTAGTTCGGTTTTCCCATGTTTGGTCAAGAAGGCGCGAACTTCATCCAGGGTCATGCCGGATTCCAGAGCCCCGTACAGGGATGCGCGGCCGAGTGCGAATGTCTGCACGGGGCCACTCGCCGGCGACGCGCCGGCGGCAAAGCGGGTTAAGGTGAAAATTTGCCGGGCATCGGCCGATTCCAAATACGCCACCACCTCTAGATTTGGCTGCACCGTAAGAAAACGCGCATCTGCCGGCTTTGGAGCGGCCTCGACTTCCGGTGCACCGAACACGATGCGTCCCAATTCTGTAAGGCGAAAACACGGGCGGATTTTTTTGTCGGCAGTGTGGCCGCGTTCAACCAGTCCAAGCGTGACCAGCGTGACCATAATGGCATTCGCCGCCCAGACGGCCTCGCAGGCGAACCAGAAAGCAAGCGTGCGCTTCTCCCCCGCGGGATATTGCTCCTTTTTTCGAGCCATCTCGAATTCCGGATTCCAGGCGAAGCTACCCCAGTAGAAGTCGATCGAAGCCTCCTGCGTTGCCTGCCAGAGGTCCCGCAGAAAGGCCTCCAGGTCGAGCCAGCGATTCGACGTGTGGGCGACGCCGCACAGCGCCCACGAGAGCAATTCACGAGCGAGATGGAGCTTCCCGGGCTCGATGCGAACGCTCGCGTAATCGCTGTCGCGTTCGGGAACGACACCAATCCCGTCCTGCCACAGGGGCAGGTGGAGCCAAGCGCGCACCCAGTGCCATGCCTGCATGGCGGGAGGCTGTTGCAGGTGTCGTTCCAGTGCTTCCTCACGGATCCATTGCGACTTGTCCCCAAAATTCATCAAGCCCATGCCGTGGAGCAGTTCGTAGAACAACGACTCCGGATCGGGCGGCGACAGCGGATCTTTTTCGGCATCGCGCAGACCCACCTCTTTTCGCATCCGGGCGCGCGTCGCCTTGGAGGGCGAGTCGCCTTTAACGGTCGGCCAGGTCCCCATCCCGCGCAGCGCCGCTGCAACCCGCCACAGGTCGAGAACCACCTCCGCGGATGAGCGGCACCCGGTTCCCACCGCCTCATCGCACACGCTGGAGGCGCTCCAGGACAAGGGAGCCGCGGGCGCGACCGCCTTCAGGAGCGCGGGATGAAGCGTTAATCGTGGATAGCTGTGGGTATAGGAACTGGAATAGTACGAGTCGTAAGAGTTTCCTGCGAGCACGAGCTTTTCACATAATCCGCGGACGACGTCATTCCTTCTCCATTCGTGGTAAGCAGAGTAGTAACCTCCCGAACCTTCATGCTTGGGCGGGGTCTCGGCTAAGCCACGGGCATATATCTCGGCCGTCAACAGGCCGCCGGAAACCGTAGGACCATAGCGTGTGAAGATGGCCAGAACCTGCCGCTCTTTCTCCGACAACGCTGCCTGCACGCGCCGGGCGGCATCATCACCGTTCATAACCCGGGTCAAGGCAGCGATGCAGTTTTCTTTGTTGTACGATCCTGCTTCCTTCCCGACCCAAAACCGGGCCGCTCGTTTCAATTCATCAAAGCGAAAACCATCGAGTTTGACGTTCTCCCGGAGCGAGGATTGGAGTACATGGCCGAGCTTCATTCCCAATCTCCTGTGAGCACCTTGGGAGTGTGACCCGCATTCAGCAGCGCGCTCTCCATGTCTCGGGCATGGCCGGGGTCGACCAGGGCGACGGTGTCGGAAAGGCGCGCCAGCAGATACCTGCGAATCCGGGGATCGACGGCCAATTCCGCCAGCTGTGCCGGCTCGGCCACCTCCAGGATGGCTGCATTGAGATGCAACTCCGGGCCATCGGGCTCGAGCAAGGGCAAAAGAGAATCCAAGATTTCATTCGTGACGGTCATGAGAACCCGCTTCTCTTAACAAGAATGGAAAAACACGTGTCATTGATTTACCCCGTTGTTTGTCGGGAACGGAAGCTTCGGACAACTCTGCTCGGCCAGCTTCTTTTGACGCATTTGCTCGATATCGTGAATTTCATACTGATAGCCCTGCTCGCAAAGAAATAGTTGCCGCTTCAGGGCAAAATCCTGTTCGACCGTGTCCTGCGAGACCAAAGTGTAGAAGTGCGCCTGGTTCTCACCTGGCTTAGGACGCAGAATGCGGCCCAGCCGCTGGGCCTCCTCCTGACGAGAGCCGAAAGTCCCGGAAACCTGGATCGCCACCGACGCATCGGGTAGATCGACTGCGAAGTTGGCAACTTTCGAAACTGCGAGTAAGCGGATCGAGCCGGCCTTGAACTGCGTGAACAACTCATCGCGCCGGCTTTGCCGGGTGGCTCCGGTCAAGAGCGGGACCTCGAGCTCATCCGCCAATTCGCGTAGCTGCTCCACATACATTCCGATGATCAGGGTCTGCGCATCCGGGTGATACGCGAGAATCTCGCGCACGATATCTTTCTTGCGCGGATTTTCCGCGGCGATGCGGAACCTGTCGCGCGCGAACGCCACGGCGTAGTCCATACGCAGCGGCTCAGGCATCGCGACACGCACCTCGTGGCACCGAGCTGAGGCAATCCAGCCCTGCCGCTCCAGCTCCTTCCAGGGCATGTCGACCTTTTTCGGCCCGATCAGCGCGAACACGTCATCCTCCCGGCCATCTTCGCGCACGAGTGTGGCCGTCAAACCCAACCGCCGGCGGGCCTGCAGCCCGGCGGTCACCTGGAACACGGGCGCCGGTAACAGATGGACTTCGTCATAGATGATCAGCCCCCAATCGCGCTGATCGAACAGCTCCAGATGGGCGAACCTGTCGGTCCGATCCCTGCGCCAAGTGAGGATGTTGTAGGTGGCGATGGTCACCGGGCGAATATCCTTCGTGTGGCCACTGTATTCTCCGATCGCCTCTCCGGGCAGGGTGGTTTTGTCAAGGAGTTCCGCGCTCCACTGGCGAGTCGCCGTTACGCTGGTGGTCAATACCAGGGTGGAGGTCTGCAGGCGGGCCATGCACGCCAGACCGACGATGGTTTTCCCGGCCCCGCAGGGCAACACAATTACGCCTGAACCGCCGCGCGCCGTCCCCGCTGCGTAGAAGGTCTCGGCAGCCTCCCGTTGATAGTCCCGCAGGTGGAAGCTCAGCCCCCCTCGTGTCTCGCTGCGCAGGATGATCTCCAGCTGTTCGCCCTCGCGGTAGCCTGCCAGGTCTTCGACGGGATAGCCGACCCTGATCAGGGATTGCTTCAACCGACCTCGCTCTGCCGGCTCAACCAGGAAATCCTGCGATCCGATACGCTGGCCCAGGAGCAACGCCACAGTTTGATGGCGAACCAGTTCCTCGGCGAGCACCGCAGCCGAAAGGCTCAGCACCAGACCGCGGTGATCCCGCGTTAGCTTCAGTTTTCCGTAGCGCGCCGCGTACTCCGCAATTTCGATCTCGACATGACGCGGCACATCGTACTTGGAGAGCCCGCGCATCTTCTCGCGGATCCATTCGACGGTCACGCCGGCGGCACGCGCGTTCCAGATCGAGAGCGGCGTGATCCGATAGGTGTGAACATGCTCGGGCGACTTCACCAGTTCGGCAAAACGCGCCAGCGCATCCCGTCCCTCGACATAGCGAGGACTGTCCACCTCGACCAGAACCGTATGGTCACTCTGCACGATGAAGGGATTTTCGGACCGGCTGGCGGACATGCGTTTTCTCTCAGCCTAGCTTTGCAATATTGTGGCTTTAAACCCGAGTTCCTGGCAGCGCTGAATGAAGTTGCTTGGATTCGACTGTTGCTTAATAAGCAGATAACCCTTCGGCGCCCCCACCTCCAGGTACCCCTTTAGGCGGCTGTGCTGCCGAATGGCATCCAAAACCTCCGCGCTTTCCGGTTGCACAATCGCACTGCAGCCGCGAATCCGGATTTCCCCGCCCCCGAGAGGCCTGTGCCTCAGCAGGCTGTCAGCGGTCGCAGGCAGAGGCCCCGATTCTTCCAACACTTCGCGCAGGTTCCAGACCGAGGGCTCTTGCGGTGTTGTCTCCGTCAACTGCCTTTTGTCCAACTGCAATTCGAATACTCGATCGATGCGCTTGATTTTGCAATGGCGGAATAGCGGCACGAGTTTCTCCGGCGGCAGGTCCGCACCGGCCAGCACACAAAGGTTGGGGAGCACTTTGAAGTCGACGACCGGCACCGGTAATTCCGGCGGTGTCGCGAGCCCCAAAATGATCCGTGCAGTATCGCTTAGGTAAATCCAGGTCTGCTTCTTGTGTTCCGTTGAATAAGCCCAACTGGAAACAGAGAGCGCGGAAAGTAAGGCCTTCTGCCCGGGTTCGTCCAACCACCGGCCCCAGCCCGCTCGATCGCTCCGGCGCTTCTTGAAGCCCAGTTGCTTGCCGAGATCGATCAAATCCGGAGCAGGCAGCTGACTGAATTCGAGGAAGACATTGCCGGCCTGGTCCCAGGGAATGGCCAGGTCTGCAAACGCAGTGGCAAACAAGGCGACAAGCACGTCCAACCTTGAACTGACGGCGAGGGTGGGCCGCCACACGCGAGAGGGGGTGAAGTGCTGGACCAATTCAAGAAAGGCTTGCCGCGCCGTCTCCTGCAAAGGCTGGAGTTGGCGGTTCCAAAAAGCATCGCCGAACTTGGCCGGCTCATACCGGGAAGTTCGCCCGCTGCGCCGGATGATTTTCGCCATGACCAGAAACTTGCCCGTCGCTTCGAATAAGTATTGATCGAAGTTTGCTTCCTGGCAGATCCGGTTCACATCCGTCATGTTGGGGAAGCCGTCATCCTTGGCCGCAATCCGCCCCGAAAGGAGCATTGCGGCGACTGCCCGGCGCCAGTACTCGCAGTAAGGATAAAAGAGCGGGTCAGGACTTTCGAACAGGATCTCGAGCGGACGCGTCGCCTGCCGTTCGACAAAACCCCGGATGGAACCCGGAAGAGTCACCGTACTTTTCGAGTTTGGCATCTTCGAGTTCACTGTCATGGCGAAGGAATCCGGCTCTCAAATTAGCTCATCCGAGGGATGAAAAACAAATTGCGCCAATACTTCGCCGGTGCTGACCACAAATTTGCCACCGTGATTGAATGCTCCGCCAAAACACTGGTGGGGAGAAAATGTGGGGCGTCCCCGGGGTAGACAGACATTCCAGCATTCTCGATGCTTGGCAAGAATTCTTTGACCAGCATCAGGTTGCGTTCCGGGTCGCAACCATCCTCGATTCCAGCGAAGAGCTGGTAGAAGGTGGTCGCCGGAAGGACGCCGAGCAGCAGACGGTGAGCTCTTGCAGGTTCGTCGGCGACTTGTTTTCGAGCAGCGCGATCAAGTGGCTTGTCGCCGACCAATTACTCCTCGTAAACCAACCGTCCCGGCGAGGTGTTGCGGCGGAAATATTGCTCGGGGTCGGCCTCCAATCCGCCGTCACATCCGCGAGTTGATTCGAACCATGACGGAACTCACGGCTCGGATCTGGCTGAGAAAGTCCGGGCCATGAGCGGGGAATCCGATTCCGCCTAGGGGGCGCGCCGCGCCGCCTATGACATCAAGAAACTCCCAGGCAAGGGCATGGTGCTGAAGATCGGGGCCTCACGTCTACGAGCCCCTTCCCCAAGGCCTACGAGCCCTGACTGCTCATGGTGGTCCTGCGCGAAAAGGGAACACCCGACCCTTGCTCGCCGCCAGCACTCGCCCCGAGCCCGACTCCAAACTGTCCCAACCGACGCCGGTCGATCAGCACTACGAAAACCTCTGCGTCGGCATGCGCGGCCTCGTCACTGAGCTGGGGGTGGCAGCTTAAGGAGCTTAAGGTCGCACACTAATTCCACTTGCTGATTGTGACGCCGTTGTGACGCAAAACCTGCCAACACTGCCAGAGTTGACATCATTAACAACTCCGGGCGACTGATTTCAAATAAGTTCCCTGTCTGCAACGCAGCCCGGCGAATTCGGCTTACAGGTCCGGCTGCCACAAATTCTTGTTCTCCAACGTTAGTTCCGGCTCGGTGAGTTGAAGACCCTGCAGCCGCCGAACTCGAAATGGCTCTCACCAGTGTATTCACGTCCGTGCCCGACAAACCATGCGGAAGTCGCTTTCACTCGTGCACTGCATCTCGGTGAGTGCCGACCGAATGCAGCGCGACTTCGCGGCGATGCGAAAGCAGGCGGCAGATTGACAGCGAAGTAAACTCATGGACATAACGGCCAAGGTCGATGACAAAAGCTTCCGAGGCTCCGTCATCATGCTGTCTCGATGCCGGTGACCTACACGACAGGCGTCAAGGAACGAAGGGATCGACGACGTGCACACCGGCCTTCACGAAATCGATGCGGTTGCGCGTAGCGACCGCGAGACTGTGCACAATCGCGGTCGCTGCGATCAGGCTATCCTTGATCGGCATAGTTTTCCCGGTTTTGCGAAGACGTGCTAGCAGTTCCGCCCATATCAGGCCAGTGTCCGCATCCCAGGGAAGACAGTGGAGACGCCCGGCCCCAGCATCGAACCAGCGTTCCAGCGCGGTCCGCTTCTTTCCCGTGGGCAGGATAAGAATGCCGAAGCGCAATTCCCCGAGAATCACAGGATTGACGGCCATGTCGGGCTCATGTGCGCGAAGCCAGTCCACAACCCGCGGATCCGGCGATGGTTTCGTCGGCTCGCTCAAAATGTTGGCGTCAACCAGATACTTCACAGGGTATCGGTAGACTCAGATTCGATGGGAACAAAAAAATCCTTGTGCGGGCAGGCGAGTAACCAATCAATGGTGCCCTCGTTCCGGGGAGCAACGCGCCGAACGAGGCGATAGTCTCCACGATCAAGACGCTTGACGTCGAACTCCTGACCCGGCTCGATCCGGTCCATTTGCCGGAATTCTGCTGGCAAAACAATCTGGCCCTTGGAAGAGATGGTCGTCTTCATGGAAAGTAAGATATCGTCTTACCTGTCCCAGTGTCAAGTACCGTCAAGTACCATGGATAGGACCGTAGTTGATTGATCACGCCGGGCAGAGTGCATCACACCGGCGTCACAACGGGAGAAGGGGTTCTGTAAGTAATTGAAAACAGAAAGCTGTGGCAGCCGGACCTGTAAGCCGAATTCTGTCCGCGGGATTGCTCCCGCTGGACGGCCATTCCTCTGGGCCGTGCATCGCTGCGCGGCTCTAGCGACCTACCCGAAGGTTTGACGCACCGAGCCGGCACGTGCCCGAACCCTGATTCCAAGAACCAAGACGCGGACTTCCTCCCTATTTGGTCTTGCTCCGTGTGGGGTTTGCCCTGCCCGCGACATTACTGGCGCGGCGGTGCGCTCTTACCGCACCTTTTCACCCTTACCCCGGCCCGCAAAGGCCCAGGCGGTATATTTTCTGTGGCACTTTCCGTCGAGCGATCCCGCCCAAACCAGCACGGGGGCCCTCCCGGACGTTATCCGGCACACTGCTCTGCGGAGTTCGGACTTTCCTCTCCCCGCGTCCGAAGACGCGAAAAGCGACCGTCCGGTCCGGCTGCCTACGGAATCATTATATGCGATCAGGGATGGTGTTAGCTCCCCGGTCTTGGGTCATTGGGTCATCGCACCAGCCCACTTGGCCCGACTGGATCCCGTGGCTCGATCATTCGGCGCCTACGCACCCAACCAGCGATTTCGTAAACCTTCAGGAATGAGCGCTCCCAACGCCCCCAACTGCCTGTCTTGACAATATTCGTTCACACGAGTATTATTCAGCTATCCATGAGGGAAACGGTTCCGTCGAGTAAGAACAAGCAACGGGTGGGCTGTGCGGAAGAGGCCGTGTTCTTAGACCTGCTGCGCACCACCGACATGCTCTCCCGGGGACTGGTGCAGGTTCTCAAGGTCGAGGAACTTTCCTCGACGCAGTACAATGTGCTCCGGATTCTGCGCGGCGCAGGCGAGGGGCTGGCCTGCGGAGAAATCGCCAGCCGCATGATTACGCGAGACCCGGACGTCACCCGCCTGCTCGATCGACTGGAAAAGCGGGGCCTGATTTCGCGCTGCCGCGAGACCGAAGACCGGCGAACCGTGAGGGCCCGGATTGCACCGGAAGGTCTGACGGTTCTGGCCCGGCTTGATGAAACGGTACAGGCAGCCCATCGCCAACAACTGGGCCACCTGGGGCGGGAGCGTCGACTGGCTTTGACCGAACTCTTACGCCTTTGCCGCAGCCAGGTTCTTTGATTTATTGTGTTTAATAGTTGTTGAAACGATTATCGGTGTAACGCATCAAATCTACCAAGGAGGAACTTACTATGAACGCTCCCGCCATTCCACAGACCGCAACCACCACCTGGAACATCGACCCGGTTCACTCCGTCGCCGAGTTCAAGGTGAAACACATGATGATTTCCAATGTGAAAGGGCAGTTCACCAGTATCAAAGGCGCCCTGGAGCTGAACCCAGCCGATTTGCTGAAATCGGGGGTCGCGGCTTCGATCGAGGCGGTCTCTATCCATACACGCGATGACCAGCGCGATGCGCATCTCAAGAGCCCTGATTTCTTCGACGTCGAGAAGTTCCCGACCCTGTCCTTCAAATCCACGCGGATCACCCGCGTCGCCGATGGAGAGCTGGGCGTAGCGGGCGACCTGACCATTCGCGGCGTCACCCGCAGTGTGGTGTTCGACGTGGAAGGGCCATCCACACCCATCAACGACCCTTGGGGCAATACCCGCATGGGGCTGTCGGCGACCACCAAGATCAACCGCAAAGACTTCGGCCTGACGTGGAATTCCGCGCTTGAGACTGGCGGCATTCTTGTCGGTGACGACATCACCATCACTCTGGACGTTCAATTCGTGAAGGCCTGAACCATTTGCCGCATGGCACGGAATCCCGGGCTGCGCGGCCGAGAAAAGAGGAAAGTTTATGTCACTCCGCCCGGTTAGACAGATCATTCAACCCAAGCCGACGATCGAAGGCGCCGGTGTGAAGCTACAGCGCGCTTTCGGTTTTGGCAAGACGAAGGATTTCGATCCGTTTCTTCTGCTGGACGATTTTCGCAACGAGAATCCGGCGGATTACCTTGCGGGATTTCCCTGGCATCCGCACCGTGGCATCGAAACCATCACCTACGTGCTGGCTGGTTCAGTCGAGCACGGCGATAGTCTTGGCAACAAAGGCAAAATGACCGCAGGCGACGTGCAGTGGATGACCGCTGGCAGCGGTATTCTCCACCAGGAGATGCCCAAGGGCGATCAGCACGGTCGCATGCACGGGTTCCAGCTGTGGTCGAACCTGCCGTCATCCCTGAAAATGACTGACCCGCGCTATCAGGATATTCCGTCGAGCGCAATCCCCGAGGTCACTGACGATGACGGCACGCGCGTGCGGATCATCTGCGGCGAGTTCTGGGGCCAGAGGGGGCCTGTCGAGGGGGTGGCAGCCGATCCGAATTACTTGGATGTCTCGGTTGCGCCAAATCAGCGGAAGAGGCTCCAAGTCGAAACCACGCGCAACGCCTTCGCCTATGTGTTCGCCGGTTCCGGCACGTTCCAAGATGCCTCCGATCCTCGCTCGGTTTTGACCGAGCAAACGGCCAGTCCGGAGGCCCCAGCCCGCTACGACGCCACCAATCACTCGCTGGTTTTGTTTGACCGCGGCGACGAGTTGACGGTGCAGGCCGGCCCCGAGGGAATTCGGTTCCTGCTGGTGTCGGGCAAGCCCATCGAGGAGCCCGTGGCTTGGTACGGACCGATTGTGATGAACACCCAGGAGCAGCTGCGCGAGGCCGTAGCCGAACTGCAAAGCGGCGCTTTCATCAAACACCGCTAAGTCATTTCGAAACCCGGCGCGATGACGATTAGAACTCTGCTAACGCTCGGTGGACCAAGGGGATGGAAATCTCCCCTTCGCCCACCGCCGCTGCCACCCGCTTGACGTTGCCGGAGCGGACGTCGCCGACCGCAAAAACCCCGGGAAGACTGGTTTCGAGCAACTGTGGGGGATGCGTAAGGGGCCAGGCGAAAGGTGGGACCAGGGCGGCGGACGCATCCAGGTCTCTCCCAGTAAGGATGGCACCTTTGTCGTCGAGCAAAACACATCCTTTGCGCCACTCGGTTCGCGGAGATGCCCCGGCCATTATGAAAACGTGGTGGATATTGTGGCTTGAAGTTTCACCCGTCGCTCAATCGAGCCAGGTGACTTTTTCAAGTTGCGTTCCGGCTTCCAACCCCACAATTTCCGTTTGGTAATGGAGATTGATGGCGGAATTGTCTGCAATGCGCCGAATCAGTAGCGGGACATTGTGTCCGACAACGCTTGGGAGCGCACCCGCATATGCACCTTGTGTGCTGTCTGTGACAAAAATACGGCGGCTTGTCCAGCAGAATTCCCTCCCCCAACCACCACCACATCTTGGTCTTCGCACAACTGCGATTCGATATAAGTCGCGCCGTAGTAAATTCCCTGTCCTTCGAACTTCTTCAGGGGAGCGCCCCTTGTATAACCAAGAGGCCGCGTGTTTCTAGATTGGGAAAAACTTATTAGCCAGGAGCCGCTATCAAGAACGAATTGGACCTTGGGGTCAACTGACGAACGGATTATGCGAAATGCTTTCCCACTTTTTGACGCTCCGGCGGCTTTTTTCCGCTCATCGTACTCTTTGATTGTGATTGGTCTTCTTTGATTTACTCTTCGTCCAGGTATTCGCCGGGCACGTCGTCTTCGGGCACTTCACGCGTGCGAATTTCCTTTCCTTCGCGTTCTCCGGATTCCTCAACCCCCGACACCACCCCAGCCTCGAACGCGTTCCCTTCTTCCAGCAACTCATCCACACTTTCCGAATCCGCACGTTCGAGGTCGGACAAACCCTGCAAGTCTCCGGATTGTTCGCCCGAGCGCGATTCCGATCTCTGGCGGGAGAACGTCGATGAACCCAGCTGTTGGCTCTTGTTCCGAACCTTGTCGGTGCCTGCCGTTGCGGTCTCGCTGGTCGTTTTCTTCAAGCCTTTCTTTTTTGCCACAGCTTTGTTCGGAGCGGCTGTCTGCTTCGCCGATTTCTTCGTAGTTGTCCGCTTTTTTACATGCTTCTTCGCCAGCAGCGCCTTCCTGCCGGCAGTTTTGTTGGATTTCGTCGATTTCTTCTTGCTTTTCCTTTTGCTAGCCATGCGCGCAGTCTAGCACTGCCGCCTGCGGGAGGCAAAGCCGGGCGCCGATCCGTTAGACGCTATGTTCCTTCGAATCCGCATCGATATAACCGACATAGATATCGATGAGGTGTCGCATCTCTGCCTCGGCGGCAACGTAACTGTGCAACCGCCGCTCCGGTTCGCCGTCCGTTTGTGTCTGCCGCTGATTCCGCGTCGTGATCAAGGGATTGAGACCGTGGCATCCAGAGGCAGATCGCGGGACGAGCCGCCCACCATTATCTCGCGCGGACCAGAGGCCTTGACCCACTTGCCCTCCGCCCTGGACCAGTACTGAAGCCTCCTCAGAGGCAGGTGGATGGTGACGGATTTCGACTGACCGGCATCCAGGTGGACTCGACGAAAAGCCGCCAAGGCGCGCACCGCGAAGTCCACCCCGGGTGGCCGCTCGGTGGGCGCGCCCAAGTACACCTGAGGCACCTCATCACTGGCGACCCGGCCGGTGTTTTTCAGCTGGAAGGTAACCTCGAGACCACCATCGTCGGCGGGCGCATTCTTTAGTTCCGAGTAGGCAAAAGTGGTGTAGGACAATCCGTATCCGAAGGCAAACAGGGGAACGGTCTTCTGCTTATCGAACCAGCGATAGCCGACGTGGACACCTTCGCTGAAGGTCGTAGCGCCGTTGACTCCGGCGGAGGAACGCTCGGGATGCGCCGGGTCAGTGGCTGCATAGTCCGCAAGGCGCTTGCCCCAGGTGAAGGGCAAACGTCCAGCAGGGCTGGTCTTGCCCAATAGAATGTTGGCCGTCGCCGATCCACCTTCGTCGCCCGGCCACCACATCTGCAGTATGGCTTTCACTTTGTCCAGCCACGGCAGCGCCACCGGCTGGCTGACGTTCAGCACGACAATTGTGTTGGAATTCACCGCTGCGATCTCGTCGATCAATTTGTTCTGATCTCCCGGTAGCTCAAAGTCCGGCTTTCCCCGAGTCCACGCAAAAACCACAGCCGTCTTCGCGGCTTTCGCGGCGGCAATGGCGGCCTCATGATCTGCCTGTCTTTGGTCGGGGGTCATCCACGCCAGCCGGATCTGTTCGGGATCATTCGAGGTATCGCCCTCAACTGTGAGGGAAACGGTGTGAGTTCCGGCAGTGAGATCGATGGCGGCGCGCAGATTGTCCAGGCCGTCGGTCGTGGGCATCAGACCATCCTTGCCCCCGAGCACGGTGTCGCCGTGTACACCGCCGCGCATGCCGTTCGCGCCGGCCACGCGCCGGCCGTCGATGCTGACACTTCCCGCAGCGCCAAGCAACTGCAGGTAGATCCAATAAGAACCGGCAGCGCGCACCGTGAGCGTCCCGGCCCAGGTGGCTTCGAAGTTTGCCGGAAAAGGATTACCGTTCTTTCTTGTGAAATCGATGAACGGGTCTACCTGAGTAGTGCCATTTTGGTCGGTGCGCAGCAGGCCAGGCTGACCATCATGAGACAAGGCGGAGACTGGAATCGGCGCGCCGGTCATGTCGTCTTCAACGGCGTAAGTGATTTTGGCGTCAGGGGAAAAGTGCTTCAGCGCCGGGTACGGCCCGACTTGTCTCTCGGGAAAACCCAGGGAGCGTTCGTCTGCAATGCCGATGGCAACCACCTGTCCGGCACCTGGTCCGATCATGGCCAGCGACGCCAGGTCCGACGCCTTGAGCGGCAAAATATTTCCATCATTTTTCAGCAACACTGCCGCATCTTCCGCGGTCTGCTCAATCATGCGCGCATTCGCTTCGGTCGCGTGCGGGTGAATTTGGTGATCCGGGGGATGATCCAGATAGCCGAACTTATCGATTTCATAGAGCACGTGCCCAGCGGCCTTGGTGATGGTCGCTTCCTTGAGCTTCCCCGATTGCAGCAGGGTCCAGAAGTTTACTCTTGGATCCTTCGCCGTTGCAAAAGACCCGAAATCAGGCGGCTTCGGACGCGGTTCTTCCGGCAGAGTCTGGCTTAAAAATCCCTCCGGCAAAGCGGTGTTCAGCTTCTTCTCGATGGGCGGCTCTGGCTTCTCTGTCGTGAAAAAGGAAAAGTTCATCGAGCCTAGAGAGCTATCTTTGGGCCCCGGTCCGGGCATCTCCATATCGAGTCCGTTGTTGATGAACGAGGCCGCGTGCGTAGCCCCCCAATCGGAAGTGACAAAACCCTTAAACCCGACCTCGTCGCGCAGAATTAGAATCAGAGTGTCCGGATTGCCGCACGCATAAATGCCATTCACCTTGTTGTACGAACACATAATGGACGAGACGCCGGCATTCACCGCGTCGACGAAGGGAGCAACGTAGATCTCGTGAAGCGCCTGATTGTCGACCACGACGTTGCTGGCATCGGTGTCATAGGACACAAAGTGTTTGGCCTGGGACATGACGCCTTGGCTTTGGATGCCTTGAATCAAGCCCGCGCCCATGGCGCCCGTCAGAAGCGGGTCTTCTCCATAGGTGTTATAGCCGCGCTCGAAGCTGATGTCGCGGTCAATATTGATGAAGGGCTCCAGCACCAGGTCGATGCCCAGCGATTTTGCTTCCCGTCCAATAACCACGCCATTGGCCTCGGCATCCTTGATGCTGAAAGTGGCGGCGAGGCCCATGGTCGCGGTCTCGGCCTGAGAGGGCAGGCGCGTGAGCACGCCGGGAGGGCCGTCCGACATTCGGATGGGAGGAATCCCAAGACGAGGCACGCCAGCAAGATATCCGGCCTGGCCCTGATTGGTGGCTGGATCTTCGGAAGCGCCGCGGATGAGCGCCGTCTTTTCCTCGAGGGTCATCTGGCTCAAAAGCTTGTCGACGCGAGCGTCGCCCGTAACCAGCGGAACGCTGCTTTGAGCCACGGTCGTTGCCCCTGCCAAGGTTAAAGCAGCAAGAAGACCGGCAACCGCAGGTCGCTGGGATCGATGTCTATGACTCGATCCGACCCATTTCCCCGTGCTTTCGGTCATTTTCACTCCCTGTTTAGGTGGCGGTGATGCGGGGGGCTGCGGGCGAGCGGAGTCGCGAACCGTCTCACCTTACTTCGATGGGAGCTCGGCTGTCGATTGCATAATCTGCACCGGCCCCAGCAGTCCGGACGGTACGAGTTTCGAGTCAGCCTTGTAATACTTCGGAGAGGTGAACGCGTAAGTCTTGGTTACGTTCGGCTGCCGATCACCGATGATTCGGTTCACCCAAGGATTCGTCACCTTGATCTCGACCGTGTTCGCGCCCGGCGTCAAGGCGCTGGTGACATCCAGGCGGTATGGCGTCTTCCAGGCGATACCGAGAGGCTTACCGTTGACCGATACTTCCGCAACATTGTTGACCTCACCCAAGTCGATCGACAGACGAGTTCCCCGCTTAAACCAGTCCCTGGAAGCTTGGATGGTCTTGGTATAGGTACCGGTGCCCGAAAAGTATTTGACTCCTTCGTCGGCGTTATCGCTCCACGAAGCCAGTTTATCTACGGTGATCTTTGTCGGTGCTCCGCGATCAGCCTGGAAGCTTAGGTTCCAGGGACCGTCCACCGTCGCAATCGAACGGTCCGTGATCTTTGGCACAATCCGCGATGACCTGGTCGCGGCTTTGCGGAAGACGACGAAGACCGTTCCCCACGGCTCGAGATGTAAAGGCACCGTCGTTCGACCGTCAGTGATCTGGAAAGATGCAGGTTCCATCGTCCCCGTATCGGCATGCCAGAGTTCTGCTTCTTTCCCGGCAACGCGGAACGTTGCTTCCAGGTCCTCGGCTCCGTCCCGACGGTTGTCAACGTAATAGAGGTCTCCGTCCTTGAGCTGGCGATGCACAAACAGGATCTCGGTATCGCTTTGCGGCTTGCTGTATTCAAAGTCCGGAACGATCTGGATGGCACGCATCACCTCGAGCGATATCTGCCCCCCGAATACCTTGCCTTTTCCATAGCCATGTTCATCCCTACCGGAGCCCCACATGTCATCCACGATACTCTGAAATTCTTTTTGGTCGTCGCTCAGGCTCGGAGTGTCGCTCGGCTTCGGCCCTGCCACAATCGCGCCCGACTGCACCAGATCCCGAATCTTTCGCAAGACCGGCAACGACATGTGCTGGCTGTGAGGATCCAGGGCGAGTACCGCGTACCGCATGCCGCTGTCGGTTGCCAGTTGGCCGTCGACGACGGAGAGTTTGTGAATCAGCGCGTCGGCATTGAGGTAGTCAAAGTTATATTCGGCGGGTATTGCCGGTCCGTTTTTCCCAAACAGCGCCGTCAGGTTGGTATCTTCTCCATAGAAGTACGCGATGTCGGCGACGAAACGACCCTGCTGTAGCAGGTAGCAGCTTCGAGCCAAGTAGCCAATCCACGGCCTAGCCTGCTCCGCCCAGGTTTCGTTACGGGTAAACCATTGTCCGAACGGTCCCAGGGCCAGACCTGGTTTCCTATCGAGCAGCGGCTGGTGAACCGATGTGTGGATCACGAAGCGGTTCAACCCCATGGCCATTTCCTTATCAGCGGTGGGTTTCAAAGTCGCTGGGGACCACGCCCATGCCCCTGAGGACGCAGTCATCGATTCGGCCGCCACCAGATTCTGCCCGTAAATGTGCGCCACCGAAGCGGACTCACGAATGTCGGCGTTGTAACCAGGCAGATCTTTGTTCACTCCGGGTCGTTGGGTCCACATAGCAGACATGGGAACGTCGTTGCCTCGCTTGACCTCCATCCCATCGCCGATGAAAGCGCGCCCTTCTTCGTGAGATTCGCCATAGTGTCCCATTCCGCGCTGGTGAAGGATGTCATTGATCTGATCGTAGTGATATTCGGCCAGCAGGTCACCCAGGGTTTTGCGAAAGTCCCAGAGAAAACGCTCACTCTGCTGCGCGCTTTCGATGACGCGGCCCGCCAGCACCGGCAACCAGGGACGAGGATCGTAGCCCCGTCGTCTGGTGAACTCGGGGATCATGTCGTCGGTCCAATTCGCCGTGCCTGCTTCCCAACTGTCGTTGATCACGTACTGCAACCCGCGCTTGCCCATGAGCGGGCCCACCGCGCTCTTGTAGTGGTCGAGGTAGGTGTTCATGTACTGTTTGACATCCTCGCGGCTGAGTTTATCGACCTCGAGTCCGGTGCCTTCGGGGGATGCGGGATGATTGGTGACTCCGGTGAGCGAATAGCCAAAGCGCAGGACGACCCAATGGCCTTGCGGCGGCGTCCAATCGAGAGTACCGTCGGGGCGCAGCTTGGAAGTCAAATCCACGATGTCATCTTTGCGAATCGCGTCCGCGGCTGCGACCGTCGGCGTTGGGTAAGGCTCAAAACTCTGCAGGTTGGCGAAGCCAGCCTTTTCCTCGAAGCGGCTGACGCGCGCGCCGGGATGCACTACCAGTTCCGCTATCTCAAAGTTGGGATTGGGTTTCATTGCACTGAAGTCGCCAAAAGGACTCTCCACATCAAAGGTCAGGTCGCTGAAACCCGCAGGCGGCTTGTCTGTAAATGCCACGCGAAAAAACCGGGCGGTGGTTGCGGGGAAAGCGATCGTGTGCTCCTCTCCCCCATCATTGGGAATGTCGACCAGTTTGCGGAAGGTCTGACCGTCATCGCTGACTTCAGCATCCGCGATGGACGCGGCTGCGCCGAACATGTTAGCCGCCGCCGCGCCCGGATCGTTGAGCACCAGAGTTACGGCGTTTATCGCTTGTGGAGAGGAAAATTCGTATTGAACCCATGCCTGTTGTCCAGCGGGCGCTTTGGGCAACTGCGTCGCCTTCACCAGATCGCCGTCGGTCAGCAGCGCAAGATCAAGCTTGCCGCTGCTGGAGGTAATTTTCGGTTGGAGCGACGAAACCGGAACGTCGCTCTCCGGCGCGCGATACGCGATGACCGCGGTGTCGGTGTAGAAGGTCGGCGGAGCGGTTGGCACCTGACCGCCGATCCTAGCGAGGAGGTCGAAGATTGGGATGTTTTGTATGGGACCGGTGACGGTCGGCGGATGGGGCAGGGCGCCGGAGAAAGGTTTGCCGCCCTCCACTCGGGTTTCGCTCCACACCACTTTTTTCATCCCTTGACTGGGCTTCACCCACGGGCCCCCCGACTCGCTCCAACCGGGGGAACCGGCAATCGCTTCTTCCAGGCCAAGTTGGTCGGCGAGTTTGGTGGTGAACAGGAACGCGTCTTTCCACTCGGGCGTCATATAGACCAGACGCTTGTCCACCAGTTTGGGAGTGCCCAGTGACGCATCGAAATTCTGAAAACCTCCGATGCCGACGCGGTTCATCCATTCCAAATCGAGCTTAATGCCCTCTTTCGTGATGTTGCCGTTCATCCAGTGCCACCACACGCGCGGTTTGGCGGAGTTGGGAGGCGTCTGGAAGCCGATCTCCAATGCAGCGGCGGAGCTTTGCCCTTGCATCGCGCCGCCCAGTACCATCAGAATCACGACCATTGCCGCAATTGGCAACCTTGCTTCGCGCATGCTTTTCATACTTGGCTCCTCACTCTCTGCCTTAGGCACAACTCCTTCCCAGACCTTCTTAGCTTGCGGGAGCGCTCTTGGACGCGAAGCCGGATCACTTCACTTCGAAATTGTAGGAACCCGACCCGATCTGGATCAGGTAGGATCCGTTCTCTGTCTCGGACTCCACGGAATTGCCACCTTCTGTCAGGTGTGCTCCCGCGATCGCGGGCAAGAAAACCTTGGCTGACGTATTCGCCGGGATCGTGACGCTTAGAGAAAATGGTCCGTCGGGAGTTCCCTTCCAATCACTGATGATTTTGCCGTAGATCGATTCATACTCCGCTCGCGCCGACGTCATCCCTCGATCGAGACGCGGATGGACAACGATTTGCTTAAATCCCGGCGCGCTCGGTAACGTATCAATTCCGGCCGCGTAGCGATAGACCCAGGCCATCACCGAGCCGAATGCGTAATGGTTGTAGGAATTCATGGCGGGATCGCCCGTGTCTCCATTCCATCGCTCCCACCAGGTGGTCGCGCCTTTCGATAGCATGTATCCCCAAGACGGGTAGGTGTCGTTCAGCAACAGGCGATACGCAACGTCGGAGCGCCCATGATCGGCAAGCGTGAAAAGCAGGAAGGGCGTTCCCAGGAATCCGGTCGAAAGGTGCCAGTTACGCGCTTCGATGTCTTTGACGAGCTTGGCAACGAGCAGCGGTTCCAGAGCTGCGGGCGCCATCTTCGTGTAAAGCGCGACGACGTAAGAGGTTTGAGTTCCGGTTCCGACTTCTCCGTCGTCTTTGATATAGGCCTTGTGAAATGCACCCCGAATGTTCTGCACGACCTCGTCGTAGCGCTTGGCGTCGGCTTCCTTCCCGGTGGCATGGGCCATCTGCGACATCATGTTGGCGATCAGAGCCCAATACGCGGTCGCGAGCAGATCCTTGTTGGTATGTTCGTCAGGAGCAAGCCAGTCGGCGAAGTTGGGCCCGACGCCTTTGGTGCGCAGGAAATCCGGGTTCCGGCTCTCGATGAACTCCATCCAGCGCTGCATCGCATTCCAGTTTTCTTCAATGACGGCCCTGTCGCCGTACTGCAACCATGTCGTCCACGGAACAATCACTCCCGCATCACCCCAGCCGGGCGCGCCGACTATTCCTTCGTTCCAGGCGGACGTGCCTTCGGTTTCGCCTCCGCCGGATGGAAGTGTATTGGGGGATACATTGGTAAATGCGCCCTGAGTGGTTTGAGCATCCACGATGTCCTGAATGAATTTCTGAGAAAACGCGGCGATGTCGAAGTTATAGCTTCCGGTTCGCCAGAAAACTCCTGCATCTCCCATCCAACCCAAACGTTCGTCGCGTTGCGGACAATCGGTGGGTATGCTCAGGAAATTTCCGCGCTGCCCCCAGATGCCAATCAACCACATCCGATTCACCAGATCACTTGATGTCTTCAGTTTGGCCACAGGGTCGCCGCTCACGCTGCTGACGACATCTCCTGTGATCGCATCCAGATTTGGCGTCCCGGGATAGCCAGTCACCTCGACGTAACGGAAGCCGTGGAATGTAAAATGCGGGGCAAAGCGTTCCTCATCAGCGCCGCTCAAAATATAGGTGTCAGTGGCATCCGCATTCCGCAGATTTGCCCTGTAAATCGTTCCGTCCGCATTCAAAATTTCAGCAAATCGCAACCGGACTCTAGTGCCGGCCTCGCCTTTTACTTTCAAGGTCACCCATCCCACCATGTTCTGGCCCATGTCAAAGATGTAGGCCCCGTTTGCGATTGGAGTCACGCTCCTGGGGTTCAACACGGTGATCACTCGCGCGGGAGCGGTGATCTGGCTGGAAACGACAATGGCTGGCGCATCCGCGACCACCGCCGACTTCCACTTGGAATCCTCGAACCCAGCTCTCTCCCATCCTGCCTGTTCCAGGCGTGCGTCGTAGAATTCCCCAGCATAAATATCGGATCGAAGAATCGGGGATGCCGCCACCTTCCATGACTCGTCCGTCACAACTGTGTCGTGAGTGCCGTCTGCGTATTCGAGTTCGAGTTGGGCGACAAAGCGGTCCGGAGGAGAAAAGAAGTGCATGCCGATCCAAGTCAGGCCGCTGCCATACCAGCCGTCGCCCAGAAGAGCGCTGATCACGTTGTTGCCATTCACCAATAGGCTGGTCACATCGTAGGTCTGATAGAGGACGCGCTTGCGATAGTCGGTGAAATCGGGGGTCAGAACATCGCCGCCAACCCGGCTGCCATTTAGAAATACGCGGTAGCTGCCGAGAGCAGTCACGTACAGGCGGGCGCTTTTTACCTCCTTTGATAGTGCGAGTGTTCGCCGCAAACACGCGGCCGGCTGCGGCAGTTCACCCGGATCGCCGAGTCGTTTGTCCGTCAAGTCCGCTACTACATGCGCCGGTTGCCAATGGGAGGTCTTTTCGAGATTCGCCTTCCATTGCTGATTCGTTGGGAAGCGCATCGTCGAGCCGTTCAAGCGGGTGATCTTGACCAAGGCTGCCAGCGCGGCCGTCGTGGTCTTGGACCCGGCATTCGGTCCGAACCGGCGCGGCTCGGGAGCAGTAACGGTCACTTCGATAGCGTTCTTGCCGACGACCAGCTGATCAGCAATATCGCTTCGATCAAAAGTGGTCCATCTGCTCTTAGCATCTACTTCATGACCGTTTACCTTGGCGACGAAGTTTCCTCGGGTCGCAAGTAACAAGACTGCCGATCTTGCTTTCTCAGAAAGCTTGACTGTGACCCGGAAACTAGCCACGGTATTTGGTACCGCCGCCAGGGCATCTTGACCCGGCACCCAAATCCAGCGGATTCCCTTGCGGTCCGATTCATCCTCGGGATTCTTCCAGCGAATCCACTTCGCCTTCCAGTCCGTCGGATGAAGTAAGCCCGTCTCCCACCAGGCTCCTTCAGTCGATTCCAAGACTTGACCTCCCGCATCCCATACCCGCACTCTCCAGTAGTATCTTTTTCGCGATTCCAATGCGGGGCCGCGATAGACAATTCCAACCGACTCCGCGGAGTCAACTTTGCCGCTGTCCCAGACGTCGGCCTGGCCAGCCCGGAGGCCCTGGTCACTGCTGGCCACTAAAAGTTCGTAGGCGGTCTGTTTCCAATTGCGCTCAGCGCTGTCGCTCTGCCACGACAGGTGAGGCGACGCCACGTCAATGCTAAGTGGATTTTCCAGGTATTCGCACCGCAAGCGGACCGGGGTGGCAGCGGCGGCCGCACCGAGGACGACAACTGCCATGATCACACTCCTCAATGAGCTGAACCGCTTCAACTGACCCTCCTCGGATCTGACTCGAGCGATTGCACGGATGGACCGACGATTGTTTTCGTTCGTATCCTTCGAGATCCTGCCTGCTGGCTGGCCCATACGCAGACGGCGGGGATAGTTTCACTAGGGCAATACCCGTGTCAACCAGCGACCTCCAAAGGCCAGGCGTTTCGCTATGTGAAAGGCGACACGATACTCACCAAAGAAACGGAACGTCTTAGGATTGGCGGCTCAGCGCGTTGATACATGCTCGAAGGGTGACCTGAGATGAGCCCTCATACCGATTCTCCTGCTGCCGATTCCGTTTTGCACTGCGGAATGGAAGCCCCGGAGACATGCAGCCGGCAAGGCGCCGGCGGAGGTTCACCTCAACACACTCGAACGCACTCCATTCCCAACAATGCGCCCAATTTTTTCAGTTTGCTCGAAATGTGCCCCACTCCCACGGCACAGTGATGCGCTGGTCCGTGCCCGTTCCATTCGTTCAGGAAGTTCCTTACTCCAATTGAAAAGCGATATCGACTGTTGGTATTGCCGATTTCGAGAATGGGTCCGGGTACAGAGTCTCCCTCAGCCACCAGCAGCTTGAGTTTGCCGTCCACGGTCTGTACTAGCGAAAGCAAGGTCACCGGTCCTTGCTTGACTGACATCTCCACCGAGAGTCCCCGCCCAACCTTGCCGTGATAAACCTCCAAGGGACAAACCTTGGTCTTCCCTTCAGCCATCGCAATATGCCCCGGACCGTCGTGTCCCATCAGCACAACATTGTCGTCGTAGTCCACCGCATAGTATTCGGTGAACGAACCTCCGGCGCCGAAGGAATCCATGATCTTCATGGCTTGTGCGTTCTTGATTTCGTACTCGCCAGCGACGGGAATCCCTCGTGCCGTCAACAAGCTCGTTCCCAGGATAATCGAACTGATCGCGTCTTCCTGCTCGGGACTTCCCACGCCCTTGTGGTAATAAGCCAGCGAACCGAGGCGATGAACTTCGACCAGCTGATCGAGTGCCACCGACGTACGTGCCGCACGCTCAAGTTCCTGCGAAGAACAATCTGCCTGCACCTCGAAGGAGGTTCTGAATTCGGTCATTTTTCGGTTGAGATCGGACTCGCCCACCCCGCGCCGCAGCGCCGCCAACTCTTCCACTTCGAGAATTTCAATGTGGCCGCCGAAGTAAGCGCATTGCTGCGTGAGATCCGAATAGATGTCCAGCATCCCAGGGTAGTAATTGCCCATCGCACCCAGGCGATTGTGCTCCATAATGTGGGCCACGCGCGCAGCTTCAATCCATTCTCCGATTTCATCCCAAGCCACGGGATCGTTTTCCAGCATGCCGGTCACTTGGAAAAAAGGAATGCGGCAACGGTTGAAAACGTTTGCGATTTCCGGGATCGGGCAAGCCTGGCAGTAGGCGAGCCATTCTCCCGTCATCGTCGTGCGGTCGGCAAAGTGATTGAAATTGTCATAGTCAATCGCTGGCGCGGGGGAGAGGTTAAGAACGATCACAGGCACTTTCGCCCGGCGCACCGCGGGAAGCACCGTCGAGGAAACAGCGTACGTCGTGACGTATAAGAAGATGAGGTCCACGTCCGCTTTTCGGAATTCGTGACCGGCCGCAAGCGATTTTTCGGCAGTGTCAATCAGCCCTAAGTTGATGAGGCGCAGGCGATGGCTCTCCAGTTGGCGCGCGACTTGAGCGGTGAACCCGATTAATTTATCGCGAAGCCCGGGAAATTGCGGCCAGTAGGTATCCAAGCCGATCCCGAAGAGTCCAACCTTGAGCTGATGATCCGAGAATTCCATGAGCAACCTTCCGCCTTGTTCTTTCAGCCAGCAGTTCCGGAATCGTGGCAAGAATAGCCCCCTCTGGCTCGAGCCACAAGACTCCATCCGGTTACGTCGTGCGTTCTGCCATGCGAAACCGCGAGCGTCATTGCGGAACGTTTACGAAGTCGAGTAGCGAAGTCGAGTAGCCACGACCAACCAGCACGACTCGCAGGAGGAGTCCTTGTACCCACACAGGCGAGTTCCCACGATGGTCGTTTCTCATCGCGAAATGGCTCGCCGCCAGCACTCGGGAATTGACGACTCGGCCAGCTCATGCGACATTCGACTCCGCCGGGGCGTATCTTCCCTGCCTGACGGAAACGAATCCGGGCTGGTTTGTCGGAGAAGCCAAATGAATGTCTGGTCGCGGCCAAAGATTCCGGTTGTTCTGGCAGTTGTCTTGATCTGCGCGTCGACATCTGCTGCTCAAGATCAGATTCCCAGAGTTACCGTGCACTGGGACAAGGTCATCCGGACGTCCAAGACAACGCCTACCCTGCAGGTTGTGGTGAATCCCCCGCTCCAGCGCGGCACGCCCGTGCACGACAATGCTTTTCAATCTTTGCACGATTTGGGTGCAGACTACGTGCGCTATGTACCTTGGCTGCCCTATCCGAAGCTCGGGGTTGCTGAGTTGGAGCCACCGCAAGAGGGAAAAACATTCTGGGATTTCTCCGCAATCGATCCCATGACCATCGACTTCCTCAATGCCACCAAGGGGCATTCCGTCATTCTCAACTTCAGCACCATTCCACAATGGATGTATAAGACCGATAAACCGATAACCTATCCAATCGATCCGAATCAGGTCACATGGACCTATGAACAAGGGACCGAACTGCGCGATCGTGAAATGAAAGAAGTGGCGGATTACTATGCACGACTGATTTCTTGGTACACGCAGGGAGGCTTCACCGATGAGTTCGGCAAACGTCATGAGTCGGGATACCACTACCTCATTTCTCACTGGGAAGTGCTGAACGAAATCGATTTCGAACATCACATTGACGCCGAAACCTACACTCGCCTCTACGACGAAGTCGTCACTGCGATGAGGAATGTGCGGCCAGACCTGAAATTTGTTGGGCTGGCGCTGGCCATGCCGACCGACCCGCACTACTTCGAATACTTCCTCGACCACAAGAACCACAAGCCCGGAGTCCCCCTCGATTTCATCTCGTATCACTTCTATGCCGTCCCCACAGCCGATGAAACACCCGAAGTGGAACAGTTTACATATTTCGATCAAGCCGACGGATTTCTGAAAGCGGTTCGCTATATCGAGTCCATTCGCAACCGACTTTCTCCCGAAACGAAGACAACCATCGACGAACTTGGGGTCATCTCGGCTGACGATACTGTGCAAGATCAACCCGGACACGTTGTCAAACCAATTGAAGACTCCTACTGGAACCTCGCCGGAGCGATGTATGCTTACATCTTCGGGGAGTTGACCAAGATCGGTATCGATGTGGCCGGCGAGTCGCAACTTGTGGGATTTCCGACGCAGTTTCCCAGCGTCTCCATGGTGGATTGGAATAACGGAAAGCCGAACGCGCGCTTTTGGGTGCTAAAGTTGCTTCATGACAACATCGGTGCCGGCGACAAACTGGTGGAGATCGAACCGGCCACGCACGACAACCCCTACGTCTACACGATCGCATTCGTAACGCACGACGGCAAGAAACGCGTGCTGCTCGTCAACAAGCGCAATCGTTCGTTTGAGGTTGCCATCGCAGGCGCAAGCGGGGGACAGATCGACTACGTGGATCAGACGACCGGGTTTCAACCTCCGGCAACCGCAAAACAGATTGCCGATACTGTAGGCCTGGCCGGATATTCGGTGACGGTGGTCACGCTCCCGTAGAAAACCGGGCTGCCATTTACTGCGCATTCGGATCAACTGCCTGCTTCGTCACCTCACGCGGCGAGAAAACCGGCTCAATTCCGATTTGCTGGTTTGCCTTGTCATGCAAGCGCCGGTATTCGGCGAATGCTCTTTGCTGATCGACCGTATTGCCCAGCGCTTTCTGTACTTGCCCCAGACGATACCAAGCAACTTCGTTTTCGGCGTTCAGTTCGATCGCTTGGTGAAGATGCGGTAAGGCCAACTCTGGCTTCTGCAAGGAAAGCAACACGCTCGCCAAGCCGAGATGAGCTTCTTCAAAGTTTGGATAGTTCTTTAGGGCCGCCTCAAAAAATCTTTGCGCTTGGTCGAATTGTCCACTTTTGCGTTGAAGCTCTCCCAACTCATACGCCGCGTTGGCGTTGGTCGGATCACGCTGCAATTCCTGATCAAATTCCTTCGCGGCTTCTGCCGTGTCCTGGGCGGAGGACCCTTGATGGGAACGCGCCAATAGCGTTCGGCCCAAGCGATAATGAACGCCTGGTCGATATGGTTCGAGGGCCAGCACCTGCCGGTACTCGGTAATGGAAAGACTATAGGATCCCTGACTCTCATCGGCCTCGGCGGCAGCCAGATGTCTCCACACCGAAGACGGAGCCACCTCGGCCAGCTTCTGCATCGTCAGGAAGGCGAAATTTCCGTAGATTCTTCCCGTCTGATACAAGATTTCGGGATCGTCCGGATAAAGCCGGTTCAACTCCATCGCCACTTCCACGGCTTTGCTGTCGCGCTTGAGTCCGGTGTAAGCGCGCTCCAGTTGCAAACCGCACATGCGCCTTACTTCGGCATCCGCTGACTGTTTGAAACCTTTCTCCAGTCCTGGCAAGGCCTCAGCGAATCGCCCTAGCTCCGCCTGCGCCATGCCCAGCAGACTGTCCAGTTTCGGTAGGCTCGGCTTCAACCTTTGCGCCGTTTGGACCTCGCCTATCGCCAGCTCATAATCACGCAGTTTGAAGTCGATTACGGCAAGCGTGGCATGGACTTCAGCGATGCCAGGTTCAAGCTTTGCCAACTCCTCATAGTCTGTTCGCGCCTCAGAATATCGCCCCGCCGCAAGGGCTTGCTGCCCTGCAGCCGCATAACGCGCAGACGCATCACCACTGTTTTTTTGCGCGAAAGCCAACGCCGCGGATACACAACACGCCACCAGCGCCAAGCTTGGTCTGAACGTGCGGCCCCTCATGATTGAAGTGTATCTCTTACTCAGAAAACTCCCACAGACGACTCCGCCACGCCAGAGCGGCGCGGCGGAGTTAAGGGGAAGCGGAAAGTTCAGAAGGTCAGTTTTCCACTGAGTTGAACGATTCGGGACGACGACGCCCCTGTAATGAGCCCAAAGTTGGAAGCACCCACAGTATTGGAGATGTTATTGTTGCCGCCCGACCCTCCCGTGATTAGGGCACCTACGTCCCCGGCGTATTGGTGATGGTTGAAAGTATTGAATGTATCCACGTGTATCCCAAATTTGAATCGTTCGCCGAGGTACAGATTCTTGCCGAAACCCATATCCCAGTTGTTGATTCCGGGCTGGCGAAGGTAGTTGCGCTTTGTGTCTCCATACGTGCCGAGCGCAGGTGTAGTGAAGCAGGCCGGGTTCAGGCGCTGGAACTTGGCGGTCAGACCGCTGTGGATATTGCAGCCTGGAATAGAGCTTCCCCTCTGGGCAACGGTTTCGTTAAGACTAGCGATATCGGTCGCCGCGATGCCGTATGGGAACCCGGTCTGGAAGGTCGTGATGCCGGTTATCTCCCAGCCGCCAACCAGCAGGTTGGCGGGCCGGCTCACTCCGCCTGCCAACTTCTTGCCGCGCCCGATCGGCAGCTGGTACACAAAGCTCGCCACAAACCTGTGATCAACGTCGAAGTCCGAAGGGCCGTAGTCCAACGACGGATGATGGTTGTCCATGAAGCCCTGGTAGCCGGTGCCGGTGGCGCCAACTCCAGCCGCCGCCGACTTGTCGTCCATGCTCTTGGCCCAAGTAAAGACCGAGGTCACGGCTAGGTCGCCTGCGCGATGCTTAAAGTTGATGTTCATCGCGTTGTAGTGGGAGTAGCCGTGCCAGTCGCTGTCAATGTAGAAACCGTTGAAGTTCGGATATGGCAACCTGCTCGCCACGGTGCATGGGGCTTGGGTAATGTTGGTGTAGTTGCCGGCTGAATCCGTCGCCTGGCAAAACGACAGACTCGAGGCCGGGATGCTGTTGGCCTGAGCGATGTCGTGCCGGTCCAGGAGATGGACTGAATGGGTTCCGATGTAGTTCACCTCGAGGGTCGTGTTCCTTGCAACCTCACGCTCGGCCGAAAGATTCCAGGACTGGACGTAAGGATTGATGGGATTCTCCGACTCGATGACCGCGATGAACGACAGCGTTGACTCGGGGAACGGCCCAAGTGTGGAGTAACTTGGGAACAATTGATTGCTGAACTTGGGAAGCGTTGAGACCGAGCCCGGGGTGAGATTGTTGCGGATGCTGTACGGGTATATGTCCGCTGAGTCGTCAATTTCGCGCCCTTCAGCAGAATCGAAGAAGATTCCGTAGCCGCCCCGCACAACCGTCTTGTTGTTGAGGCGGTAGGCAAAACCGAGTCTGGGAGCGAAGGGTTTTTTTGAGCCGGGGTGGGGGACAGAGCCACAGTACCGCAGAATAGGTCCGCCGTTTAATCCGACGCCGGGAGCGACGCCGTCGGCCGATAGCTTAGGGTCGGCGAAGCATAGTCCTCCTTCCGGGTTCGTCGTGTCGAGCCAGAAAAAGTGGTTCGATGTTTCATAGGCGGCGGCGCGGTAGTCCCAGCGCAAGCCCAGGTTGAGGGTCAGTTTCTGGGTCACCTTCCAATCATCTTGCACATAGGGGCCAAAATAATTGAAGACGTGGGTCTGCGGGTTGCCGGCCGTACTGGTCGGACTCAACGGACCGGGCACAAATCCGCCTACACCGGAGTAATAGCCGAGCATCATGTCGGCAATGGAATTACCAGTGCCGCACAGACTCGTAGCGGGGCCCCCGTTGACAGACACGGGAGCGTTGGGACAGCCGGGGCTGTTGGTCTGAATGAGCGACGGATTGAAGCTCCAGTCGCCATAGAAATCGTCGTCCAGGTTACGAGTCAGGCGCACGCGCCGAATGTCGAAGCCCAGTCCAATGGTGTGCTTTCCGTGAACCGAGGTGAACGAATCGGCAAACTCCCACGCCGGCTGATCGGATCCGCTGTAGGAATTGACTGAGCCGCCGCCGCTGTTGTAATTTCCCGGGCCTACATTCGGCCACGTCTGCTGGAGAGCTGAAAAGTGGGTAAAGACGCCGGTCTCAGCCAGCGCGGTGACCTGCGAAGCGGGTATGGTAGAACCACCCTGCGGGGCCGAGGCGTCCAAGTAACCGATGCGGAAGTTGTTCACGTTAGACTTGCCGATATTGATGGTGTGCGACACCGCCCAGTTCTTCTGCGTTTCGAAATACTGCTCGATCCCGTGAGCAAGGTCTCCGGAATTGTAAGTCGAGTTGTTCTGATAATTGGAATGGGTATAGCGGAAAAAGACCGAACCGAACTTCCCGATGTTCTGGTCTACGCGATAGGTCTGCTGGTTGGTGGTCAACGGGAAACCAACGCTCTTGATGAAGTTGGTCACGCCCTCGGGCTGGTTGGCGACCGTCGGCGCCCCCCAAAAATTGTTGGCAACGGCAACCAGCCCAATCCGGCTGGTGAAGGCACTTGAGGGAATCTTGTTCCCAGGGAAGGCCTGTCCGGTTGTCGGATCTACCGGCATGCAGTCGTAGCCGAGTCCGATAAGGGTCGCGCAAGCGGATGTGCCATAAGCAGGCAACGGACCTCCCGGCAGGCCGCCAACTCCAGCCGGATAAGTCTCCTGCGAAAAATCGCCGGTCAACAGCGCCGGATTCGGAACCGTTTCAGACACTCTGGCGCCGTTGATGATGCGCCAGCCCTCGTAGTTGGCCAAGAAGAAGGTCTTGTTGCGGCCGTCATAGACCTTGGGAATGTAGACCGGTCCGCCCACAACAAACCCGAACTGGTTCTGGCGCAGAACCGGGTTCGCGGTTTTCACGCCAGCGATGTAGTCGGTAGAGGTAGCGAAGGGCAACGCGTCGAAGGCATCGTTACGGTCGAACTCGAAGACCGATCCGTGGAGTTGGTTGGTGCCGCTCTTGCTGACAATGTTGATCTGGCTGGCGCTGAATCCGTACTCGGACGAGTATGTGCCGCTCTCCACCTTGAATTCCTGGATCGCGTCCTGGGACAGAATCACGGCCGGAGTCACCAGCGCCGAATCGGTGTTGACCAGTCCGTCCAGCGTGTAGTTGTTGCCTTCGGGCCGGCCGCCGTTGATACTCACGGCGTTACCTTCGCCCTGGCGCATGGTGCCCTGCTCGCCGCCCACAGTGACCGCGCCGGCACCGATCAGCATCAATTGCATGAAGTTCCGCCCGTTCAACGGAAGCTCTTCCACTTGCCTCTGACTGACCAGTTGTGAGATCGCCGAGCTGTCAGTATCGAGGGCCACGGCGCTGGCCTCAACTTGCACGCTCTCGGTCACTGCGCCTGGCTTCATACTGACATCGGCACGAGCCTCCTGACCGACCTCCAGGCCAATTTTGTCCACGACTGACTTCTGAAACCCCTGCGACTGGACTGTCACGCGGTAGGTTCCAGGCGTCAGGTAGGGCACGGTGAAGTCGCCGGAAGAGCTCGTTTCCGTGTGTTTGGACACATTGGTGGCGACGTTGGTAACGTCGACACTCGCTTTGGCCATGACTGCACCAGAGTTGTCCGTGACCGTTCCAAGGATGGTTCCGTAGGCGCCGCCTTGCGCGTACAGCAGAACCGTTGACGACATGAGCAACAAGAACAGCAAGAAATTACGTGTCATCGTGGACATGTTGAATTCCTCTCTCTGTGACGAAGAATCTTGCTGGACCCCGCCCCGCAACGTTATCGCACTGTGGCGGGATGCTCCCACTGGCGGTTGCACACCGTCAACCCGCAACTAGCAATCACCCGGCGTTTCGCGGTGAGAAACAAGTGCCTCTCGCTGGCGGAGGGTCGTCAAACAGCTTACGCAACAGTGAACTCCCGTCGAAATGAAAGCAGCGCAGGTCTGCGTGTGCCGGGGTTCCAGGGGAAGGGCATGATTCTGCACTGCAAAATGACTCTTGCTGAGCTTGTGGTTGGCTTGGATTCGAAAGGGGGTAAGGCGAAAATGAACTTCGAGAGCGCGACGCGCCAGGGTCGTTCGGATCAAAAGGGCTGACCGAGCGCGGCGGGTGACCGAGCGCCAAGCCCCTTTATGCGCTGCGATGCTCGCGCTGCATGACCATGGTCTCGGATCGCGCCATCTGCGCCAAGCCATCATTCGGATAGTAATGGTCAACGGTAGTAGGCGTGACTAACGTATGTTCCACAAAGACGGCCGGCGGGACCGGACGTTGGTTCAAGATATCGAGGCTGACTCGAATGATGTTCTCTCCATACCGTTCTGGGAAAAAAGCGACTGATCCAACGAGACGAGTCTTGGGCTCGCGCAGTTCTGCTCTTCCCTCGGGCGAAGCGTTCTGTCCCATGACGACGCAGTTCTCGGCCCGACCCGCCTCCTGAAAAGCGCGCAGCCCTCCCAGCGCACTAGGATCATTGATTCCGCCGACCACAACGTGTCTGGAGTGAGACGATCGCAGATGCTTTCGCACGGCCTCAAAGCTGGGGCCGAGTTCTCCGTCCCCGTCCAAATACGTCACCCGGCAATGCGCAGCGCTCGGAAGCACCAGGTTGATGCCTACCAACAATCCCGACAAACGCATACGCGGCAGGTTCCCAGCCCGCTTCAACTCAAGCAGGATGATCTCGTCCACTTCCGACTGCCAGTGCTCTTTGACCCATCGGCCGAGATATCGCCCGCCGATCAGGCCCGCCTCATAGTTATTGGCGCCGTAATAGGTTGCGCCAGGATGGGGTATATCAATCGCGATCATCGGGATGTTTGCTTCCCGATACTTAGCCGCCACGATCGGTGCCACTTCTTCGTCGGTCTGGAATTCAATCGCGAGATCGACTTTTTCACGCACCAGGAGATCCGCGCTGCGCTGGGCAATTTTTGCGCTGTACCGGTTGTCGACGCAAATCAGTTCGATTCCCTCGGCAACCGCAGCCCGCTGCAGGCTCTCTGAGACCTCTCGGGAAAACTGGTAGTCTGTACCCTGCGCAGCATATCCCAGCCGATACAGTCTCTGTTTCCAGGGACGCACTCGAGACTGATAAAGGTTCTGCCCCAATTTGTCCACCATCCCGCATTTCTCGAGCGTATAGAGAAGACGGAAGACCATGGTCTTCGGCAACCCGCAGCGCGCCGCAATTTCTTTCAACGGCAAAGCCTCTCCAGGAGAGCGGAAAGCAGTCAACAACTGCGAGGAGTGAACGATGGACTTCACCAGGTAACGATCCCGGGAAAGAACATTGGGGCTCATAGAGTATGGATAATATCCGTTTTTTCTATTTTGCAAAGCAAAATTTGTTATGCTGGCCATGATGCAGGGTTGCCTGGGCAAGGGCTCCAGACCTGTCGGGCATGGCGCCTCGACGAACCCGAGCGAATCAAGTTACGCTCAATCGCAATTCTGTAGGCGAATCGCCGAGGCTATCTTGAACGTGCAGCCCGAACCCGGCGGATCATCGTAAATGGGCGGAATTTGGCCCGGTTTCCCTTCCCCGGTTGTCGCCCATCGGACCGGGGAACCGAGGGAAAGATTCTGCATGGCAGAATTGTAGCTTTCATCCCGGCTTGGCTCGCGGCGGCTTCCGGCGATTCGGCGCTTCCAATGTCTTGGCCTCTGACGCGTTTGACTCTTCGGAGTGTTATTCTATGCGTTCTGCAATGCGAAACAGCAGGTTCTCGAAAAGAAATTCGTGACGTTGTCAGGCAAGGACTGTACTCTTCGAATCCGAAGATGAGATCCCCGTATGGACGCAAAAAAAACTGAAAAAAAAATTCTTGATGCGCTTGAGTCCTTCCGCATCGAGCTTCCATCCTGGGGCTTCGCCAATACGGGCACAAGATTCGGAAAATTCATCCAACCAGCCGCAGCCACCACAACCGAGGAGAAGTTTAGTGACGCTGGGCAGGTACATCTGCTCACAGGAGTCTGCCCCACCGTAGCGCTGCATGTTCTTTGGGATTGCCCTGATGGAGCACGCAGCGCCGACGACATTAAGAAGTTTGGCGATCGCTACGGAGTTCTGCCCGGTTCCATTAATCCTAATCTCTTTCAAGACCAGGAATACAAGTTTGGTTCCTTCGGCAATCCTGATCTCGCTATCCGGCGGCGGGCGTTGCAACATACGAAAGACAGCATTGAGATTGCCCGGCGCCTTCACAGCCGCGATATCTCTATGTGGTTTGCGGACGGATCAAACTACCCCGGAACTGCGAACATCCGGCGACGCAAGCAGTGGTTTACCGATGCGCTAAAAGAATCCCATGCCGCATTGTCGCCGGGGCAGCGACTTCTGGTTGAGTACAAGCCATTTGAGCCCGCCTTCTACCACACCGATATCGCTGACTGGGGCATGTCTCTGTTGCTCTGTCGTGCCGCCGGCCCACAAGCGAAAGTCTTAGTCGATACCGGACATCACTACGCAGCTCAGAATATCGAGCAAATTGTCGCGTGGCTGCTGTCGGAAGACATGCTGGGCGGCTTTCACTTTAACGACCGCCGCTACGCCGACGATGACTTGACCCTCGGGTCGATCGATCCCTATCAAGTCTTTCGGATCTTCCACGAGATTCGCTGCTTCGAGTGGGAGACGGGCAAACCGGCCGATATCGCATACATGGTTGACCAGAGTCACAATCTGAAGGGAAAAATCGAAGAGGCGATCCAAACCGTAACCATGGCACAGCAGCTATTTGCGAAAAGCGCGCTGGTTGATTACGAGGATCTGTCGCACGCGCAGAACAATTGCGATCTGGTCGGTGCCGAATCCCTGCTACAGGATGCGTTCAACATAGACGTCCGGCCCACAATTCAGGAGTGGCGTAATTCCAAGGGACTGCCTCGCGATCCGCTGAAAGCATTTCTTGAGAGTGGTTACCTAGAGCGAATCACAAAAGAACGGGCCGCGCGAAATTCACAAAGTATCACCTCGTACGCGTGAGGACCGAGTCTAGAGCTGGAATCTCGCCCATGGGCTACCGCTCGGGAGAGCACCGGGAGCGCGAGATGCGGAACTAAGGTGGGGCCATCTTCTATGCGCGACTCCCGGCGGAAGCCTTATCTAGCCTTGGACTTTGGTGCCCAGAGCGGACGGGCGCTTCTAGCGCATCTTCAGGCGGGCATTCTCACGACCGAAGAAGTGCATCGCTTTGCCAACGAACCGGTCGAATATGGCGGATCCCTTCACTGGGACGTTCCCCGGCTCTGGTTCGAAGTCAGGAACGCGCTCTCGCGGTTGGGCGAAGTGGAACTGGCGGGGATCGGAGTCGACGCATGGGGTGTCGACTATGCCCTGTTGGGAGAACGCGGCGAGTTGCTTCAGAATCCCTACCACTATCGCGACCGCCGGACCGAAGGAATCATGGAGGAAGTCCTGGGCAGGGTCACAAAACAGGAGATTTACGAGGCGACCGGTATTCAGTTCATGCCCATCAACACGCTGTACCAACTCTTCGCCGCGCGGCGTCAAACTCCTGAGCTTCTTAAAGCTGCGAAATGCCTGCTCACGATCCCAGACCTGTTCAACTACTGGCTGACCGGCAAGGCAGTCTGTGAATTCACCAACGCAACCACCACCCAAATGGTGGACCCGCTGAAACGCGGGTGGGCCGCCGGACTGATGCAGCGACTGGAACTGCCGGCTCATTTGCCGGCGCCTATGGTTGAGCCGGGCTCGATTATTGGAACACTCCTGCCGGACATAGCAGGTCATTCGTGTCTTGCTGGCACCACAGTAATTGCTCCAGCGTGTCACGATACCGGCTCCGCCGTGGCCGCGATTTCCGCGCGCGAGGGCACTGCCTTTCTTAGTTCTGGAACCTGGTCGCTGCTGGGGACAGAACTGGATTCCCCGGTCATCACACCCGATGCGCTGCGGATGAACTTCACGAACGAAGGCGGCGTGAATGGAACTACGAGACTGTTGAAGAATGTCATGGGCCTATGGATGTTGCAGGGATGCCGTCAATCTTGGACCGCGCAGGGCCACCGCTATGAGTATCGGGAATTGATCGAACTGGCCGGCCGTGAGATCTCGTTCCGTCACCTCATTGATCCGGATGACGACTCGTTCTTGCGCCCCAAGGATATGCTCATGGCCATCGACAACTTCTGCACCCGCACACATCAGCCAGTGCCCAAGGATCCCGGTGCATATGTACGAGCCGTTCTGGAGAGTCTCTCGTTCAAGTACCGCATAGTCCTTCGCAATCTGGAACACGTGAGCGGGAAGAGCATCGAGCAGATTCGTATCATCGGCGGTGGATCGAAGAATCGATTGTTGAATCAACTGACTGCAAACGCCACCGGAAGACAGGTCCTTGCCGGCCCGGCCGAGGCTACGGCGTTAGGAAATATTGCCCTTCAAATTCTTGCCACTGGAGGCGCCGCCTCCCTCCAGGAGGTTCGTGCGATGGTGGATCGATCCTTCCGCAGTGAAGTGTTCGATCCCTGTGAAACCGACCAGTGGGAGCAACACGCGGAACGATTTGAGCAATACTGCGGGAGCATCTATGCCTGAGATCAAACAGACAACTCACTTAAAAGACTTGTGGAATGAAGCCGACGCTCAGAAGATGGCCGGCAATCAGTTGGCGCTATTGCGCTATCGCTCGAACCTGTTAGGCGCCGACTTGCGCATCACCAATTTCGGAGGGGGCAATACCAGTTCAAAGTTCGAACTTCCCGACCCGTTTACGGGCCGACCCGTCCGCGTGCTGGCGGTAAAAGGCAGTGGCGGAGATCTCGGCTCTATCACCGATGCCGGATTTGCCCTACTCTACCTCGATCGTCTAGAGCAATTGAAAGAGTTATATCGCGGCGAACAGTACGAAGATGAAATGGTCCGCTACTATCCGCTTTCCGCATTCGGTGAGAATCGCGTGGCCGCATCCATCGACACTCCTCTGCACGCGTTCCTTTCCTTCCCCCATGTGGACCATCTCCACCCGGACTGGGCCATCGCGTTGGCGGCGAGTGCGAATGGGAAACGCAAACTGGACGAGTTCAACAAAGAATTCGGCCGCAAGATCGTGTGGGTTCCCTGGCAACGTCCCGGATTCGAACTCGCGCTCCTGATTGAACGGGCCGTCAAGGACAATCCCGGCGGGGAAGGCCTCATCCTTGGCGGCCACGGACTGTTCACCTGGGGAATGACCCAGCGCGAATGTTACCTGAACAGCATTCACACGATCGATGAGATGGGCGACTTCATCCTCCAGCATCAATCGAAGAAACAATCCCTGTTTGGCGGCGTCGAGCATCGCCCGGCACAGAATCGAAAGGATATCGCGATCCAGATTCTGCCCGCACTCCGGGGAGTAGTGTCCTCGAATCGCCGCGTCGTGGCGCACTATACCGATGATGAGGACGCCCTGACATTCGCCGGATCGAAATGGGCAAAGGAATTAGGTTCGCTCGGCACCAGTTGTCCGGATCATTTCCTGCGAACCAGAGTGTGTCCCTTATTTCTTCCTTGGGATGCCGCAACGGAAGATGTGAGTGTTCTGAAGGCTCGCATCCAGACTCTGGCTGTCGAGTATCGAGCAACCTACAAGAATTATTATCAGGCGTGGGCAACGAGCGACTCACCGCAGCTCCGGGATTCCAATCCTTCCGTGGTCGTCGTTCCAGGCCTGGGCCTGTTCGGCTTCGGCAAGAACAAGAAAGAAGCGCGAATCACAACCGAATTCTTCATTAATGCCATTCACGTCATGGCGGGTGCGAACGCACTGGAAGATGGAGAAGTGCCCCATCCTCTGCCTCAGGCCCGTCACGTAGAGCAGTCGCAGCAGTTCACTCACTTCCACAACTATGTGGCGCTTCCCAGATCCGAGGCGTTCCGTATCGAGTATTGGGCGCTCGAAGAAGCGAAGCTGCAACGCATGCCCGCAGAGGCGGAGTTTAGCCGCAAAATCGCTCTTATTATTGGAGGCGCCAGTGGAATCGGTCGCGAAGTCTCCCTGCTGCTCTCACGCAAAGGCGCCCACGTCGTCGTGGCAGATTTCGATCAACCAGGAGCCAACCGAGTCGCCGATGAGGCCGGGGCCATCGCATCTCCCGAGTTTGTCACGCACGCTCGAGTGGATCTCAGCTCCGCCGCTTCTCTCGCAGAAGCGGCGAACTCCACGATCTCTAAATTTGGCGGCCTCGACATCATCGTTAATACGGCCGCGATCTATCCCGTGCCAGGACCGGACGGCGAACTTGCCGAAGCACAATGGGCGCAAACATTCCTCGTCAATGTCACCGGCAATTATCTTCTTGCCCGCCAAACGGAATGGATATTCAAAGAGCAGGGGCTACCGGCTGCCATGGTACTCACCAGTTCTGCCAACGCTGTGGTACCCAAGAAAGGCAGCGAAGCCTACGACACCAGCAAAGCCGCTCTCCATCACTTGATCCGCGAATTGTCGATCAGACTAGGTCCGCAGGTACGGGTGAACGGAATCGCGCCGGCAACGGTCGTCGCCGGTTCCACCATGTTTCCTCGCGATCGCGTAATGCAATCGCTCAAGAAATACAAAATCGATTTCCAGGACTCGGAATCGACCGAGGAACTGCGTGCCAAGCTCGCCGATTTTTATGCGCAGCGTACGCTGACCAAGCGGCCCATCCTCCCCCAGGATTGTGCCGCCGCAATCATATGGCTAGCCGGTGACCAGAGTGGCAAAACGACCGGCCATGTCATTCCCGTCGATGGTGGACTTTCCGAGGCCTTCCTGCGTTAAGGAGCGAAGATGCAGCGTATCTGCTTTGTGTTACAGGTCAAGCCCGAGCGACTCGACGAATACAAAGAGCGCCATCGCAGCGTATGGCCCGAGATGCAGGCCGCCTTGCGTGAAACTGGCTGGGGTAATTATTCGTTGTTTCTGCGCGACGATGGCCTCCTCGTCGGCTATCTCGAGACGGAAAACTTTGAACGGGCAAGGTCCGGCATGGCAAGCCGCGAGATCAACCAGCGCTGGCAGCGCGAGATGGGTGGTTTTTTCCTTCAGCCCGACGGCACCTTGCCTGATCGCGCCATGCAGCCGCTGGAAGAAGTCTTTCACCTCTAATTCAGATACGAGGATTCCATGAACCCGCCACTTGGGGTGTTTTTTCATTGGCTCGGTGGTCTCGCCTCCGCCAGCTTCTACGTTCCTTATCGCGGAGTAAAGAACTGGGCGTGGGAAACCTATTGGCTGGTGGGCGGATTTTTCAGTTGGATCATCGCCCCGTGGATTCTCGCACTTACGATGACACAGGATCTCACTCATGTGCTTCACGAAGCTCCGGCGAGCAGCCTTTTCTGGACATATGTTTTTGGAGTTTTGTGGGGACTCGGCGGCCTCACCTTCGGCCTGACCATGCGATATCTGGGAATGTCGCTCGGCATGGCCGTGGCACTCGGGTATACGGCCGCATTCGGCACCTTGATGCCTCCGATTTTTCGTGGAGTATTCACATCGGAAGTTCTCGGCACTCGTTCCGGGCTCGTGATTCTTGGCGGCGTCGCTCTCTGTCTTCTTGGTATCGCGTTCGCCGGAGCAGCCGGAGTATCCAAAGAACGCGAAATGTCGACCGAACAGAAGCGCGCCTCGATCAAGGAATTCGACTTGAAGAAGGGATTGTTGGTCGCCACTTTTTCCGGCGTGATGAGCGCCTGCTTCGCCTACGGTCTTGCGGCCGGGGATCCGATCAAGACAATCACCATCCAACATGGAACTCCGGTATTGTGGCAAGGACTTCCGGTACTGGTCGTTGTTCTTGCCGGTGGCTTCACCACCAACTTTATCTGGTGCCTCATCCTGAACATTCGCAACCACACTGGTTACCAGTATCTCGAGTCAGAAATTCGGGGCAGAGTTCCAGCGCGCAATGAAGAACACATCCTGGAATCCGTCACCGATGCTCCGGCGGAGGAGATGGCGGCAGCCGTGGCCGTCGCACAAGACACGGCTGTCAGGGCTCCGATGCTTGCCAATTATTTGTTCTCGGCTCTCGCCGGGACGACCTGGTACATGCAGTTTTTCTTCTACACCATGGGCGAGACCCAGATGGGAAGGTACAAGTTCTCCAGTTGGACGCTGCACATGGCCAGCATCATCATCTTCAGCACGCTGTGGGGCATCGCGCTGAAAGAGTGGAAGGGCGCCGGTGGCAGAACCAGGCTGCTGGTGGCATTCAGCTTATTGGTTCTGGTGAGCTCGACGGTCATTGTTGGTTACGGCAATTATGTCGGCGGGTCCTCCCGCTGACTTGGACGAGCCTATGAGATCAGAATATGGCAGCCCAAAAACGCGAGGAAGAAACTCAGCCCCCGATCCTCGACCCAAAAGGGAAACAGCGGCGCGTCCATCGGATTCGGTCTCGTTTGTTTTTCCTGTTGCCGCATGGTACCAAGATTAAGCGTCTCCTGGGTTGTGAACGCCCAGCAGGGGACAAATCTTCAGTTCACAATCGTGATCGCCCAGGTGTCGATCGTGTAATTACCTTCACGCCGTCGGATGCCAACTCGAACCCGTGCGGGCGTTCATCTCTGGGGCGAGGGTTGTTGTTTCGGGGCCGAGGTCTTTTTCGAACACCATCCCCTTCCGAGTGACGACGAAAGTTTTGACACCGGATGACTGATACGCGGCGGGATACGCGACCAAGGTCAAACCTTTCCTGCCCTTGCCGCTGCCACTCGCGTCCGATGCGGAATTCCGTGTGACCAGTCGAAAGTGGTATCCATGAAAAAGATTGGGCTCTTTGCTGTCAGCATTCGCTGCGGCGGCAGTGGCCAGACTTTCGGCAAATTTGGTGATGGGGTCTTCGCTGGCTGCCTTAGCACCGGCCGCATTTTTTGCCATTGCGAATTCCTCACATACCTGAATTGCGGTGGCCTCATTCTCTCCTATTCTCCGGAACTTGATTTCGTCCTGACCCGTCTTGGCATCGAAGTACCAGGCGCCGCTCTTTGACACCAGCGGGATCGGAAAGGGCCAATTCTCGGCACCAATGTACAGTACTGTGCTGCCGTCGGCTTCTTGGACTAAACGGTGCATCTCTTGGTATTTTTGGCTGAACTGCTCGCGTTCCAGCTTGTCCTCGACTTCGTCGTTCGCAGACGTTACTTCCTTTCCTGCTCCGAGGATGGCTTCCAGAGCCGGCTCATCTTCTTTTTGAACCGCTTCAAACAGAGCGTTGGTGGCCTCGCCAGGAGATCGGAAGGTCTTTGGCTGTGCGTCCTGAGCAACGCTCGAGCCGGCGAAAGCCAAGACAAGCAGGAACCCCAACAACAGCAGAAGCAGGATAGTGGATGCGAACCCGTAGGCTAGTCTCACCGTAAATGTTTCAAGTCCTTCAAGCTTCCTATTGTTCGTGTGCATGATTTCTTTCTCCCTATCGTGAGTTATGTTTGCGGTCGTTGAACCGCATTACCGGTGCCCTCCACCGCCGCCGTGGAAACCTCCGCCCCCGTGAAAACCGCCACCGAAGCTGGACTGCCCGCGGGACGAGAAACCTCGGGCGGCGCCTCCATGATTAAAACCACTGAAAGCGCTCGAATGAGTGCCCGCCTGGGCATGCGAACCCGCGAATCCATGCTCCGGTCGAGAGCCGTGGAAACCTGGGCTGCCGCCGTGGAATCCCGCTCCGCCGTGAAATCCACCGGCGTGATTGAAATTGTTGCGATTGACGAAAATTCTGCTGTGGGATACGTAGCCGTGGTGGTCAAACATGATCCCGTGGTGATGCCAATCGTATCCCCAGTGCCCCCAGCCCCAGCCAAACCCGCCAAAGAAGCCGATTCCAAAGCCGAAGCCAAACGCCATTCCCGGACCGGCAAGGTATAGTCCTGGATACGCATACCAACCCGGCCAGATCCCGATGGGTTCTCCGTAGACGAGCCAAGGATCATACTCAGGCACGTAAACAACCTGGGGGTCTGCGGGCTCGATCACAACGGTTTGCCCCTGATGGCTAACCTTTTCCTGCGGTGTGCTCTTTAGGTTCCCCGCCTTTTCCGCGCGGTCGCGCATGACCTGGACAGCATCCATGATTTGCTGTTGTTGGTTGACATAAGCATCGCCCAGCGACGAGGTCCAGGAGAGGTTCTTATCCATGTTGGCGAGAACCGAAGGAAACTCGACCAGGGCCTTCACACTGGGATCCCAGGGCTGCTTATCGGCTTCTTTGCCGAGTGGTTCGCCCTTAAGCTCGGGATGCTGCTGCAGCCAGCGATCCGCTTCCACAATTTGGTCCGGATAGGTGGCCGCCGCAAGGATCTGTGCCACCAAGGCATCCGGATACAATGCGATCGGCGCTACCAGTTGCTGCAGTTGTTCTGGTGTCTGTTGAGCGGCCTGCACAGGCGATTGTGCGGCGGGTTGATCCGCCTGACCGGCGAACCCCGCCGGCACAGTGGCCAAGGCAAGACAGCAAGAGAGCAAAAGCGACAAACTCTGTTTTAGAAACTTCACAATCGATCCTCCTTCGACGGGCCAGATTGGCGAGCACCGGCAGATCCATCCCAGGGACGAAACGAGCGCCGCCTCAAACTACCTTTGTCAGCCATCGTTGTCAGCCAGCTAGGTCAGCGGCAGCTAGAGGCGCCGACTGCCGAAACGTAAGCGGGCATGCCGGATGGCTGCATTGACATGCGATTTCGACGTCTTCGCTTCCCGCGCCACGACAGGCTGCTCCGCAGTATTGTTCTCCCTCCGACACATCGCACAGGCACGGTATGTGGGCGCACTTTTTAGTCTCTTGATTCACCATTACGATCTCGTCCTTTCCAGGTCAACTTCTCCCATCACAATGCATGCAGATCTCCAAACCTCGCGCCCACTAGCGCGAGTCTTTCCCAGGTTTTACGGTCGGCAGTACAACGCAATGGGGTATCGAGTGTCGGCAGGCCGATAGCGCGTCGGTATTTGGACGGTCTTTATTTGGACGATCTTTATTTGGACGGTCTTTTTATTTGGACGGTCTTTAAACATCTATTTTTCTGACGTCCAAGAAACCTGAAGACCCCACGTCAATGCGTGAATGGATTCTATTGCCCAGTTGTCTTCTCAAGGCGCGACCAGACGGCCATGAAGTTGCTTCGCGATATTTTGGAAAGGTGCTCCAAAAGCTTCCATCCAGAGCGTGACGACTCAAAGTATGGCGTCTTTGCGTATATCGATGTTTCCCGCATGGCCGAAATCGGCTACTGTGCTGCGTTATGGAGCCGCCGTTGCCTTGGTCGCAATGGCACTCGGAACCGCTCTGATCCTGCGCCACGACAATTTGCCGCATCCGTTTACTTCTTTCTCGTTTGCAGCCATTGCCATCACCTTTTGGTGTGCCGGGACCGGGCCCGGTCTGCTCGCGCTTTTACTTTCCTATTTGGCGCTGAGTCATCTTTTTGTTCCGGTCAAAGTCCTTGGTTCTTCTTCCGAGTCCTATCTTGTCATTTACGGAATATTCGGCGCGGCCGTGAGTTGGTTTAGTGCTTTACGCCGGCGGACAGAAGGCTTGCTCACAGAAGCCCGCGACCACCTGGAAGTGCGAGTGGCGGAGCGAACAAGCGAACTTACACAGGCCAACCAAGAATTGCAGGACATCCACGCAGAACTACGGCATGAGAAGGATCGGCTCGCGCTGCTTCTGGACCTGAACAACAGCATTGTCTCGAATTTGGAATTGCGCGACCTTCTTCGTGACATTTCCGCGAGTGTTCGACGCCTGATGCAGTGCGACTCGGTGGGCGTCAACTTGCCGGATCCGGAAACCGGCGAACTGAAGCTGTATGCCCTCGACTTCCCCGGCGCAAAGGGATTCCTGCGGGAAAAGATGGTGCGTCCGCCCGGTTCGCTGGCCGCCAGGGCATTCAGCACAGGGGAAGCTTTGACGTTCAGTGTCGAGCAGGCGGCTCTCCCCCTGGAAGAAGGTGACTTCGAACAGGAGGGTCTGAAATCTGCTTGTTGGCTGCCCTTGATTAGCCGTACTCGCGTGCTGGGCGTTTTGGGACTCTCCCGGCTGGACGCAACTCCATTTTCTCAAGAGGATGTCCGCTTTCTGATGCAAGTTGCGAGTCAGGTAGCGATTGCTGTAGAAAACGCAATGGCCTACAGCCAAATCGCTGGGCTTAAGGATAAGCTTGCGCAGGAAAAGCTGTACCTTGAGGACGAGATTCGCAGCGATGCTAACTTTGAGGAGATCGTGGGCACCAGCCCGGCGCTGCACCGCGTTTTGAGGCTCGTGGAAATTGTGGCGCCGACAAATTCGACCGTGCTTATTAATGGCGAGACCGGTACGGGAAAGGAACTGATCGCTCGCGCCATCCACGATCGCAGCCCGCGCAGTGCGAAAACGTTCGTGAAGCTAAACTGTGCTGCTCTTCCCGGTGGCTTGCTCGAAAGCGAACTATTTGGCCATGAAAAAGGAGCGTTCACGGGCGCTAGCGCCCAGCGGATTGGGCGGTTGGAACTTGCGCATCAAGGCACTCTATTCCTCGATGAAGTCGGGGAAATTCCACTTGAGCTACAGCCGAAGCTACTTCGGGTCCTTCAGGAACACGAGTTTGAGCGGTTGGGAAGCACACGCACCATTCGGACCGATGTGCGGCTGATTGCGGCCACAAATCGAGATTTAGCTGCGATGGTTCAAGAGCAGAGGTTTCGCCCCGACCTTTTCTTTCGTTTGAACGTATTTCCGGTTGAACTTCCTCCGTTACGCGAGCGCCCTGAAGATATCCCGCTTTTGGTCCGTCATTTCGTTGAGGAGTTCTCTCGGCGTATGAATAAACGCCTGGAGACCGTTCCTTCAGAAGCAATGAAGGCTTTGTGCGAATATCGCTGGCCAGGGAACGTTCGGGAATTGCAGAATGTAATCGAGCGGGCGGTCATTTTGTCGTCTGGACCAGGCTTAAAGATACCCGTCGCGGAATTGGATTCTCGCACGACGCCGGTCAGCGAAGACGCAAGTTCCAAATCCACGAGGCGCAGGCCCGTGCGGAGTATTCTCGCCGAAGTTGATCGCAATCAACTTGTCCAGGCTCTGCAAAAAGCGCGCGGCCGGGTTGGCGGACGAGACGGCGCTGCCGCTCTCCTTGGACTGAAACGGACTACGTTCATCACGCGGATGACCAAGCTTGGTATCGATCCCAACCAAGTGTCGGAACCTAAAGTGGACAGCACCGACACTTCCGACACTTCCGATTCCTCGATGGTGGAGGATTCGACGCTAGACTTAAGTTCTTCTCAGTAAAGTCTTTGCATCAGAACCCGCATCTGCTCCAGGTTTGGCATCCGCCTTGCCTTTTCCAAACTGTGAATAGAAAGGATCGATGCTGATGCGTGGCGTACTGAATCTTGGTCCTAAGCAATTGACTCGACCAGGAAGAAGGTTGCCACGCATGGCACGAAAAACAAGGGAGGAAGTATGAAGAAACTTTTTGCTGTTGCTGTTCTTGCTATGTGTGCAGCGGTCCCGTCATTCGCGACCAATGTTGTCGGCCATTCCGTCAAAGTCACCGGCAAGGAAACTTACAAAGCCGCAAAGGTCTCCGCGAAGGGGACTGGCAAGGCGGGAAAAGCGGTCGTGAAGTTCCTTTTCTAGTCTGAAGTGGGAATACAAAACTTATTTTAAGGAGATAAACCAAAATGAAGATCAACAAAGGTTATATTGCTGTGGGCTTAATCATTGCTTTCGCCGTCTTCTTCGAACTCGCGGCTCATGCTGACGAGTCCGATCAAGCCACCACAATCACTTTTAGCGAGCCGATACAGATCCCGGGACAGGTACTACCTGCGGGGAGCTACTTATTCAAATTGATCGACAGTGACACTGATCGAAATATTGTTCAGGTCTTCAACACGGATGGGACTGTGCTGTATGCAACCCTTCCGACGATCGCGACTGACCGGCAGGAGCCGGCGGAAGATACCATGCTCACGTTGGCAAGGCCGGAAGCGGGTGGACCGAGTGTCCTGGTGAACTGGTTCTATCCCGGCCACGAAACCGGGAATGAATTCGTGTATCCCAAGCAGACAGAAAAGGAACTGGCAACGGACAAGCAGGAGACTATCGTGGCCAATCATCCCTCAGACACTGATGCTACGGGAGCTGGCAACTGAGCATGAGACTGGAATTCGCCGTTTCCTCGGGGCCCGGGTTCGACAAACCCGGGCCCCGCGTTGCCAGCGGCTGACGACTCCCCAGTGAAGGAAGGTCACGATGCCGGGCCAAGAAGATGGCCACGGAGTCCGGTTGCAGCGTTGAGTGGTTGGGCAACGTTTAAGCTTGTTGTGCTTCGCGCCCTAGCGCGCGTCTCAGCGTTTGGTCGAGAGCGCCCTTGGCCTTACGGTATTCGGCTGCGGAGATTTGGCCCTGTTTGCGTTGTACTTCAATCATGAAAAGCTCCTCTTTGATTCCGTCCATCAGCTTGGAAGTGGGTTGTGTAACCCCATGTGCGCGGGTTGCCTCGAAAATACTGTCTTCGCCCGGCGGACAGTCACCCGTTGCTTGCCTGGGAGTTAGCGAGGAAGAGCTACCCTGTTGATGCTTGAAAGCGCGTGCTGTGGACTGTTGCCGCGATGCAACGTAGATGCCTCCGACAAGCAGGACCACAGAGCCACCCAGAATCCACCATTGATACCTTTGCCGCGGATCCGGAGCGTCGATCGGGGGACCTAGCCCCCCACCAGGCAGGTGGTTGGACTCGGCACGCGGAGCGCTGCCAGCGGAGTTCCCTTCCCTTTCGCCGGAGCTTTGCAAACCGCCCTGCTGGCCGGTCTCGAGCCTGCCTTCGCCGGAAATGCTAAACGCAAGATTCTGCCCTCCCCTGGGGTTTGCCGCCACCCGCACACTGGCATCGGGCTGGTTCGGATAGTTCATCAACTTGAAGCCTGTCGACCCAGCGGCTGCATGGAATTGCACCGCCTTCGGCAAGATGACGACGAAGCTCTGCAAGGGATAAATCGACTTGGGATCAAGACTGGCGCGGCCACTATAAGGAAGCTGGTAGGCCACCTCGAAGTGCGTGAATCCCGGCCGCAGGGGAAAAGTGAACGAGTAACGATTCTTCTCGCGTTCGGGTACTGGAGCGGACTTCAAAGGGTTGCCATTCTCGTTAGTCGCCGTGGCGGAATCGTCGATCATGCGCGCACCGTCGGGAACGTAGAACTCAAGATTACGTTCATTCATCTGCGTGCGCGGAGGATTGGAGGCATTCCGTACTCCGAAATCCCGGGTCACCACGATGTGATCTTGGGCCATCTGGATGCGCATGATATCGGCCACAACTTGGATCCCCTCTACTGTCTTTGCCACATCGCAAACTTCGATCGCTACCGACGTTGATCCCGGAAGCGCGACGCGGTGATAAGTCACCCCCTGATGGATTGTGCGAACCAGGTGCGGTGACTTCGGGTCGTCGAGCTTGAAACTGAACTGGCCGGCGGCGTCCGTCTTGGTGCGGCCCGTTTCTTCCATCCCCTGGCCCAACTTAAACACAATGACTTCGTCTCCAGCCGATGGCTTCCCGGTGGTCGAATTTTTCACTCTTCCAGTGAAGGTCTGAGCGGCGGAGAAAGAGGTCAGCAGGAATAG
>Ga0210406_10000062_pt1 | contig 169819 bp, 149 predicted proteins | sample IncBWC30MmetaG_FD_155454 | JGI IMG/M metagenome (GOLD analysis project Ga0210406, IMG submission 155454) | Forest soil microbial communities from Barre Woods Harvard Forest LTER site, Petersham, Massachusetts, United States - Inc-BW-C-30-M | ecosystem: Environmental > Terrestrial > Soil >... | reverse complement strand
CCGTTTGAAAGTTGTGAGCACGCGCGGCCAGGCGGAATATCGAGCGGAAAACATTGTGATTGCGACGGGAACGAAGCCGGCGATGTCGTCGCTGGTGCCATTCAACAACACAACCATCATTAACAGCGATCAGGTGCTGCAAATGCCGGACATTCCGAAGACGCTGATCGTGGTGGGGGGCGGCGTGATTGGAGTGGAGTACACGTGCATGTTCGCAACGCTGGGCGTGCGCGTGGCACTGATTGAAAAGAGGCCACGGCTGCTGGAATTCGCCGATGCCGAAATGGTGGAAGCGCTTTCGTATAGTTTGCGAGACCGGCGCGTGACAATGCGGCTGAATGAGGAAGTGGAAAGCGTTGAGGAATTACCGGACAAAACGGTTGTCGCCAACTTGAAGAGCAAGAAAAAAGTCAATGGTGACGCGTTGCTTTACGCGGTTGGGCGGCAAGGAAATGTGGATGAGCTGAATCTGGCAGCGGCGGGACTAGAAGCGGATTCGCGTGGAAGAATCAAGGTGGATGCGGAATATCGCACTTCGCAGTCGCATATTTTTGCGGTTGGCGATGTGATTGGATTTCCCAGCCTTGGTTCGGTTTCGATGGAACAGGGCAGAATCGCGGCGGCTACGGCAGCGGGAGTAAAGATTCATTCCAACCCAGCTCATTATCCCTACGGAATTTATACGATCCCTGAAATTTCTTTCATCGGACAGACGGAAGACCAACTGACCGATGCGGGCGTGCCGTACGAAATCGGGATTGCTTACTTTCGCGAAATTGCGCGTGGGCAAATTCGCGGGGATACGACGGGACGCCTGAAACTGATTTTCAGCCCGGACACGAAAGAGCTGCTGGGGGTGCACATCATCGGCGAAGGCGCGTCGGAGCTGCTGCACATTGGTCAAGCGGTTCTGGCGCTGAAAGGCACGGTGGAGTATTTCGTGGACACCGTGTTCAATTATCCGACGCTGGCTGAATGTTATAAGGCGGCGGCGTTTAACGGGCTCAATAAACTGGCGAACGTCTAGCAATGGACGTCGGTGCTGGGCAGGAAACGGAAGGCGAATGATGGGCAAGCTAGCCGGTGTCCATGTAGTGCAAAGAATTTCGGCCGGGTTGGTGGAAAACAACCGGGTTGTGGGCGGGGTGCGCTCGTTTCCTGAAAAAAGTGCGACGCATGACGCGCTGCTCGCGATGCCTGCGGACGATATTGCGGTGGCGATCGCGGAGCAGGTGAAGGCGGTTGCCAAGGGCGAAAAATTGGACGCGGTGGGCATCGGATTCCCGGGAATTATCCGCAACGGCGTGGCGGAAGAGTCGCCCAATTTGGGGCAGATGAAGGGCTTTCGTCTGCAAAACGCGGTGGAACTTGCACTGGCAAAAGAGGGAGCGAAACTCCCTGTGCGTGCTTTCAACGACGCGGATGCAACCGCGGCGGGAATTGCGGCGACGCGCGGTGTGCTGCACAAGTTGAATCGCGTTTGGGCAATTGGAAATGGCGTGGGCTACGGCAGATTTCCTTGGAGCGAAGGCGTGTGGGAAGGCGGACATTCCGTGGTCACGCTGGACCCGAAAGAAAGATTTTGCGGATGTGGCGGCGTGGGACACCTGGAGGGAATTCTTGGCTACCGCGCGATGAGAATGCGGTTCCTCGACATGGAACCCGAGGAAGTGTTTGCGAATGCGAAAGCGGGAGACGCACGTTGCGCGGAGTTCGTCATGCAGTGTCACCGCGCGCTCGCGGCGGCGTCGGCGACTTCCATTCACATGGCGGGGCCGGGACCATTTTATTTGACGGGGCCGAACGCGGGATTTATTGACCCGGCGCTGCTCGATCGTCTGGTTCACGAGATGGTGAAAATGAGTCCGCTGCAAGGGAGCCGGTTCGAATTCATTCCGGAAAATGACGAGTTGGGAGTGATTGGCGCGGCGGTGAACGCCGAACGAGCCGTGCGAGGATCCTGATTGCGCTTCGCGATATTTTGACAGAAAAAACAACGGAGAAACCAGCGGCTTATTTGCCAGGGAGCTGCGTTTCCTGTTGCGCGATGACGCGCCAGCCGCGCGGAGTATTGATGTAAACGCGGAGGACGCGGAATTGTCGGCTGAATTGGCGGCCCTGCATGGAGCCTCGCTCTGTGCGCATGCTGGAGACAGAAGCGACATCGCGGTAAATCTTCACCTGGACATCGGAGCAGTGAACGAAGCTGTATGTATTGGGAGAAGTTTGAATGAGTTGGATCTGCTTGGCCTTGTTGATGACCTCGCCAAAGTAGGTGACGCCGGAAAAATCATCAGAGAAAACGGTGTTAAAGATAGTGGAATTGTTGAGCTGGATGGCGTGGGCGAAGCCTTGTTCGAGATTGATGATTGCCTGGCGGTCAGCTTCCTGATTTGGTTTTAGTTCGTCCTCTTGTGCTACGGAGGAGGAGGACACCACAAGGAATAGGAAAGCAAGCCAGAAAAGTTTTTTCATCGCGGCCACCAATTGAGTTTCAGATTACGGGAAGGTTACTTCCCCATTGCTACAGAATAGAGCGTTCCAGGCAGATTTTTCATCGTAATGCGATGGAATTGGCGGAAACGCAAACCCCGAAAAGATCTGCTAGACTCGTGGACTTCCGGCCCTCTGCTTTGTTGAGGCGAACTTTACAACTGAGGGCGCTGCGGAGGGGAGGTGGGGTCACGGCGAGAGAGTTCGAGTGCGATGGCGCGCATCTCTTCATGGATAAGGCCGTTGGTGGCGAGGACGATAGGACCACCTAGCGCATAAGGCTGGTCGTGAAAATCGGTGATTTTTCCACCTGCTTCCTGAACGAGAAGCACGCCCGCGGCGGTGTCCCAACGCTTCAAACCAAATTCCCAAAAACCGTCGAAGCGCCCTGCGGCGACACTGGCGAGGTCGAGAGCTGCGGACCCATCGCGCCGCACGCCGTGCGAACGCAGGGTGAAGTCATAGTAGTAGTGAATATTCGGGCTGGATTGACGTTTGTGCACGGGGAATCCGGTGCAGAGAAGGCTCGTAGAGAGCGTCGGAACTTTGGAAACCTGGATCTTCTTTCCATTAAGCGAAGCGCCTTCGCCGCGGGCTGCCGCGAAAAGTTCCTCGTAAATTGGATTGTAGACCACGCCGACGAGAACTTCATCCCTGTGAGCTAACGCAATCGAAACACTGAAGCAGGGATAGCCGTGCGCGAAATTCGTCGTCCCGTCGAGCGGGTCTACGTGCCAGCGAAATTCGGCGTCGTGATCTTTGCCGAGGCCTTCCTCGGCGGCAATCGCGTGCGTTGGGAAATATTTTGTGAGGCGGTCCACGATTGCTTGTTCGCTGCGTTTGTCCGCTTGCGTGACGAGGTCAACGTCGCCTTTGTATTTGATTTCCGGCGGTTGCGCGTATTCTTCGCGGAGAATTTTGCCGGCTTCACGGGCGGTTTCGAGCGCTACTTCGAGATAGGTTTTCAGGTTTTGCGGCAGACACAGCTCCCAAGAAAAGAATTGTGAACAACTAGTTTAACATTCGGCAGCCCCGGGAACAGTTGCGAGAAAGCGCGGGTACAGGAAACGTGTTTCGAGTCAACGGGGCTAAAGCCCCAACGCTACACAACACCCGCCAAACTTTGGTTTTCATCGGAATGATATAGTACGCAGCCGATTGGCGATTGAGAATGTTGGAGGATGAGGATGCTGGACCGGCGAGATTTTATGAGGGCGTGCTCGGGATTAGGACTGGGAGGAACACTGTTTCCCGGAGTGCTCTGGGCTCAAGCGCAGGCTCGGGACGCGAAGAAAATCACGAAAGAGATGATTGAGAACGCCGCATTGATTGCGGATGTGCCCATTTCCGATGAGCACAAAGAGATGATGCTCGAAAACCTTAACGATCAAGCAAAGGGGTACGAAGAGATTTACAAGCTGCGCATGCCGAATTCGGTGGAGCCTGCGCTGATTTTCGATCCCGTTACGTCCTGGACAAAGTTCGAGACGGAAAAACAGCCGATGCGGATGTCCGCGGCAAAACTGCCCGAAGAGTACCTGCAGTTTGGCAAGGCGGGATTGAGGCCAAACTATGAAATTCTGGCGTTTGCGAGCGTGCGACAACTGGCGGAACTGATGCGTACGAGGAGAATTTCGTCGGTGGCGCTGACACAAATGTATTTGCAACGATTGAAGAAGTACGACCCAACGCTGAAGTTTGTGGTGACGCTGACAGAGGAACGCGCAATCGCGCAGGCGAAAAAAGCGGACGCGGAGATTGCGGCGGGAAAATATCGTGGACCACTGCATGGGATTCCGTGGGGCGCGAAGGATTTGCTTGCAACAAGGGGATACAAAACGACCTGGGGCGCGGGCGGATTCGAAGACCAGATGGTTGACGAAGACGCGACTGTGGTAAAGCGACTGGACAAAGCAGGCGCGGTGCTGGTGGCGAAATTGACACTCGGAGCGCTGGCGCAGGGCGATGTGTGGTTCGGCGGAGTCACACGGAATCCATGGAACACCAAACAGGGATCGAGCGGATCGTCGGCGGGTCCGGCGTCGGCAACGGCTGCGGGATGCGTCGCGTTCAGCATTGGCTCGGAGACACTTGGTTCGATCTCGTCGCCCTCAACGCGGTGCGGGTGTACTGGATTGCGGCCGACGTTTGGACTCGTTCCGCGTACTGGGGCGATGGCGCTTTCCTGGAGCATGGACAAGCTGGGGCCTATTTGCAGGGCCGTGGAAGATTGCGCTCTGGTGTTGGACGCGATCTACGGGAAGGACGGCAAGGATCGCTCGGTACAGCCAGCGGTATTCAATTGGGATGCGAATCTTGATTGGCGGAAGTTGCGAGTTGGTTATTTGAAGGCGGCGTTCGAGCCTCTGTCGGAAACAGCTCAGGATGCGGCGAAAGAAGAGCCACCAAAAACTCCAGAAGAACAGAAAAAACGCGAGGAGCAGAAGAAACGTCGCGAGGCAGCCCAGACGCGGATGAAGTACGACCGAAAATACCTGGATGCATCGTTGACGAAGTTACGGGGAATGGGTGTGAAATTGATTCCGGTGGAGTTGCCGAAATTTCCTTACGACGCGATTACGGTGATGCTGACGGCGGAATCCGGAGCGGCATTCGACGAATTAACACGGACGGGACGAGACAAACTGCTGACTTCACAAAAGGATTACGACTGGCCGAACACCTTTCGCACGGCGCGGTTTATTCCGGCGGTGGAATACATTCAAGCGGCGCGAGCGAGAAGAATGTTGATGGATGCGGTGGCAAAGGTTTTTTACGACGTTGACGTGATTGTGACGCCGTCGAACGGGCAGCAGTTGGTCTGTACGAATTTGACTGGGCATCCTGCGGTGATTTTGCCGAATGGATTTCGCGGCGACGATGCGCCAAAACCGATATCGGAAGACCCGAGCGATTTTGCGAATTCGGGCGGGCCGGGCACACCGACTAGCCTGACATTTCTGGGGAAACTTTACGGAGAAGCGGAGCTGCTGGCTTTTGCGAGATCCTACCAGGAGGAGACTAGGTTTCATCTGGAACGGCCGAATTTGACGGTGGCATAGAGGCCGTGGCGACATTGAAGGAAGGAAAGAAGAAAAACCCGCACATCTTAAAGACAACACGCAGTCTTCTTCGATTCAACGGGGCTAAAGGCCCTCCGCTACATAAGGCCACAAAAACCTAAAAGCAAGATGGCGATTTAAAATCGCCGCTACACGATTCAAGAGCCAAAACCGGAGGGAGCTACTGCGGCCACATGTAATAGTTCTTGCGGTGGCGCACTTTGTAATCGCCGAGGACGGTGATTTCTATGTTGCGCAGAGAATCCGAGGGGCCTCGGGGATTTGGATAATAGGCGAGGCGGTATTGCGTGCGAAGTTCGCGGTCGATTTGATCGAAGATGATGCCGAGGTCAGCCGCACTGTCCGGAAAAAACATGGCGCCGCCGGTTGTTTCCGTGATGGTTTGCAGGGCGTGCTCGCCGGCGGTGTTGCGCCCACCTTCGCCCTTGATGGAGCGAATCAACACCGTGTAGAGAAGCGTATCGGAACGAACGGCGGCTCTTCGCGCAGCTTCGAAGTCGGAGTGACTCGTGGTTTCGCCTCCGTCGGTGACGAGGATGATCACGTGGCGGCGCTCGCTCTTTTGACTGGACAGGCTGCGCGAGCCAAGCACGATGGCATCGTAAATCGAAGTTCCCGCGCCCGGTGGAATCTTGCGCACGGCTTCCTGAAGCATGGGGATCTTGTCTGAAAAGTCCGCAACGCGCGTGACGTTTTCGTCAAAACCGAACACGGCCAGGCGGTCTCCCGGCCGGATCACCTGCTGAATAAAATGAGCCGCGGCTGCGCGCTCCGTGGGCATTTGGATTTGTGCGCTGAGGCTTGCGTCAATCATCAGGGCCAGGTCGAGTGGCTGTTGAGTTTCCTTTTCGAAGACTTCGATCTTTTGCGGATTGCCTTCTTCGGAAAGCTGGAATGCCTCGACCGGTAAATCCGGCGCGGGGCGATTGTTCTCATCAAGCACACTGACCAGCACGTTTACCAGATTCACTTTTACTTTGATGGTTGTGCGGCTTTGTGCGGCATCGTCCGGGGTTGTGGAAGCTTCGTCAGGCTTTTCTGTTTTGCTGGAGCCGGTTTTGTTTTTCTGCGCCCAGGGAGGACGGTTCGGGTTCTCTTGCGGAATCGCGAGCAACGGCAGACTGGCGAGCAGAAGGCATAGTCCGGAAGCGGCACGCAAGGGTGTGGGCGTCATTGATGATTAGGATGCAGGTTTCGCCGCCGGAGTCGCCGCAGGAACGGGAGGCAGTTCGCCATCGGCCCATACGGCACCGTCTTCGAAGTATTCCTTCTTCCAAATAGGCACGGTTTTCTTGAGCGTGTCAATCGCGTGGCGGCAGGCTTCGAAAGCGGCTTTGCGGTGCGGAGCGCTGACGGAAATGAAAACGCTGGTTTCGCCAATTTCGAGGCGGCCGAGGCGATGCGCAATAGCAACGCCGTCAATCGCGAAGAGTGTGTGGAGCGAAGTGGCGATCTCCTTCATTTTTTCGAGGGCCATGGATTCGTAGGCTTCGTATTCGAGATAGAGCGTTTTGCGGCCGTGGGATTGGTTGCGGACGCAGCCGTCGAAGGTGACGACCGCGCCATCGTCGGCTTGGCGGACGTGGTGAATGAGCGTGTCTGCGGCGATGGGATCGCGGACTAGAAGGACGAGATCGTCGTGGGGCGTGAGGGTCATCGGACCTGTTAGCCGCCGCTCACAGGCGGAAGGAAGGCCACTTCATCGCCGGGTTCGAGGACCGTGGTCCACGGAGCGAATTCCTGGTTGCGTGATGCTACGACGGAGGAGCGGAACGAAGCGAGCTCGGGCTTCTGATTTGCGAACCGTTCGAAAAGCTCGGCGATGGTCGCTCCGGAGCGGAGCTCGACGGATTGCTCGGCACCGACGAGTTCCTTCAACTTCCCGAAAAATAGGACGCGTGTTTGCATGGTGTGCCGCTGCCTTATTCTACAGCGAAGCGAGGCGAAAGGGTCGCGCTGGGATAGTGGTCAGTTTCCGATCAGCGCGCATGTGAGGACTTGCTAAGCGGTGTCATTTCATTGTGGTGTCGCACTTCTCCGCGAACATGCGAACATTACCTCACTTGGATGTGAGATGCAGGAGACTCTATGAAGTATCTGTGCCTTGTCTATGGTGAAGAGAAGAAAATCGGGGCCATGACCGACGATGAGTGTATGGCTTACGACCAGGGCCTGCGAGACGCGGGGCGGTGCCTTGCCTCGGAGGCGCTTCAGCCCGTCCATACCGCTACCAGCGTGCGGGTTCGCGACGGAAAGGTGTCCATCAGGGACGGTCCTTTCGCCGAGACCAAGGAGGTTCTGGCTGGGTTCTATTTGATTGACGCCGCCGACCTGAAGGATGCGATCCAAGTCGCCTCGCAAATGCCGCCTGCTCGAGTCGGTACGATCGAGGTGCGGCCGGTCCGGGAGCTAATAAGCACAAGTGGCGACCGAAGGTGGCTGTAGTGGACCGAAACTGGCCCACCGCCCGGGCGAGCTTGACCGATGGGTGCGTCTGCCCGTAGCGTTTGAGCATGAAAATACTGGTGACGGGCTCGACGGGGCTTGTTGGAAAGGCGCTCGTTTCGGCGCTGGCGAAGGAGGGCCATTCGGTTTGCCGATTAGTGCGGCCCGGGACGAATGCGAATGACGATGCGGGCGGATTCAATGTGGCGTGGAATCCGGAAACAGGCGAACTGGGGGGCGCGGCGGTTGGTCCGGATGTTGTCGTTCACCTTTCAGGGGCGTCCATCGCGGATGGGCGGTGGACGCAAAAACGGAAAGCGGTGATACGCTCGAGCCGCGTGGACGTAACACGCGCGCTGGTTGAAGCGCTTGGGAAAATGAGTGTGAAGCCTTCGGTGTTTGTCTCGGCGTCGGCGATCGGATTTTACGGAAATCGAGGAGATGAAATTGTGACAGAGGAGAGCGGGCCTGGAGGTGACTTTCTTGCGGACATTGCGAAGTCTTGGGAAGCGGAAGCGTTGAAGGCGGAGGTGTGGAAAACGCGAGTTGTTATGGCGCGGTTTGGAATTATTTTGGCTGAGCAGGGTGGAGCGCTGCCGAAAATGGCGGCGCCGTTTCGTTTTGGACTTGGGGGACGGCTGGGCGATGGAAAACAGTGGATGTCGTGGATTGCGTTGGAGGATGTGGTGGGGATTCTGAAAATGGCGATTACGAATTCCGCGGTGTTCGGCGCGTTGAATGTAGTTTCGCCACAGCCGGTGACGAATGCTGAGTTTACGAGAGAGCTGGCGAGAGCGTTGCATCGGCCTGCTATTTTTCCGGCTCCGGTTTTTGCGCTGCGCCTCGCGCTTGGCCGGGAAATGGCGGACGCGCTGCTCACGTCGAGCCAGCGCGTCGTACCGGCGAAATTAAAGAAGCTCGGGTATGTTTTTCGCTATGCGAGCCTGAATTTTGCGCTCACTTCCCTTTTTGAAAAATGAACCTCCGCATCACTTGATTGTCGAAACGGAAACCTCAACTTTCATTGTTCTGCCGCTGAGCGGGTCCGTGGCGAGATTGGTCTCAAATGACTGCCCGTCCCTTAGGATGGGGGAGAGATCCGCTCTGTACTGCCGAATAATCGGCTGGTGGAACTGAGGAGTGTGTGATTCTCCCCCTGTCTGGCTCGCCGCTACTCCTTGAATGGGAACTGAGACATCTCCGTCAACCCAGGAGCGTTCGAGATTTAGAAAAATCTGATATTCATTTGCGGAAACCGTCATCGCGCGGCAATCAATATTTGTGCCCACATCAAGGTACGTGACGTTCTGGCCGCCGCCGGTGTAGATAGGCACGCGTGAGCCGACTCTCACTTTGGCTTCTCCAGTGGCGTCTCGCGTATGAGTTGTGACCAGAAAGGTGTACGGCAGGCTTTTGAGTTTCTTGTCGCCTTCGAATTCTGTGAACACGACCTGTACTTTGAGCGAAGCCCGCATAAAGCGATACTCGTCATTGCGCTGTTCCGCGGTTTGCGGCTTGTCCGGCGATTTAGTCGCAGGCTTGTCCTGAGCCGTTAGATTTGGAACACAAACAGCGAGACATAGCGCCGCAAGTCCGGTCAGCCATTGTTTTTTCATTGCGTCTCCTTCGAGAATGCATTTCGCGTACAAGAAATTCTAGAACTCACCCTGGCCGTCCTCTCCGCCATTCAGCGGAAGAACTTTAAGGCTTGCGATTTCTACTGCCGGCAGTGGGCCAAGTTCTTTGGGAGCTTCTGGGACAAGCAAAACTGCGGCAGAAGAATTCGCAGACGGTGCCTTTTCGCGAGCCAGGAATTTTTCAAATGCGGCGCGCTCTTCGTTGGGAACTAGGACTTCGGCGGTGAGCGGGGCGGCTGCACCAGTCGGAATGGGTCGAGTTGCTTCCGCTTTCTTCGATTGTTGAATGGAATTCTCAGCCGCCAGCGCGGATGGATGCAGTTCATTGAGCCGAGGCGAAGGCAGCGCGGGAGTTTCCGCCGTCACCGTTGTGGCTAGAGCTTCGCGATGTCTCAGTTCGAAAATTACCGTGAAGACGAACGCGCCCGCAAAAACGGCGCTGACAAATACCCACTTTTGAAAACTGGCGTGAGGAAGTGGCTCGTTGTTCAGCGCGACGCGAACGCGCGGCAAAAGAGTCGAAGGTATTTCAGGGTTTGCAGCGGCACGCAAACCTGTGTCAATGGCCGCGTAAAGAGATTGCTCCTGGGCGAACGCGGAGTGGCATGATTCGCATTCCGCGAGATGCCCGCGCAGCTTCGGCGACAATTCGCTGCTCGCGGCAGCGTCCATTAACGATCGATTGTAGGCTTCACAAAACATCTGAGTTTCTCCGCAAGCTGTTTCCGTGCAAAAAACATTCGGGACTTCACCGTGCCAACTGGCACCGAAAGTAAGGTACTGACTTCTTCGAGCGTGTGTCCTTCCATGGCCGACAGCAGAAGCACGAGACGCAATTTTCCCGGCAATTCATCCATAGCGCTTTCGAGCTGCTTTTGAAATTCGTTCGAACTTTGCTGGCTCCCAGCCTGGCCGCGTTTTCTCTCGCGCATCCATTCCGCTTCGCGCAATTCGCGACGCTTCGCCGAACGGAGGCGATCCAGCGCGATGCGGAAGCTGATGCGCACAAGCCACGCGCGAAACCGGGTGCGGTCGCGCAGCCGCGCGAATTTCCGGAAGGCGCGAAGCAGAGCTTCCTGTGCGACGTCTTCGGCGTCGGCGTCATTTCGCAGAACGCCGCAGGCCACTCGATAGGCGAGCGCGCCCGAATCGGCCATGCGCTCTTCAAATTCTCTGCGGATGGCGGAGCGTTCCGCTTCGCGCGTCCACTCCGCTTTGGCCGTGCTGCCCGGCTCGATCAGGACGAACTCCTGCATCCGTTGCCTTCTGCGGGCGGCCCGTGCAAGCGATAGCCCGCGAACCTTGTACATCTGCCAGACGCCGTCGGGGGCGACAAGGTTCAAGAGAATGGAAGAAGTAATGAAATAAGGACGCAGTGAAGTAAAGGGAAAACGAAGGGCGAGGGTTTCTCTTTGAAACTTGGCGAGGGCACAGTCATCCCGATTCGGAACTGAGGGTAGGAGACTTGCTGGTAATTCGACGCAGCTTCTTTAGGCGTGGCAGCTCTCCAAACCGCATGTAAATAGTTATAAATAAATGACTTAAGCGAGGCTCGCGCCCGCCAGCATTCTTGCACAATTGAGGGCTGTTCGCGTGGCCATTCGCCTGTTTTTCGCCATGTCATGCGGCCCTTTGGAGCAACATGCACGAAAGCTCTCCGGTTGCTGGGGCGTCGGATTTTTCTTTGCGGCAGGCGTTTGCTGCGAAGGCTGCGACTCGACCGCACGACCCAGGGACTCGGCCGCGACTCCCCTCTTTGATCCGGCAATTCCGGCACGGGGCGTTCGCAACCTGCCGCTGACGGTTTTTCAGTTGAAGCTCAAATGTGCGCTCGAAAAAGAAAATCGTTGAAACAAGGGAGGAAATCATGAAAGAACTGATCCGCACGGCGCTTCCTTTTTTTCTTGCCGGAACGTTGCTCTTTGCGAGCGCGCGAAATGCTTCTGGCTATGCCTTCAACGAAATCGTGCCGGACGTGCGTATGCCGGCGCAACTCTCCGGCGGCTCGGCTTGCCCCATTCCATCACGGCAGCCGCGGCTGGCGCGGGCAGCATTCAACTCCGCTGGAGCACATCGCTTTCCGCAAACCCGTTGACCATCCTCACGCAAGACCAAGCGGCAAATGGCCGCCTGAATGAAATTGAGCAGGTGATCCAGCAATCGCTCGCTGTGTGGACGAGTGTGAGCGGCGTAATCTTGAAACCTGCTTCTTTTGCTCCACTCGCGCGGGTCGCGCCCGCGACATCGTAAGAATCCACGAGAATACCGTTGCGAAAAAACAAGCGCCTCGGTAAGAACCGGGGCGCTTGTGGTCTAAGTTTGTCTGCCGCGTCTTACTGCTGGTTCGGCAATAGAAGCTGGGTGAAGCCAGTCGTGTTGACGTCGCGCAAAAGCGGCGTGCGCGGTGGCAAGTACAATGGATCGAGGAACTCAACGTCGAAGTTGTAACCGCGCGACGGCGGGCTGTACACCGTGGTGCAGCACTTGAAGATGCTGTCCGCCTGGCGGCTGTAGTACATGCTGATGACAGAACCTTTGTAGTTCAGTGTTTGTCCGCCCCAGTTTTCAATGTAGCGGAGGAAGTTGTGGACACCGCCATCGGTACCGAAGTCCTGGCTGGTCGCGTATCCGGATGGCTGCGCGAACGAGATGTTCTTTCCGCCCATGATGGCAGTGCGATAGTAGGTGGTAAGGGCGGCGCGGTAGCCTTGATTAAAGCTGCTAGAGAATGAATTGACGTCGTTCCAGTTGTTAGAGAGAAGCGTTACTGCATCGCCCAAGACGGACGACGCGACGTGTGGATCGTTCCACACACCCCCGGTGCACGAGCCGGGGCAATTGTAATCGCCTTGGATATAAACAGGATTCTCGGCGGCAACGCTGATTCCGCAGGCGACCCCGCTGGGGCAGGTCCCAAGGGCGCTAAGGTCTCTGCCGTTCACGAGCTTGACGGCACGGCGGAAAAAGGGGTTCGGATTCTGGCGGGCTTCGTTCGCATGGACCACGTAAGCCATGGGCCAGATCGCGTTGGCAGTAGGCGCGGCACAGGTCGAGTACTGGGCAAAGACAAACGTGGCGTTGGCGCCGTACAGGCTGGCCTGCGTCACTGTTCCGTACTGTCCAAGAGACAACAACGTTGGATTCGTTGTTCCGGCAGCCATGGCATGAGTCGGGTCCTGGCCGTAGGTGTAGGGGTTGCCACCGAGGCCATCAATGTCCTCACCGCCATCCATGGTGCCGTTCAAGCAACCCAGGGAACTGGAAGCGTTGACCACGTCCTGGAAGCCGTATTCGCCGGTTTCTGTTTGCATAGGCGAGTTCGGAGGCCAGGCGGCGGTAATCGGCGAAGAAATGTAATTGCCACGCCTGTCGGAAATATAAGCGGTGTAGTCATTGGGAGCGGTAGAGGCATCGTAAGCAAAATGACCTGAACCGGGCAAACTGCCGGCCAGATAGCGCGTGAGGTTTTTCATGTCAACTTCGACATAGTTCATGACGCCGCCAGGGGTGACCATGGAGCTGTAGTTCACGGCATTGTAGGTAGTGCCGCTGACTGTGGCGCTGGCTAAAGATCCAGCCGGATTGACATCGCGGAGCGTGCCTTCGCGTGTGTCAAAGAGCGCGTTGGGCCAATAATCTGTTGGATGCGTCGGATAGACTTGGGAGCCCGGAATCGCGTTGTTCGTGACGCCGCAGGGATTCCCGGCGGACCAATTTGACGGATTATCGCGGACACGCTCAAGGCGAATGATGGCGTTCGGGTGAACGTCCTGGCAATTGGAGGGCGCGATCTGCGCCGTGGGCAAAGCGAGAAGTGGCGGATTCTGCCCATTCAAGGAATAACCCGGGTTGACTTGGGATGATGCCGTAGTGCTGGCCGGATAGGCATCGTTAACGGCACCAGCCAGGCCACCGTAAGTGTTGATGTTTCTTCCAGCATAGCCATAGCCCAGAACTTCCTGAGTGACATCCTGCCATGTACCGCAAGCCGTGGTGCCATAAGCCGTCTGAATTTCAATTTTTATATAGCCCTTGATGAGCGGAAATCCGGAATCGGCCGAAAAACTGTTGCCGAGCGTGGACGGATTTGCCGTACCGACGGTCGGATTGAAAACCCAGTAGCCATTGTGGTCGTTGATGGTATACACGGTGCGATTTGGAACAGCGCCGGAAGCGGCGAGCGGAACAGGCGGCGTGTTGTAACCGGCAGTGTTATTGTTGTTCATCTTTGTACGGAGCGCTGTTGCAGCAGGGGAAGTCCAATTTCCGACCGGAGCGGCAATCGTAGATAGGTCGAACGGAGCGCCAGCGGAAACGCAGGGAAGCCCAGTGATTTCCAGCGGATTGTCTGAAAGCAGGACGCGGAAACTCGATTGGAAATAGTAGCGTTCGGCTGTGACGCCAATGCTTTCCGGGGATACAGGACGACGGATCAAATCCACAGGTTGCGTGGAGCCGCTGCCGAGCAGCACGATGCCAAGATTCAATGCCGACGCGCCAGTTGAACCGCTGCGCAAATTGCCGGCGTAGTTGGTGGAGCCAAGAGAGATAGAGGACCAAAGTGGATTCGGCGAAGAGCCAATTGTACCGACCAGGCTCCCTTCCGAGTAGGCCAGCGGTCTATAGGAAGAAGTACCCGGAGATGTCGTGATGTTGACGGTGCCGTTATAGCTGCCTGTCGTTGTGGGAAATCCATTGGAAAGATTCGTGCGGACCACGTTCTTCACGGCTGTCACGCGGTCGGACATTGTCAGAGTGTTTCCGGATGCCAGGAACAAATTACCGTTGGTGTGTGTGCGACCGCCAAAGCTGAAGGGCGGACCAGGAAAGAAGCTAAGGTCCGCATCGGAGAAGATGCCGAACTGAAAGATCGGAATGCCGACCGTCTGTGTCGTTCTTTGCAGTTTTACTTCGGCACCATTTACGGTCCGCGCCGTCACGGTCAATGTGTAAGGCGTGGCGAGCGCGGTCATGCCCTGGTACGGACCAGACTTAATGGTCGCGTTCGTGGCCGTCGGATTTCCCGGATAACCAGGATAAATGATGGTATAGCCGCTGGTCCCATCACCTTTGACATAGTTGATGCCGGAGAGGGCAGGGGGAGACGCTTGCAAAGCCTGAATTTGGGTGCCCGACGGCGCGTAGTTCGTCTCGAACAGATTGCCGAGATCGGCCGTCATTTTTTCCATGCCGGCTTCGGCACCGTAGAAGGAGCGCCCGTAATCATTGTTGGCGCCATTCAGCTTTTGGCTGGAATTAATCAGCACGATAAAGCCGACGAGCATGCTAGACATCAGCAAGAGCAAAAGTACTGTCGTCAACAAAGCGATGCCGCTCTGTTTGCGCGAACGTGTAGTAGTAGAGGCTTTCATTGTCTCAGCTCCTCTTAGTTATACCGATTGCGATAGGCCATGCTGCGGAGGCTGACCTGAGTCTGCAAATTCACACGGGTGTACCGCTTGCGCTGCGGGTCGAAGTAATTCGAGCGGGCACCAAGAAAGACGTTTACGGAACGAATCTGGTTTTCCGAAAGACCGGTCGGGACTCCAACTTGATTCGAGGGATTGGTTACGCCATCCACATAGTTATACGTGAACTGCATATTTTCGAGCGTTTCTCCGACGGCCAGTTGCGCAAGGGGCGTGGGATCGAAGTTGACGCGGCGCACTAGACGTATGTGAGCAGGGTCCGTAATGTTGTCCAGATAATAGCTGACCATCCAGATGCGGGTAGCAGTGGTCGGCGGATAGGTACCGTTCGGATTGCCGCTTGAATCCGTATTCTGAAGCTGCTTGATGGTGCCCTGCGGAGCCGTGCGTCCATTCAGATTGAAGGCATCGGCCGCGAGCATCTTCACCGTCTGGCTGGACACAGAGGTGACCGTCTGGATCGCATTTCCCTTGGCATTGCTGAACATGATCAAGTCGCCCGCATTGATCGTTACGCCGTTTGTACCGGTCAAAGGCTGGCACGTACTATCAAAAACAACGGTATCGCCCGACGCAGAAATGCTGCCTCCCGGACAAGCCGCGGAATTAATGGTGTCGTTATCAAGTGCCAACGCGTTGTCCGCATAGAGCACCGTAATGAGGTCCGTGAAGCTGTTCGGATTCGAAGGGTTTCCTGACGTAGCGTCCGGAGCGGTAATGAGCGGCCCGAGCGCGGAACCCGGCTCAATCGCAGGCAGCACGAAATTGCAGGTGGGAAAGGTCAGCGTGCCCGTGAGGGTTGGCCGGTTTGGAGCGGCGGTTGTATTGCACGTTCCGGCCGAGTCCGGTGTATTGGGAATTGGAATGCCGCCGGTAGGAATACCAGTGCCGGCAAGAATCAAATCCTGTTGAATCAGGTTCAATGCAGCGCGAAGGTTATCGTTCATGTCCGAGGTGTAGCCAACGCCACGCTGTGTGTTCGCCGCATCTTTGAAAGCAAGCAGCGTCGCTCCAAGAATCACTACGGTGACTCCGATGGAGACAAGAAGTTCGAGGAGTGAAAAACCAGCCTGTTTTGATTTCTTTTGTGTATTCATTTTTGCCTCAGGCAAATGCTGAGATGTAGCAAACAAGAACAAATGTCCGAGCCTTGTTGACCACGGTGTAATTGATGGTCACCGTAACCTGTCGCAAGTTTGGTTCGCCGGTCACGTCCTGGAATTGAATCGTTCTTGTCATCCAGGGATTCAAATTAATTTTGGCGTCGTCTGCCGTACCAAGAATGTTGTCCGCTCCCGGGCCAGTAATCACACTGTCCGGATTGCTGGCATCGTCGTCGGCTGTGCCAAGGAGGCCGTCCGGGCCCGGAGCGAGCAGCGGCTGTGCACCGGGGAGGAATACGCCGGTCGTGCTGCCGTTTGTGTTGTTGATTTGGGACCACGTCAGTAGCTGCGTATCACGCGCCGTGAATATCGTTTCGATTGCTGCTTCCGCTTTCTTTTCGGCGATATAGTCAATTTGCGTTGTGTTCGCGTAAAACAGACCCTGCGAGTAAACTGCGGCGAGCGAAAGCACACCGAAGGAAAGGATGGCAATCGAAATCATCGCTTCGATGAGTGTGAAGCCGCGCTGACTGGAAGTTTTGCGACGCCGTGTCATTTTCCTCTCCTTATTCACGCCAGCCAGTTGGCGCTGTCGAACCTACGCCAACCCAGTAATAGGTGCGGACGCGGCCCGTGCTGCCCAAAACTGTGACCCCGCGTTCACTACTCGGGGTATTTGCAATACCTACAAAAACCGTTCCGTTGATCGGGGCACCTGACGCAAGGAATGCGCCCGTGGTGGTGAAATACATCGTGGGAGGCCCGCCGCTTACACCGCCGATGTAAACTGCCGAGCCGTTTCCGAAGCCCATCGGTGTATCGCCCTGTCCGGTCTGCAGCATGAAATTTGTATTTGGCGGCAATGGTATGGAGATCGCCGCAGGCAATGCTTCCGTTACTCCGGTGATCGCCATTTCCTGATAGCGGACGTGTGGAGCGAAGTCTGGTGCGGCGACAGCGGTGTCAAACCAAACCTGAACGTTGTGGCGCCGTGTGATGGCAAGTTGCCGCGCCGCGCGCAATTGCGAAGTGACAACGTTCGCGGCAGCATCAGCCCTGGTACCGGCCATCAGACGCTGTATTGAAATAACTGATGTGGTAACCAGGATACCGACGATCGCAATGACTAGGAGCGCCTCCAACAGGGTGAAACCGCGCTGGTTATTTCTCGTTCGCCTCTTCATGCAGGACTCCATCATGGGAAGATCCATATCCGGGCAGAGAAAAGTGCAACTGGGACGCCAAGCGTTCCCTCTCCGTAATATGCTTGTTTTCAGTTGTTTAGCAAATTATAAAAGGCTTAGGACTAGAACTAGTCCGAGGAAATGTAACAAAAAGTTACAATTCGCGTGCTTGCGAGCACCTTATGAGGGATCTCAAAAGTGTAAGGCCATCGTCGCCGACAGCTTTGATGGTGTACTTTTGTTCGCAGCCCGGGGATTTGGTGACTGCGGCCTGACGTCCTATTCAGTCAGAAATGGACTACAGCGACGGGAACTCGTGCGTACACGCATCACAATTTTCTGCCTAGTGTTTTCCCTGGTTTGCGTGCGCGCTGTGCTTGCGCAACGCGCACGAGGCGAACTCCGCATTGAAGTTCACGATGCTCAAGGCATCGCAGTCGCGAGCGCGGGCGAACTGGTCAGCGAACTCAATCAGGTTCATCGCGAATTCAAGGTCAGCACGGATGGGCGCAGCGTCGTACAGAGTCTCCCCTTCGGTCGCTACCGCTTGAGCCTCAAAGCAGAAGGCTTCGCGGAATGGTCCGGCCTGGTGGAGATTCGTTCGGAGGTTCCGCTGGCGCTCGCAATCACGGTGGGTGTCGCGCCGGTGAGCACGCAGATTCAAGTCTCCGACTCCGCCACGCTGGTGGATCCTTCCCGCGCGGGCGTAAGCTACGCAATCGGCAAGTCTGCGATCGATGAACATATCTCCGCGCAGGCCGGCAGAACCCTTACTGATCTTGTGAATGACCAGCCTGGCTGGATTTACGAGGCAAACGGTGTCCTTCACCCGCGCGGCTCCGAATACGATGTCCAATACGTTTTTGACGGACTTCCGCTCACGCAGAATCATTCGCCTGCGTTTGCGCCTTCGCTGCATCCGGATGATGTGGAATCCGTGCGCATTCTTACCGGGGGCTTCCCCGCTGAATATGGCCGGAAGCTCGGGGGCGTCATCGAAGTGACTACGGAAAGGAACTTGCCCTCTGGTTTCCACGGCGATTTCAATTTGGATGGCGGCAGCTTTTCATCTATCAACGGATCGGCACAAGTTTCCTATGCGCGCGACAAAGACGGCTTCACGTTTACCGGCCGGGGATTTCACACGGATCGCTATCTTGATCCTCCCGTTCTGCAAAACTTCACGAACCAGGCAAATGCAAACGGATTCTCTGCGTCGTATGAACGCGATTTTTCCGACCGCGATCGCCTGCGCTTGAGCGTTTCACACAATATGGTGCGTTATCTTGTTCCGAATGAGCTTGTCCAGCAGGATGCTTTGCAACGGCAGGACGTAGCAAACACAGAGACTTCGGGCCAAGTCTATTTCCAGCACATCGTTTCACCCAACCTGCTCTTCAGCATTTCCGGCAACATTCGTGATTCGAGCGCGACGCTCGCTTCAAATTCGCTTTCCACTCCCGTCATCGTTGCGCAGGAGCGCGGCTATCGCGAAGGATACGTGCGCGCCGACGTTGCAGGTCATCACGGCCACCACGATTGGAAAGTGGGCGCGGACAACGTCGTAAATCCAGTCCACGAAGCGCTCATCTATCACATCACTGATCCGACGCAGTTCGATGACGGCACGCTTCTGGATTTCACGTTTCCTTATCAGCGCAAATGGGACATCGAGCAATCCTTTTACGTCCAGGACTCATATCACCGGGGCAATTGGAACGTGAACGTGGGCCTTCGTTTCGATCACTACAAATTGGCAGTGAACGAAAACGCGGCATGCCCGCGCCTTGGCGTTTCACGTTTCTTTCCCTCCTGGAATCTTCTTCTGCATATTTCGTATGACCGAGTTTTCCAAACGCCTGCAGTGGAAAATCTTCTCATCGCCAGTTCACCTCAAGTGGACGTAGTGAACGACAACGTGCTACGTCTCCCCGTGCGTCCCGCGCGTGCGAACTATTATGAATTTGGACTTACCAAAGCGATCGCGGGAAAATTGCGCATGGAGGCCAATGTGTTTCGCCGTGACTTTCGCAACTACTCGGACGATGACGTTCTGTTGGATACGGGCGTGAGTTTTCCCATCGCTTTTGAAAAGGCCCGCATTTTCGGCGAAGAGTTGAGTTTGCAGGTGCCACACTGGTGGCGTTTTTCTGGATTTGTGAGTTATTCGAATCAGGCGGGATATGGAGAAGGCCCAGTCACGGGCGGGCTCTTTTTTGGTGATGACGCTTCGAGCGCACTGACCGACACTTCGCGCTTTGCAGTCTCGCAAGATCAGCGAAATACTCTGCGCGCTCGCGCGCGTTTCCAATCTTCAAAGCGCACGTGGCTTGCGATCAGTGGAGATTACGGAAGCGGCCTGCCGGTGGAATTCGACGAAGGCAGCATTGATAAGGACTTTCTTCTCGCGCAATACGGTCCGGCCATTGTCAGCCAGGTGAATTTCAGCAAAGGCCGCGTCGAACCGAATTTCTCGTTGGGTGCCGCGGCGGGATGGGAAGTGTACCGGAAGGAACAGCGATCCATCGCGCTTCAAGTACAGGGCGCAAATCTTACTGGCCGCGTGAACGTTCTCAATTTTGCCAGCTTATTTTCTGGAACGGCCGTCGCTGCTCCGCGCAGTGCATCCGCTAGGCTGCGGCTCTCTTTCTAGTAGGTGTACGAGTGCCGCGTTGCTATCGGCGGCGGACTTTGCTCAGTAGGCGCAAGATTTCCAGATAGAGCCAGATCAGCGTGACCATCAGGCCAAAGGCGCCGTACCACTCCATATATTTCGGAGCGCCGACGCGCGTGGCGTTTTCGATCATGTCGAAGTCAATGATCAGATTCAGCGCGGCGATAATAACAACGAAAACGCTGATTCCAATTCCGAGTGGAGTAGCGCTGTTGAGAATGGAGATTCCAGAGTGTGAAAACATCACCATGAACATATTGACTGCATAGACCAGGGCAATTCCGCCCGTCGCTGCGATGACTCCGAGTTTGAATCCGCGAGTTGCCTGAATGATGCGGAACTTGTAAGCCAGGAGCATCACGAACATGACCCCGAATGTCAGGCTGATGGCCTGCATGGCAATGCCGGGATAATTTTTCTCGAAAAGCGCAGAGATGCCACCAAGGAAGAGCCCCTCGAGCAACGCGTAAATAGGTGAAGTCAGCGGCGACCAGTTTTTCTTGAAGATAGTCACTAGCGCCATGACCAATCCGCCGATTGCTCCGCCGAACGTCCACGGCAGCGCGGCTTCGGGCTCCAGAGAATGGCTTAGCCCCCAGGTCCACGCGGCGCCGATGACAACGCAGAGAAGCAGAATTCCCGCCTTGTTGACGGTGCCCTGGATGGTCATCGTTTGGCCGGTTGCGATTTCTCCGCGGAACGCGTTTTCCCGCAGGACCGGATTATTCGTGCGAAACAGATTTGCCATCGCGACTACCTCTCACTCTCCCAAACCTGATAATTCAAAGATACCATTAAACGAAATACCCCGCTCACGTCGCAGGCCATATCGAAAAACTGTTGAACGAGGAAATCTGGTACCGCTAACGGGAATCGAACCCGTATTTTAGCCTTGAAAGGGCTACGTGCTAACCGTTGCACCATAGCGGCACTTTTGTGAGGAACTGCTACTTCTCTAGAATACGGGAAATTTCTCGAAGCGACAAGCCGCCGCGCAGCAAAGCTCAGGCTCCGAATTGGCGGAAATGATGGTCGGCGTGCAAATAACCCAGTCTCATCCACTGCGAATACGAAAGCGTCCCGAGCCCAGGGTGGGGCTTCCAATCGTAGTTGTCAGGAAGCTGGGTGAACCGATCGAGCATTTCACGCAGGGTTTGCACATCCTTGGCAAACTCCTGTGGCTTTGTACCGCTGCCCGCTTTCTGATCGAGTTCGCGCAGCGTCGGTATTTTCCCGCGGCCAAGGCATGGGAGCCCACAAAGTGATAGTGCGCAAAATCCATCGAGGAATGGGAATGGGATGCAGCGGGGCTTTGATCTCTCCCATGTACAGCCTGTAGCCGTCCGAGAGATGGCAAATCATCTGATGAGAGGACATCGAACCCCAAGGCGCTCGCTGGACGGCCCGACTCGCTGTAATCGGAGAAGCAGTTCTTTCTTTTGCTTGGGGTTGCGCAGCGATTTCATAAAACGTTAACCCTGGCGGTCTTCAAACTCTTCGTGCCAGGCCATCTGAATCGCTTCAAGTTTCGCTTCGTTGGACTTCGCCGGATCGCCAGCGAAGCCGTCAAGTTCCGTAATCCACTTGTGCATGTCCGTGAAGCGTACCGTTAACGGATCCGTATCCGGATACTTGTCCGTTAGCGCGATCGCGATGTCTTCAAAATTGTCCCAATCGAATGTTGGCGGCATATTTTTCTCGAAGTTCTTTAGTGATCCAATTCCTTCGCGTAGTTCTTGTTCCAGTCTGGAATTTCGACGACGATGTCCGTCGTCCCGTCCGGCACAGTCTGGCAACCGAGCCGCGACTTCGGGGTGATGCCGGGCGCTTCGTCTAGCTCATCGAGCTCGGCGTCAGTCGCTTCGTTGCAGGATTCGAGCCCCTCGCGCACGATCACGTGGCATGTCGAGCAAGCGCAAACGCCGCCGCATGCGTGGTCGAGCCCTGCCTTAATACCTTCGGAAAAATCCAGAATGCTGCCCGGCAGGCCGTTGTGGCCGTATGGAATCTGCGCCGGATCCACTTCGATCGTTTTGCCGCTCGGCAAAAAGGTGACTTTGAACTTCTTCGTCGCCGGCGTGTACTTCACTTCATCTATATAAGGATTGCTTCCGCCCATGCTTCGCCTCTCTGTTTCCGCAAAAAACTAAACTTCTCCGACGCTTTTTCCCTTGAGTGCCGCGGAAATCGCGCTGTTCATCACTATTTCTGCAAGATTCTGCGTTGCCTGATTTAATTCGTCAATTCGTTTGCGAATCAGTTTGTAATCATTGCCCACGACAGATTCTTTCAAGGCTGCGACCGCGCCGTCAATCTTAACGCGCTCTTCCACCGGAATCGCCTTCGCCTGGCCGCCCGCAAGCGCCTTGTCCGTCGCGACCAGAATGCTCTCTGCTTCCGTGCGTGCTTCGATCGCTTGCCGCTCGGCAAAGTCCTGCTCCGCATACTCGATGGACTCTTCCAGCATGCGTTCGATTTCCGCGTCATTCAGTCCGTAGCTCGGCCGCACTTCCATCTGCTGCTGCTCGCCCGTGCGTACGTCTCTTGCTGCGACCTGCAAAATGCCGTTCGCATCAATCAGAAACTTCACTTCAATGCGCGGTAATCCCGCGGGAGCAGGCGGTACCTTCAATGTGAACCGCGCAAGCGACCGGCAATCTTTCACCAGTTCGCGCTCGCCCTGCAATACGTGAATGTCAATTCCCGTCTGATTGTCCACGCCAGTCGTGTACATTTCCTGCGCGCTCGCGGGAATCGGTGAATTGCGCGGAATGATTTTGCCCACCGCGCCGCCGTACGTTTCAATTCCGAGCGAAAGCGGCGTCACGTCCAGCAGGAGCATATTACTCACGCCACGGTCCAGAATATTCGCTTGCACCGCCGCGCCAAGCGCCACAACTTCGTCCGGATTCAATTCCGTGTGCGGCTCGCGACCGAAAAATTCCCGCACCGTGCGGCGAATCAGCGGCGTGCGCGTCACTCCGCCGACCAGTACCACCTCATCTATCTGCTCAGGCTTTAGCTGAGCATCGGCAAGGGCGCGTTTCACGGGAGTCATCGTGCGCTCCACCACTGGACGGATCAGGGCGTCCAGCATCCCGCGAGTGAATTCAAACTCGAACACTTTGCCGCCCGGCAGCGGAAACCGCAGCGTCGCGGACTCTTTTCCAGAAAGTTCATGCTTCAGCGCAATCAGCGCCTTGCGCAATTCCTGTGCAATTTCGCCGTGCGGTGAAAAATCAATCTGATTGTGCTGCAGAATCTGTTCGTCGATGAACGCCTGCAGCAGGTTATCAATGTCATCGCCGCCGAGGTGTGTGTCGCCGTTCGAAGAAAGCACCTGATAGATATCGCCGTCGCTCGTCGAGATCAGTTTCAGCACGGAAATATCGAACGTTCCGCCGCCGAGATCGTACACGGCAACCAGCCCACGCTGTTTTTCGTGCAAGCCGTACGCCAACGACGCAGCCGTAGGCTCATTTACAAGCCGCAGCACATCGAGCCCCGCCAGCTTGCCCGCGTCTTTCGTCGCTTGTCGCTGCGCATCGTTGAAATACGCGGGCACGGTAATCACCGCGCGGTCCACCGGCTCGCTGAAATGAGCCTCCGCCCAATTTTTCAGCTCCCGCAAAATAAAAGAGGAAATTTCCGGCGGCGTGAAACTCTTTTCGCCGAGCCGCACGCGAATCACGTTTCCGCTCGCCGCATCCACGCGAAATGGAAAGAGCTTTAGTTCATCCTTAATGTCCCCGACGCCGCGCCCCATCAGCCGTTTCACCGAATAAATCGTCCGCTCGGGCTGCGTCAGCAAGCGCTTTTGCGCCGGCTCACCCACAATGATATTTCCATCAGGGTCAAGACTCACGACCGACGGGCAAAGCGTGCTGCCGTATGGTCCCGGAATGCACTCCGGCTTTCCCGTTTGCGCGTCCAGATACGCAACCAGACTGTTAGTCGTCCCAAGATCAATTCCAACTATGCGTCCCATGTTCCGCTTACGCCTCTGCCAATTCTTTCGCCACGCTCACAACCAAATTTCGTATGTACGACCTGCGATTTAAATGCTCGTTCAGTCGCGCCATAATTTTCTTGCGCGTCGCGTCGTCGGCTCCCGCGTCAAGGGCCGCGTCCCAGTCTTTCGCAGTCGCCTGCATCTGCGCATCCACTTCGGAGAGCTTCTCGCCAAAGTTTATTTCCGCCGCCTGCAATCGAGCTTTCAACCCCGCCACATCCGCGCCCGCTGATCTTGCTTCGCGTAACTCATCCAGCGATTCGTTCAGCTCAAAAACTTCTTCGAGCAGTTCCGGCGGTGCCTGCTGCTTTTTCTCGCCTTCCTTGCGCTCGCCTTCAATCTCCAGCAAATACTCCACGCGCGCGACCGGATCTTTCATCGTGCGGTACGCGTCATTCAATTCCGAGCTGCGCTTCAACGAAAGTTCCTGCTCTTCTTCCGTTGCGTTCACAAAATTGTCCGGATGCAGCTTCCAGCTCAACTGCAAGAACTTCTGCTCCAGCGCGCTCATTTCCACCCAAAGCTTGCGCGGCAAACCAAACACGGAAAAACAATCCGTGGCAGGTGCGCTGCCTTTTGTAGGTGCCGTCATCATCCCCGTCTAAGTCAGCTTCGAACTAAAACAAAAATGGCTGGCGCATTCAGCGGCCAGCCATTCAAACCAGCAATCGTGGCATTTATGCCGTAAACGAGCTGCCGCAACCGCAGTTCCGCGCCGCATTCGGATTCTGAAAGACGAATCCCTGCCGCATCAGCGTCTCTTCGTACTCGAGCGTCGTTCCGCTCAAGTACAAGAGGCTCTTGGGGTCCACAAAAACGCGCGCACCAAATTCCTCAAAAACCTTGTCGCGGTCGCGCGCCTGCGTATCCAGCCGCATAGCGTAGGAAAGCCCAGAGCAACCGCCGCCCTGCACGCCCACGCGCAATCCGCCAATTTCGGGAGACACGCCATCCTTTTCGAGCAGCTGGCGGATCTTCTGCGCCGCGCGCTCGGTCAGGTGAATCTTCGTCGTTGCTGGAGTTGCGATTTCCGTGGACATATTTCCGCGCCCTTCTCGAAAAATTCTCTCGCCGTTTAGTGCGAGGCTTTTTCCGAAACCGGCACTTCCACGCCGTGCTTCTTCTTCCAATCGCCGATGGCTGCCTTGATGGCGTCCTCGGCAAGCACGGAGCAATGGATTTTCACCGGCGGCAGCGAAAGTTCGCGAACGATGTCCGTGTTCTTGATCGCCAGCGCCTCATCCACCGTCTTGCCCTTCACCCATTCGGTCGCCAGCGAAGAGCTTGCGATCGCGGAGCCGCAGCCAAAGGTTTTGAACTTCGCTTCTTCGATCACCCGGGTGTCCGGATTGATCTTCATCTGCAGTTTCATCACGTCGCCGCACTCCGGCGCGCCCACCAGGCCGGTCCCGACATTGGGATCTTCCTTGGGCATGCTTCCGACGTTGCGGGGATTGTTGTAGTGATCTACAACCTTGTCGCTATATGCCATGACTGCTCCTCAGCGGCTGCATCGCAGTCGCATTGAACTCCAACTAATTGCTTCGCGCCAGGTTCCCGATGCTGACGAAACCCGCGTTGCGCAATACCTTCTCCGAGATGGAAACGTTCGGCACCCACGCCGACCGGCCCATCGTCAGTTGCCGCAGTACATCCTTGATGTACTCCGCGCCCACGCCCAAGACTTTCAGGAACGCACGCACTTCCTGCAGGTGATTGAACGCACGCTCACCCGCCGGCTTGGAATCGTCACCTTCGGCATAGGGCACAAACGCAACGCGAAACGCCGCGCCTGTTCCCCCGATGGAACGATGAACTCGAATTGTCCCCTCATTCACGCTTGCCATTGCTCTTTTTTACCTTTCTGCTGGGAATCTCTTTCCCGTTGTTAGATGCAAGACCTGCTTACGCGGTCTGCCACTTCACCTTGGAAATATCTATGCCTTCTTTTGCCATCTCGTACAGAGGAGAAAGCTCCCTCAGCTTGCTAACGACCTGGACCATCTTGTCAATCACGTAGTCCACTTCTTCTTCTGTATTGAACCGTCCCAAACCGAAGCGGATGGAGGTATGCGCCAAATCCTCGCCAACTCCAAGAGCCTTAAGGACATAACTTGGTTCGAGCGTCGCAGAAGTACAGGCCGAACCGCTCGAAACCGCGATGTCGTTGATACCCATGAGCAGCGATTCGCCCTCGACATAGGCGAAGCTCATGTTCAGGTTGTTCGGCAACCGGTGCTCCATTGAGCCGTTGATGAAGACTTCATCCAGCTTGGCTTCGAGCCCTTTGCGGAGCCGCTCGCGCAACGCCAAAAGTCTCGCCGATTCCGCGGCCATCTCTTGCTGCGCCACTTCGCAAGCCTTACCTAGGCCCACGATGCCAGGCACATTCAGCGTGCCAGAACGCATCCCCCGTTCGTGTCCACCACCGTCAATCACGGCCGAAAGCTGTACGCGAGGGTTGCGACGCCGTACGTACAACGCCCCCACCCCCTTTGGCCCGTAAATCTTGTGACCGCTGATCGCCAGCAGGTCAATATTGTCTTTCTGCACGTCCACGGGAATCTTGCCAACCGCCTGCACGCCGTCCACGGCAAAGATGATTCCGTGCTCCTTGGCAATCTTGCCGATTTCCTGAATCGGATTGACCACGCCAATCTCATTATTGGCGTACATGATCGTGATCAAAATCGTCTTCGGCGTGATGGCCTTGCGTACGTCTTCCGGATCAACGCGGCCGTCCCTCCGCACCGGCAGATAGGTCACTTCGTAGCCGTATTTTTCCAGGCGCTTGCAGGTGTCCAACACGGCTTTGTGCTCGATGGCCTGCGTAATGATGTGATTGCCCTTTTCGCGGTACATTTCCGCGACGCCCTTGATCATCAGGTTGTCGCTTTCCGTCGCCCCGCTCGTGAAAATGATCTCTTTGGGCGTCGCGCCGATCAGCGAAGCCACTTGGCCGCGCGCGTTTTCCACCGCTTCTTCGCCGGCCCAGCCGAACGAGTGGTTGCGGCTCGCCGCATTGCCAAATTTGTCGCCAAAATACGGCAGCATCGCGTCCAGAACGCGAGGGTCCACCGGCGTCGTCGCATGATTATCAAAATAAATTGGCAGCTTCACGCTCATGATTCCTTCTCCCTAAGCCTTCAATGCCACCAGCGCCTGCTCTTGCGGCTCTTCGCTCATCTGCGCAATCGTCACGGTACCCAGCACGTTCAAAATACTGTCGTTCACCCGGCGCAGCGGCTCTCGTACCGAACATTTGGATGTCGCGTCGCAGTTTCCGTGACTTGTAACGCAGGACGTAATCAATACCGGCCCGTCAATCGCCGTAATCACTTCGAGCGCGCTGATCTGATCCGGCATTTTGGATAGTTGGTATCCGCCGCTCGAACCGTGCTTCGCCGCCACCAAATTCTGCCGCGCCAGCTTTTGCAAAACCTTCGCCATCAAGGTCGTGGAAATTCCGTACTCGTCCGCGATTTCGTTCGCGCTGCATGCATGTTCGTTGCGGTGCATGGCCAAATGTTTTACTGCAATGAGGCCGTAATCTGCCTTCTTAGAAAGCTTGAACATCTACTTGCTTTCCCCCAGTACAAAACCCATATACGACTGATTCAGTCGCGTATGAAAGTGTACCCCTAAACTTCGCTTGTGTCAAACGGAAACAGGGCTATTGCAAGGACAAATCCAATGTTTCCAATAGCTTATATTGATGTGCAACAACCAAAGTTCTCCAGACAATTTCATTGAGCGGCCCTAAATTGCATGGAATGGACATTGGCGTAATTCAGTGGATGACGCTAATCGCAGCCTTGACGGTGGCGACCCGCAAGCTGGAGACTAGTGCTGGGGAGAACGACTTGACGAACAAGTTGCGCACCATAGGAAGTTTGCAGTCTTGGATTCGCGTGACCCTCATAGTTTTCCTGACAGCTAGCGCAGCAAAGAGTCAACAAGCGGTTCCCGTTTCGCCTCCCCCGACCAGCACACCAAAATCGGCGCAGCCTGCTGAGCCAAAACCGTACATTTTCGTTGGCGCCGGCGACATCGCGAGCTGCAAAGTGATCGAAGGGGCGGAAGAAACCGCGAAGCTCATTGAACAAACCCCTGGCGAAGTCTTTGCGGCCGGCGACCTGGCATACGAAAACGGCACGGCCGAGGAATTCGCGAATTGCTACGGCAAGACCTGGGGCAAGTTCAAGAACCGCACGCACCCTGTGCCCGGCAATCATGAATTTAACCGGTCCAAATTGGGCTCGGCCTATTTCGACTACTGGGGAGCGCAGGCTGGGCCGCGCGGTAAGGGCTATTACAGTTTCGATTTAGGTGTCTGGCACATCATCGCGCTCAACACGAACTGCGCCGCGCTCGGTCCTGACGGTTGCGATGCTGATTCAGCAGAAGAAATCTGGCTGAAGCAGGATCTTGCCGCTCATCCCAGTTCTTGCATCATCGCTTTAGGGCATCACGCTTTGTATAGCAGCGGTGTCTTCAAGAATCACGCACTTCATCCGGAGCTTCGTCCGTTCTGGCAGGACCTTTATGAGGCGCATGCGGATTTGATGCTTGTCGGTCATGAACATTCCTACGAACGCTTTGCCCCGCAAGACCCTAACGGCAACGCTGACCCGAAAAATGGCATTCGCCAAATTGTCGTCGGAACCGGCGGGCGAAGCCACGACCCGCTTGGCTTTCCTATTCCCAATAGCGAAACACGCAATGCGGACTCTTTCGGCGTCCTAAAACTCACGCTCTGGCCGGGAAGATATTCTTGGGAATTTATTCCCGTGGACGCCGCGCACGGCTTCCGCGATTCAGGTGAAGGCGTCTGCCACAACGTTCAACCCACAAACTAGGGCTTGGCCGGGCACACCCCGCCGCCCGCCGCAGCGTCCACGAGCTTCTGCATCGTTGAAGCCGGAATCAGAAGCAACTGCGCTCTGCCTTTGCTCGCTGCAGCAATCGTCGCGGTGAATTGTGCTTTCGCATCATCCGCAAGCGGCGCACCCTTCGCGATCGCCTCCAGCGCCGCGAGTCCAGCGTTTGCCACCGCCGCCAAGTCCTGTGAATTGGGTGCAACTTCTTTCACGAACGACGATTTCAGCGCCAACGATTGCAACGCGGCATCGTTGTCCCGCCACTTCGTCAACTGCGCACGCAAACGAGCCGCCAGATTCGCATCCTTGCATGACCCGCTCACAAACGCATTCACGGCTTCATCAAAATGCCGCGCGACATCACTTTCCGGCGGAACTGCGTCTACGACGCGGTTCAAAGGCGTCGTTGTTATCGCTTGATAGGGCGCTGTTTCCCCGCGCGTGTAATCTTTCACCGGTTCCACCACGGCCGCGAGTGTCTTTAGTGCTGCAAACTCTTCAGGCGTCGCCGGTCCTGCAATTCGCTGCAGCATCTTCAAGGAGCCACTTCGATGCGTTAGTCCCAGCCATTCAAGTCTTTTGCTGGCGACATCCAGCCGCGTGTACATCGAACCTACATCCGTCACCGACTGTGCCGACCAGTAGCGCTCCGCAATCGCCGCTGTTCGTGGCCATATTCGCGAATCAATATTTTCCCAATTAACGTACTCCGACCACATGGTCGCTTCGCCACCGAGCACCAATTGCTTTTGCTCGGGCGTCAAATCCGCGGCAGCTCCGCCTAGCGGATCCACAGCATAGTGCCGTGCCGCGCTCCACATCAAATCAATGTAATACCCGTTCGAAAGAATTCCCCGATAGCCCTGCTTCGCGGCCGTGGCAAGTGCCTGCGGCCCGCGCCAGGAGTGAATCACGATGTCCTTCGGCGCGCCGGGCACAAAAATCTCGTCCCATCCAATGGCGGCTTTCCCATGTTTGTTTACAAGCTTCTGCACGCGCTGGCTGAAGTAGGTTTGCAGTTCTTCGTTCGTCTTGTAATTGTGTTCTTTCTTGAATTCCTGAATTTTCGGGTTCGCGTCCCACGCTTTTCCGTTCACTTCGTCTCCGCCAATGTGAAAATAGTGGTCGGGGAAAAGTTTTGTCATTTCTCCAATGAACGTATCGAGGAACTTGTAAGTTTTCTCGTTCATCGGATCCATCGCTGGATCCATCACGCCCCATTCTTCTTCGATCTTGAACGGCCCCGGCGTACTGGCTATCTCGGGATACCCGGCAAACCACGAACTGCTGTGTCCAGGCATATCAAATTCCGGCACAACACGAATCCCCCGGTCGCGCGCGTACTCAATCACGCCGCGAATTTCATCTTGCGTGTAATAAGCGCCACCCGAGCCTAGGGTATGCAACTTCGGCAGCTTCTTGCTCTCCGCGCGAAATCCTTGATTGTCGGAAATATGCCAGTGGAAGACATTCAGTTTCACGGCTTCCATCCCGTCGAGATTTCTCTTGAGAACGTCCAGAGGGGTAAAATGCCGGCTCGAATCAATCAGCAGTCCGCGCCACGGAAATCGCGGCTGATCTTTGATACTTAGCGCCGGCACTGCGAAGCCATCAGGCGAAACATCCACGAGCTGCAGAAAAGTTTGCAGCCCGCGCAACACTCCTAGAGGATTTGCAGCATTCAGTTTCGCCACACTCGCCGTCACTTCCAGCGTGTACGCTTCGTCCTCACCCAATTCTTGAATCTCTTTGCTCGCATGATCCGTGTGCACCTCGAGCGGTGCTTTGGCTGGATCACCCGCCTTGCCCGAAATGAGAAGTCCTGTCTGGCGGCGAAGTTGCTCCAGAAATCTCTGGCTGGCCCGATCGAGGCGGGCTTCTTTGTAGCCCGTGAACGTCACATTGAACGAAGAATCAATCTTCAGCGCGCCGCTTCCGCTCTGTACGCTGGCCGGCCATGGCATCAGGTTCAAGGCCGGCGCGGCCTGTGGCCGCGCGTTCGAAGCGCCGAGCAAACCAACCATCAAAAGCATGAATACTCTTCTCCGGCCGATGCGCAATCGCATGATGAATCTAAACCTCCGTGAGTTGGCTCGCAAAACTGTTCAATTCTACTGCTATGTAGCGGCAAGCCCGTGGATAATGTCACAATTGGGACGCGTTGCGAAGGGTTTTCCGCGGCCATCCATTTCGGACTGTTTCGCGAGCCAAGTCCGGCCAAGTTTGCGGCACGCTTCCGGAGCGCCCTGAGTTAAAATCGGAACGTCGCCGTCACACAATGAAAACTTCCATCGCCATCTATCCAGGGTCGTTCGACCCTGTCACCAACGGCCACCTCGACCTGATCGAGCGCGGCGAAAAAATGTTTGATCTGTTGATCGTCGCTGTTCTGCAAAACGTCGAAAAAAAGCCGCTCTTCAGCGTCAAGGAACGCGTCGAGATGCTGCGCGAAGTCACCAAGCAATGGTCGGGCGTGGAAGTGGACGTCTTCGACGGCCTCCTCGTGGACTACGCACGCAAACGCGGCGCGGGAGTCATCCTGCGCGGCATTCGCGCCGTCAGCGACTATGAATACGAATTACAGATGGCGCTCATGAATCGCAAACTCGAAGGGCGCCTCGAAACCGTTTTCATGCTGCCGGGCTTGACCTACAGCTATCTTAGCTCGAAGCTCGTGCGAGAAATCGCGCAGCTTGGCGCGCCGCTGACAGGTTTGGTGCCTCCCATCGTCGAGGAGCGCCTGAAAGCAAAGGTCTCTTGAATTGCAGGACAAGTGTTCGTGAATGAATTTACTGGAAACTGATAACTGAGAACTCCCAATTCGATTTTCATATTTTCCAAGGAGAAACCGTGCAACTCACGGACCGTATCAACCGCATACAAATCTCGCCAACCGCCGCCGTCATTGCCGCCGCGGATCAGTTCAAGGCCAAGGGCGTGGACATCGCCGACTTCGGCCCGGGTGAGCCGGACTTCCCGACTCCGGATCACATCAAGCAAGCCGCAATTAAAGCGATCAACGAGAACAAGACGAAGTACACCGCTACGCCCGGCGTAATGGCGCTGCGCGAAGCAATCTGCGCGTGGCACAAGCGCGAACTTGGTTCCAGCTACGAAGCGAAAGAATGCGTCACCAACGTCGGCGGCAAGCATTCCATTTTTAACGTTATCAGCGTGCTCGCGCAGGCCGGCGACGAAGTCATCATTCCCGCGCCATATTGGGTCAGCTATCCGGACATCGTGAAGTACACCGGCGCGACTCCCGTGTACGTGGAGACGCGCGCTAGAGACGGCTTTGCCGTTCGCGCCGCGGACGTTGCCAAAGCCATCACATCGAGAACGAAACTGCTTATTCTCGATTCTCCCAGCAATCCCACCGGTGGCGTTACTCCGCCGGACGAGTGCGCGAAACTTCTCGATCTCTGCAAGCAACAGAATGTGTGGCTCATGGGCGATGAATGCTATTCGCATTTCACTTACGGTGAGAACAAGCCGTTCTCTGTGGCAAGCCTGCCTGATTCGAAAAATCACGTCATCATCATCGGCTCGATGTCCAAAACATTTGCCATGACCGGCTGGCGCCTCGGCTACACGCTCGCGCCTGCGGAAATCATCACCGCCACTGTAAAGCTGCAGAGCCAGTCCACGTCGAATCCGACTTCGATCGCTCAATACGCTGCGCTTGCCGCGATGACCGGTCCGATGGACAGCGTGCCCGTTATGCTCGCGGAGTACGCGCGCCGTCGCCGTCGCATCGTGGACGGCCTCAACGCCATTCCCGGCATCACCTGCGGCGAACCCGGCGGCGCGTTCTACGCGTTTCCGAATGTTTCCGCGCGCCTCGGCGACGGGCCAAACGCCCTGGCCAAAAACAGCGCTGAATTGGCCACTCTGCTTCTAGAAAAGGCGCACGTCGCGCTGGTCCCCGGTGAAGCCTTCGGCGCGCCCGGCTATTTGCGCCTTTCTTACGCCACTTCCATCGAGCGTATCGAAGAAGGCCTGCGCCGCATCGAAAAATTCTTCAGCCGCGCCGAAGCAGCCGCGTAGTCGCTTGTTATCGTTCTTGTCATCCTGAAGCTACCCGGCGAGGGTAGCTGAAGGATCTCAGCATAAGATTAAGTATTCGGCATTCCCTGACGGTCGCCGTCAACCCACATGAATCCAGAGCCATTTCGCATCGAGCCCACCTTTAGCCCGCGCATCTGGGGCTCGCGTTCCCTCGCTCCGCTCTATCCTGAAAAATCAAATCTCGCTGAACCCATCGGCGAAGCATGGCTCACCGACGTAAATTGCCGTGTCGCCACCGGCTCTTTCACGGGAATATCACTCGTCGACGCCTGGCGCGAAATGCCCGCCGACTGGCGCGGCACGATGTTCGCCACACCTGGCGACTTCCCACTGCTTGTAAAATTCATCTTCCCCACAGACAAACTATCCATCCAGGTTCATCCCGACGACGTTTACGCTTCCGTCCACGAAAAGGCCGCCGGCGGCCGCGGCAAAACGGAAATGTGGCACGTCATCTCCGCAAATCAGGGCGCTTCTCTTTTGCTCGGCTTGAAGCCCGGCGTGACGAAGGAGTCCTTTCTCGCGGCGCTTGAAAAGCACACCGTCGAAGATCTTTTCCAGCGCCATCCCGTCGCGGCAGGCGACACATTTTTCGTTCCCGCGCGCATGCCGCACACCATCGGCCCAAACATGGTCATCTGTGAAGTGCAGGAATATTCCGATCTAACCTATCGCGTCTATGACTACGACCGCCGCGATCCTTCCGGCAAGCCGCGCGAACTCCATATCGAAAGAGCCCTGGCCGTCACAGATTTTAGTGGCAAACCAATTGGAAAGGTTCCGCGAGTCGCTCTTCCAACGCAACGCGGTACACGCTCGCTTCTCGCTGCCTGCCCTTATTTCGCAGTAGAACGCGCCGAATACTCCGGCCTCTGCGACTGCTCCACAAATAAAACGCGCTTCGAACTCATGGTCGTGCTCTACGGTACCGGACAAATTCGCTGGACCGGTGGCGAAGCCAACTACACCGCAGGCGAATGCTGGCTCATCCCCGCCAACCTCGACGTCTTCGTCATCCAGCCACTTCACGAATCCTCCATCATCCGCACCTACGTCCCCGACCTCTCTACTTCGCTGAGGCAATGGCAAGCCGCTGGACTTTCGCCGTCCGCCATCTCCCAAACACTCTTTCCTTAATCTCTTTCAGAATCCGCGCTCCTCCTGTCTCTGTGTCCTCTGTGCGCTCTGTGTTAAATTCTTCCTTCTCTCATGTCCGCCGAAAAACTCCCAATTCACGCCGTGATTCTCGCCGGCGGCCGCGGCACACGCTTTTGGCCGCGCAGCCGCACTCGCACGCCGAAGCAACTCCTTAACATTGCCGGCAAGCAAACCATGCTCGAGCAGACCGTCGCGCGCCTTCGCCCACTCATCTCACCGGATCGCATCTGGAGCGTCACCAACGCCGAACAAGCTACTGCCCTCAAAAAGCAGTTGCCCGCCGCTTCCCGCAATCGTGTTCTCACAGAACCCATCGGCCGCAACACCGCCGCCGCCATCGCTCTCGCGACAATTCATATCCGCCATGCCGCAAAAGGCGATGCACTCATGGCCGTTCTCCCCGCCGATCACTTCATCGCACAACCGGAAAAATATCGCCGCATCGTCGCCGCTGCGCTCGGTGTCGCACGAGAACCCGGCCGCATGGTCGTCCTCGGCATTCCGCCCACCCGCCCGGAAACCGGTTTCGGTTACATAGAGCGTATGGGCGAAGCCCTCGACACAAAAGGCTTCCCCGTATTCGCCGTTCGCCGCTTCACGGAAAAGCCCGCCCTCCTCGTAGCCCAGGAATACGTCGCGAGCGGCAACTACCACTGGAATGCGGGCATGTTTTTCTGGCGCGTCTCCACGTTCCTCGAAAATCTGAAGCGTCATCTTCCGCAAACGCACGCCGCACTCGAAAAACTCGCCTCAACCATCGGCACGCGCGCATACGAAAAAAAACTCCGCGCCATCTATCCCAAACTAGAAAATATCTCTGTGGATTACGCCATCCTCGAACGCGCCACCCAGCAACCCGCCCCGCCACAGGTCTTCGTCATCCCCGCAGAAATCGGCTGGAGCGATATCGGCTCCTGGGCCGCCGTGTATGAACTCCTCGCCAAGCAGCCCGGAGAAAATATTTTCGTCGGCCCCGGCCACACGCTCGACGCGTCCGGCAATTTCCTCTACAGCCCCTCGAAATTCATCGCCGCCATCGGTGTCAACGACCTCGTCGTCATCGAAACCCCCGACGCGCTCCTCATCGTCCCCCGCGACCGCGCCCAGGACGTCGCCAAACTCGTTAAATTCCTGGAGTCTCAGAAGCTCAAGAATCTTTTGTAGTGGCCGATCTAGATCGGCCTTTTGCTGAATCCATTTTGACTTCCAGCCAATCCGGCTGTTTCCCTCCCCGCCGCTTCGCTTATACTGATTTTTCATGTCTTCGATTAAATTTGGCACCGACGGCTGGCGCGGCATCATCGCCGACGATTTTACCTTTGCGAATGCGCGCATCGTTGCGCAGGCCATTTCGCGCTACGTCGTTCGCGGAGAAGACGCTCGCAAAGGCGTCATCGTCGGCTACGATCATCGCTACGCCTCGGATCACGTCGCCCGCATCGTCGCGGAAGTCGTCAGCTCCAGCGGCACTCCCGTTTCGCTCTGCGACAAACCATGCCCTACTCCTGCCGTTTCGCAACTCGTCCGCCAGCGCAGCGCGGCAGGCGGGATCGTCATCACCGCCAGCCACAATCCCTACAATTGGAACGGAATCAAATATAAAGCCAGTTACGGCAGCAGTGCGCTCCCTTCTATCGTTGCGCAAATCGAAACCGAACTCGCCTTCGTCCAGTCCAGCGGCATCCCTCCACTTCCGGCGCAAGAAAACTTAATCAAGCCGCTAGAACCGCGCGCTCCCTATCTCGATACTCTCGAAAAACTCGTGGACTTGGATCGCATCCGCAAAGCCAACTTTCGCTTCGTCTCCGATGCCATGTTCGGCTCCGCCGCCGGCTTTCTTCCTGAACTTTTCCGCCGCAATAAAATCCCTTGCGATGAAATTCGCGGCGTGCGCGATCCGCGCTTCGGCGGAATTCACCCCGAGCCCATCGAACCACACATCGCCGCTCTCCGCGAAGTCGTCGTCACCGGGAAATACGACGCCGGTTTCGCCGCCGACGGTGACGGAGACCGCATCGGCGCCGTGGACCGTGACGGCTCCTTCATCAATCCTCACCAAATTTTTTCGCTTCTCGTCTGGCACCTCGCTGGCACGCGCAATCTTCCCGGCGACATCGCCAAAACTTTTTCCGTCACCAAACTCATTGATAAGCTCGCCGCAAAACTCAATCGCAAGCTCCACGAAGTTCCCATCGGCTTCAAATACATCTGCGAGCTCATGCTCGAACAGAATATTCTCATCGGCGGCGAAGAGAGCGGAGGCATCGGCTTTAGTCTCTATCTTCCTGAACGCGATGCCACAGTCTCGGCGCTTTTCCTAGCCGAACTCATGGCCTGGCACGGCAAATCCCTAGGTGAACTCCTCGCCGCTCTCCATTCTGAATTCGGCGAACATCACTACGGCCGTGTTGACCTGGACGTAAAGCCCGGCCAAAAAGAAAAAGCCATCGCTTATTTTTCCAACGGCAAATCTGGGGAATTGCTCAATCTCCCCATCACACGCCGCGAAAGTCTCGATGGCATCAAACTCTACCTCGGCGATATCGGCTGGGTCATGGTTCGCGCATCCGGCACGGAAAATCTCCTTCGCGTGTATTCAGAAACCCGTAATTCGCAAACCACGCGCAACGTTCTTGCTGCTGTAACCGAACTCGTTCACAATCTCTGAGGAGTTGTCATGAGTACCATCAATCTCGAACAAAAATTTGCCAGCTTTACTGATCACTGGAGTCCCAAAATCCTTGGTGAAATCAACAATTTCCAAGTCAAGGCCGCAAAGCTCAAGGGGGAATTTGTCTGGCATCACCATGATCTCGAGGATGAGCTTTTCCTGGTCGTTAAAGGCGCGCTGCGCATGAAGTTTCGCGATCGCGAAGAGATCGTCCGCCCTGGCGAATTCATCATTGTTCCTCACGGCGTCGAGCACCTGCCTGTCGCCGACGAGGAGACTCACATCCTCTTGCTCGAACCGAAATCAACTCTGAATACTGGCAACATCACTAACGAAAGGACTGTCGCCCAGCTCGAGCACATTTGACCCGTCAAAAATTTGCGGGGTTCGAGTATTTTTCATTCGAAGCGCAGCGAGAAATCTGCTTTCTCGGGCGCCAGGCTCGAACGGAAGGTTCAGCTCAGCTTGGATCAGGAATCGCAATGGAGCATCGCTACTTCACACTCGACGTGTTCACCACCAACCGCTTCGAAGGCAATCCGCTCGCGGTTTTCACCGATGGCGACGGCCTCTCGAACGATCAAATGCAGGCCATCGCGCGCGAAATGAGTCTTGCCGAAACCGTTTTCGTGCAAAAGCCCACCGACGACCGAGCGCTCGCCCGCCTCCGCATCTTTACCACCAACCAGGAATTAAAGCTCGCCGGTCATCCGGTCGTCGGCACCTGGTTTCTCCTCGCCGAACTCGGCGTCGTCCCCGCTCAAGAAGGTGGCGTTCACGTCTTGCAACAAACCGGCGCCGGGATTCTACCCGTCGAAATTCGTTTCAAGGACGGCCGCCCTAATCGCGTCACCACTACACAGACCGAAGCCGCCTTTAAGCCGGTCAAGATCAAAAAAGCTGCGCTCGCAAAAGCGCTTGGTCTCTCTCCGAAAGACTTCGATTCGCATCTCGAGCCGGAGTGCGTTTCCACGGGTCTTTTTAATCTGATGGTGCCGCTCAAAAATCGTGCCGCTCTTTCCAAAATTCAAATGAATATGAGCGAACTCCGCCGCCTCACCGGAAAAAACGCCACAATGGCCTACTGTTTCGCACTAGGCAGCAACGGCAAAGCGTTTACACGCGGCATGCTTCCTTGGGGCCTCTACGAGGACGCCGCCACTGGCTCCGCTGCCGGCTCTCTCGGCGCATATCTCGTCAAACACGGCAAGCTTGTCGCGGGCCACACGCTCAACATTCTTCAGGGTGTCGAGATGGGCCGTCCTAGCTACATCGAAGTCGAAATCTCCACCAAAGGAAAAAAGCTCGTCCCGCGTGTCAGCGGCGCTGCGGTCCGCGTCTTCGAAGGCACCTTTCTTTTGTAAGTATTCCCGTGGTCCCACGCTCTAAAGCAAAGAGCCGCCCGAAATTTCAGGCGGCTTCGTGCTAATTGCTGTTGAGTTTTCTTAGTTGTGGCGCCGATCGCGGTGCAAATCGACACGATCTTTGTGCAAATCCTTCTTGTCCTTGTTGATGTCCTTCTGGTCTTTGTTCCGGTCCTTGCGGTCGTTATGTAAATCTTTTTTGTCGTTGTGCAAGTCTTTCACGTCCTGATTCCTATCCTTCCGGTCCTGATTCAGGTCGCGGACATCTTTGTTTCTATCCGTGCGGTCTTGATTCAAATCGCGCTTGTCGTGATTGATGTCCCGTTGATCGTGGTTGCGGTCCACACGGTCCTGATGCAAATCCTTGCGGTCCGTCTGCGCTTGCGCACTGTTCGCACCATGCTTTGCGTCGTCGCGGGCTAGATCTCTCTTGTCGTAGTTGATGTCCCGCTGGTCCTTATTGCGGTCTGCCCGATCTTGATTCAAATCCTTCTTGTCGGTTCGGATGTCACGATTATCTTGGTGAATGTCCTGTTTGTCGTTGCGAATATCGCGATTGTCCTGCCGGAGGTCCTTCTTATCACTCCGAACGTCGCGCTTATCCTTGTTGATATCGCGCTGATCCGCATTGCGATCCGCACGGTCTCGATTCAAATCCTTCTTGTCATTCCGAATGTCTTTCTTATCTTTCTGGATATCCTGCTGCTGAGGCGTAGGATCCTGGGCCTGAGCCCACGCACCGCCCGAAACCACTCCGGCAAGGACAATGCCCAGAGTGATTCGTCGAAACACACTTATCCTGTTCATGTTTGTCTCTCCTGAAGACCACATTTCCGTGACCTGTTTCGGATTGTCAGGAAATGTAACCCGTCGAAAGAGACGAAGTTTCGCTGCAAACCGCAAATTTTTGGGGGGCTAGCTTGGAGCGATCAGCGACTTCCGCACTGTATCCAGGATTCCGTTCACAAATCCTGAAGCTTCTTCCGACGAGAACTTTTTCGCCAGCTCCACGGACTCATTGATCACCACTTTGTGCGGCGTTTCGCCTTGCCGCAATTCATAAATTCCCAATCGCAGAATCGCTCGGTCAATCGCCGCCAGCCGGTCGAGTCGCCAGTTGTCCGCATGCTTTGCGATGACTTCGTCCAGTCCCGCAACGTCTTTCGACGCTCCTTCAAACAGCGCATTCGCAAACTCGCGCGTCGTATCCGCCGCTTTCGCGCTCTTCCAGAATTTTGCTTCGAGTCTCTTCGCGTCCTGCGGACTCATCTCCACCTGGAACAGCATCTGCATCGCGTACTCGCGCGCTTTGGTTCGCAGTGACAAGTTAAGACCGCCGCGCTTTCTTCTTTGGTGCCGCGCTCGAACTCGTGCCGTGAAGTTTCTTCGAAAGCCGCCCCATCTCAATCGCCGCCAATCCCGCCTCGAATCCTTTGTTGCCGCCCTTCAGTCCTGCGCGATCAATCGCCTGCTCCAGCGTATCCACGGTCAGCACGCAAAAAATCAACGGCACTCCCGTATCCATCTGAGCCAATTGCAATCCGCGCGAAGTCTCCGAACAAACATAGTCATAGTGCGCCGTCTCCCCGCGAATCACGCATCCAATCGCAATCAACGCATCGTACTTCCCCGTCAGCGCCAGCTTCTTGCTCGTCAATGGCAATTCGAACGCCCCCGGCACGCGCACGACATCCACATCTTTGCTCGCCGCTCCTGCGCGCTCCAAAGCATCCAGCGCCGACGTCAGCAGCCGCTCCGTAACAAAACTATTAAACCGGCTCACAGCAATCGCGAATCGCAATCCTGTCGCGCTCAACTCCCCGCTGACCTGTGTTGGCTCAATCTTTCCCATCTCGCGTCTTTTTTCTTCCCTCTTCTTCTATTCTCTTTATTCTCTCTGTGTTCCTCAGCGTACTCTGCGCCTCTGCGTTGTCTTTTCTTCTCCGCGCTCTCTGTGTCCTCTGTGTTAAGAAAAACTGTCAACCCCTGCGCGATCTGTCCTCAACCCACTCACCGTCCCTTAAACTGCGCCGGCCTCTTCTCCAAAAACGCTTTGGTCCCTTCCCGCATGTCCTCGGTGGCGCACGCCACGCCAAATAGCGTCGCCTCCAAAAACAATCCTTCTTCCAGCGGCATCTCCATCCCGCGCTCAATCGCTTCCATCGTGTACTTCACGGCCAGCGGCCCATTCGCAATAATCTTTTTCGCCATCGCTTCCGCCGCGGGCAAGAGCTCCGCCGGCTCACAAATGTGATTCACCAATCCAATTCTCAACGCCTCTTCCGCGCCAATCATCTCACCGGTCAGGCAAAGTTCGTGCGCCACGCCTTTTCCACAAAGCCGCGCCAACCGCTGCGAGCCACCATATCCAGGCAAGATTCCCAATTTCACTTCCGGCTGCCCCATCCTCGCCGTCTTACTCGCAATTCGAATCGAGCACGTCAGCGCCAGCTCGCACCCCCCGCCCAACGTGAATCCATTAATCGCGCAAATCGAAGGCTTGCCCATCGTCTCCAGCAAATGAAATACGCCCTGCCCAAACAACGAAAACTCTTTTCCGTTCACAGGAGTCTGCTGCGAAAGTTCGCCAATATCCGCGCCAGCCACAAACGCTTTCTCCCCCGCTCCCGTCAAAATCAATACGCGCACATTCTCGTCGTTCCGCGCATCCGTCAACGCATCGCGCAGCTCTTCCACCGTCTTCCGGTTCAGCGCATTCAACACCTTCGGCCGGTTAAACGTAACCCAAGCGATCCCATCTCTCTTCTCGTAAATCAGATTCTCGTATCCCATCTTTATCTCTGCGCTCCTCAGCGTTCTCAGCGTCTCTGCGCTATCATTTTCCTAGTCTTTATCTGTTTGCGATTAGAATTTCATCGCCACCGGTTTCGCCGGATCCGCATAGTCATAAAATCCCTTCCCCGCTTTCCTGCCATTCCATCCCGCGAGCACCATCCTCTTTAGCAACGGCGGCGCCGCAAATCTCCGCTCCTTGAATTCTTCATACATAATCTGCGAAATGTAATACGTCGTATCCAGCCCCACAAAATCCAACAGCGTCAGCGGCCCCATAGGATGCCCGCATCCCAGCTTCATCGAATTATCAATGTCCTCGATCGAGCCCACGCCCTCTTCCAACGCGCGAATCGCATCCAGCAAATAAGGCACCAGCAGCCGGTTCACGATAAATCCCGTTGAATCGTGCGCGCGCACCGGCGTCTTCCCCAGCTTCGCGCCAAACGCTACCATCTCGTCGTACACCGTCGCGTCCGTCGCAATCGTCCGCACCACTTCCACCAATTTCATCACCGGCACTGGATTGAAAAAGTGCAGCCCCACAAACCGTTCCGGCCGCTTTGTCGAAGTCGCAATCTCCGTAATCGTCAGCGACGATGTGTTACTCGCAAAAACCGTACTCGCTGGACAAAGTGCATCCAGCGAATGAAACAACTCCCGCTTCGCCGGCAATTGTTCGATAATCGCCTCAATCACCAAATCGCAATCCTTTAAGTCTTCAATAACGGTCGTGCCCTTCAACCGCCCCCGAATCTCGCCCTTCACCGCTTCTGTAATCGTTCCCTTCTCCACCAGCCGCCCCAAATTCCTCTCAATCCCTTTCAATCCTTTTTCCACCAACTCCGGCGCCACTTCCCGCACCACAGTCGTAAATCCTGCCGCCGCGCACACCTGCGCGATGCCCGACCCCATCAGCCCACACCCCACGACTCCCACTTTTTGAATCCCCATGATTTCCTCGCTGAATCCGCGGTCGAACGCCTTCGCCCGGGCTCCGAAAGTCTACCAGAAACGACATGCACAGGACTCTTCTCCGCGCTCGCTCTGCGCCCTCTGCGCCTCTGCGTTATCTTTATTCCTCTCTTCTAATTCGCCGCTTCCACCACCATCGCAATTCCCTGCCCGCCGCCAATGCAAGCCGTCGCCAGCCCATATCGCAATCCATTCCGCCGCAGCTCATTCAAAATCGTAATCACCAGCCGCGTCCCGCTCGCCCCCAGCGGATGCCCCAGCGCAATCGCTCCGCCATTAACATTCGTCTTATCGCGATTCAACCCCAGCGCCTTTTCCACCGCCAAATATTGCGCCGCAAACGCTTCATTCACTTCCACACGATCCAGCTGCTCCACCGTCAATCCCGCCGCCTTCAAAGCCTTCTGCGACGATGGCACCGGCCCAATTCCCATGATGCTCGGATCCACGCCCGTCACAGCCCAGGAAACAATTCGCCCAATCGGTTTCAACCCACGCTCTTTCGCAATCTTCTCCCGCGTAACCACAACCGCCGCCGCGCCATCCACAATCCCGCTCGCATTCCCCGCCGTCACAATCCCATCCTTCTTAAACGACGGCGGCAACTTTTCCAAAATCTCCATCGTCGTTTCCGGCCGACGGTGATCGTCTTCACTCACCAAAATCGTTTTCTTTCCCTGCTTCACTTCAATCGGCGCAAGCTCTTCCTTCATCCGGCAAGCCTTGTAAGCCGCCTCCGCCAACTGCTGGCTCCGCAGCGCATAAGCATCCGTGTTCTTCCGCGTAATTCCGTATAGCTCCGCCAATTTTTCCGCCGTCAGCGCCATAGGCAACCCGCAATACGTGTCCGTCAGCCCCTCCATCAACGTGTCTTCCAACGCCCCGCCGCCCAGCTTCAATCCGCCGCGCAATCCGCGAATCACGAACGGCGCCTGCGTCATGTTTTCCATGCCACCTGCCAAAACCATTTCCGCTTCACCGAGCAACAACCTCTGCGCCGCCTGCGCAATCGCCTCAATGCCCGATCCACATAAACGATTCACCGTCACCGCGGGCGTCTCCGTCTTCAGTCCCGCCTTCAACGCTACGTGCCGCGCGCCATAAAGCGCGTCCGCGCTCGTCTGCATCACGTTCCCAAAGATCGCGTGATCAAACTCCTCCGGATTTGCCCCCGACCGCTTCACCGCCTCCCGCGAAGCGTGCGCCGCCAAATCAATAGCGCTCACATCCGAAAACGCGCCCGTATACCGCGCCATAGGCGTCCGCGCCCCCGCCAAAATCACCACATCCGTTGGAAACATAAGATCCTCGCTCTCCAGAATTACTGCGATCATTCAACCTTGAATCCGCTAATCCTTGTTCCAGCTGGAAGGCCTTGCACCTGCCGGCAAATTTTACTCATTAAAGAAACGTACACATATAGTGGCGCAATTTCCATGTTAGATAACTCGATCCTGCCTCCCAGCGCAGGTGGTTTCTTCAAACCGAAACACTCTCCGCTCGCGATTTGCATTCCTGCTCGTTCTAGCTCAGTTAGCAATCCAAGCAGGAACCAACGCTCCTGATTGCTTACGTCACTGCTAAGCCGCTGAAATTCAACTATCCTTTCTGCCACTCTGGTGCGCTTCCCGCAGCAAGTTCCAAAAAGCAGATCTTTCCTCTCTCATCTTGAAGAAACATGTCCGCAAAACTGTTTAGGGCAACCAATGAGTATGGTTTCTTTAGAAGCCAGATCCAATCTTCAAGGAGTTTGTCAGCGGATAGATTCTCAATTGGGATATTGGCGCGCATAGCTCGGCCCAATCGGTGCGGGACTTCAAATCTTCGGGCTCTCCAACACCACCACCGTATCCCCCTTCTTCCGCGCCTCTTCGAGCGAAAACTCCGCCCGATTAATCAGATCCGTCACAATATCTTCGCTGTCGTACTCTGGCTTCGCCACCGCTTCCACAATCCCCGCGCTCAGTGTAATCGCCGTAGCATCCCACGGCGGCCGCAGACCATTCGCCGCGCGCCGCAATTTATCCGCCAGATTTTGTGCGCCCGCCAAAGTCGTATCCGGCAAAATAAACGCCAGCGACCACGCCGTATATTTCACCGCCACGTCGTTCTGCCGAACAATCGGCTGCAACGACCGCGAAAGCTGCTCCAGAAATTTCTCCATCGGCGATTCGCCCTGCGACCGCAGCAATTCTGCGCCGCGGTCAATTTGCAAAATCGTCAGTGAAAGCGGCGTCCCCTGCGACCGCGCGCGATCCGCCTCCGTAAGCAAACAGCTCAAGTACGAGCTCCGGCTCAGCAATCCGCTGCGCTCGTCCGAAACTCCAATGCGCCGCACCAGAGACCGCAACCGCGTGTGGCTCACGCTCATAAGCATCTGATCGCCGATTGCCTGCAAAAAATAAACTTCGTTTGGCCGCCACTTATGCGGCTCCGTGTGCCCGCAAATCACCATCGCCGACGGCTGCTGCGTCTCTTTGTCCGTAATCATCACGCCCATCGCCGTCGCAAGTCCCAATTCTTTCAGCACCGAACCGCCGTCTGACTCCACAACCAACCCGCCCAACTCATCCGGCTCCGCTTTTTCCATTTGCGCCAGTAAAAACACGACTTGCGCGCCAGGTGCGGGCTTCGCTGTGGACGCGCAAAACTCCGCGGCCAATTCCGGCGGCCGCCCAGGCGCGCCAATCACCGCAATCGCCCGCGTCGCCCGCAAATGCGCGCCAATTTCGTTCACCGTCGTATTCAACATCGCGCGCGGCGTCTGTTGCCGGAAAATTTTCTGGCTAATCTCGGAAATCTTCGAAAGATCCCGCATCGTGTCCGCGGAATACATTCCCGTCTTGCTGGCGTTCGTACCAGGAACGGGCTCTGCCTCTACAATCGCCGCCGCAGGCGCAATCGGCTTCGGTTTTGGGCTTCCTTGCGGCCACCAATTCGCCGTCTCGTACAAATTCCGCAGCCGCGCGTTCTTTTCTTCTTCGCCCGGAAACATCGAAGCAATCTTCTGCAATCGCTCCTGCGCCTTCGATTGCAGCGAATACTGCAGAAAAATTTCCGTCTGCACGATTAAATCTTCCAGCGCCTGCGCCTGCGTCTGTTTCACTTCCTCCGTTGCGCCGCCGGCTTGTGGGCTCGAGTTTGCGCCGGACGCCTGGTGCCGCCCTTGCGGCGCCGCTCCCACGTTTGTGGATTTCGCCATGCGCCCGGAAATGCGCTGCAAAAACGCGTCATCCGCTTTCCCGCGCAGCAATTCAAATCGTTGTTGGTTGCGATAATCGTACGCATCAATGTCCACAAGCCGTTCCAGCGTATCGCACGCCTTTTGCATGTTCCCGCTTTCCAGGTTCACGTCGAAAAGCTTCAGTAAAATCTCAAAATACTGCGCTTCACGGTTCAGCTCATTGTAAAGCGCGGCCCAGAACTCCAGAATCACCTGCGACTTCGGATGTTTCCCTGCGACATTGTCTACTTCAGCCACAAATTCGTTCTGGCGTTTGTCCGCATACATCCGGCGTTTCAGCGTGTGCAACACTTCGAGGGACTTTGCTTCTTGCTTCGCAGTCGCGTACGCATCCGCCAATTCAAAAAGTCGCAGCGTCCCCGCGTTTTTCTCCCGCAATAATTTTTCCAACACATCTTTTGCGCGATCGAGCTTTCCGGAACGCGTCAGCGCGTCGCTGAACGTTTCCAGAAACGCCGTATCGTTTTCCGTCATCGCGAACGGCTCCAGCAGCGCCGCCGCATCCGCCGCCCCTCCCGAGCGCAACTTCGCCTCCGCATAAAGCAACGCCACACTGCGCTCCTGTGGAGCAAGCTCGTGTGCACGGCCCAGCAATTTCAGCGCATTATCATGAGAACCGCCCGCCGTCGCCAGTTGCCCCGCGCGCAAGTACGCCCGCGCCGCGATCAAATTCCTTCCCGCCTGCTCCGCCGCCTCCGCCAGCTTCAGTTGCCGCGCCAAATTTTCCGGATCGAGCTGCGCGATCCGCTCCCAGCAAAAAAGCGCATCTTCTGCGCGGCCCGCCGCCGCAAAAAGTTCCGCCGCTTTGTTGTACTGTTCTGCCGCTTCATCTCCCCGATTCTGCTTTTGCTGCAAAAATGCGTAACGCGCGATGCGTTCGGGAGGTTGCTGCGTAGTGGAATTTTTCAGGAAACGGTTGTAAATCGCCAGAGCCTTGGTTTCGTCCTTCGGCTCAACAAGCAAATCGAAAAACATTCCGTAATAAACCGCCGCGCGCTCCATCTGATCCATGCGCGAATACAAATCCCCCAGCGCTTGCGTCGCTTCCTGGTGTCCTGGCGCTTCGTCCAACACGGATAGATAAGCCTCAATCGCCTCCTCAACGCGATTTTTCTCGAGGAAGCGTTTGGCGCGATCCAGATTTTTGCTGACGTCTGCGGCCATCCGTCTGGGTAGCCTCTGTGGAATTTAGTAGTGGGTCAGTTTGAATTTATGAATCGTGACACAAGGGGTCAAAATTCAAACTGACCCACTACCGGAATTTTTCAAGCAACGGCTGGGTCGGAACGCAAGTGGCAAGCGTTTCTGTCCCTCATTACTATATACCTCGCCCGCAATCCCTTCCAAAACTCGCGTTCTAACCTATGCGGAATACGGCACTGTAGCTCCTAGCCCGCTCCCGCTTGCCATTCCACTCTTCTCCCCGTTTTCGCCTTGTCTAACTCTACGTTACGCGCCAGACTTCTCCTTCATGGCCACTATTTCAACCGCCAAGCCTCTCCAACTTTCCACGGTGCGCTTGTGGTTCCTTCTTTTTTTGCTCTTTACGCTGATCGCTCTCCTCACCTTTGGCTACGTCTATCTCGACGATCTAACGCGCCAGCATCCCGGAACTCTCTCGCGACGCCTCCTCGAACAAATCACGGGTGCCTATTCTGCTTTTCTTTTGTTGCCGTTCATCCTCCGTTACACGCGTTTCTTTCTCTTCGCGCCGCATCCGTGGTTTGTTCGCTTGAGCCTGCACTTGCTTGGTGCAACTGCCTACTCCCTCATTCACACTTCGATGATGGCCGTCAGCCGCTGGACTATTTCCCCCATCCTGGGCCTGGGGACGTACGACTACGGAATCATGCGCTTCCGTTATCCGATGGAGTATTCGAACGATCTCGTCGGCTACACGCTCATCGTTGTTATCTACTATTTCTTTGAGCGCCTTCGTCTTGCCCAAGCGCAACAACTCGCTGCAGCCGAACTGCAAACCAAACTCGCCCAGGCGCAGCTCGAAAACCTCCGCCTCCAGGTGCAGCCTCATTTTCTTTTCAACACCCTGAACACCATCTCCGCCGTAATGTACGAGGACCTTCACGCAGCCGACGCCATGCTCTCTCAACTCAGCGATCTCCTGCGCCTCACTCTCCGCGCGTCTCGCTCGCATGAAATCCCGCTTGAGGAAGAATTACAGATCACTCGTCTCTATCTCGACCTCATGCAGAAACGCTTCGAGGGCAAACTCTCCGTCTCTTATTCCATCGATTCTTCCCTGCTTCGTTCTTTTGTTCCGCAGCTTATCCTCCAGCCTCTCGTCGAGAATTCCTTGCGGCACGGCATGAAGCCGGGCGCCGAAGTCATGGCCCTCTCCATCTCCGCGCAGCGAAACAACGGGAGCGTGATTCTCAAAGTTTCAGACACGGGTGCAGGCCTCCCTGCCCACGATTCCGAACGGCCCACGAATGGGATTGGCCTTGCAAACATTCGCGGCCGTTTGTCTCAGCTTTATGGACCAAAAGCCAATCTCATCCTCGAAAATCAGCCTACGGGTGGCGTAGAAGCTTCATTGCTTCTCCCGCTGAATCTCTCCTCACAACCGGCATTCTCTCCGGAATGAAGCGTTCCTCTACCATGAGAATTCTAGTCGTGGACGACGAAGCCCCCGCTCGGCGCAAGGTCCTGCGTTTTCTTCGCCAGGAGTCAGACGTGCAAGTTGTCGGTGAAGCAGATAGCGGAGAAACCGCCGTTGCCGCAATCCACAAGATTCGCCCAGACCTTGTCTTCCTCGATGTTCAAATGCCTGTGCACGACGGCTTCTCCGTGATCGAGTCCATCGGCCCGGAGAAAATGCCCCCTGTTGTCTTCATCACCGCCCATGACCAATACGCCCTTCGCGCGTTTGAGGTCCACGCGTTCGATTATCTTTTGAAGCCATTCTCGGAAGATCGCTTCAAACAAGCGCTGCACCGCGCTCGCGAACATCATGCTTTGGCTGGCGGTTCGCTTGCTTCTCGCCTCGCGGAAATGTTGCTCGCCTTGCAAAAGCAACGCAATTACCCTGATCGCGTTTTGGTGGAAGACAACGCACGCGCTTACTTCGTTTCCGTTCGCGGAATCTCATGGATAGAAGCTGACGGCAACTACATTCTGCTGCATTGCGATTCCAAAACGCACACGCTTCGCAGTACGATGGAAAATCTGCAAAATTCTCTCGACCCTAAACTTTTTGTGCGCATCAATCGCTCCTCTATTCTTCGATTGGATGCTATCCAGGAACTCCTCCCCTGGTTTCACGGCGAGTACAAAGTCATCCTCAAAGACAAAACGGAACTTCGATGGACCCGCCGCTATATCGGCCAGCGCCCCGAACTTCTTAAGCTTCCTTGAATTTCACGCACAGCCCGTTCGTCACCTTCTCGGGCCCGTTCGTCCCGTTCTAGTTGCCTCCAGAGTAGGTTCAAGCGTATGAACTTTCGTATGAACACCGTCAAACTGGATCTCGGCCACGTTCATCTCCACTGGATTCCCAAAATTGTCTTCGCACTGTGCTCACTGCTATGTCCGTCGCAAGGCTACGCTCAAGCGGCTCCTGACGCCGGATGGCCAGCCTACGGTGGCGATTCAGGCGGTTCGCGTCACTCCGCTGCCACGCAAATCAATCGCGAAAACGTTTCTCAGCTGCGCGTTACATGGACTTTTCATACGGGCGCGCTCCCTCATGATCCCGACCTCGACAAAAAAGCCGCCTTCGAGGCAACTCCGGTACTGGCCGAAGGCAAACTTTTCTTCACCACTCCCTATGACCATGTCTTCGCACTCAATCCGCAAACCGGAAAAAAACTCTGGGAATTCGATCCGCAACTGGAGCTCCCCTACGGCGCTTCCGAAGTCACTTCTCGCGGTGTTTCCGCCTGGCGCGATCCAAAGGCAAATCCCAAGCAACCCTGTGCTCTCCGTATTTTCTTTGGAACACTGGACGCGCGTTTGATCGCCCTCGACGGCGCAACAGGAAAACCCTGCACGGACTTCGGTTCCAATGGCGAAATCGACCTCACTAACGGCGTAAAGCTGCGCGATGCCGGCGACTATCAAGTCACTTCTGCCCCCGCTATCTCTGGCGATCTCGTCATCACTGGCTCTTCGATGGGGGACAATCGCGCCATAACTGTGGAACGCGGTATCGTTCGGGCCTTCGACGTTCGCTCGGGCACGCTCCGTTGGTCCTGGGATCCGATTCCTTGGGCCTTGAAATCCACTCCCCGCACCGGCGCCGGCAACGCCTGGTCAACTCTCTCTGTCGATCCCGAACGCAATCTCGTCTTCATCCCAACCGGCAGCGCCAGTCCTGACTATTTCGGCGGATATCGCAAAGGCGACAACAAGTGGGCCAACTCCGTCGTTGCATTGAAAGCGTCCACCGGCGAATTTGTTTGGGGATTTCAGGTCGTTCATCACGATCTTTGGGATTACGACGTCGCCTCACAGCCGACTCTGTTCACTTGGAAGGACAAAATTCCCGCCATCGCTATCACCACAAAAATGGGCCGCGTTTTTGTCTTGAACCGCTTGACAGGCGCTCCGCTTTTTCCCGTAGAAGAAATCCCTGTTGATAGAAGTGATATCGCCGGCGAAGAATCATGGCCCACGCAGCCTTCCGGCATTTCCACCGTGCCGGAAACTCTATCGCCCGATGACGCCTGGGGACCCACTCCCGAGCTCAAACAGTGGTGTGCTGAAAAAATGAAATCCGCTCGTACCGGCTCCATTTTCACTCCGCCAAGTTTACAGGGCACTCTCGTTTATCCCAGCAACGTCGGCGGCGTGAATTGGGGAAGCTCCGCGTACGATCCCGCAAATCACCTGCTGATCATGAATACCAATCGCTTGCCCATCTTCGTCAAACTCATTCCCCGCGAAGAACTGGATGCCGCGCGCAAAGGCGCATCCGACTTGGATCGGCTCCACGGCGAATTCGCGCGCCAGACAGGCGCTCCGTTCGCAATGTTCCGAACGCCGCTGCTCTCTTCGAGCGGGCTGCCTTGCAACGCCCCACCGTGGGGCAATGTCACAGCTGTGGATCTCTTCACCGGGAAAAAATCCTGGGACGCTCCGCTGGGCAGCTATCTTCCCAACGCCTCCACGGGAACCGTCAATCTGGGCGGCCCCATCGTGACTGCCGGCGGTCTCGTCTTCACGGCTTCCGCAATGGACAATTTCATTCGTGCATTCGATTCCGAATCCGGCAAGGAATTGTGGAAGTTCGAACTCCCCGCGGGCGGCCAATCGACTCCCATGACGTACACGCTCAACGGCAAGCAATATCTAGTCATCGCCGCCGGTGGCCACGGCAAACTCGGCACCAAACAAGGCGATTCGGTCCTAGCGTTTGCGCTCCCGTAGTCAGTCCGCGCTGATTGCTTCGCTTTTTTCTTCGCTCCGCGACGCGATACGGTAGCGCACGTTCGCGGCAATTTCAAAGGAGCGTAGCCGTGCTTTGTGATCGTAAATATGCGCGGCAAGAATGAGCTCGTCGGCTTGCGTCAGATCAATGACTTTGCGCAGGCCGCGTTCGACGGTTTCCGCGGAGCCCACGACGGAAAACAAAAGAATGCCCTCGGCCATCGCTTTTTCTGCCGGGCTCCAGAATGAATTAATATCGTCAATCGGCGGCGGAACTTTTCCCGGCGCTCCTCGCCGCAGCAGCGTAAACGATTGCTGCAGCGAAGAAAATTGGCACTGCGCTTCTTTGTCCGTGTCTGCGGCGATCACGTTTACGCCAACCATTGCATAGGGTTTTTCCAATTGCGCGGACGGCTTGAACAAGTTTCGATAAAGTCGCAGCGCCGGCATCAAATCCGCCGGAGCAAAATGCGAAGCAAACGCGAACGGCAATCCCAACGCTGCTGCAAGCTGCGCGCTAAACAAACTTGAACCCAGCAGCCAAATCGGCACGTGCGTTCCTGCACCGGGAATCGCCCGCAAACGCTGTCCCGGTTCAATCTCGCCCAAATATCTCTGCAATTCCTGCACGTCTTCCGGGAAATTCTCGGAGCTCGCCGCGGATTCGCGCCGCAACGCGCGCATCGTAAACGGATCCGTTCCCGGTGCGCGGCCCAATCCCAAATCAATTCGTCCCGGATACAACGAGGCAAGAGTGCCGAACTGTTCCGCAATCACTAGTGGCGAATGATTCGGCAACATGATCCCGCCCGAACCCACGCGAATCGTTTTCGTCCCGCCCGCAACGTAGCCAATCACAACCGCCGTCGCTGCACTCGCAATTCCCGGCATGTTGTGGTGCTCCGCAAGCCAAAATCGCTTGTAGCCCAGTTTTTCCGCGTGTTGCGCCAGCTCCAGCGAATTCCGCAGCGCGTCCGAGGCCGTGCTGCCCTCCGCAATCGGACTCAAATCCAAAACCGAAAAAGGAATCATCGCTAGCTCCCCGCATGAACCGCCTTTCACTTTGATGCCTGCTTCCAAGCTTCGTCACGCGCCGCGTCTCTGGTATCTCTTAATGCGACACAACCGCCACCCGAATACATCCTGGGCGAAAAACACAAAATATTGGTTTGGCGACAGCCCGTACTGACGACCGTTGTGATTTGTGGCAGACTGGTTGTTTACACGGTGTGTTTTGCTACGCGCACGCGCGGCGCAAGAGCCCGCCGAATCCGCCGGCAGGCGCTGATTTTCCGTCCTGCCGCAAACTAGAAAAACTGCATGGACCCAAAGTTCGAGCGAAATTTCTGCATCATCGCGCACATTGACCACGGCAAATCCACGCTGGCGGACCGTCTGATCGAAATGACGGGTGGACTTTCCGAGCGCGAAATGTCCGCGCAAGTGCTCGATTCGATGGATCTCGAACGCGAGCGCGGCATCACCATCAAAGCAAAAAGCATTCGCCTCCACTACAAAGCGAAAGACGGAAATACTTACCGTCTGAATTTGATTGATACGCCGGGTCACGTCGATTTTTCCTATGAAGTTTCGCGCGCGCTTTCCGCATGCGAAGGCGCGTTGCTCGTCGTGGATTCTTCGCAGGGTGTCGAAGCGCAGACGGTTGCAAATACTTTTCTCGCCGCGGCAAGCAATCTGACGATCGTTCCCGTCATCAACAAAATTGATTTGCCCGCGGCGCAACCCGATTTCGTAAAAGAGCAAATCGAAAACGTTCTCGCGATTCCTGCGCATGACGCGCTTTTGATCAGCGCGAAAAGCGGCCTCGGCGTCGAAGACGTTCTCGAAGCCGTTGTGCAGCGCATTCCTCCGCCGAAAGGCAGCGCGCAGAATCCCTTGCAGGCGCTGATTTTCGATTCGTGGTTCGACGCGTATCGCGGCGCCGTCGTTCTCGTTCGCGTGATGGAAGGGCGCATCGCGAACCACACGAAAATTCGTTTGTGCGCCGGCAACGAAATTTACGAAGTCGAACAGCTCGGCGCGCTCACTCCAAAACCCATCGCGCTCGATGAACTTGAAGCCGGCGACGTCGGCTTCGTCGTTGCGAACATCAAGCAAGTTGCGGACGCGCGCATGGGCGACACGATTGTTGAAGCCGGCAGTTCCGCGACGCCGCTTCCCGGCTTTGAAGCGACGAAGCCAATGGTTTTCGCCGGACTTTTTCCCGTGCTCGCCGACGACTACGCGCCGCTTCGCGACGCGCTGGGGAAATTAAAACTGAACGATGCATCGCTCGGTTACGAGCCGGAAAATTCCGTCGCGCTCGGCTTCGGATTCCGCTGCGGCTTTCTCGGCCTTCTGCACATGGAGATTGTGCAGGAGCGGCTCGAGCGCGAATTCGGCCTGAACCTGATCACCACGGCGCCGAGCGTGCGCTACCGCATCACAAGCGTTGGCGGAGACTTGATCGAAGTCGAGAGTCCCGCGAAATTTCCGAACCCGAGCGACATCGCCAAAATCGAAGAGCCGATTATTAAGGCGATGATTATTACCGACAGCCAATCCGTCGGCGGAATTCTCCAGCTCTGCCAGGACAAGCGCGGCACGCAAAAAAATCTTGAATATCTTTCACCGACGCGCGTCATGCTCACCTACGAATTGCCGCTCAACGAAATCGTACTCGACTTTTACGACCGTCTGAAATCCGTTTCGCGCGGCTACGCTTCGCTCGACTACCAGCTAGCCGGTTACAAGGAAGCCGACCTCGTGAAGCTCGACGTGCTCGTCGGTGGCGAACCCGTGGACGCGCTGGCGATGATTTGCCACCGCGAACAATCTTACGAACGCGGCCGCGAACTCGTTTCACGCTTGCGGAAACTAATTCCGCGGCAAATGTTTGAGGTGCCGATCCAGGCGGCGATTGGCAGCCGCGTGATTGCCCGCGAAACCGTTGCGGCGATGCGCAAAAACGTTTTGGCCAAGTGCTACGGCGGTGACATTTCCCGCAAGCGCAAACTTCTCGAAAAACAAAAAGAAGGCAAGCGCCGCATGAAGCGCGTCGGCCAAGTGGATATCCCACAAGAAGCGTTCCTCGCGGTGCTGAAAGTTTCGTCCACCGAGGAAGAAGACTAGCGAGCTTGCGAGTCGTCAGTTTTCAGTCATCAGTCGTCAGTTAAACCTCCTTCTTTTTCACCTCGGTCGTAAGTTTTCCTTTGTGCAACTGAATCGAAACATTGTCTCCAAGGAAGACGGCGTTGGCGTCGCGGAGGACGATGCCGGTGGCGTCTGTGACGATGGAGTAGCCGCGTTCGAGAACTTTTAGAGGGCCGCGTTCTTCTAGTTGCACGCGTAATTTTTCGAGGCGCTCGCGCTTGATACGCAGCAACCGCTCCATGCGCTTGCCGAGTTCAGTGGCTTGGCGTTCGAGACGAATGCGCAGCGTGGAAATTCTGGCGCGAAAATCAAAACGGAAAATGCGGAGATGCGCGGCGGAGTAACGTTTGCGTGATTGTTCGAGGCGCGCGCGGAGGCCGAGGGCGAGGCGCGACGTCATTTCATCAGCGCGCTGGCGCTGCTGGCGCAGGAGATCGAGCGGGCGGCGGAAACCGCGGCGTGCGCTGAGTTCGTGGACACGGCGGCTGAGAACCAGAATCCGGTAGCGAATTTGTTCGACTAGCGCGTTGCGCAGGTCGGCAATGTGCTTATCGAATTCGCGGCGCGTGTTCACGACGAGTTCGGCAGCGGCGGAAGGCGTGGAAGCGCGGACGTCCGCAACGAAATCGGCGATAGTGAAATCGGTTTCGTGACCGACGCCGGAGATAACGGGAATTTCCGAATCGAAGATGGCGCGCGCGACGATCTCTTCGTTGAACGACCAGAGATCCTCGATGGAACCGCCACCGCGCGCGAGAATCAAAACGTCCACCAGTTTTCTTTGATTGAAGAATTTCAGCGCGCGAACGATTTCCTGGGCGGAGCCTTCTCCCTGCACGCGCACGGGAAAAACGGTGAGGTGCACGTTGTGAAAACGGCGGCGCAGAATGCGGACGACATCGCGCACTGCTGCGCCTTTGGGCGAAGTGATAAGTCCGATGCGACTGGGGAGAAGTGGAAGCGGTTTCTTGTGTTTGGCGTCGAAAAGACCTTCCGCTTCGAGGCGTTTCTTCAATTGCTCGAAGGCAAGTTGCAACGAGCCAAGGCCAACCGGCTCCATGCTTTCGACATAAATTTGATATTCGCCGCGCTGTTCATAAACGCTGATGCTGCCGCGCAGAGCGACCTTGAGGCCATCTTCCACGCGGAATTTCAGGCCGCGGCGATCCTGTTTAAACCAGACGCAACGAATTTGGGCCTTTTCGTCCTTGAGAGTGAAGTAGAGATGGCCGGACTGAGCTTCTCGGCAATTGGAGATTTCGCCTATGACGCTCAGGTCCGTGAAATTTTTGGCGAGGAGATCGCGGATGCGCGCGGTTAGCTCGCTAACGGTGAGTGAGCGTCGATCAGGCTGGAGGTTGAATTGAAGTTGGGTGGTCATGGGTTGCACCCCTCACCCCCCGGGGGTTTTGCATGAATATCAAAAGAAAGGAGTTGGGGACCGAGGGTTTTGCGTGGGTATGAAAGTAGATGGCTTAGGAAGCGGCGAAATTTTGAACGGCCAAGTTGTAAAGAGAGAGCTCCAAATTGGGAATAGTTTGGGTACACCCCGGCTGTTTTCGTAAGAGTGGCAAATGCGGAAGCTAACGACGAGATACTCGGAGAATTATTCCCAATTTGGGAAACAGAACGAAGCATCCAGGGCTTTCCGGTAAAGCTGGAGAGGCGAGCTGGTTGGAGCCGGGTGGTCAAGCGCCGGTCCTTTCGTAGTTTGCAATCGCGAAGCAAAAGCTCCGCGGAAGCTAAAACACTATTTTATCATTGCGTGCAAGTCATGAAATTCGAATCGTTGTAAGGGGCGTTTGTGAGGATGATAGAGATGTCAGCGACTTTAGGCGCCGTGATTTTCGTCGGGCCGCCGCCCAGGATGACAGCCAAATTTGAGAGCTTGAAACGAGAGCGCATGTGACGCAACACAGAGCCGAGGTCGTAAGAGCACAGGCCCTTTCAGGGGAAACAAGAGTGCCTATGCTACTGGTGCGCGATGTGGGCGACGGTTTTGTCCACGAGAAGCAGGAAAGCGCGGATGGAGGGTTCGAGATGTTCGATGGGAGTGTCTTCTTCTTTGCAGTGGGAGAGGCCGCGGGCGGAATAGGCGAACATCATGACGGTGGGCGTGTGGAGCGCCATTTGGGCGGCGTCGTGAAGCGGGCCTGAGGGAAGTTTGGGCGCGTCGCCGGTGATTTCGCGGACGGATTCCTCGCAAAGTTGGAGCAGTTCCGGATCGAAGGGGCGCGGCTCGATGGAGAAGAGTGGCGTCCATTCGACGGTGACATTGTTTTCTGCGGCGAAGCGGCGGGAGGCTTCCTGCGCTTCGCGAACCATGACGGCAAGGACGTTTGCGTCGAGGGCGCGCTGATCCACGGAGATTTCCGCGACTCCGGGAACTGCGGTGACAATTCCGGGTTCGACTTTGACGACACCGGTAGTGCAGACGACTCCGGCGCCGGGCTTTGAATGGCGGCGGGCGATTTCGCGGCACTCGAGCACGGTGGACGCGGCAGCGAGAAACGCGTCGCGGCGTAGATGAATGGGTGTAGCGCCAGAGTGAGCGGCCTGGCCGACAAAACGGAGCATGTGACGCTGGAGGCCGAATGTGCCGAGAACGACTCCGGTGGATTTATTTTGCGACTCGAGAACGCCGCCCTGCTCGATGTGAAATTCCAAATAGGCTTTAGCGTTGACGCGTTTGAGATGAGCGTGAGCGTCAAGCATGGAATCGAGTTCGACGCCGTTTTCGCGAAGTGCGTCGACCAGGAGAGTTCCCTGTTTGTCCTTGAGCGAGCGGACCTCTTCGAGATTCAACGTACCTGCCGCGGCGCCGGAGCCGAGAAGACTGTGGCCGAAGCGCGCGCCCTCTTCGTCAGCCCAATCGACGAGTTTTAGAGTGACAGGCGGTTGCGGCGCACCGGCGTAACGGCGCATGGCCTCTAGCGCGGTGACGACGCCGAGCGCGCCATCGAGCCAGCCGCCGTTGGGGACGGAGTCCACGTGACTGCCGACGATTACGGTTTTGTCTGATGCACCGGAAAGGGTGGCAAACAGATTTCCTGCGGAATCGATTTCACGGGTGAGGCCGATGGCGTTAAGTTTTTCGAGAAGCCATTTACGCGCGGTGCGCCAGACAGGGCCCCACGCGACGCGTTGCGCACCATCGGGAGTGGATGTGAGCACAGCGAGTTCGCGGAGATCGGCGATGACGCGTTGAGCGCTGGGAGACGAAGGGAGTGAAGAGTCCGAGTGCGATCTGCCAGGAAGAGAGGTCACAATGGCCAACATTCTAGCAGCCCACGCAAGAGGTACTAAATTCGAAACTGGGAGTGGCTAGTTATTGGACCTTGGGATTCATCGTGACGGATGAGCCGGGCTTGATTTCCAGAGGCTGGCCGTTGGGAAGATAGCGGAAAAGTACGGCAAGGTTAGCCCACTCGAGGTCCCAGCCATTTTCGATGGCGAGTAGCGTGTAGCGACCCGGCAAAACATTGGCCAGACTGAAGGAACCATCGGAATCGCTTTGATCGCGGTGGAAGAGCGAAGCGTTTTGCGCAGAATCAACTGGAATGAGAAGAATCATTGCCCCGGATATGGGTTTTCCCTCTTTCATCGCGAATCCGGCCACGGAGCAGTTTGGGATGGTCAGTTGAACTTCCAGTTTGACCGGTTTTCCGGGGAGCAGGTTTATTATGTGACCCGAAACAATGGCGTCAGGCGACTTGATGGAGTCGATCTGCGAATCGCCGTATCCGGAAATACTCACTTCATATTGGCCAGCGGGAAGCGAGAGTGAGAATGAGCCTTTCTCGCCAATCTTTGTTCCGACGGAATTTTCAGTTCCGCGAGGCAAGAGATAAAGCATCGGCGACGGCCCTTCACCATCGTCTTCCGGTGTAAGTTTCAAGCGTGAATTCGACTGTACCATGCCAGAAACGGAGGCGAGCGGCCCCGGCAATTCCATATCAATCCGGCTTTCGGCTGAAACCTGCGCAGTCTTTGACTGTTCTGTGTACGGACCGCTGTTCTTCAGCCACGACGCGGTGAGTTTGAGCTCACCTGGTGGTGCGTCGAAAATCTCATAGTAACCAGGCTCTCCAGTCACAGGGTGCGCGGAAAGGTTCTCCAGTTCCTCGCCAGACACCTGGATGGCGGCAGCGAACGTTGTGGTCGAATCACCGGCGGTCTCACCCATTGGCGGGCTATGAGTGAAATTCTCAGAAGCGTCGACTGGCAACTTCACGCGCAGGCGAAGCGCTGGCACGGCGTGAAGGGTGAAATCGGCGGAAAAGCTGCCGCCGGGAACGAGGGAAAGCGGCGTGGCGGTGTCCAGAGTTCCGGCGTTGGAATAGAACGAAACTGGATAGACGACATCCAAAATAGGATTTGCCGCAGATTCGGGGACAGGAGGCGCATGTTGCACAGCTGAATCTGGAAAGCCAACCTGCCGAATTCCGATTCCCTCGCCGAAACGTAGCCCGGCACCCTGACTGCTTGCGTACCAAGGCTTGGCGTAAACGGCGACCGTGTAAACGCCTGCAGCCAAATGTGCAAACCGGTAGTTACCTTTGTCATCTGTAGCGGCGCGACTTACAAGATTCGTGGTGTGGGCTCCCGAAAAAATCTTTCTTTGAAAGAGAAACACCCGAGCATCGCGAACCGGATCACCAAAATCATTCGAGACATTGCCGGCCAGTACCGCTTCAGGAAAAAGGCGAAAGCGGATGTGCTCAGAATCGAGTCCCTGGCCGACCGCGATGGCGGTCATGTAGGTTTCATGTTGATCGAGTCCCTGGAATGTGTAGCCGCGACGACCAGCGGTAAGACGATATTTTCCGGCGGCAAGCCCTGCAAAGAGAAACTGACCGTTGCTGGAAGTCAGAACGGTAACGGTGTCATCGAGAGAGGTTACTGGAGCAATTGTCACTGCGGCGCGGTCGATTGGTGCGCCGGAAACGGAATCCACAACGACTCCCGCGAGGCGGAATCCTCCCGGCGTAGTAGCCGCCAAGGGAGTATGCACCGCGAAGAGAAGGAGGACAGCGCAATGGATCAACCAGCGAGGCATGATCTATTCCTCCACCGCGTTTACATCGAGCGCAAGCGAGACGGATTGTCCCTCGGCGAGAGACACTTCCTTCGATATTGAGGAGAGTTTTTTCATCAATTCCTGGTTGCCAGGATCGGGATCTATGAGCGCGTCCACGACGGCGATGCGATAGGTCCCAGGTGACAAATTCAAAAACTGAAAGGAGCCGTCGTTCTCCGCAATTTGAAAGAGTGGAAATTTGCGCGGGCTTGGAGGGATCAGGCAGACGAGCGCGCCATGGGAACTATTTGCGATGTTGACGGTGCCAGAAAGAATGGCCGCACCTTTACGGAAGACGACTTCGATAGGCGAAATAGAGGCGGAAGAACCTACCACGAGGTCATTCGCCAGGAGATCCATGGAACCGCTGCTGATTGATTCGACGTAAAAGGCGTGGTTTGGACCGTAATCGGAGGCCTCAATCCAGTAAGTGCCCGAAAGCACGCAGACAAAATGCATATCGCCCGGAGGCATCCCGGCCTTGTCCTGGGCACGCAGCCTCATGGCTTGTCGACCTGCACCCTGTCCCCGAGCGTGCATAAAAATCATGACTCTTTCGGTCTCCTCTTCCGAGGACAGTCCGTGAATGTTTACGGAAATATTCACGCAGGGGCGCAGGACCAAGCGCAGGCCAGACACATTGGAATCGGCTTTGACGAGTTGCGAGGCCGTACGCGTTGCCGTCGAGACATCCAAGGATTGTGAATCGGTCGCCGCCGCCGAAAGATTGTAGGAACCCGGCGGGAGCAAGCGGGTTTGGAAGAGACCAGTTTGCTGATCAAGATGGACATCCGCAGTCTCGGCTGGTTTGAATGTTTCCGCCACCGAAAGACCGACCTGAGATCCTGGCGAATATCCAACGATACTGCCCGCGATATAGACAAGCGGTTTGGCATTCAGAACAAAGTTGGCTTGCGTCTCGCGCCCTGCAAAGACTTTAAGTGGGGAAGCTGATGCCAAATCCGTGACCCCGGGATAGAAAACGCGGGAATAGCCAAGGGGGACCGACGTGTCCTGCGATCGGTAAGTCTCCCGTCCGGCTGGGCCGAGCAGGACGAAGTAGGCGGCGGGCGGCAAATCCGGGATGCGAAAATTGCCGCGGTCATCGGTGACGAAGGGCTGATGCGCGCCGAGGAGCTGCGTGAGGAGGAAAGGAGTGCCGTCGCTGGGAGCCCGGCGAACCAACTGGACTTCGAAATTCTCGAGAGGGTCGCCGTGATCGTCAACTACACGGCCGTAGATAACGCCTGTGGGAGTGAGTTTGATGAGCGCGGGAGGAACGGCCGGACCGACCTGAAACGTACTGAATTTCTTTAGATATGGAACCGGAGAAGATGTTAGGAAACCGGGCTTCGTAGCCATAAGAGAAACTGAGCCGGCAGGAAGGCCCTCGAATTGAAATGCGCCCTGAGAATCCGTCAGCGTGCCTCGGGCACTGCCAGTGTCATTGGAAGATTCGACCAAGGCGCCGCGCACTGGTGCACCGGAAATAGAATCGACCACCGTGCCTTGCAAAGTGCAGGGGCAAGAAGAGCCAGGAGATTCCTGAGCGCGAACGAGCGACGAGAGAATAGCGAGTAGGAAGAATGGAATCGGAATAAGTCTGGTCATTGGGACCGCACCAAAACTGCGGAAGCCGCAGACAGTTTAGACGGATAAAGCATTTGAGAAGTGCCTGGTCGAATAGGATGCAGCGAGTCAGGAAACAGATTTCTGAAGCGGGCGCATTGAGAATTGCGCGCACAAGAAACCGGCGTTGAAATAAATTCGACGGTACTCCGGCGATATATGCTATAGTGGTCTTGCGCTTATTACTTTCGGTTGTGTTGTGCGGTCCCTTCGATGCAAGACTTGGTCTGAGATTACCCGCCTCCAGTATCCTCCGCACGTTTTCAGCGTAATTCAAAAATAGACTGGCAAAGCAGATTGCCGTGTCTCCGCGGGATTACCGCGCCGATACCACTGCAAAGACCAGCAAGAAAAGACAAATGCAGAATTTAACTACTCAAGGTGTGGAAACTCCTCAACAGAAGGGGTACACACTGTTTTCAGAAATGCCGCTCTCTCCTTATATGAAGGAACGAGTGGCTGCGGCGAAGTTTACCGTGCCGACCCCGGTGCAGGGCGCAGCCATTCCGCGAATCCTCGAAGGAAAGGACGTGCTGGCGACGGCGCAAACGGGAACGGGCAAAACGCTCGCGTTCCTGATTCCTGTGATCGAAGATTTGCTGAAACACGACGTGGCTGCTGCCGGGAATTCAGGAATCGCGGCACTTGTGCTTGTACCTACACGCGAGCTGGCGATGCAGGTGCTTGACCAATTCAATGTGCTGCGCGGGAAGAAACTGATGCCGGCGGCGCTGGTGACTGGTGGACTGTCGGAACAGGCTCAGCTCCAGGCGATCCGGAAAGGCGCGCGGCTTGTGGTGGCGACGCCGGGACGGCTCGAGGATTATCTCGACCGCAGACTCGTGCAGTTGAACAACCTGCGCACGCTTGTGCTGGACGAAGCCGACCGCATGCTGGACATGGGATTTCTTCCCGCGATCCGGCGCATCGTTTCGATTTTGCCGAAGCAGCACCAGACGGTTTGTTTTTCCGCGACGCTGGAAGCGTCCGTAGCTCACCTGGTGAAGGATTATCTGAAGAGCCCAATGAGGTTGACGTTTGGCTCGACATTGAAGCCGTCGGAGAACGTGCGGCTGCAGGCGTTTGAAGTTCCCGCGGACCGGAAGATTGAAATGCTGAAGAAGCTGCTTTCGAAAGAGTCCGGGCGAGTGCTTGTTTTTTCGCGCACGAAGCGCGGGACGCAGCGCATCGCGGCCAACTTGAGCGACGATGGATTTGCGGCAGCGCAGATTCACGGCGACCGTTCACAATCGCAGCGCAATTCGGCGCTGGCGGGATTTCAACAGGGGCGTTACCAAATTTTGGTAGCGACAGACGTTGCGTCGCGCGGGATTCACGTGAACGACGTGGCTCACGTGATCAATTACGATTTGCCCGAAATTGCGGAAAACTTCATTCACCGCGTCGGGCGAACTGGACGCGCGGACAAAAAAGGCGTGGCGAGCACGCTGATTTCAAGAGATCAGCGCGGCGAACTTTTCCAGATGGAACGGACGCTGGCGCTCAAGATCGAACGCGTGCCGGCAGAACTTGGAGAGCAGCCCGTTTCCTACCGGAAAGCGGGAGCGCGGCCGCACCAGGAAGATCGCGAGAACGAACAGCGGCCGAGACATGGCGCGCGGCATGGTCATGGGCGGCGGGGAGCGCAGCGCGAACATCGTGTGAGCAGGGAGTTTTCCCGTTCGACGGCACCGGCGAGTCCGGCAGGACCGCGCGTCGTGCTTCCGGGCGAATTTTTGCAGATGCGGGCGGAATCGTAGTCAGCTATTCCGCCCTGGATCGCGTGGCAATGATGGGGCGATAGAAGATGAGTCAAAGCCGCGGCGCCTGCGGCTTGTGTAGCACGGCTAAGGTTTCTCCGCCTTGGCTGATGCATTCTGCGGTTCGGATTCAGTTGGCTTCATCGCCACCACCTCATAGTTCCGCGTCTTCTTGTCGCCTTCCGGGCACTTGACAGACATGTGGTCCTTCTTGATCTTGAACACAACTTCCTGGCCAACCGGCAAAATTGCAGGGTGTTTTTTTTCCGTTGGCTGGATTTCATATTCCATTTCGTCGGTGCGTAACAAATAACGCGGGCACATCTTCTCATCGGAGTTTATGTGAGTAATGCCCACGGACGCCCAGATGCTGCCCAAGCCTGTCACGCCCTTTTGCTTCGCGCCGCGAGGCACCGCATCCATTTTCTCTAGCATGGCTCTATCAGGTTGCTTTTTGTTTTTCTCACCAGAGCTGGCAGGAACCGCAGCCGCAAGGACAAGCGATACAACAAGAAAAATCTTGAGTCTCATAATGCCTCCTTGAGGGCTCTCAGCCCAGACAACCTCGCGACCGAACCGGCTGCTGGCTGAAGCGACAGCCGGGTCCGGTCACGAAAAATCAAAATCACCGCCGAAGGGGAGAGCCGGTAAGTCTTCACAAATTCCTTGTCGTTTACGAGCGAAGGAATCTTGCGAAGTTGTTCGGCGATTTCGCGGTGCTGGTCGAGGAAGTTGTCGAAACTTAGCAGTTCTCCGCGGGTGGTGTCGCGGTCCTGAGCAGGTCTAGTACCTTGGGCGGGAGTGGATTGCGCACTAGCGGGCTGATTGACGCAGAAGAAAATGGTCAGCGTCAACAGCGTAAGCCCGCTTTTGAGTTGCAACGGTATTTTTTTCATACAGCACTCCTGCGGGTGAATGTGTCACCCAAGATAAGGTCGCAACGGCCGTGCCACACGCCTCCAGAAAAACGGAAGTGGCGAGGGCTCAGAAGGTTGGAGGAAACGCGAAAATTCTGGAGCGGAAGACCGCGTGCAAATTCCACATGCTCTGGAAAAATCGTTATACGAGAAAAGCCTTAGCGGAAATGCTGTAGTAGGTCGAATGGTGTAGGGCGCCCGCGAAATTGCGATGTGTCTAGTTGTGATTTACTTGTGCTGAGTTTAATTTGAGCTGAGCTGATCAGCGGCGGAATTGGTTGATGAGCCAGACGATCAGGCTTAGAGCGACGCTGAGAACAAGGCACGTGACGATCGGAAAGTAGAAGGTGGTATGTTCGCCGCGATGGACGATGTCACCGGGGAGACGGCCGAGACGAAGCGGGAGTTTGCCGCCGAAATAGAAAAATGCTCCGAGCAAGACGAGCACGCCTCCGAAAAAAAGCAGCGTGCGGCCGAGGTCGCGAAGGTCCATATGCGGAGTTTAAGAGGGAACGAGCGCTAGCGTCAAAGCGCCGTTAAGAAAGCGCGGAGATGCGCCGGAGGAGGTCGGTTTGTTCGGCGATGGATTCGGCGCCGATGGTGAAAGCGTCGAGCAGGTTGAGGCCGAGGGCGTAGCGAAGGGCTTCGTCCTGGCGGCTGCGTAGGTCCCCCTGGCCGAGGATTTTCATGCCGATGATTCCCTTCCCCGCAGATTTCATTTCGCGGAGGACGCTGACAACCGTTTCGGGATCGGCATCCATGTGCGAACCGACGGGATTGATTCGGACAAGATCCACGTCCACCCAGGGAGATTTTGCTGCCGCGCGAAGCGCTTCGATGGAATGGCAGGAGCAGCCGTGCGCGCGAATGATGCCTTTGTGCTTGGCTTCCTCAAGGACGTCCATGACAGGGCGATAGCGCGTGGTCCAATCCGCTTCGGTGAGACAGTGCATCAAGAAAACGTCGATGTATTCGGTATTAAGTTCGCGGCGGAAACGTTCGAGGTCGGCGCGCATTTCGTTTGGCTCGCGCGCCCAGGATTTGGAGAGCACGGTGACTTTGCCGCGGTCCACGTGCTTGAGCGCTTCGGCGACGTGCGGATGGCTACCGTAGGAATCGGCGGAATCAAAAAAGCGGAGGCCGTTGTCGTAGCCGTTGAGGAGAAGCTTCGAAAGACCGTCGACGCCCAAAGCCGTTTGATGGGAGTGATGGCCGGAGCCGACCGTGCCCGTGCCCATGGCGAGGAGCGACGTTTGAATTCCTGTACGGCCGAGGGTAACCGGATCGGACGCGGCGAATTTTCTGGTGAGAACGGGAAGAGCGAGAAGCCGCTTGGCGAGGGCGTGCGAAGCGAGGAACGCGGCGGCGACTCCGCGGGCGGCGTGGTGAAGGAAAGCTCGGCGGCGCATAGGGCCTCCGTCAATCGAGAGGATTCTACACCGTAATAGACGCGCGCGGGGGCGCAACGGTTATCCGAGCCCAGAGAGAACAGACCTAAAAATCGGCTACAAAACCGCAGCTTATCAGATCAGTTCGAGGCCGGAGAAAAAGTAGCCGATTTCGAAGGCGGCGGTTTCGGGGGCGTCGGAACCGTGTGTGACGTTGGCCCCGATGCTGGTGCCGAGGTCGTGGCGAATCGTGCCGGGCGCGGCTTTTTTCGGATCTGTTGCGCCCATGGCGTCGCGCCATTTGGAGATGGAGCCTTCGGCTTCGAGAACCATGGCGATGATTTTGCCGGAGCTCATGAAATCAGTAAGTTCACCGAAGAAGGGGCGCGCTTTGTGAACGGCATAAAAACCGCCCGCCTCTTCTTTCGTCAGGCGCATGGATTTGATGGCGACGATGGTGAAGCCGGCCTTGTGAATGCGTGAGAGAATTTCGCCCTGAATGCCGCGATAGACGGCGTCGGGTTTGATGATTGCAAAAGTACGTTCGAGAGACACTGAGCGATTCCTCCATGAAGTTTAAATCGAAGATGCCGTGCTAAGCGACGGCCCTACAAAAAACCAAAGAGGGCCGCTTCGGAAAGCGGCCCCTACAATTACTTTATTGCGGCGGCGAGGGTGCTGCCGAGGTCCGCGGGTGTTTCTACGGTTTTGATTCCTGCTGCGGCCATGGCGGCGTATTTGTCTTTCGCAGTGCCCTGTCCGCCGGAAATGATTGCGCCGGCGTGACCCATACGTCGGCCCGGCGGCGCGGTTTGTCCTGCGATGAAGCCGATGACGGGTTTCTTTACGTTAACTTTGATCCAGGCAGCGGCAACTTCTTCCGCGTTGCCGCCAATTTCGCCGATGAGAATGATGGCGTGCGTTTCCGGATCGTCGTTGAAGAGCTTGATGGAATCGAGGAACGAAGTGCCGATGATAGGATCGCCGCCGATGCCAATGCAAGTGGACTGGCCGATGCCGAGACGCGTGAGTTGATCCACGGCTTCGTAAGTAAGCGTGCCGCTGCGGCTTACGACACCAACATGGCCAGGCTTGTGAATGCGTCCAGGCATAATGCCGATTTTGCATTTGCCGGGAGAAATGACGCCGGGACAGTTCGGTCCGATGAGGCGCGTCTTATCGCGATCAATTGTCAGGGAAACGCGAACCATATCGAGGACGGGAATGCCTTCGGTGATGCAAATGACGAGAGGCAATGTTGCGTCAGCAGCTTCCAGAATGGCGTCCGCTGCATAAGGGGGCGGAACGAAAATTACGGATGCGTTTGCGCCCGTAGTTTTGACGGCCTCCGCCACGGTATCGAAAACGGGGCGTTCGAGATGCTTTGTGCCACCCTTGCCAGGCGTAACGCCGCCAACTACGTTGGTTCCGTACTCAATCATTTGCTGCGCGTGGAAGGTGCCTTCGCGCCCCGTGAAGCCTTGCACAAGGAGGCGCGTTTTTTCGTTTATAAGAACGCTCATTGTGCACCTCCCGCGAGCTGCACAACTTTTTGCGCGCCGTCCTTCATGCCGGCGGCGATGGTGAAATTCAGGCCGGAATCGCGAAGGATTTGTTGGCCTAGTTCAACGTTGGTGCCTTCCATGCGAACGACGACGGGAACTTTCAATTGAAGATCCTTTGCGGCAGCGACAACGCCTGTAGCGAGAACATCGCAACGCAAGATGCCGCCGAAAATATTGATGAAGACGGCTTTCACTGCTGTGTCGCTCATCAGGATGCGGAATGCGTTTTTCACCTGATCCGCGGAAGCGCCGCCGCCGACGTCGAGGAAATTCGCGGGCGAACCGCCAGCGTACTTGATGATGTCCATGGTGGCCATGGCAAGACCGGCGCCGTTGACCATGCAACCGACGCTGCCATCGAGCTTGATGTAGTTGAGGCCGTACTTGGAGGCTTCAACTTCGAGAGGATCTTCTTCATCGAGATCACGCAAGCCGCGCAAATCCTTGTGACGGAAGAGGCCGTTGTCGTCGAAAGTCATTTTCGCGTCGAGCGCGACGAGTTTTCCATCGCCCGTAAGGACGCAAGGATTGATTTCCAGCATCGAAGCGTCTGTATCCACAAACGCGCGATGCAGCGCCTGGAAAAATGGCGCGGCATTATTTGCCACTTCTCCTGTTAGACCGAGGCCGAAGGCAAGCTTGCGCGCCTGGTAGGGTTGAAGTCCGACAGCGGGATGGACGACTTCCTTGATGATGGCGGAAGGATTCTCTCTTGCGACTTCTTCGATTTCCATGCCGCCCGCGGCGCTCGCCATGAAAACGACGCGGCCGACGCTGCGGTCCACGAGAAGACTGAGGTAAAGTTCGCGCTTAATGACCAGGCCTTCTTCGATGAGCAGGCGCTTGACGATACGGCCGCTGGGGCCGGTTTGAATCGTCACGAGATTCATGCCGAGCATGCGGCTGGCGACTTCAGCGGCTTCATCCGGCGAATGAATGAGCTTGACGCCTCCCGCCTTACCGCGGCCACCCGCATGAATCTGCGCCTTGACGACGATGACGCTGGATTTGAGGCGCTGCGCACCTTCACGCGCTTCTTCCTTGGTGAACGCGACTTCGCTGCGCGGAGTGGTAACGCCATAGCGAGCGAGAATCGCCTTAGCCTGATATTCGTGAATCTTCATTCGTGAGGTTCCGTATTCGGTGTGACCGCAGAACGGTCAACTGTTAAGCTTTTGGACAGTCGCAAAACATAGAAGTTTACCTGCAACGCCGCGACGGAGCAAGAACGGGAGCAAAAGGCCGCGTAGATGAGTGTTTTTCTGATCGAAAAAGTAGAAACAGGCGCGGCGCTGGAACGCGCGGAAGCCGAAGCCTTGATGGAAGAGTTGCTCGGCGGGCGGCTGGAGACGCCGGCAATTGTCCGTTTGCTAACGGCGCTGAATGCGAAACCTTATCGCGCGGTGGAACTTGCGGCATTCGCTCGAGTGATGCGGCGGCGCGCAGCGCGCGTGTTTGCCGAAGGCGAAATCGCGCCGACAAACATGGTGGATACGTGCGGAACGGGGGGCGATGGCGCGCAGACGTTCAATATTTCGACGGCCGCGGCGATTGTTGCGGCGGCCGCTGGTGCCCGCGTGGCAAAACACGGGAATCGCGCGGCAAGTTCACTGAGCGGATCGGCGGATGTGCTGGAAGCGTTGGGAGTGCGAATCGATTTGCCTTTTTTGGAAACGGGAAAAGCGATACGGGAAATCGGGATTGGGTTTTTGTTCGCGCAGGCGGCTCATACCGCAACTCGCCATGCAATGCCTGCGCGCAAACAGATTGGTGCGCGGACGGCATTTAATTTACTGGGTCCGCTGACGAATCCAGCCGGGGCACAAGCTCAGGTGCTGGGAGTTTTTTCCGCGGATGTGATGGAACTTATGGCTGAGACGTTGCTGGAATTAGGGACGGAGCGCGCGATTGTGATGCATGGAGCCGGAGGGCTTGATGAGATCTCGCTCGCGGGAATGACTGAGGTTGTGGAGTTGAAAGAAGGAAAAATTCGCCGTTATGAAGTAACGCCGGAAGAGTTTGGCGTGGAACGCGCGTCATTGGGAGCAATTCGCGGAGGAACGGCGACGGAAAATGCAGCACTGATTCGACGGATTTTTGAAGGAGAGCGAGGAGCCTGCATGGATATTGTGGCGGTGAATGCGGCGGCGGTGTTGTTCGTGACCGGAGTGGCAAAGAAGCTACGAGAAGGGGCAGAAATTGTCGGCGAGACTCTTCGAAGCGGAGCGGCAAAGAAAAAATTGGAAGAAATGGTGAAATTCGGAGCAGAAAGTCGCTAGAGCAAACAGCGGTCAGGGTTTGTCTGGCGATTCCAAAGCTTCATGGATTATCAAGGGAAGCAAGAACCCGGCGATGCCAGTCCAAAAGATGATAAAGGCCTTCCTGCGTTTTCGGCCCTTGCGTGGTCCCTTTTCATCCGGAAAAGCGGGCGTGGCTGCTAACGAGGATATTTCCTCATCCGTCGGGTCTAGGAGAATCCGATAGTTGGAGCCCTCCGGGATTGACTCCGTTTCATCCTTGTACGAAAACTGAAGAGCTCCGCGCCTTGCATGAACTTCGAGGATCCTAGTAGTAATAACTGAAATTTGCGCGACGGTCGGTTGATCTGCGGCTGGACGAACGTGCGCTTGCGCGATTTCGATATCCATTGCAGCTGCTTTTGCGGAGGAAAAGACAAGCGTGCCGCCGGTAAGCTGGGCGAGCGTGCCTCCTGATATGGAGTGGAATTTGACGCTGCTTTGTCCCGGTAGATAAAGCTGCGCCGCCCCAGCGCGTACGCGCAAGATTCCGTCGGAGGCGGTTGTTAAGGAATCGCCATCGTAAACACTAGCACCCGCGGAAACGTTGGCACTGGCAAGATTTGCCCGGGAGGCTTGCGTAACAACACCCAACGCGGAAACACCCGCTGCATAGAGAGGAATTTCACCTGCCGCCATCGCGAAAACCAAAAACGATGCCAAGACACGCTGGAACATAAGCGGACGAATCCTCCGATTACTGCAACTTAAAGTCTAGGAAGGGGAAAGGCGGCGGAGGATAGTACTTTGCCGAAGAGGTTGTTAGCGATTACTGCACAGAGAAGCCTGTACGAAGGGACAGGCGCTGTGATTGGTTCGCTCTGAGGGAAGGACCAAAATTGGAATTTCCTATAAAATCAAAAATCGCCTTAAGTGCTGGGGAAGAGGAAACTTGAGAAACATTGCGATTACTTTGCTGGTTGCGCTTTTACCGTCTCAGGCGCTGGCGCAAAAGGTCACCTCGCCACAAGGCGTGGTAAAAGCTGTACGCGAATACCGGCAGGCGAACGAAGACAGGATTATGCGCGAGCTGAGGGAGTTCTTGGCGATTCCGAACGTGGCGAGCGACACGGCGAATATTCAGAAAAACGCGGAGCGGCTGCGGGGAATGCTCGAGGCGCGCGGGATTGAAACGCATTTGCTGACGATCGAGGGGCGAGGGCCGGTAGTGTTCGGAAAATTAGAAGTGCCGAATGCAAAGCGCACAGTGATTTTCTACGCGCATTACGACGGGCAGCCGGTGGACGCCACAGCGTGGACGGACCATGCCCCGTTTGAACCGATTTTGTACGACGGCCCGATTGAAGCCGGCGGAAAGCGGATTCCCTTCCCCGCGACGGCGGAAACGCCGCATTACAAGGATGACTGGAGGATTTACGCGCGTTCGGCGTCGGACGATAAGTCCCCGATTGTGGCGCTATTGGCGACGCTGGACGCACTCAACGAAAACAAGATTCCGCTGGCGGTGAATTTGAAAGTGATTTTTGAGGGCGAAGAGGAGGCAGGCTCAGAACATTTGCAGCAGACGCTGGAATTGCACAAGAACTTGCTGGCAGCGGATGTTTTGCTGACGGGAGATGGGCCGGTGCATCAGAACGGGCGGCCGCTGATCTTTTTTGGAAATCGCGGAGAGATTGGGTTCGACGTGACCGTGTACGGGCCAGTGCGCGCCTTGCACAGCGGCCATTATGGAAATTGGGCGCCGAATCCGGCGCTGGAGCTTTCGCGATTGCTTGCAGCGATGAAGGATGAGAACGGACGCGTGAAAATTCCGGGCTATTACGATGACGTTGCGCCTCTCGGAGATGCGGAAAAGCGTGCTCTGGCAGAGCTTCCGGACTACGACGCGGAACTGGAGAAGCAGCTGGGGATTGCTAAACCGGATGGTGGAGGGAAAAAGCTAGCGGAATTGTTGATGGAGCCGTCACTGAACATTCGTGGGATGCGAAGCGCGTATGTTGGTGAGCAGGCACAGAACGTTGTGCCGGATCGCGCGGAGGCTTCACTGGATGCGCGGCTGGTGAAAGGCGAGGACCCGAAAGAGAAATCGCGGCAGATTGTGGACTTTATCCGGAAGCAGGGATTTTTTGTGGTAGATCGCGAGCCGACGATTGAGGAACGACGGGCGCATACAAAAGTGGCGAAAGTGATCGAGCAGGGCGGGTATCGCGCGTCGCGGACGCGGATGAATTTGCCGGTGTCGAAGGCCATCGCGCGCGTGATGCAGGATGCGGAAAACGGCGAAGTCGTGGTGACGCCGACGCTGGGCGGGAGCGTACCGATGTATGTATTTGAAGATTTGGGATTACCGTGGGTCGGCGTACCGATTGTGAATTACGACAATCATCAGCACAGTTCGGATGAGAATTTGCGGCTAGGGCATTTTTGGCGAGGAATGGAAATTTATGGGGCGCTGCTGGCTGGGTTGGATTGGTGAAGGAAAAAAATCTAACGCAGAGGCGCAAAGAACGCAGAGATGCGCGGAGTGAAGAACTAGAGAGCGAGAAAATTCTTGAGAAGTTGTTTGCCGGAGGCGGTGAGGACGGATTCGGGGTGGAACTGGACGCCTTCGAGTTTGTAGCGCCGATGGCGAAGGCCCATGATGATGCCGTCGTCCGTTTCCGCGGTGATAGAGAGTTCGCGCGGGAGCGATTTGCGCTCAACGATGAGCGAGTGATAGCGCGTGGCGGTGAAGGGTTTCGGTAATTTGCGAAAGACGCCTTTGCCATCGTGAAGAATTTCGCTGGTCTTGCCGTGAAATAGCTTCGGCGCGCGAATGATTTTCCCGCCAAACGCCGCGCCGATAGCTTGATGTCCCAAACAAACACCGAGAATGGGAAATTTGCCTGCGAGTTTCTGAACAAGCTCGACGGAGATGCCCGCTTCCTGCGGCGTGCAAGGGCCGGGCGAAATAATGATGGCTTCGGGTTTCCGTTCAGCGATATGTTCGACGGAAATTTTGTCGTTGCGATGGACCTCGACGTTACAACCGAATTCGCCGAGATATTGGGCGAGGTTGTAGGTGAAGGAGTCGTAGTTGTCGAGGAGGAGGATCATTTTCTTGCCTGCCGACACTTCTATTCTATGCCAGCTGCGGATTAGTTGCTCGAAGCTAACTGAGGTCCTTCGCTCGGCTCAGGATGACAACGCTAGACCAAATCAGCGTTTGGAGTGGGCGCCTTCGAGGGCGCGGACGAGGGCTTTCGACTTGTTGACACTTTCGTCGAATTCGCCGATGGGAGTGGAGTCCGCGACGATGCCGCCGCCGGCTTGAATGTGCGCGACGCCGTTCTTGATAACCATAGTACGCAGCGCGATGCAGGAATCGAGATTGCCCGCGAAATCGAGATAGAGAATCCCGCCGGCGTAAATGCCGCGGCGCGTTTTTTCCAGCTCCTCGATGATTTCCATCGCGCGGACTTTGGGCGCTCCCGAAACAGTTCCCGCGGGAAAACAGGCCATCAACGCGTCGAAGCAATCCACATCTTCACGCAACGTGCCGCGCAAACTGGAAACCAGGTGCATGACGTGCGAATAGCGCTCGACGGTCATGAGCTTTTCGACGCGGATGCTGCCGTATTCGCAAACGCGGCCGAGGTCGTTGCGGCCTAGGTCCACGAGCATGATGTGCTCGGCGCGCTCTTTTTCGTCGGCGAGCATTTCGCGCTCAAGGCGCTGATCTTCGGTTTCGTCCCTGCCACGCCAACGAGTGCCGGCGATGGGGCGATAGAAGACGTCGCGGCCCTGCACTTTGACCAGCATTTCCGGCGAGCTGCCGACGACAGCGACATCGTTCATTTGCAGATAAAAAAGATATGGCGAAGGATTCAGTGCGCGGAGCTGGCGATAGATTTCGAAGGGAGGCGCCTTCGTTTTGGCGGAGAAACGCTGGCTAATGACGACCTGGAAAATGTCTCCGGCGCGGATGTATTCCTTGGCTTTACGAACGGCGGCGAGATATCCGGCCTTCGCGAAGTTGGAAGAGATTTTTACGTTCCCGGCGCCCGATTTTGAAGACTTCTTCGGTTTTTCTTCCGCGACCGGCTGTTCGAGCAGTTTGCGCGTGCGCTGAATTTCCTTGATGGCGGCGTCATATTTCGAACGCAAACTGCCATGGCCTTCCGTGAACACGTTGCGCACGATCCACAGGCGGTGTTGCACGTGATCGAAGGCGATCAGGCCGTGGTAGAACATGAGCATCGCATCGAAAAGGCCAATTTCATCGCGCAGGCGCTTGGGCAGGCGTTCGATCAGGCGAACCATGTCGTAACTGAAATAGCCGATGGCGCCGGCGACGAGTGGCGGCAAACCGGGCAGGCGAACGGGGCGAAATCGTTCGATACGCGCGCGGAGGAAAGTGACGGGATCTTTTTCTTCCCAAACGATGCGATCGCGGCTTTCGAGAACACACGCTCCGTTGGCGTAACGAAAAACTTCCTCGGGATTGGCGCCCGCAAACGTATAGCGCGCGATTTTTTCGCCGCCTTCAACGCTTTCGAGCAAGAAAGAGTGACGCGCACCCTGCGCGATGCGGAGGTAGGCACTGACGGGCGTCAGCAGGTCCGCGGAAAAAACATCGTACACAGGGATGAGGTTGCCCTGCTTCGCGAGTTGCTGAAATTCCTGGAACGAAGGTTGAATCATAGCCGAATGGTGTGGACCCGAGAACAAAGGTGACAGTTTACACGAGAAGAGGACGAAGGGTCTGCGGCCAAGCGTTTAACGAGAAGTTTCTTCGGCCCGCAGTTTGGAAAAAATGGCGCGGCCCATGGCAGCTTCCGGTGGACGCGTCTTCGTCCAAATTTCCCATTGCGCAAAGCCCTGCGCGAGAAACATGTCGAAGCCCGAAACGGTGGTGATGCCCTTTTGTTTTGCGAGCTTCAGGAGCTGGGTTTCGAGCGGACGGTAGATGAGGTCCATCACCAGGCCGCAGTGCAATTCCTGCGCGGAAAGCGGAGAGACCCCTTCCTGGGGATGCATGCCGACGGGCGTTGTGTTGAGGATCACGTCGAAAAATTCCGAGCGCAGAGCGCGGCGCGGGACTGCTTCGCCGTTCACAGCGCGCGCGAGTTCTTTTGCAGCGGAATTACGGCGAGCACAAATGCAAACTCGAGAACCGGCGCGTGCGAGGGCGAAGGCCGCGGCGCGAGCGGAACCGCCTGCGCCGAAAATCAAAATGCGGCTGCCGCGCAGTTTCAGTTCTCGTTCGAGAGAACGTAACACGCCAACGTAGTCCGTATTGCAGCCGTAAAGCGAGCCATTGCGCCGCACAACGACCGTGTTCACTGCACCGATTTCCGCAGCGAGCGGTTCACAGTCGGAAAGATGTTTGAGAATGGTTTGCTTGTGCGGAATCGTGACGCTGAAGCCGCGAACACCGAACTCCGGCACGGCACGGAGAAAATCCTTCAAATCATCAACAAGGAACGGGAGATAAACGGCGTCGCGTTTGCGGGCAACATAGCCAGTGTTATGCAGCAACGGCGAAAGCGAATGGCGGATGGGATTGCCGATAACGCCATAGACTTCCGTTTTGCGGGTAAGCAGGTGGGCGCGATAAAGATGTTTCAATTCGCGCAGGCTGATTTGCCCAGGTGCTGTAGCTTCTGCAATGGGCGCATAGGCCAGTGCGCTGCCTTCGCGCAACGCGAGGATGCGGCCAGCGAGACCGATCTCACCCATGGGAACGGCAACGAAGCAACGCGAACGGCGCGCGAGTTGAAGCAAACGCAAACTATCCGCTATCGTTTTCGCGTTTGTGGCGATTTTGACGGCGTCCACTTCGCCGCGCGAAGGACAGGAAACGCTCGCCGGCAGTTTCGGCGTGCGATCGAAATCGTGCATGGAAAGGAGAACGCGAGGCGGCACGGCGTACTCGCGAATGGATTGGTCCGGCAGCTCGCGCTCGGTTTCGACTTCGACGTCACACCAAATGCAGCCTGCTCGGCGCGCTTCCATCAACCAGAAAAGTTCGGCTTGCGCGTCACCGGCGAGTTTGCCACCGGCAACTTTCCGCCTGCAGGTCGCGACAAATGTGGCGCGGCGGAAGCGTTGTCTGCCCAGCCAGCCTAGAAGCCTACGGCGCTCGGCGTCACTCTTGAGCCAATCCAGGCGCAGCTCGATGGTGCAGGTTTCCTTCAGGCCGTTATGGACTTGACGGGCCATTTCCGCGGCTGTGCGGGAGGCGGCCACGGCGCAGATGCGGCTTTCGCGTCGGCCGAAGGGGCTCAAACTCTGTTTAGTTTGCGGCATATTATTGAAAACACGAGGTGTAGCATGAGGTAGCAAAAGTGTAAAGCGTCCAACTCCAATTTCTTGACCAGTGTGCCGGGGATTGTTACCTTCGCTCAGTAGAGTCCCCGCATGCCCTTGAGGGCGTGTTCTAAGGAGTTTGCGATGCTCGCAAAGTCAGCAAAATTGTGTCTCGTCCTGCTCTTGGACGCAGGAATTTCCGCCGCGCAAAGGTCCGAGGCGGTGGTGAAAGCCAATCAGCCGGACGCAACGCAGATCAATTGCGCAGGATTTTTTACCGATCAGAAAGTCGGTGGTGACATCTATATCGCATCTGGCGAAGAATCTCTGAACAAGCTGACTTTCAGCCATGGCGATTACGTCCATCTTAGTCACGGTATGAACCAAGGAGTGAAAGAAGGTGACTTGTTTACGGTGACTCGGCCGGATAGCGATACTGACAAGGTTTCCTGGTTTAAATGGCAGCCAAAACTGGTGAAGGCAATGGGAACGGCGTATGTAGATCTTGGACAGTTAAGAGTTGTGAAAGTACATCCAAAAACCTCGATCGCGCTGATCACATTTTCCTGCGGACCGATGCAGCGGGGAGACATTGTGCTGCCATTCCAGCCGCGTCCAATTGGCCCGTTCAAAGATCCGGTTAAGTTCGATCATTTTGCTCCGGTTAGCGGTAAGCCGGTGGCGATGATTGTCGTAGCCAAGGATTGGGTGCAATCGTCCGGCCAACGCGATACGGTTTACGTAAATTTGGGAACGGCGCAGGGAGTGAAACTGGGCGATTACTTCCGTATCTTCCGGTACCAAGGAACACGAGCGGAAATGGCGCCGACGGAAAAGGACTACCAATTCAAGTTGTTCGGTTATGGCAGCGCGCCTCAACACTATGAGTGGAACGACCTACCGCGGGAAATTCTTGGCGAGGGGATCGTCCTGAACGCGAGCAAGAACTCTTCGACAGTCCTAATTACGTACGCAACTTCCGAGGTGTACTCAGGAGATTACGTAGAAGTAGAGTAGGCCAGAAATATGAGCTGGATTTAAGATAGGCCCGCTTCGCAAGAAGCGGGCTTTTTGTTTGTCTTGAGATCAGGCAAACGCGCCGGATTCTGTGCGGTCTGAGAAAACTTCACAAGTAAAACCGAAGATTTCGAGGGAGCCGGATTTCCAGGCGTCTCGCGGGAGGCCCGCCTTGCGGCAGGTTTCCGCGAGAAAGCTTTCGCGATCCAGATGATGTTCCAGGGCGACTTGCGGAAGCAACAGGCCCCGCTGGCGATCTTTGACGACGAGCAAGCCGTGGCGGCCGAGTTCGATATCCTCAGGATGGATGGGCGCAGGCTGTGATAGCAAAGATATCTCGATTTGCAGGTGATCAAGCTCTTCCGCACGAACGGGAGAAAAACGAGGGTCGTGCAGAGCGGCGCTGGCGGCACAATGCGCAACGCTTTCGCCCAGCGTTTCATGCGCTTCAACTACGCCGATACACCCGCGAAGTCTTTCACGAACATATATGGTGACGAAGACACCGCAGCTACGAACAAAAATACTTTCTTTGGTCGCGGGATGGCTTGAGGTGGAGCGTGTCACCGCGTTTCGAACGGATTCGCGAGCGAACTGAAGAAGCGTCTGACGATCTTCTTGGGAGAGAACGGAATCAGGAAGGGACGGCATCCTTTGCTTTTTCTTGAGATGCCTCAAGCGCCTGGTTCATGCGCAGCTTGCGGCGCTGCTTGATACGGTCGTCGAGCTGTCCCCAAAAACGGTGAAAATACTGCGCAGCGGAGACAAGCGCGCTGATGACAACAAGCCAGAGCAGAACTTTCGCGAGAGGCTTCAGCGAGGGATGGCGAGCCGCGCCAATCAGGACAGCGACGGCACAAACTTGCAGAACCATCTTTGTCTTGCCCAGCGCCGACGCGGCGATCGTGAAGCCTTCCGCGGAGGCGATGTTGCGCAAACCGAGGACCGTGAATTCCCTGCCGATGATGATCACCACCATCCAGCCCGGAACGAGGTGCATGTCCACCAAGGACACGAACGCGGCGGAGATGAGCAGCTTGTCTGCAATCGGATCAAGGAGAATGCCTAGCGTTGTGACCTGAAGGCGGCGGCGCGCGAAATAGCCATCGGCCCAATCAGTGGCAGCGGCAGTCAACAGGATGAGAACACCCCAGAATTCAAAGTGCATTGTGAAGCCCCAAAGCTCGACGTTGGGGCTGCGGGTGAGCAGCACCACAATGAGCAACGGCACGAAGAATATCCGGAGCACCGTAAGCGAGTTGGGGAGATTCATAGAGACGCGGCAGCAGGGACGCCGCCCAGTGGCTTCGGCTACCGCCGCGATTCACTATAGACGGCGAGTTGGCAGGCGTCAACGGCTGGTGAGTAGCGGCAAGCGCCTGAAAAACGAGGGAATTAGGGTACTTCCAAAGTAGCGGCTGGCGAAACCGGAACTGCCAAATGAGGATACTGATGCGTAACAGATTCGGTGCACGGCTGTGCAAAATTAGGACGGGTGCATGGACGGCTGGAAACAGGCGTTCGAGTATGTTACTAAGCTTATATACAATGTAACTTGCTCATTCGCAAGAACATGCTGCTCATTTTAGCTAACGCTTGTTGGTGAGCTCTATCGTGTCCATGACTTTCACGCTTTTGGGCCTCGCGCGGTTTCCACAGTGTTTTCCACAGGCAGGAGGCTAGATTGAGGACCGTACCTCGCTGAAAAGACGCGATTTTCCAGACGAAAAAGACAAGATCCGAACCCAGTAATTCCAAAGTTACCGAAGTGAGGAGAGGGCATTCCCTAGACCGCGCGAGGACCTCGCAGCAAACGCGCCGGCAGGTAGAGGATCGCGCTCAACAGGCGAAACACGCCGTTAACGGCGATGCCAACAATGCGCAACGGAAGCGTGAGCAACCAGACAATCGGATACAGGACCAGCGCGAGAAGCGCCAAGGGCCAGCAGAGAACCAAAAGAATGCACCACAAGAGAAATCCGGCCATGGCTCCACCTCCATTGCTAATTACGTTCACGAGCGGCGGGAAGTTCCGCGCGCAGCAAAATTGTTGAGCCGCAGCTTCTGGACGACGGAGGCGGGAACCTCAGCATCGAGATGCATGTGCGAATCGTCCACTTCCGAGTGGAGCACTTTGCCAAGAGCGTGAAGAAGTGCAAGTGTTTTGCCCTCGGCAAGCGGAAGCCGAAGCGAGAGCGTCACGGTGGGATCGACGGGGAGAGATGCGTCAATTTGACGAATCAGAGCGTCCAGGCCTTCTCCAGTTAAAGCCGAGACGAGCGCCACGGGCGAATCGTGGTGGCCGTTCAAGGATTGCGAGATGGCAAGCTTTTCTTCTGCGGAAAGGCGGTCCACTTTGTTCAGGACACGAATTACAGGGCGATCCGAAACGCCCAATTCCGCGAGGATTTTCTTCACTTCGGCGTCAAGCTGCTCGTGGTGTGGATTCGAAACGTCGCTCACATGAAGAATCAACGCGGATTCCTGAACTTCTTCCAGAGTGGCGCGGAATGCGGTCATCAGCGGTTTTGGCAAATCGCGAATGAAGCCGACCGTGTCTGAGAGCAACGCACGGCGGGCAGACGGAAGCCGGATGGCGCGCACGGTAGGATCCAGCGTCGCGAACATTCGCGAGGACACGAGAACTTCGGCTTTGCTCAGCGCATTGAAGAGCGTGGACTTTCCGGCGTTTGTATAGCCAACAAGAGCGATGGTGCCGAGCGGCACGGCGTTGCGCGCTTCGCGCCGAAGGGCGCGCTGTTTGCGCACTTCCTCGATGCCGGCTTGAATTTTTCGCATGCGGTCGCGGATGCGGCGGCGGTCGGTTTCCAGTTTCTTTTCACCAGGGCCGCGAACGCCGATGCGCCCGGCTCCTCCTCCCGCACCGCCTGCGCCACCACCGCCGCTTTTTCCGCCAAGGCGGGACATTGCAGCGCCCTTGCCCGTGAGGCGCGGGAGCATGTAGTTGAGCTGAGCGAGTTCAACTTGCAACTGACCTTCGCGGCTGCGGGCGTGTTTCGCAAAAATATCCAGAATAAGTTGCGTGCGATCGATGACGCGACTTTCAGTAAACTCCTCGATATTGCGCTGCTGCATGGGCGAGAGATTGCAATCGAAGATGATGAGCGGGGCTTTGCGGGCGTTCGCTTCCGCGGCGATTTCTTCCAGTTTACCGCGGCCAACAAGCGTGGCGGGATCGGCGGCAGCGCGCAATTGAAAAACAGTGCCCGCAACGTCAGCTCCCGCGCTGCGGGCGAGTTCGACAAGTTCCGCGAGCGATTCGCGCTCGGGCACACCTGCGGGCTGGCCGGGAAAGCGAGGAGAGCGCTTCCAGGCGACGCCAACAAGAAGGGCGCGTTCAGTTACGGTGATCTGTTGAGTGGATTTCATCGAGCCGACGGACCAGGCGCTTTTCCAAAACGAAGAGTGGCCGGTTGGATCTTCCCCATTGTTATGATTATACGCCTACGGGTTGCCAGCCGCGAGCGGTACGAAACCGACGCCGGCAAGGAATTCCGCAGCGGCTCGCTGGATTTTTTGGTCGTCGCCGAACCCTGCTAGCCAGTGAACGCCGTGTTCACGCCGGAACCAGGTGAGCTGGCGTTTTGCATATTGACCCGTGGATTGCTGAATTGCGGCGCGGGCTTGCTCCAAAGTGATTTTTTTTTGCAAGACATTGCGCAGCTCACGGTAGCCGATGAAGTCAAATGGCTTGGCTTCTTCCGGATAGCCCTGGTCAAGTAGAAGACGCACTTCGCCAAGCCAGCCACCCGTGAGCATAGCGTCCGTGCGCGTGCGGATGCGATCACGCAGAGCGTCGCGCGGCGGCTGCAAACCAATTTTGGTTGGTGTCCAGCCCAGCAGTGGTTTTCGCGCGGTTCGATGCACTTCGGAGAGCGGTCTGCGAGCAAGAAGGCATACTTCGATGGCGCGAATGATTTTTTGCTTATCGGCGGGCGCAATTTTTCCGGCGGTTTCCGCGTCGAGCTTTTTCAGAATTGCATGGAGATGACCCGGGGTATGCGCCGCGGCACTCTCGCGGAGTCTTTCACGGATTTCTTCAGAGCGCTGCGGCAATTCTGCCAGCCCTTCGAGCAACGCGCGCAAATAGAGTCCGGTACCAACGGTGAAGATAGGCAACTTGGCGCGCAGTTTCAAATCGGCGAGGACGCGTTCCGCACGTTCGCGATACTCGCCCGCCGTGGAGGATTCCCTCGGCTCCAATACGTCCAGTAGATGATGTGGAATCCCGGCGCGTTCAGCGAGCGAAGGCTTTGCCGTGCCGATGTCGAATCCACGATAGAGCTGCGTGGAATCGCATGCGACAATTTCAGCGCCAAATTTTTTCGCGAGCGCGACTCCCAGGGCGGACTTGCCGGATGCCGTAGGGCCCACAATCACGACGAGTGGCAATACAGGTACAGCGGAATTCATCGAAACAGAATATGCCATCCGCGGAAAAGAAGGATGCCAAGCACTACGATAGCTAACAGGATGCTACCGAGCACTTGTTGGCGCGAGGGCTTCAAGGCTGATTCAGAATCTCCGGCGGCAGATTGTAAAGATAGATCGCCCGCAATTCGATATACGGGCCGGTGAACGCGGGCGGAAGCGGCTCAAACGGATTCGATGCACGAATGGACGAAATCGCCGCGCGATCCAGCGGTTCCTTGCTGGAAGAACGCACGAGAATCGGATAGCCTTGCGGCACGCTGCCATCGCGCATGATGCGGAATTGCAATTCAACCCATCCCTTTTCGCCGAGCATGACGGATTCCGGAATCACAGCTTGCCAGTTGCGATCCACGCTGGCCTGCACGCGTGCCAGATAAGTGCTGAAGTCCACGCCTTGATCCGGCGTGAGCATCGCCATGCCGCCGTAAGCCTGGCCGGAACGACCACCGCCACCACCCATGGAGCGCGGGACGGGCACACTTTGAATCGTCGCGTGCGGGCCGGAAATTCCCGGCGATTCGCGGTGAGGTGCTGCATCAACTGGGCGGTTGTTGCCATACTTCGGCAAAATCAAACCTTGTTGTGGCTTCGGCGTATCCGGCTTCTCCAGCTTTAAAGGCATGTTCGAGGCAACTTCCGTTTTTTGCTCAGGTGGAGGTTGAGTGGCATTGTTTTGCGGAGTGGGCGCACTGGGCAGATCCCGCGGCGCCGTTTTCGGCTGTTCCGGTTGCGGAACCGGGGCGGGCAGTGCAGGCGGCGCAACTTTTCTGATCACGTTTGGATTCACTTGAATGCGCGGCTGCGGCGGACGCACCGGCGCGGGAATATCGAGCGGGCCGGGCGGCAAAAGAAGCGTAATGTTCTTGCGTGCGATTTCGTCGTTTTCCGGAGCTTTGCGCTTATGGAAAAAGCTCGGCGGAAAAAAGAGCGCAAGAATAATGATTGCCTGAAGCACCGCCGAAGTGACGCGATTGATCAGTTGTTCGCGCGTCTTTTGAGCCTGGTCAACCGGGGTAAGGAGAAGCTGGACTTCGCCCGTGGTGAAAATGTCGCCTTCGACTAGATCCACTGGGCGCGCAAAAGAATCCAAAAAATTTTCCGGTGGCGCCGCACCAATGGGAATCGCAACACGTTCATCAAGCGCGCTCGGCTGTCCACCGACTTCAGAAGGATCGGGCGCATGGTACGGGAAAATCTTTGCATCGCGCGGAACGACGACGCGCGCGGAAATCGATTCGAGCGGAAGACCCGCCGGAATCTGCGTCTTTTCCTCGAGCGGACCCGTCGTCATGTAGCCCGGGATAAGCGTGCGCTCATCGAGCGCAGTGGGGCGTCCAGGAGTGGCAATCAAAGTTGTCGGCCGGGCATCCGGCGGCACAAGAGTCCGGGGGATCATTTGTCTTCTTTTTGGAACGAGGCGGCCGGTCGAGGGGCGCGGCGGCTGTCCGTCAATTGGACGCGTTCCGAATGCTCCTGGATGCTTGCCATTACGCGGACGGCAAGCTCCAGAGCGGCGCGGCCGGATTCTCCATTGGTTTTTGGCTGTTTCCGCGTTCGAATCGAATCGAGGAATGCTTCGAGCTCCGCGCGCAGCGGCTCAACGGCAGGCGATTCCAACTTTTCAAAACCGAATTGGGGTTCGGGACCAGGACGATCCACGCGGACGCGCAAGGCATCGCGGCGCGCGTAATCCAGCGAAATATATTCATGCTGTTGGAAAAAGCGCACTTTGCGAACGCGTTCGGTGGAAACGCGGCTGGCAGTAACGTTGGCGACGGCGCCTCCTGCAAATTCAAGGCGCGCGTGCGCGATGTCAACTTTGTCCGTGAGCACGGGAATGCCGACAGCTTTGACTTCGGTGACCGGTTCGCCGACGAGCGCCAGCAAAATATCCAGATCGTGAATCATCAGATCGTAGATGACGTCAACATCGAGGCTACGCGGAGTGAAAACGCCGAGGCGATGCACTTCGAAAAAGAGCGGACGATTGAGAATCGGTTCAACGGCGAGCACGGCGGGATTGAACCTTTCAACGTGTCCCACTTGCAAAATTCGGCTATTGCGGCGCGCGGATTCGACAAGTGCATCTGCTTCCGCAAGATTCGCAGCCATTGGTTTTTCAACAAGTACGTCAATTCCCTTCTCCATCAGGCCGCAGCCGACCTCGGCGTGCGCAATCGTGGGAACAGCAACGCTCGCGGCATCCACGGCCCCGCGCAGGGCGTCGAGCGAAGCGAACGTCTGCGTGCCAAATTCCGCGGAGAATGCGGTAGCGCGTGACGCATCCGAATCAAACACACCCACGAGATTCGCGCCTTCGATTTCCTTGTAAACGCGCGCGTGATTGCGGCCAAACTCACCGCAGCCGACAACGGCCACACGAATAGCATTCTTTTGTCCGGCCGCCGTCATTCCTTGTTCATTCCCTTTGCAGCGTCGTTTGGTTCCGCAGCAACCGGAAACGCCTGAATGGCGATTCCTGCCTGGTTGGCCAACTCGATGAGTTTTTCGCGGTCAAAAAAAAGTGTCCGGCCCGCGTCCACGGCGAGCGCCGTGGCGCCGCAGGCCCGCATTTGTTGGATGGTGGGCAGGCCAACGACAGGTACATCGAAGCGCATGTCCTGTTTCGGTTTACTTACTTTCACAACAACCAATTGATTGCCGGAAGCGAGACGCGAGGCGCGCAAGATGGTTTCGTCAGTCCCTTCCATTGCCTCAACGGCAACGCAAGCCTTGTCCGAAACGACGACGGTTTGACCAATGTCCATGCCCGCGATTTGGCGCGCGATGACGAGACCATAGGCCATGTCGGCGGATTCGTTTTCGTTTGGAGTGCGTTGCGTTAGCACGCCTGCTTCGGGGACCAGCGGTTTCAGGAAAAGTGTCGAGTCCACAAGTTGGATACCTTCATCTTCCAAAACTTTTGCGACGGCTCCGATGAGTGCATCGGTATTTTTTCGCGGAAGTGCGAAAAGCAGCTTCGCAAGTTTCCAGTCCGGGCGAATCGAACTGAAAATTTTCATATGTTTCACTTGTCCAGCCATCACGGCTTGTTTGACGCCTTCCTTATGCAGCAAGTCAATCGTTTTGCTGAGCTCGCCGAGGCTAACCCAATGCAGCCGATTGACTCGTCCTTCCAGATCCGGATCCGCTTCTTCCTTGATGGCGATTACGGCCATTTCAATTCCCTGGCTGCGCGCACCTTCCAAAACGAGAAACGGAAAGCGGCCGTTGCCGGCGATGAGTCCCCATCCGGAAGCGTTAGTTATAGAAGTGGACATGGAATGGTTGCTGCGCAATCTATTTCACGATGCCGCGCTCGGCAGTCTCAATGAATTGGACAAGTTCAATCACATCCGCCGAAGCGCCAAATTGCTGGCGCATTTTCGCCAGAGCCTGCGAAGTATTCAGCTTCGAGCGCAGCAGTAAGCGAAAAGCTCGTTGAAGCGTTTTTCGGCGGTCCTCGTTGAAGCCCTTGCGTTCAAGGCCAATCGAGTTGATACCGAAACTCTTCGTCTCGCGCTCCGTGACGACGCGGGAAAACGGCGGCACATCTTGCGTAATGACGGTGCATGCGCCGATATACGCGTAGCGGCCAACGCGGCAAAATTGATGCACCGGAGAAAGAGCGCCGACGGTGACGTGATCGTCAATCGTGACATGGCCGGCCAAGGTCGCAGCATTCGCAAAAATCGCATGGCTGCCGATCACCGTGTCGTGGCCGATGTGCGTGTAGACCATGAAGAGATTATCGTCGCCAATTTTTGTTACACCGCCGCCTTTTTTCGTTCCACGGCTTACGGTGACGCATTCGCGAAACGTGTTCCCTTCACCCACAACAAGTTCCGTGCGTTCGCCGTGAAACGTAAGATCCTGCGGGTCCCCGCCAACAGTGCTGAAGGAATGAAAAATATTCTTCGGGCCAAATTTCGAAGGCCCTTGAATCACGGCATGGCTGTGCACAACGCAGCCGTCGCCAAGATGGACGTGCGGTCCAATCACCGCAAACGCGCCGATGGATACACCCGCTCCCAGCTTCGCTTCCGGCGAGACCGAGGCTTGCGGGTGAATTTCCGGCTTGCTCATTTCTTCGAATCTTTGGGCGCGGGCTCGCGATCAATCATCTTGCACATCAAGGTCGCCTCTGCGACAAGCTGTCCGTCAACCAATCCCTTACCTTCAATCTTGCAAAAGTCTCCGCGCCAAGACAGCACGGTCACTTCGATTTTCAGCTGATGCCCCGGCAATACCGGCCGGCGGAATCGCACTCCATCCACCGCAGCCAGAAACAGCAGTTTATTTTCGCGGTTGGGAATTTCGTGCAGCAAAAGTAGTCCACCTGCCTGCGCCATTCCTTCGATGATCAAAACACCTGGCATTACCGGCTTGCCCGGAAAATGTCCCTGAAAATGCGCCTCGTTAATCGTCACATTCTTTATGGCGACGATCCTCTTCAGCCGCTCCATCTCCAAAACCCCGTCGATCATCAAAAACGGGTAGCGATGCGGTAGATATTTTTGAATTTCCGTCACGTCGTAGATCATTCCGTCTCTCCGCTGCGCAGACAAACCCTATCGGCCTGGGGTGCCTCCGCCAAAACTACCATTATAAAGGAAGCGTGGGCACCCGAAACGCGCAATCTACGACTTCCGGGCCCTTGGAACATTGCCGAAGCGCTGCGCGATTGTTAGCATGACCGGGTGAAACAGGCCCCCTCAGCGCCTCAGCAACTCCGCAAAATACTTGTTCCGCAGCTTCCAAAGATGCTGGGAGTGCTGCGCCAGTTTGCGCTGGCCGAATCGCCGAGCACGGAAAAAGCAGCCGCGGACCGGTGCGCGGAAATTGTAGCGGCGGAGTGGAGCAAGCGTGATGCCAGCGTCAGTCTGATTCCGCAAAAAACGCGGGGAAATCACATTCGGATTCTGTGGCCCCCGGTGGGAACAAGAACAGCAGGGCAACTACTGGTGTTGGGGCACTACGACACGGTTTATGCGACGGGAACACTTGCAAAAATGCCGTTTCGCTTGAGCGGTGGAAAAGCTTACGGGCCGGGCGTTTTTGACATGAAAGCAGGGATCGTTCAGGCGCTTTTTGCGCTGGACGCGCTGCTGCAAACAAAAACGCATGTGAACAAACAGATTGTCTTTTTGTGGACGTCCGACGAGGAGATCGGCTCGGAGTCTTCGCGGAAACTATTGGAATCCGAGGCGAAGCGAAGCGACGCAGTGTTCGTGCTGGAGCCTTCGTTGGGACCGAAAGGCCTCTTGAAAACGGCGCGTAAGGGTGTGGGCGAGGCGGAGTTGATCGTCCACGGCAAGGCTTCGCACGCAGGCCTTGCTCCGGAAAAAGGTGTGAACGCCGTGCACGAGCTGGCCCTGCAAATCGCAAAAATTCTTAAATGGAACGAACCGTGGCGCGGGGTAAGTGTTAACGCCGACGTAATCAAAGGTGGCACGCGAGTGAACGTGATTGCAGAACAGGCGCGCGCGATCGTTGACCTGCGCGCTCTGCGCATTTCCGATATGCGTGGCATCGAGAGAAAATTGGGTTCTTTAAAGCCGATTCTGCATGGCGCGAGACTCGAAGTGCGAGGCGGATTCAGCCGCGCACCAATGGAACGCAAAGTGAGCGCTGCGCTCTTCTCACGCGCGAAAAGTTTGGCGGCGCAAATGGGAATTGAATTGGGCGAAGCTACTGCCGGCGGCGGTTCCGACGGAAATCTCACCGCAGCGCTCGGCGTTCCCACGATCGATGGCCTTGGCGCAGTCGGCGATGGCGCGCATTCCGCTCTGGAACACATTTTTGTAGAGAAAATGCCCGAACGTGCGGCGGTTCTTGCCGCGCTGCTCGCAAATTCCTAAAATGCTGGAATTTTCCTTCGAAGATTAGCGAACGTAATTCTTCCGAAGATAATCGGCGGTGGCTTGTGTCAAGTCGTTGTAATCGCTGTGAAGGACATTGCGGAAAGCGCTTTCCGAGGGTTCACCGGCGGCAATCCGTTCCAGAACGCGCTCGATATCACCCATGCCGCCTGTCCGCACGATGGCTTCGACGTTTGCAAGCGCCCAAGCGTAGGCATAGCTCGCGGTATTGCCTGGGAAGTGCATCCACGAACCTTCGAGCTGGCCAAGCGGCGCGCCCTGTTTGGCATCGTAAATTTGCACGAGCGCCGCGGCGTTGTCGCCGCTGCGTTTTCCTTCCATCCACTGAGCCAAACCTTCCTGCAGCCAGGTCGGCGCATGGCCGTGCGTTTTCTGCTGCACGAAGCTGTGCGTAAGTTCGTGCCTGAGCACGCGGGACAACTCAGCCGTCATGCTCGTAAGTCCGTGCACGGGAACACGAATGCGCCCGTCGTTCAACGCCCCCACCCAATTGGGCGCGTTGGTGATGTCCGCGAACGCTTGCTGCGTGTAGAGAATCACGCCGATGGAATCGGGGGTGGAGAAATTCAATTCAGATTCAATTGCGTTGTAGTGCGCTTCCAAGGTACGGAGCACATCGCGCGCCAGCGCCGGTTCCGCAGAGCCACTGTATTTTAGATTGAAGTGTGGGCTTTCGTTTTCCTTGTAGCTTTCTTCTTCCTGTTTGTCCTTCTGTGCTTTATCGAGAGCCGCTTCGACTTCGGGATCGGCCCGAAGCGCCAGGGCGCGCTTCCATTCGGCGACGGCCTGCTCCATCTTGTTCAAGCCGTAGTACGCCCAGCCCGCGAGTTTCGCGACATCCGGATTTTCTGGCGCAACACGGCGAGCACGCTCGAGATATTCGAGCGATTGTTTGAACTCGCTCCGCTTGAGATGAAGATAAGCGACATTCATCAGCAGGACAGGCTGCTCGGGCGCGAAATTCAACGCAGTGCGTTCGTCGGTGAGCGCGTAGTCCATGTCGCCATGCGCTAATTCATACTGCGCGGCCACGTGATGCGCGAGCGCCGCGCTCTCTCCCGCGGCGCGGCCGCCTGTTCGCGCATCGCCTTCGAGTTTTGCGATGAAGGCGCGGTCAATCGAGCCGTCATGAATGGCGCCCGACTCAATCTGGTTCCCCGCGCTGGCAATTCCAAGCGATTCGAGCGCAGGTGGTGTGATGGCAAGATCCGCTGCAGCGTGCGCAGGAGATCCGGGTAGATAACCACCGCCCTTTTCAATGTGGTCCACGATAGATTTCGGAAGGGTCAGCGTGCCTGAAGAGGTCTCGTAGTGAATCTTGTCGCCTTCTTCGGTGACCGTGAGGGCAACGATTTTGCGGCCATTCTTGAGAACAATCGTATCCGCGCAGGCAAGCGCCGTGGCGAAGAGAAGCGCAGCACCGCACGCAATAAAACGCGCGAAGGGTTTCTGGAGCCGCATCTCTAAATCTTAGAACGATACACGGGGCGAAGCCTCAGGTCCCTTGTCGCGCCATGCCGTAAATGACTACACTGCCTGTATGCGGTCCCGGGCCATTGCCATAGCTGTTTTGCTTTTTCTGTTTCCGGCTTTCCTTTCCGCTGACGAATCCAAATCTTCCCGTGAGCATTACAACGCGCTGAACAATCTGCGGCTGGACGCGTCCGCGGTCTATGCGCTGCCGCCCAATAGCCGCATCGAAGTGCACCGCGGTGACGCCCAACTTAGTTTTGAAGAAGGGCGGATGGGCTTTTTCTCTGCACCGGATGGCCGCGTGACTGGCCTGGTTTTCTCCGGGCGCGGGCACATTCTGGCTGCGCCGCGCGATCCCGTAGAAAAGCAGCAGCTCGCGCTTTTTACTGGCTCGCCTCTACTCGATCAGAGCATTTCGTCCGCATACGTCCGATTTACTGACGAAACCTCCGCGGAATTGCTTCATCAACTGCAAACCGCGGGCATTTCCGCAAAAGATGATTTAGATTTCGCCGCACGGTGGGATGCCCTGCTACCTTCGTTCAACGCGCTTCATTCCCTGCGAATTCTGTCTGAAACGCTGACGGAGAGTCCACGCCCCTATTTCTACGCGGCGATCGAGGGCCTCGCCACCGGACCTTTCGATTTTGTTTTCGACGCCGAGCGGGACGAACCGATGTTTCTGGGCCAATCGCGCAGAAGTGGAGGAGCCTCGCACTACGACACGTGGACCTCCTACCGCGTGCCGGATATTACGCCGCGGGCAGCGACGTTTCGCTCGATCGATTACGCTCTGGACACAACGATTCACCAGGACACGACGCTCTCCGGTACGGCCACAATTCGATTGCGCGCGGAGAGTGGCGGCGAACGCTTCCTCACATTCCAGCTTTCGCGAAGCCTTCGACTGAAATCCGTTGCCGCAGAAAACGGCCAATCGCTCGACTTTTTCCAAAACGAAGGCATGAGCGCGCAGCAAAGCGAATCGCGAGGGAACGATCTACTCTTCGTAATTCTTCCCGCGGCCCCGAAGCGCGGTGAAGAGTTCCGCTTGACGTTTCACTATTCGGGCCAGGTTATTCGTGATTCGGGAAATGGAGTTTTCTTCGTCGGCGCGCGGGAGAATTGGTATCCACATCTTGGCGACGCGGCCGATTTCGCCACCTACGAAATGACCATGCGGTGGCCGCGCAAATTGCGTCTCGCGGCAACCGGAACAAAACTTGATGAAAAAGAAGACGGCGACTCTCGCGTCGGCCACTGGAAGACAGAAAAACCCGTAGCCGTGGCCGGTTTCAATCTTGGTGAGTACGCCTTTGCGTCGTTAGCGGCAAACAACTACTCCGTGGACCTTTACGCCAACCGGCAATTGGAATTGAAGCTACAACAACGGCTAAGCACACAGGACAATGACATTGCCTCCCGTTTGTCCACGTCTCGTCTCCAAGGGCCGGGCGCGCGGATGCAGTTTCCTTCCACGGACCCAAGTCCCGCCGATGCGCTGAAGCAGCTCGCCAAGGAAATTGATTCGTCCATTCGTTTTTATGAAGGATTCTCTGGTCCATTTCCGTTTCGACAGCTCGCCGTTTCGCAGATTCCCGGAACGTTCGGACAGGGGTGGCCGGGCTTGCTTTATCTTTCGACATTTTCTTTTTTGCCGGCCGCGGCCCAACAACGTGCGGGATTGTCCGCTGCGGGCCAGGAGCATTTCACCGAATTGGTGCCCTTTCATGAAGTGGCCCATCAGTGGTGGGGAAATGTGGTCGGCTGGTCGAGCTACCGCGATCAGTGGGTGGACGAAGCCCTTGCAAACTACATGGCGCTATTGTTTGCGGACAGTCAAAAAACGCCTGACCGCAAAATGCGCGTGTGGCTCGAACGATACCGCGCCAAGCTCGAAGAGAAATTGCCCAACTCGGACTTGATCGTGGCGGACGTCGGCCCGCTTTCGCTTGGCAGCCGGCTGAGTTCTTCAAAGGCTCCTGACGGATTTGAAATGGTGATTTATCCGAAGGGCTCGTGGATCATTCACATGATTCGCGAAATGCTGCGGCAGCCGGGAACGAAAAATCCGGATGCGCGGTTTCTGGCATTCCTGCAGAAGATTTACGCGAAATACAGTTTTCGCGCTCTCTCGACAACCGATCTTCAACATGAGTTGGACGCGGTGATGACGCCCGCGATGGACATTGATGGCAATCACTCGATGGAGTGGTTCATCGAGGATTGGGTGCGAGGAACGGGCGTGCCGCATTATCGAGCGGAGTACACCACTCGGCGCACGGAAAAAGGTTTTCTAGTGAAAGGGAAACTCCTCCAAACGCGCGTCCCGCGAGGATTCGTGGCGCCTGTACCAATTTATTCATCCGGCGGAGTGCTATTGGGTAGAGTTATCGCCGGCGGCAGCGAAACACCGTTTCACTTCACGACGGCGAATGATCCAGGGAAACTTCAGATTGATCCACAAATGACGCTGCTTTGCGTTGTCGAACACCAAAAAGAAACCAGGTGAATCACAGCTAGAACCTTCGATAGAGCGGTTCTTTCTCGGCAAGCGAGCTTTTCGGATTCAGTTCTGCTTCTCCGGACTTTCCGAGGACGTAAGGATACCCCACAGGGTCCACTGGAATTCCCTGCAACATGCCTGCCTGTACTAAATCGCGAAGGCTTTCTGCACGGCGCCCCGTTTTCTTCGTGAATTCCACTAGCAGGAGATTGAGCTCTTCTTTGTCGTCATCTGTCTTGAGCAAGAGAAGGTGCGTCTTCGCGTTTTCTTTTATCGTCGCGTCTTGCGTGGATTGGTAAATGTCGCTCCACAAAAAGCGGGAGATTTGGCGCGTATCACCGCGTTCCACAATTCTTGCCGCCATAATTTTCATCCAGGGCGGCGCCGCGGGATTTTTGCTCCCCTCGAGAAATGCGTCCGACGCTTTTTTATAATCGTGCAACGTAAGGTAGTACGTATTGCCGAGGTCCTGATAGAGCCGCCAATAGTCAGGATTCTCACGAATGCCTCGTTGTATCAACTCGATGGCCAGATCGGGACGCCCAGCGCCGACGGGGCGCGCTTCTGCAAGAAATGTCGAGCCGAAACGATACGCGGGAAGCAGACTTGGATCGAGGGTTGTTGCAAGATCGAGTAGCGGCCAAAGGCTATCGAGATTCTGTTCGCGCCTCTCGCCCTTGCTTCCGTAATACTGAACGACGCGCGTCCAGTAAACGTCGGCCATCAGCGGAGCGTATTCGAGGCTCAGAATTTTCACCATCTTTCCCGAGTGCAGAAGAACTTCGTCCTGTTCTTCGTGAAGAATGGCGAGCCGCGCGTCGATGGAATGTTGCAGCCGCCAGATACCCGCGAATCCGGCGGACAAAACGAGCAAGAGCAAGACCACAATGGATTTCTTTTTCATTTCAGATTTCGACGTGAGAAAACAGCGGAAGCCGCGGCAAGCACGATCCCGCAGTAAAGGATGGCGTAGGCCGTGTTGTGCAGGATCAACATGCCGGGCACGGCCTTTCCGTGCGCGGCGGCAGCCATGACATTAAAGTTTTCGAAATTCGGCAGCAGATAGGAAATCCAGGAAAAAAATACCTGCATGAGCGGGCCAACGCGGCTGCCGCTCAAATTACGCATTTCGGAGATGAACAATCCGGCCACGTACAATCCCACCGTGTAAAGAATTGCGAGAAGCTGGGAAGTAAAACAGGAAAAGAGCAAGGCCAGCGCAACAACAATCGCGAGCTTCAACAAAATGAAATAGATTGCGATAAGCGTGGCCATATCGCCACGTTCCAGCGAATGCTTTACAAAAAGTAGCGCCAGAAAAAGCGCGACGGCCATGGCCGCGGTGTTTACCGTAAGCGTGAGGACGAGTCCGCAAAACTTGCCGACCAGAAATTCCCAGCGCCGTATCGGTTTCGCGAGCAATGCGTAGAGCGTTCGCTTGTCCATTTCTTTGGAGACAAGTCCCACGCCCGTGAAAACCGCAATCAGCAAACCGATGACGGAAACTGCGCTCAGGCCCAGGCTGACAATCACGATCGTTTCAATGCCAATCGAAATCTGCCCCACCAGAATTGCGGCGGCGATCATTAATAACGCGAAGAAAACAAGGTTGTAGAGCACGCGATCGCGCACCGCTTCGCGAAACGTGTTCCACGCGACTGCCACGATGCGAGTCATTTGTCGCTGACCTCGATGGCCGCGGCCTGCGCGCGGTCCTTTTCCACCAGGTGAAGAAAATATTCTTCCAGCGTCGGCTTGATTTGCGTGACGGAGGTGATCTTTGCGCCGCCGGCTCGCAGTTCGTCCAATGCGGCGTAGAGTGAGTCTTCCGGCACGCGCACCGCGTAGCGGCTTCCGGATTTACTCGCTTTTGCGCGAACCGCGGCGCTGCGCGCGTCCACAGCATCGGCCTCAAACAAAATTTCCATTCCCTGCGATTTCACGCCGACGATTTCGTCCGGCCGCCCGACGCCCTGCAGTTTCCCGCCAACGATGACACCCACACTGTCGCAAAGCGTTTCCGCGTCAGTCAGAATGTGCGTGGAAAAAAGAACCGTCTTCCCTTCTCGCTTCAATTCCAAAATGATGTCGCGCACTTCCCGTCGGCCAATCGGATCGAGGCCGGACATCGGCTCATCCAGAATCACAACTTTTGGATCGTGCAGGATCGCTTGCGCTAGCCCGACGCGCTGCAGCATGCCCTTTGAATATTTTCTCAGTTGAATTTTCCCCGCAGTCTCGAGGCCGACTTTCTTCAGCATCCGCGCAACGCGCTCTTTCCGCTCCGCCGCGCTGAAGCCATAAAATCGCGCAAAATAATCCAGCAGCTCTCTGGCAGTAAGGTAATCGTAAAAATAAGGCTGCTCGGGAAGATAGCCAATGTCCTGGTGCATGGCCAGGTCGCGAATCGGCCGCCCAAGAATTTTCGCGCTGCCCGACGTGGGGAAAATAATCCCCATCAACAATTTGATCGTCGTGGATTTTCCCGCGCCGTTCGGTCCAAGCAATCCAAACGCTTCGCTCTGCTCGACTTGCAGAGTCAAGCCGTGCAGCGACCGTTTTGTTTTCATGTGCAGAAAGCCGGTGGGGTAGTCCTTCGTCAGGCTTTGCGTCTCGATGGCAGGTCCGGGCATGCAGCTATTTTTTCTAAGCAATCGCGGCACGTCAATCGCGGTGATGGGTTCTGTGCGTGGAGTGAAACTTTCCGGAACGACGTCGCCACCCGCGCGGCGTCAATTTGCGTTGCGATTGGAGCCAATCTGCACCAAATCGCCTGATACCGGCGGAGGTGGCATGGGCATCGGCTTCTTCGTTTGTGGGTCGCGCCAATTGTCCAGCATCGCCACCTGCTGCACGCAGGAAATCGTGCAGCGCGGTCCGCAATATTTGTCCGTCAGGTATTCGCGCTCGCGCATCTCCGGCGTGTATTGCGCCAGAGGAATTCCCGGATACCCGCGCTGCTGCGAGCACCAGTGCACCAAGCCGTCTTCGCAAATGTACAAATAGCGCGCTCCGGAACGGCAGCGCCAGGTGTGTTCCTTCGCGCGAGCCACATTGTGCTGAAAATCATTGAAGCGCGAAAACGAGCGCTTCCCTAGCTCCATAATCTCTTCAAAAATTTGAATCTGCCGCGGCTCGAGCGCCTTCAACTGCCCGTTGTGGTCGTGAATGATCCCGACCGTGCTCGTAAATCCCAATTCCACTGCGCGATGCGCAATCGTCAACGCATCTTCCGGAGTTTTCACGCCGCTACCCAGCACCGAATTAATATTCACCTGGAACACCGCGTGCTCCGCCAGCCATTCCAGCCGCGAATCGAGCGTCTTCAGGCTTTTCTTCGAGACTTCGTCCGGCGTCACATTATCAATCGAAATCTGCAAATGCTCGAGTCCCGCTTCGCTCAAACTCTGAATTCTTTTCACGCTCAGCAAAAATCCGTTCGTAATCATTCCCGCAATCATTCCGCGCTTGCGGATCTGCCGGATCACTTCTTCGAGCTCAGGATGCAGCAACGGCTCGCCGCCGCTGATCGTAATGATGGACGTCCCCATGTCCGCCAATAAATCCAGCCGTCGTTTCATTTCATCGAGCGGCACCGGCTTAGAGAAGTCGTCGTACTCGTTGCAGTAGCCGCAATCCAGATTGCACCGCCGCATCGGAATGATGTGCACCAACACCGGATGCTTCGTCGAAAGCAGCGCCTTTCCAATCATGCGCAGTTCGCGCGCGCGCGTCCGCAAGAAGCGCAAACTACGCCGCAGGCGCACTCCCGCGCTTGCTCTGGCAACTTTTACCTTTTCTGCCATGAATTCCGGAATTTCCCCTGTCTTTAAGTATACATGAGCCCAAACTTCACGCTCTCCTCCGAGCCTTCCTTGCTAACATGCAACTAGTCTCTGCGGCAAAAGAGGCACATCCAATGAAACGATTGGCACTGGCAATCTTGGTGGCGTCCATATTTTCGGCGGCTCCATTCGCCCAGGACAAGCCCGGCTCCACCGACGAAATTCAAATCAGGCAACTCGAACGCGCATGGAATCAAGCCGAAGCCAAGCAGGAAGTTGGCGCCCTCACCACGCTGCTTGCTGACTCGCTTGCCTACACCGACTACGACGGCTCCTTCATGAACAAATCCGAATACATGAAATGGGCCGTTGAGCCGGCGCAAAAGGCCGATCATCTTTTCGATGAGGGCATGACCGTTCAGCTTTACGGCAACGCCGCCGTCGTAACCGGCATTTATCGCGAATCCGGCACCAACAAAGGCAAACCGTACCTCATCCGCTCGCGCTACACCGATACCTGGATCCGCCGCGCCGGCGTCTGGCAGTGTGTCGCCAGCCACAGCACCCTCATCCCAGCGAAATAGGTTCTAAGTTTTAGGTTTTGAGTTTTCAATCGTCAGTCCTCAGTTTCAGTTTTGCTTCGCCGCGCTCACTGTGCCCTTTACGTGCTCTGCGCTAAGCTGTTCTCTTCTCTGCGCTCCACTGCCAAATCCGCGCCTCTGCGTTATGCTTAATCTCTCCTCACAGGAGCGCCCATGAAATTCGCCAAAATCCTCTTCTACATCGCCGCCATCTGGGGCATCCTTGTCATCACGCCGCTGTTTTTCATCTTCGACAAAATTGGCGTGCAAGATCCTCCGGCTATCACACATCCTCTTTTCTTTTACGGTTTCGCTGGAGTCACGCTCGCCTGGCAATTTGTCTTTCTCGTTATCGCCAGAAATCCCGCGCGCTATCGGCCGCTTATGCTCGTCAGCATTCTCGAAAAACTCGGCTACTTCCTTCCCGCCCTTATCCTTTACTCCCAACACCGCATCCATCCCGCCGATCTCTTCCTCTCCTCCGGCGACGCCCTCCTCGCCATCCTCTTCCTCATCGCCTACCTAAATACCCCTTCATCACATGACTCGTAACGGGCTTTCTACGCTTCCCAGCTCAAATGCAACAATAGAACCCAGTTACATCCAATGCCACTAACGATCACCACATCACACCGTCCTGCGACGGACCTTGGCCATTTGCTGCGAAAGAATCCGGCAAAATGTGCACGACTTCGATCTCTCCTTCGGCTCCGCGCACGTTTTTTTCCCCGGAAGCGAACGACTCGCGTTGCACCGCTGCCCTTCTCTTCAAGGTGGTTCCCTGTCGGCCTCGTCCGCAACTCGCGCGGTCCCTCAGGTGAAGGTGGCGTTCGACCAATACGTTAACGACCGCCCGTATGGTTAACCAGACATACGGCGGAGCATGCCTGTCTCGACTTGCCACGGGAAGGAGAGGAACCTCTCCGCACTTCATTACCTCATTAACTCTACCCTGCGACACCTCATCCCTTCTCTCCTGCTACACTGCTCCCTTACCCGCAAGGAGGGCCCCATGACGGAAGCTGTGATTGTTTCTGCTGTACGAACACCTGTGGGACGGGCTTATAAAGGATCGCTGCGCGCTACCCGTCCCGATGATTTGGCGGCGCTCGTGATCAAGGAAGCGATTGCGCGCGTGCCTGGGCTCGATGCCAAGGAAATTGACGACGTGATTCTGGGCTGCGCTATGCCGGAAGGGGAACAGGGTATGAACGTGGCGCGCATCGCGGCGTTGCGGGCGGGACTTCCCGTGGAAACGTCCGCGATGACCATCAATCGTTTTTGCTCTTCGGGATTGCAGGCAATTGCGCTTGGCGCGGAGCGCATCCGCGCGGGCGGCGCCGAAGTGATCGTCGCGGGCGGCACGGAATCCATGTCCATGGTGCCGATGGGCGGGAACAAGATTTCGCCGAATCCCTGGCTCGTGGACAACTATCCGGACGCGTACATCAACATGGGCCTCGGCACGGAAAACATCGCGCGGAAATTCGGCATCACACGCGAAGCGGCGGACAAGTTCGCCGCGGAATCCCACAGGAAAGCGATCGCCGCGATTGCCGCGGGCGCGTTCAAGGACGAAACGATTCCCGTGGAAGTAAAGAACACTTCTTTGCCGACAAACGGCAACGGTGCTTCCACAAAAGGAAAACCAGTTAAACCGACGACGCAAACTTTTTCTTTCGCAACCGATGAATTGCCGCGCGCGGACACGAGTCTGGAAGTACTGGCCACTCTCAAACCTGCATTTCATATCAAAGGTTCCGTCACAGCAGGCAACAGTTCGCCGATGAGCGACGGCGCCGCGGCGACAGTCATCATGAGCGACGCGCGCGCGAAAGCGCTCGGCCTGAAACCGCTCGGCCGATTCGTCGCATACGCGACAGCGGGATGCCCCCCGGAAGAGTTCGGCATCGGCCCGGTATTCGCAATTCCAAAAGCTTTGAAGCTTGCCGGGCTGAAGCTCGAAGATATTTCCGTGATTGAACTGAATGAAGCGTTCGCGGCGCAATCGCTCGCGGTGATTCAGCAGGCGGGGCTCGATGCGTCGAAGGTGAATCCCAACGGCGGCGCCATCGCGCTCGGGCATCCACTCGGCTGCACGGGCGCGAAATTGACTGCGACGATTTTGCGTGATTTGGCCAGGAAAAATGCACGGTACGGCATGGTGACCATGTGTATTGGCGGCGGCATGGGGGCCGCAGGAATTATCGAGAGGCTGTAGAGAATATCCATAGTCCGTTTGGCAAGCCTCGTGCAAATTTCTCCTCTGATGTTCGAGGAGATTCGATGAAAGTAGCGAATTTGAGGGATTTTTTCGCCTTTTCCATTTCTTTGTTCGTTTGCGCTGCCGTCTTCGACGGACAGAAAACTCCCAAACCCGCCACCCAAGAGCAGGAGTCTTTCATGCTCGGCAGAATCCTCGGGGCTGTCGAAGATGTTGGAGGCGGCTACACCAAAGAAGCCTTGGGTAAGTTATCTTCCATCAACAAAGATTTGGAAAAGCGTCGATACGCTCTGCGCACTAACTGGCTTTGCCATCGCTATTACGGAGAAGCCCTGCTCAAAGATGGAAAGCGGGAAGACGCCATACGGCTCCTTGAAATTGCGCAAAGAGAAGCAAACGCGCTAACCGAGACGGAGCAAAAGGAAACGGCGGAACTGCTGAAACGAGCCGGGGCAGCAACCCAATAATTGAAATCAGCCGTCCGGCCTGTCATTTTTTAACGGCGGCGACGTGGACGAAGAGGGTTTCGGCGGCGCCGTTGACGCTGGTGAATTCCTCGCTGGTGAGTTTGCCGTCGGGCAGAAATTTTGTGACGTTGCGAAGCGCGATTTTTGTTGGGCCCATGGCAAGTTCGAAGCGATAAACGAGCGCATCATTTTCCCACTGGCCGGTTTCGACAACCGCAGACGGAAACGAATCTCCGAAAACATAGGCCTTGTAGAGTTTTTCCTTGGGGTCCCAGGTCATGACGATGGTGCCGTCAAATTCGCCGACGGGACCCTTGGAATGGAAATGGTTGAAGATGGAATTGCCGCCCGGGCCGAGTTCGCTGGTGTAGAAGCCGGTGTTTTCGCCGCCATTGGGAAACATGGGCGACTTCGGATAGGTTTCGGTGTAGGTCCAGGTACCCGCATAGAGCCTGGAAAGCTTCTGCATTTCGGGAAGCGGGAGGGCGGGCGGCTTGCCTTCCTGCGCGCCGGAATTTCGTGCGAAGAAAATTGCAGCAATGGATGAGAGTAAAAAGATCGCAGCGAGAATTTTGAATCGTGTCGCGTGAAGCATTTTTCCTCCGTCGAAATCAATTAGCGAAAATTTCTTGCAGGCGATTTTGCCAGATGCTTTCAAATTGTTTGACCTGCGATTCGGGCAAAGAAAAGGCGGAAAGCCAGATTTGCGCTTCGATTTGTCCGGGAGTGCCTTCGATAGTGAGCCAGAAAAGCGCGTCATTCAGCTCCTTGATGGAAAGACAGAAGCGGCGATCTTCGCGGAGGAATTCCACATTGCCTGTCCACTTTTCTCCCTGAGTTGTGGTAAGCGAAAAAGAATTCCCGGCGCGAAGATTGGACGCTCCGCCTCCGTCATGGTGAGCCTCCTTCGTTCTACGTTAAAGCTATGCCGCTACGGGCGATTGCGCCGGTTGCGATTGCGGTTTTTTTCTCAGGACCGCCGCAGAGATCAGCGTGATGACGAGGCCGACGGGGAACGGTTCGATGAAGGTCATGGCCATATTGAAGAACGGATTTTTGTACAGCACTTTGAGTTTGTTGATTTCTTCGGATTTTTGTTGGATAGCGGCAGCCGTGGCTCCAGAAGCTTGCATCTTCTGGAGCACGTGGGCGCCATACTTGTCCATAAAGTCCGGCATGAAATTGTTGTAGATAATTTCCCAGGTCGCGACATAACAAAGGCAGGAGATCACCGTGATGGCGAGGCCGACGAGGAAGGCTTTCCCGAAGGTAATCTGGCCTTTTGCCACGTTGTCGCGGTAGGAACGAACTCCAAAGAAAACGAGCAGCAAGGAGAGGATGATCGTCGTATAGCCGATCACGTAGCCGTGGTCAGAGCCGATTCGGTCCATGAATGGGACGGTGGCGATCATCATGAGGGATGAAATGACGCCGGAAATGAGGCCGAAGATGAGAATGGTCTTTTTCAACGGTTGCTCCCGGATGACAGATTGCGATTGCGGACGCACTATAACGCTGCTGGCGGGGGATTTGTCGTCATTCTTTTGAGTGATTTTGGCGTGGCGGGCGAAAAATCATTCGTTTTGGGGACGGATTCAGGGTAGCAGGCGAAATTCCTTGCCAAGTTGGACCGCCTGGGTTCGCCGTTTGGCGCCCAATTTGTTGAAAACGCGGCTGGAATGGGTCTTGACGGTGTTTTCGCTCACGAACAGCTTCTCGGCGATCTCGCGGTTGCTCATGCCCTGGGTGATTAGTTCGAGTATCTCCAGCTCACGAGGGGTGATACCGAGCTCTTCGCGCTTTCGCTGGTCCGGGACGAAGGGTTCTCGGGCCGGCGCAGGAACTTCCCTAATAACGACCCGTTCCTGTCTGCCGGTCAGCTTGAGCCCTAGCCAGATGCCCAGGACGGCAAATGTGGCAGCGATGAGGCCGCCGTAGATTTCGACGGAGTGCTCGATGACGAGGAAGCGGTATTCCATCCACTTGAGAGCGGCAATGAGGATTCCAGCGATTAACCCGTAAAGGAGTACGTGGCGCTTCATAGTTCCGTTTGGAAGGAATTCTACTAAAGCCTATCCCGGCCCGCTCGTCTCCAGCAAGTGCCCCACAGCAAAGGTCAAATACAAGGATGAAGGAAAGGTTGGAATAGGACTGAAGTCACATTGGCGACGGTTCCGCGGCAGGAGTACAATTCGTGCGTAACAGTGTTAAGTGACCGTCTGCTGCTTCGAGCAGGCGCAAATCCTCTCAACGCATCGAATCGACCGGAGGCACCATGGCCACGAGCTTCGCAACGAAAACGGCAGCGAAAGGCGGCAGCTTTTTGCTGGAGTCCCCTGCCCCGCAGGACGTTTTTACGCCGGCGGATTTGACGGACGATCAAAAACTGATCGGGCAGACGGCGGAAGAGTTCGTGTTGAAGGAAGTTTTTCCGCTGATTAAGGATTTGGAAAATAAAAAGCCCGGACTGATGGCAGAACTCGTGCGCAAGGGCGGCGAAGTTGGCTTGATGGGCGGTGGCGTGCCGGAGCAGTACGGCGGCGCGGGACTCGACAAAATTTCGACGACGGTGCTGACGGAAAAACTTTCGATTTATGGCGGATTTGCGGTGACGCATGGAGCGCACGCCGGAATTGGAACGCTGCCGATCGTTTATTTTGGAACAGAAGAACAGAAGAAAAAGTATTTGCCGAAGCTGGCGACGGGCGAATTGATTGGCGCGTATTGTTTGAGTGAGCCTCAGGCAGGTTCGGACGCGCAGAATTCGCTGACGCGCGCGGAATTGAATGCTGAAGGAACGCACTACGTCCTGAACGGCCAGAAGATGTGGATTACGAACGGCGGCTTCGCGGATTTGTACATCGTGTTTGCGAAGATTGATGGAGAGAAATTTACGGCGTTTATCGTGGAGCGGAATTTTGCGGGATGCAAGCCGGGCAACGAAGAACACAAGATGGGGATTCACGGAAGTTCGACGACTCCGGTATTCCTGGAGAATTGCAAGGTGCCGAAGGAGAATTTGCTGCATGAAATTGGGCGCGGGCACATTGTGGCGTTCAATATTTTGAACGCTGGGCGATTCACTTTGGGAGCTTCGTGTGTGGGCGGGTCGAAGCACGTGTTGATGACGGCTTCGAAGTACGCGAAAGAGCGCAAAGCGTTTGGAAAGCAGATTGGCGATTTCGGATTAATGAAGGAAAAATTGGCCGAGATGGCGATTCAAATTTTTGCCGTCGAGTCCATGGTGTACCGCAGCGCGGGGAATATTGAAACGGCGATGTCCGCCGCGACGGGGGATAAAGTGGCGCACTCGATGAAGGTGCTGGAGGAGTACGCCATCGAAAGTTCGATTGCGAAAGTGTACGGAAGCGAAATGCTGGATTACGTGGTGGATGAAGGCGTGCAGATTTTCGGCGGATATGGTTTCCACGAGGAATACCCGGTGTGCCGCGCGTACCGAGATTCGCGCATCAACCGGATTTTCGAAGGCACGAATGAAATCAACCGGATGCTGATCATACAAATGCTGATGAAGCGCGCGACGGGCGGCCAGTTGCCGCTGATTCCAGCGGCGATGAAGCTGGCCGACGAAATTCTTGCCGGGCCGTCGTTTGAAGAAGCGCCCGAAGGTGTGCTGGCCGAGGAAGCGCGCGTCGTGGCGAACACCAAGAAAATGTTCCTGCAAGCAGCAGGCGGTGCGGTGCAGAAATTCCGCGAGAAGCTGGCGGACGAGCAGGAATTGATCGGCGCTCTTTCGAATATGGTGATGGAGATTTATGCGATGGAGTCTTGCCTGTTGCGGGCGCAGAAAGCCTCGGCGGCACGGGGCGAAGCGGCGACTGCCGTCATGCAAGATGCGGCGCGAGTGTTTATCGCGGATGCGGCGGAACGCGTGGAGCACGATGCAAAGCGCGCAATTGCGGCTGTCAATGAAGGCGATATGCTCACCACGCAGATGGCGGTGCTGAAGCGGTTCGGCAAGCGCGCGGCCGTGAATACGATTGCCTTGCGGCGCAACGTTGCTGCTGCGGTGCAGGCGCAAGACCGGTACCCTTTTGAATCGAAGTGAAGAGAGTTTTTGCATGGGCTTACGCCGTAAAAGCGGCGTCGTGCCACCGCACTCTAAATAGGGCAAATTCAAACTCGCAGTGAAAATTTGGGCGTGGTATTCTCCTGCGCCGATGAGGAGAATCATGCGAACACATTTCGCCAAGCTCACACTTCTTTTTCTTGCTAGTGCATCTTTTGTGTTCGCGCAGAAGAGCGTGCCGTTGAAGGTGAAAACGGAAACAGGAATAGTTGAAGGCAAGACGGAAGGTTCAGCGCGGGCGTTTCTCGGAATTCCCTACGCAGCGCCTCCCGTCGGCGAACTTCGCTGGAAAGCCCCCGCGCCTGCCGTCGCATGGACCGGCGTGCGGAAAGCGACCGAGTTTGGCGCGCGTTGCATGCAGGGCAACGTGTATGGCGATATGGTGTTCCGGGACGCGGGGCCAAGCGAAGACTGCCTGACGCTCAACGTGTGGACTCCCGCAAAAGATGCAAAGGCGAAGCTGCCGGTGATGGTTTGGATTTACGGCGGAGGGTTCGCTGCGGGAGGAACTTCGGAACCGCGGCAGGATGGCGCGACCTTGACGCGGGAAGGCGTCGCGGTCGTTTCGATGAACTACCGTCTTGGAATTTTTGGATTTTTTGCGCTGCCGGAGCTGATCGCGGAGTCGGGGAAGAATTCCGCGGGCAACTATGGCTTGCTGGATCAACTGGCTGCGTTGCAGTGGGTGAAGCGGAACATTGCGGCTTTCGGAGGCGATTCGGGCAACGTAACGATTTTTGGAGAAAGCGCGGGGTCTTTTTCGGTGAGCCAACTGATGGCTTCGCCGTTGGCAAAAGGATTCTTTCACAAAGCCATTGGGGAAAGCGGTGCGAATTTTTCCAACAAATCGGTGGCCTTCGTGACGCTTGCCGATAGCGCCAGGGAAAACGCGGAGTATGCCAAAAAGAATCTGGGCACTGACTTGCTGAAGGAACTGCGGGCGATTCCCGCAGACAAGTTGCTGGCAGAAGTGAGCAAGCCTGAGGCGCGGCGGCAAGGGCTTGGCGTGAACGTGGATGGATATTTTCTTCCTAAACCTGTGCCCGAGATTTTCGCCGCCGGTCAACAGAACGACGTTCCGCTACTAGCTGGATGGAATCATGACGAAGGAAGTTTCTCGATTGCGTTTGCAAAACCTCCGGTTACGGCAGCGACCGTGAAGGAGTCGGTCGAGAAGGAGTTTGGAGCCAAGTCCACGGAATTTTTCAAACTTTATCCGGCGGACAACGAGACGACCGCCGTTCGCTCGTGGGAAGATTTCGTGAGCGACCGGTTTATCTCCTTTGGCACATGGAAGTGGCTGGAAGCGCAAGCGACAAAGAGCAAGCAGCCTGTCTATCGCTATCGTTTTGATTTGGCGCCGCCACGCGATCCGAAAGGCCCCGAAGGAATGGGCGCGTACCACTCGGCAGAGATTGAATATGTGTTCGGGACGCTTGAGTGGCGAATTCCTGCGTTGTGGAGAAGCGAAGACCGCGCGCTGAGCGAATTGATGCGGAAATATTGGTCCAACTTCGCGCGCAGCGGTGATCCAAACGGGCCGGGACTTCCAAACTGGCCGAAGTACAAGCCGCGAGCCGATGCGCAGGTGATGTACTTGAACACGCAATCCAAAGCCGAAAAGGACGTACAGCGCGAGCGGTACTTATTCATGCAAAGCTCGTGGGAAAAGTAAGGAGTCGGGTGAAAGTCGGCCCTATTCTCGTTTGGGAACAGATCGCTCACGAAACGCACATTTTGTAGGCAATTTCGCCTAATCTGAATGCAGTCCTAGTACCACGCTCAGCGATGCCAGAGGCGTTTTGGGCCGGAAACTCTACATTTTGGCGTTCGGCGTTGTCGCGCTCCACGTCCTGGTCGCGCTGACACTGGGTGGCACCACGGCTGGTTCTTTCTGCGGCAACATGCTGCAAATTACGGCGAGCGGAATTGCGGCCGCCATGGCGATTGCGGCAGCGCGCCGGGGGCGTGGGCTGAGCCGATCCTTGTGGCTGCTGGTCGGCTTCGGGTGGGCAACGTGGGGAATCGCAAATCTGGGCTGGATGTTCTATGAAGTTGCTCTGGGAATAGAACCGCCCGCACTTTCGTTCGTACGATTCCTGTTCGACCTCCAGGGCGCATTCTTCGCAATGGCGCTTTTCCTGGATGACGAGCGAGATTCGACGCGCCTGGATCTGGCAACCGTTCTGGATTTCCTGCAAATCGCAATCATCTACTTCCTGATCTACGTGGGGATGTATTACGTGCCCTCGCTTTCGATGGATCACCACGGGGCGATGTTGCGCGTGCAAATCATCATGTTGTTTCAGGACGGGACGCTGATCGCGCTGAGCGTCGTGCGCGCGGGGATTTCGCGATCGCCTGAAACGCGAGAACTATATAAAAGATTTTCCGTTTTTCTGTTTGCTTATTTCGGCCTAGCCCAAGTGACGGAATATGTGCAGTACCTGCGCGAGACTCCCTCGGGAACATTTCTGGATTTGGCGTGGAGTCTGCCGCTGCTGGGAGGCGCGTTCTGGGCGGCAAGCTGGAAACCGGCAACAATGCAAACGGGCGCTCAGAGTCTGCGGGCCAAATCCACTGGCGGAATGATTTTCCGCAACGCGATGTTCGCGCTGGGTCCGCTCATTGTGATGTTTCTTTCTTCGCAACTCGGGCCCGGATGGAAACCGGTGCGGCTCACGGTTCTGGCGATTTCGATCCTCTGCTACGCGATGCGCATGGTCATCAACGAACACCGTCAAACGAAGAATGCCGAGTTGGTGCAACGGCAAATGCAGGCCATGAATTCTTCCGTGGACGGAATGGCGATTGTGGACGCCGCAGGAAAGTATGCTTACGTGAATTCGGAATACGCGAGAATGTGCGGACGAGTCAACGCGGAAGAAATGCTGGGAAGGCCTTGGAGAGACGTGGCGAACACTGAGGACGCAAGCCGCGTTGAAGCAGAAATTCGCGAAGGGCTACGCAGGCGCGGCAAATGGTTTGGCGAATTGACGCTTCACGACAGTAATGGAAGAGGATTACCTGTCGAGATGGCCGTTACAGCGATGATTGATGGAGGAGTGGTTCTGGTCGGCCGCGATTTGACGGAGCGCATGCGAGCCGAGCGGGCGCAGGCGGAAGCCGAGTCCAAGTATCAGATGATCGTGGAACGAGTGGCGGCGATCAGCTACATCGCCGAACTTGGAATGGAAGGGCGGTGGCGCTACGTAAGCCCGCAAATTGAAAGCATTCTGGGATACACGCAGGAAGAGTGGCTCGCTGATTCGAAAAATTGGGTCCGCTTTGTACATCCAGACGATCACGCGGCAGTGCAGGATGCAGAAGACGCGTGCATCAAGGGACTAGCGTTTCAAGCGGAGTACCGCATCACGCGAAAAGATGGGCGAGTGATCTGGGTGAGCGACAGCGCCGTCGTGGTGCAAGGAGCTGAAGGCTACCCGGTGATGGAAGGAATTATCGTTGACATTACAGAGCGTAAACAACTGGAGGGACAGTTACAGCAATCGCGGCGCATGGAGGCAGTGGGCCGTCTGGCCGGAGGAATCGCGCACGACTTCAACAATTTGCTGACGATCATCAAGGGATACACCGAGCTGGCAGTGCAAAGAAAAGAGGTGCCGGCACCTGTGCGCGCGGATATTGAGCATATCGAAGATGCATCCGAGCGCGCGGCTGGGCTTGTGCGGCAGTTACTGGCGTTCAGCCGGAAACAGGTTTTGCAACCGAAAAATTTGGACTTGAACGGGGTCGTGCTGGGACTTGAAAAGCTTTTGCGACGGCTGATTGGCGAAGACATTGAAATGAAGACCGTGGTGTCCGCGGGACTTGGAACAATCAAGGCGGACCCGGCGCAGGTCGAGCAGGTGCTGATGAATCTGGTGGTGAACGCGCGCGACGCGATGCCTAAGGGTGGCCGGATGATTGTTGAGACTTCGAACGTGGATCTCGACAGAACCTACGCGAGCGAACACATTTCCGTGAAACCGGGAAGCTACGTGATGCTGGCGGTTTCCGATTCGGGCACGGGCATGAGTCCGGAGACGATCGCGCACATCTTTGAGCCGTTTTTTACGACGAAGGGTGGAACAAAAGGCACGGGGCTGGGGCTGGCAACCGTGTACGGCATCGTGAAGCAGAGCGGCGGCTACATTTGGGTATACAGCGAGCCGGACAAAGGCTCGACATTCAAGGTTTATTTTCCGCGCGTGGATGAACTTGCAGATAGGGATTCGCGGAAAGCGCACGATCCGAGAGCGAAACGAGGAACGGAAACGATTCTACTTGTGGAAGACGATGACGCGGTGAGGGAGCTGGCGGAAGTAATTTTGGCATCGCAGGGATATAAAGTGATTTGCGCAAACGGGCCGAAACGCGCGGAGGAAATCGCAGCGGAGCGGTCGCAAGAGATTGCCCTCGTGTTGACCGACGTGATCATGCCAACGATGAGTGGACGCGAGCTGGTGAAGAAATTAGGCACACGGAATCCGAAGATGCGCGTTTTGTACATGTCCGGCTATACGGACAACGTGATCGCACAAGGTGGAGTTTTGGAAGAAGGCCTTGCGTTCTTGCAAAAACCGTTCACCCCGCGGGCACTGGCGCAAAAAGTACGGGAAGTACTGGATGCGGGCGTGCCTGCTCGATAGACGAGAGGCAGGAACGTGAATTAGGGAAATCAGGGTACAATCGCGGCACGAGGTGCATTGATGCTAGGAACCTCCGACAACGAGGAAGCGTCCGACCGGGCATGCCAGGGAGTTTCGGCAAGAGAACCAGCGTGCAATCTTGCCGCTACCGTTCACTGCATTCAATGTGATTTGTGGTTCTGTGACATTCACGCCGAAGACGAACAGTGGCATGCCTGCATGAAAGCTGCGAACTAACGTAAGATTTTGCCGCGGATACTGCGTGAGTCCGCCTTCGTTCTAAAATTCCAAATCAGCAAAACACAGTAAGAACCCGAACCTATTGTGGATCGGCTGGTTTGTCCGCGTCTTTTGGCTTTGAGATTGTGTTGAGGGTTTCCACATTGAACTTCTTGTAGTCGGAGTAGCGGGTAACTGCATTCACCTTGATACCTTTGACGAGGAGAAATCGCGCGCCGATGTGCGCTTCCGTATAGGTTGGCAGCCAAACCTCGTTGTTCACAAACGCCTGCTCATCAATGAAGCTCGAGCCCTTTTGCAGATTCACGAGAAGGCCGCCGCCGATTTTTGCGTCACCGACAAAATAGCCCTCGATTCGCACAACTTGGTGGGCTTTTTCATCCACCCAGACAACGCCGGCCAGTTTCTGGACAATGCCTTCGACGAGAGAATGAGCTTTATATTCCGGGTTCGGTTCGAAATCAAAAACGAGGACGTCCTGACCCCGAAAGCGTTCGCGCCGCGGATTCACGAACTGGCAAACGCGCAGAAAGATCTCGATGCCTGGGTCGTCCTCGTCCTTCCCTTTCGCGCCTTCTTCTTTTTTCTTTTCTTCTTTTGCTTCCTTTTTCGCCTGTTGTTTCTGAATTTCCTCAATGCGTTTCTTCGTGTGTTCGTTTTCCCTGTCCTGTTCCTGTTGCGTCAAGGGCTTGTTGTCTTTGGCGATGAGCGTGGAGACTTCCTCGCCATTCAAATAGAAGAAGGTGTAATCGTGGAGCTCGCGCTTCTTAACGCTGCCGTTCTTGTCCATTTCCATTTCTTCTTCGGAACGGCGGCCGGAGTAATTTTCGCGGATTTTGTCGATTGCCTTCTGATTGGCGTCAATTTCTTCGAATAGTTTCTTCAAATCCGGTAGTTGTACTTGCGACTTTTTGGGAAAATCGAACGTGCGCTCGCCGATGGGTTGATTGACGACAACGCGAGTGATCGTTACCTGATAGGTTTCGGAGCCGCGGTGTATTTGCAGTTTGTGAGCGATTTGGACGCCGCTCTCAGGGCTGTAGTCTTCGTAAATCGTCTCCTGAGGCTGGCCGCCGAGATTGCCCGACTCTTTTAGTAGCAGATGGGTTTGCGCGTCAAAGAATAGCGAGCGCTTGACTCCGGTCTGGGAGGTCAGTTGCACTTCCAACGCATCGCGGCCATTGATTTGCGAATTCCCTGCCAGAGCGGCGGCAACTTTGTTCTTTTTGCGGTCGAGCAGGTGCGAATTGTAGAGTTGAGCGGCAGCTTCCATCTCGATGGCTTCTGGGCCGAGGAGCGTGCCGATTTCGCCCGATGAAGTCTCGCGCCAGGCCGATTTGCCGTTATACGCAAGGATTTCCGGTTGGCCGGCGAAGGTAAACTCCGCGTAGTAGCGATTGGGCGATTTCAGGTTGAGCGTATATGTGCCGGACTTGGAGTCGCTTTGGCGACCAAGTGTGCCTTCTAGTGAAAGCGTTAGAACCTTGCGCAGTTTGCCGGAGCCGCCGGAAGCTTTGACGGCGGCGTCCAGGACCTTGTCGGCGTCTTGAGCGGGCGCGGAGGTAGTCAGCGCGGATAGCGCCACTAGAGCGAGCAGAAAATTGCGGAAGAGAGGGGTCATCTGCGTTCCTTATAGAAACGCAGGTGCAGGCGAAAAGTTTCACGTCCTCGTTAATTATTAGGGCTAAGTATTCAGTTTGGCTTTGGGTTGGGAGAGAGCAGTCCTGAAGGCTTTGTATTGTCCTTTATCATCTTCGGCATTTCCGGCACCGCGCATTCGCAGGCTTCGGACTTCGGGCGATTCAGATACTTTTCATATAACCGGTGATGGCGATCTTCGGTGGACGTTAGCTGTCCGCGAATGAAGAGGTATTTGACGTCGGTGGTGAGTTCGAGTGGATCACCATTGGTGACGATGATGTTCGCGACTTTTCCGACTTGCAACGATCCGAGCTGTTCGGAAAGGCCCAAAATTTGCGCGGGATAGAGCGTGACGGCTTTGAGGCCTTCCTCCGGGGAAAGCCCGTGGGCGATGGCATTCGCTGCGTTCTGACCAAGGCGGCGCGCGAAGGAATTATCAAAGCTGCCGATGGCGATTTTCACCCCGGCCGCGGTGAGCTCGGCGGGCTGTGAGAGCAAGCGGTCGTAGGCCTCGTCTTCTTCGTCAACTTCGCTGAGCATCGGGCGAAGAATCACGGGAACGTCTTTCGAACGCAATAGATCCTTTACTTTGTAGGCTTCTTCGCCGCCGGCGAGAATCATGCGCAACTTTCGTTTTTCGCAATACTCGACCGCGTTGCGAATGTCACGCGCCTTGTCCGCGAAGACAAGCACGGGAAGCTGCCCGCGAACGACGGGCACGAGCGCCTCGAGTTTTACGTCACGTTCGAAATCGGAGGGCCCGCCGTGTCCCATCGCCTGTGCATAATGACGCGCGCTGTCGAGCACGTCGGTAAGTTGAGTGACCTGTTTTTCGTAGTCCTGCTTCGCTTCCGCGAAAGGCTTTTGTTTGCGGGAGAACGTGGCGAAATCAAATGAGGACGTGTTGATCGTCGGCCAGTTGATGACCATTGCAACGCTTTTCTTGATTTGCATTTCGTCCATGGTCCAGCCCGCGAGATGAAAGGCGGAAGCCTGGCCCGCGAGCATTCCGCGGTTGCCGCCGGAGTCGAAGCCACCGCTGCCAGGAACGGCAAGAACTTCCGTGATGCCCGAGGCGCGCGTGACCGGGATGTGTTCGCTGGAAGGAAATACGGCTGTGGCGGCGACGACATCAGGATTGATTGGGCCGGTTTCCGTGGTGTCCACGGTTGAGCCGACGGCGCCGATTTCGCTGAGGCCCATTTGCGTGATGGGATCGAAAAGTCCGGGATATGCCTGCAGACCCTTCGCGTCAATGACCTGTGCGCCGGCGGGAACTTCCACGCCTACGCCGATGGCGGCGATTTTGCCGTCCTTGATCACGACGGTGCCATCCTCAACGGGAGCGCCAGCGAGCGTGATGAGCTTGGCGTGCGTGATCGCGTATACGGGCGGCGTTGTAGCCGCAGGAGCTTGCGCAGATGCCGCGATCGTAAAAGCAAGGCATCCGAAAATGAAGACCAGAAGACGTTGAGCGGTCATTGCGATTGCTCGGTTCACTGGGCACCTCCCGCGACCGCAGATGCATTCGTTGCATCGTTTGTGCCTGACGGTGGTTTGGGCTTGTCGTCCGGTTTCTTCTCTTCTGGCTTTTTCTCTTCGGGTTTCTTTTCTTCCGGTTTCTTTACATCGCTCGGCTTTTCAGTTTTCTTTTCTTCGGGCTTTTTCTCTTCAGGCTTTTTCCCGGCAGCTTTCTCTTTATCGAGGAGTGCTTTCTTTTCTTTGGCCAAATCGGCGCGCGCAGCGATATCTTTTTGCCGGTCGAAGAGAACGCGACCATCAATCAGCGTTTTCTGAACGACGGCGTACGCGCTCAACGGATCGTGATTGTAAATGACGAGGTCGGCGTCTTTCCCTACTTCGATGGAGCCAACGCGCTTATCAATGCCAAGCTGGATCGCCGGATTAATCGTGACCAACTTGAGAGCCTCGTCATGCGAAAGGCCGCCATATTTCATGCTCTTGGCCGCTTCTTGATTCAAGTGCGTGGCCTCTTCGGCGTCATCGGAGTTGATGGAGACGATCACACCGCGCTTCGTCATCAGGGCCGCGTTGTAAGGGATCGCGTCGTAAGCTTCGACTTTGTAGGCCCACCAATCGGAAAACGTGGATGCTCCGACACCGGCCGCGGCGATTTCGTCGGCGACTTTGTAGCCTTCGAGAACGTGCTGGAACGTGCGCACCTTGAATCCGAATTCCTTAGCCACGCGCAGCAGCATCAGGATTTCATCTTCGCGGTAGCAATGTGAGTGGACGTAGCGCTTGCCTTCGAGAACCTCAACGAGTGGATCGAGCCGCAAATCGCGACGTGGCGGGATCAGATTCTTCTCTCCGGCGGCAACCTTCTTGTTGTAGCTGTCCCACGCGTTCTTGTAATCACGCGCTTCGGTGAACGCAGCGCGAATTGTTTCTTCAACTCCCATTCGGGAGGCGGGATAGCGACGCTCGCGCCCGGGAATGGAAAAATTGGAACGCTTGGGATTTTCGCCCAAGGCGAACTTGATGCCCGGGAGCGCGCCTTCGAACGGAAGCTTCGCAGCGGGTTGTCCCCAGCGCAGCTTAATCACGATGGTTTGGCCGCCGATGGAATTGGCGCTGCCGTGAAGAATGTTCGCGGTGGTAACGCCGCCGGCGAGGTCGCGATAGATAGAAATGTCATCGGAATCGAGAACTTCAGCTATATTCGCGATGGAAGAAACGGAGATGCTGCCTTCGTTGACGCTGCCATCCACGGCGATGTGCGAGTGGCAATCAATGATGCCGGGCGTGACGAACATTCCGGTGCCGTCAATGATTTGCGCTCCGCTGGGTGCCTTGACGTTTGGGCCCACTTCGGAAATCTTGCCATCCTTGATCAACACCGAACCGTGCTCGATGGTGCCCTTCGTCACGGTCAGGACAGTAGCGTTCTGAATCAGGATGACGGGCGGCGCGTCCGGCGAGGTTCCGGCGGAGGCACCGAAGCAAACTGCGCCCAACAAAATTGAGGAACATACGAACAAGCGCAAAGTCGAAAGAGCCTTCACTGGAAACCTCCCATGGAAATGGACGAAGACACAGCACCCGGGCGCGTGCCGGTGAAATCAATCGAGAGGGACAAGACGGAAATCGTGCCTTTCATGGTGTCTTTTTCAAACGTGCCGGAGAAAGTTACGTCGGTAGGGCTTCCCTGGATGGGCATGTTGATAGTGAAACTGAATTTGTCCGCGCTGGCATAGCCGCTGATGATGGTGGCCGTTCCGCGCGTGCTGGTTGTGGTTCCGGAGAGCGTGCCGTCTGTGGACATCGTCAGGTCCACGGTGCTTTCCTCATCGCCTTCTGGAGTGGTGTATTTCAGTTTCCACTTTCCGGTCATGTCTCCCTTGGGCGGATCTTTGGGCCGGTCCGGCTCCCGTATTTCGAATCTTTTTCCATCCACAAAAATCATTTTGATTTTTGTTTTTTCGGCGAAGAAGTCGCCGTCGGTCACGACGAGATTTGCGATTTTCCCCTTCTCGATGGACCCAGTACGATCGGCGACGCCAAAAATTTCCGCGGGCGAAAGAGTAAGCGCGCGAATGGCGGCGTCAGGTGCGAGTCCAGCATCCACGGATTTCTTGACTGCTTTCACGATGTCCGCGGGAGAGGAAATGCCCTCCGAGGTGAAGGCGAATTTCACTCCGGCTTTTGACAGAGCCGCCGGCGAGGAGGGCGCGCGATCGCGGAAGCGAAGCGTGCGCAGACTGGGCACGTTTTCGGGATCGCCGTCTTTTTCCGCTTCGGGCCATTTGAGATTGACGAGAACGGGCAGTTTTCTTGCTGCAAGTTCATCCGGCATGTCGTATGCCATCTGCGCTCCGACGATGGCGCCGGAGATTTTCCAACGGTCCATGAGAACCAAAGCGCGGCGCAGTTCGAGACTGCTATTCGCGGGAATCAGAACGAAAGCGTGGTCTTCCAGCGCCTCGGCAAGTGCGGCTTCGACGCGGTCATAACGCGGACGCGCGACGCCACGCGGATTTTTTGTATAAACGGCTTCGGTTTTTGTGCTCCAATCCACATCCAGCCAAACCTGATGCACGTAGCCGAGAACACCCATTTTCGAATCGGGGAATCCGCTGCCGAATCCGCCAGCCGGATTCAGCGAAATGGGAATCGCTACCGGCGACTTCACCACGAGGTCGCCGTTGCGTTCGCCTGCGAGATCGAGAACTGCTGCTTGCCCAGGAAAAAATCCGCCCTTGGGAGCAGAAACGACGGTCGTGAATCCCGCGTTGCGCCAGGTCTCGACGCGTTTGTCGCTTAGGCTCACTTCGTTGGCAGCGGTGCGCCACGGCGTGGAGCCAGGACGGTCTTCCGGTCCGCGGGCCGCGGGCTGACCTCCGCCTCCTCCACGCGGGCCGCCTTCCGTCGGCGCCGAAGGCGCGGGAGTTATGCCAACATCGGTCAGAGCATCGAAAAGTCCGGGATAGACTGTCAGTCCCTTGCCCTCGATCACCCAGGCGTCTGCCGGAATCGGCACGCCTTTTCCGCCAACAGCCAGAATCACGCCGCGTGCAACGACCACCGTTGCGTCTTCTATCACCGGTCCGGAAACCGGGACCACCTTTGCGCCCCGAATGGCGAAATACTGCGGTTCGCCACCTTGCGCCGCGGCTCGCGGCGAAGTTGTGCCCTGCACAAGCAGGAAGAGCGCAACCACAAGTGAAGAAACACACCAGTGAGAAAGTTTGAAATTCATGCGGACCACCTCGGATGGGAAACTGGCAGGACTTGTACCTTCAGGAGCGTAAACATGAACGCATGAGGCTACTGGGAAGTTCCAAAAGAGTCAAGAATCACGATGGAATCACGATGGAATCACGATGGAAATCGAGGCAGCCCTGTTGAAATTGTGCGCGGCTCTGGCGCGGCTCAATTCGCTCGTGTAGCTTTAGACGTGAAATCGGAGGTCACGATGCTTGCGAAATCGAAGCTGATCGGATTTGTTCAAACAACAGATTACGAAAAGGCGCGTGCGTTTTACGAAGGCAAGCTCGGCTTTACGTTCGTAAGCCTGGATCAGTTCGCGCTCGTGATGCGCGCAGGGGCGCACATGATCCGAATTGTAAAGATGCCGAAGTTCACGTCGGTGCAAGGAACCATTTTAGGCTGGGAAGTAACTGATGTGCAGTCCGCAGCCGCGTGGCTCGCGGAAAAAGGCGTAACGTTGGAAAAATATCCGTTCGTTCAGGACAAGGAGCTGGGGATCTGGACCACTCCGAACGGAGACAAGGTAGCCTGGTTCAAAGATCCCGATGGAAACATTCTTTCCATCAGCCAGCATCACTAGAAAAAACTAGGGCTTCTTCTTTTTTCCAAAAAGCCCGCCGAGCGCCTCAACAGCGTTTGCCGGCGTTGTGGCTCCCTTTTCACCGGCGCCGAGCATTGTTCCGCCGGTGCATCCGAGCTCCGACTTCAAAAGGTTCGCCGCGACTCCGCCCACATCAGGCACAAATTTCGGATCGGATGCGGTGCCTTGAATCATGAACGGAATCGTAGTCCCATTCTTACAGCTACTGCTCTTCCCTGCACCTGTTGCCGTGCCGAGCACGGAGCCGATGCCGTTGCTGGCACTTCCCGAACCACCGAGTACGCCACCCGTCAGCGTCGCAACCATTTTGAAATCGAGATTGTTTTTTGCGTCGAGCGTTCCGGCACCCTTCAAAGTGCCAAACGCGGGCAAGATTGCGTTGAAGTCCTCCGCACGCAAACCGGTGGGTGCCATGTGAACAATCGTTGTGAGCTTCTCAATTTCGAGGTCTTTGCCGGTTTTGAGTCCGGTGAGAGCGGCGATTGGAGCCATCTTGGCGCCCAAATCAAATCCTTCCAGCTTCGCCGCGAACAAGCCGATGGTGCCGTCCGTGACGAGTTTGTTCGTCGGGCCTTTGATGTTCAGGTTCGTGCTGAGTGTTCCTGCATTTAACGAAGCACCCTTGGGAAGATTCACGCCAATGGCCGGCAGAAACGCTTCCAGGTCTTTTGCGGGCATCGAATCGCCGGCGAGTTTGACGTTAACGACGGTTTCTTCTCCTTGCCTGTCGTAGGTGCCATTCACGTGAGCCACGGCGGAGCCAACCTTCACTGTCGAAGGCATGATGACGCCGGAATTTTTCTTCAGGTCGTATTTTGTGCCGTAGTCAATCACAGCAGGCACTCCTGCCGGAGAACCACCTTGCACGAGCAAGGCTTTCGAAAGTTTGAGCGAGCCCTTGTTTTCGACGCTACCATTCTTGGAGGCGATCGTGCTGTCCAAATCCACGAGGCCACCGAGGCCAAGCGATGGATCGAGGAAACCGGCGCTGGCGAGATTCAGCGAACCAACATGAATCTTTGCATCCAGTGGCGTGAGCGCGGTGTCCGACTTATCGAGTGGGCCAGCAGTGCCGTCGAGCTTGAATTCGCCACCGCCAGGAAGGCTTGCGGAAACCGTCAATGGAAATTGAGAATTCAGGGAAACGTTGCTTGCCGTCACGTTGACGTGATCGTAGGTACTGCGCTTCTGTGAATTGGTCGTGCCCAGAATGATTTTCCCGTCTTTCAGTTCAAGCTTTTTCACTGAGATTTCTTCGGCAGAGCCAGGAGCGGAACTCTTCGCAGCCGGTTTCGCTGGGCCGCTTGCGGAGCCGCCAATCGAAGAATAATTCCATTGACCCGCGGGATTGCGCAGCAGAGTTACTTGCGGCTCGTCAATCGTGATGCCGGTGACGTTGAGGGTTTTCGAAAAAATCAGAGGAAAAATTTCGACGCCAACGCTCAGCGATTTGGCCGTGAGGAACGGCGAGGAACCAAATTTAGGATCATCGCCGATGGAGAGATTTTTCGCGCCGAGCGAGCCAGTGATGAGCGAAAGGCTCAAATCGCCAACTTCAACCTTGCGGCCCAGAGCCTCCGATGCCTTTGCTTCGATGGTGGGGCGGAAACTGTTCACCGGGATGAGGAACGGCGCGACAAGGAGAAGCACGACCACCACGGCGACGACGATGACGAGGATGCGAAGTTTTTTGCCCATAGAAACCTCCGGAAGAGTCCGAAATGGCAAGGAATTCAGGCGGCGAGAGTGATAATAACACAGGGAGTGAGCCGCAGCGGACGAACTGTCTCGCAGGAAGAGTTTGCGGAGCCCGCGCTGCTTATGGTCGAAACGTGATGGTAAACTGGGTGCTTGTGGGGCTGTAGCTCAGATGGATAGAGCAGCAGTTTCCTAAACTGCGTGTCGGGAGTTCGACTCTCCCCAGCCCCACCAGATTTAGGTTTATGATGGTGACTATGCTTGGTTTGAAGGTGAACTACACGCGCGCCGGCGCGGGAACTACTTGTTTGCTGATACTCGCGCTGATCGTCGGGCCGCTGTGCACTCCTTTGTGCGCGGGCTCGTCGTGCCTGACGCAAACAGCAAGCTCAGATGAGAAAGCGAGTTGCCACGGCGTGTCGTCCAGCTACGCCCGCAACCATTTCTCGGCCTCGCCAAAAAGCAGTGCGTGCCAGGAGACCGGCCTCGCGGTTCTGAGTAAGCCAATTCTTTCCGTGGAGTCTGCTTCTTTTGAAGACGCCGGATCAATCGTTGCTACCGGACACTCGAACGCGCAGGATATTTTTGCGGTGAGTCCTCATTTGATTTTTTCTTCGGACGGGCCGCCGCCGGAAATCCGTGAAGGTCGAAGCGTGCCCATTCTCCGCATTTGATCCTACCCTAAGCATGGCTATGCAATTCCCGCCATGCACTCCCTGAATTAGAACGTTTGTAATCCAAATTGCGACGACTTCCCTGTTGTTGACAGGGTTACATCGTTTTTCATATCGAATAATCAAAGCTACGTCTGAGCGCAGAGATTGGGAGAACGCATCATGAGTAATTCACGCAGAACTTTTTTCAGGAATGCCGCGCTGATTGGAACGGGGCTCTTCGGCTGGAGCGAATCCGTGCGCGTACAGGCGCGCGCGCTTGTATCCAGCGGTGAATCAACTCGAGCGAAGCGAAACAGCGCAAACCGCTCTGGACCGCCCGTCCCCATGGTGACGCCGGACGTGGGGGATTTACCCTTCGAATGGGACGGCGGCGTGAAAGTTTTTCATCTTGTCGCGGAGTCCATGAAACGCACGATCGTTCCGTGGAAGACGCTCGACGTCTGGGGCTACAACGGAAGTTGCCCCGGCCCGACGATTCAAGTGCTGCAGGGCGAGCGCGTGCGCATCATTTTTGAGAATCGTTTGCCGGAGAGCACTTCGCTGCACTGGCATGGTCTCGAAGTGCCTATCGAGCAGGACGGTGTGCCGTGGATTAGCCAAAAGCCCGTCGCGCCCGGAGAAAAGTACGTTTACGAATTCACGGTCCATCAGGAAGGAACGTTTTTTTACCACGCGCATAGCGCCATGCAGGAAATGATGGGGCTGCTGGGGTTTTTCGTGGCGCATCCGAAGGAAGAGTTTTCGCCGCGCGTGGATCACGATTACGGAATTGTCCTGCAGGAATGGGCCGTGCTGCCGGCAAACACCGTGCCGAATACGGCTTCGATGGAATTCAACTGGCTTACGTTCAACGGAGTTTCCGCGCCGTTGACGACACCTCTGCTTGCGCGGCTTGGGAGCCGCGTGCGATTACGCATCGTGAATCTTGGGATGGATCATCATCCGATCCATTTGCACGGCAATCAGTTCGTCATCACCGGCACGGAGGGCGGCCGTGCGCCGCAGTCCACCTGGTATCCGTTGAACACGGTACTTGTCGGTGTGGCGCAAGCGAGAGTCGTCGAGTTTGAAGCGAAATATCCGGGCGACTGGATGATTCACTGCCACCTGCCGCATCACATGATGAATTCGATGATGGACCTGTTGAGCGACCGGCAAATTTCCACGGCGGACCCTACCGAAGAAACGGCTATGCAACAGATGCAAGCGCTCGCCGCGCGTGCGGGGTTTGCGCACACGCATCCTTCGCCCGTAGCAAAAGATGCGAACGCAACGCCGGGCTTTCCTCAAGACGCCTTCATGGAGATGGGCATGGACGAATTGGTGCGTAAGCCCGAGACACACGGCCTGCCGAAAAACTGGAGCGCCGGAATGATGGGCATGATGACGATGGTCCGCGTGCTGCCGGACGAAAAATACGAGGAAATTATGCGAATGAAGGGCAAGGCAGTTTCGCCGGAAAGCGAGCATCACCATGAATCGTAAAACACGCTGCTTGCTCGAGAAATCATTCAGCGTGCCGAACCGCAAGAGTTTTCAGATCACGCCATTGCTGACCGCGATGGTCTTATTGCTCTCCACGCGTGCGCTCGCGCAGGAGCAGTCCATGCCAGGGATGCAAATGCCGGCCGCGCAAAATGATATGCACCATCACCATGCCGCGCAAATGCATGACTCGGACTATCCGCGATTTGGACAGGCGCAAAAAGAGCCGGGGCAAAGACTTTTCACGCTGGAAGACGCGCAACAGATAGCTCGCGCGAAAAACCCCACGCTGCGGCAAGCCGAAGCAGGAATTCGCGCTGCGAAGGCTCGCCAGCAGCAGGCGGGATTGCTTCCGAATCCCGTGGCCGCGTATTCCGCCGACGAAATTCGCGGCGGGGCGGAAGGCGGAGGCAAGCAGGGATTCTTTGTCGAGCAACGCATAGTGACCGGCGGAAAGCTAGCGCGAAATCGCGACGTTTTTGCAAAAGAGACTTCGCTTGCGGAGATTGAGGCCGAAGAGCAAAAAATCCGCGTAGAAACCGCGGTCAAGATGGCGTTTTACCGCGTGCTCGCCGCGCAGGAGCTTGCGGACGTTCGCACGCAACTCGCACGAATCGCGAACGAAAATGCTACGACTGAAAAGAGACTGAACAACACAGGACAGGCAGACGACACGGAGGTTCTCGGAGCGGAGATCGAAGCACAACGCCTCCAGCTTGCGCAGCGAATGCAGGAAAACACGCTTCGCGAAGAGTGGCGCTCGCTTTCCGCGGCGATGGGCGATCCGGAAATGGAGCGCATGACTGTTGCCGGCGATTTGGAACACGGCTGGCCGGAGCTTTCGGATGCGGAAGTGCTCGACGCTATTTCCAAAAGGAGTCCCGCAGTGCGCATCGCGGACGCGACGGCCGCGCGAAATCGTGCGGACGTCATTCGGGCCCAACGCGAAGCAATTCCTGACCTGCGGCTACGTGGCGGAATGGAATACAACAATGAATTGATCGGAGCGATTCCTCGCGCCATTGGATGGGAAGGAACGGCGGAAGTCGCCGTGGAAATCCCCATTTTCAACCGCAATCAAGGGAATGTAACCGCGGCACGGGCGGAAACAGACCGAGCCGAAGAAGAAAAGCGTCGCATCGCGCTCACGCTACGGGAACGTGCCGCGACGGTGCTCGACCAATACTCGAACGCACGGCTGATGGTCGAACAATATCGCAAGGAAATTCTGCCACGCGCGAAACGCGCCTACACGCTAATGGACGAACGCCATGGCGAAATGCTGGCGTCGTATCCGCGTGTGCTGGAAACGCAACGCAGACTTTTCGAGCTGCACACGGAATACGTCGCAGCGCTCGAAAGCTTATGGACCAACGGTATCGCGCTGCAGGGCTTTTTGCTAACGGATGGGCTCGAAGCGCCGGCGCGGCCGGGAGAAATGGATCGCCCCGTACGCGAAACAAACGTTCCCATGCCGGAGCGCACCATGGGTCCGGACACAAGTTCGCCAAGACGCTAGGCAGACGAAGAAAACTACTGCGCGATGAGCTTGTCGAGTTGCGTGCTCACGTCGGGAGCGGTACGGTCCCAATAGTGCGTGTGAGCGCCAAGCCCGATGCACGCATCCACGCGCTCCGCGCTCGCCAAAGAAGCGTGGTCGGGGAAAGTATCGGCGGTGACTGGATCGGGGTATGCGCCTATGTTGTCAGGCCCGGCAGTGCGTCCGAACACTTCGTTCGTCCAGATGGATCGGCCAACATAGTCTCCGCTTCGGTAGAAGTTGACCCAGTGCTTCACGCGCAAGTCCGATGGCAAGGGCGGAGTTCCCGCAGGGATGGGCGCGCCAGGTTGCGTTACGGGCCAGGAAATTCCGGAGTCTTCCGGCACTTCGCGAATCCATCTATATAGATGTGGGAAGAACCGGCTCAGAAGCTGCCGCAGCGGACAGCCCATTGAGAAGAAATAAATCGGTAGGCCCTCCGACTCCGGTCCCGCAAACGCAAAATGTGTGAGACCGGGCATGCATTCGAGGTGAAGGAAACGAAGCAGATCAGCTGTGATGAGTGAGCCGAGACTATGCGCGACGATAACAATGTGGTCGTAGGACCGGCTGCCATCTTCTTCCCTGCACAAATGAATGTGGCGCAAAAGCGAAACGTAGCGTTCGGCAATCAACGCGCGCGGCGTCGCGTTCGCCGGCGTCGTGCGAAGGTAAGTGTCCACGTCCAGAATCGTATCGAGCACGGCGCTGAGATACTTCACCAACAGTCCGGCAAGGACGACGGCCGAGCCTGCGATGAGCCCACCCGCTGTGAGCAACTGGTTCTCCCCGTACGCCATGGACGGCAACGTATAAAAAAAGAGCAGGAAGGATTCGCGCGGCGCGGGCAATTTGCAATACTCGAAAATTCCATATGCCGTGAACGCAAGCGGAACGGCAAACACCGCAATCCAGAGTAGCGTAATCGTCCATCGAAAATGTCGAAATCCTCCGGACAACCAATTGCCCAGCCTTCTGGCTGGACCGTTGTTTGCGCTACGCAGAGAAAATTTCTCAAAGTAAACGGAAGGCAGCATGATGAGTCCCAGAACGAGGAATCCCACGGCCGCGAGGCTAATCGTGATGATCATTCCCGGCAGCGCGGATTGCACGATGATTCCTTCCAGAATTCGCCGAGCCGAGTGAATCGTGGCTTGGTCTTCTTGTTGTTTGGCCGATCTGTTAGCGCGCTCCTCAGGAGAACAGCTGTGATGACCTTGGACACAACCGACGAGTGCTCTTGTATCCTGCGCGTTCAACGCCAGCCAGTGAAACCCGCTAGGCAGCGAAATTGCTTCGGGCGTGGCATCTTTGTACAAGTCAAGTCGTGAGTTTGCAAATTTGTAGGCCGCGCTTCCCGTAAAAACCGCTAGGAGCAAGATGAGCAATGCTGGAATGGCCATGGCAAACCGCGCGGTCCGAGCGGCGGCACGTGTGCGGACAAGCGCTTCCTGTTTGTCTTCTTGCAAAGAGAGCCTGAACCGGCAGACAGATTCCAGGAGAAATGAAAAGGCTACGAGCAGGATGAACAGGATTATGAGAATGCGCAGCACCAGAAATACATATTGAACGAGCAGAATCGATGTTGTTGCAAGCGCATTTGCGTCGTACGCTCCACGACTGAAGAGAATCACAAAAAACGCCAGCGTTACCAGCACGATAAAGAAAGCGCCGGTCTGTTTTGCACCGTTTCGCACCTGGTTGTACTGCAGGAAGATCCAAAAAGAGACAACGGCTCCGAGCACCCACCATTCGACAACCAGAACGAACGGCGACGCTGAGGGATACTTCAACAGGGCCCAAACTAGCGCCGCACCGGGCAGAACAACCGGGATGATCCAGAACCACCAGCTTTTCGAACCCAGCGGCGGTTTGTATCGCAAGCTCGCGAATAGAAGGCTGAACAATCCGAGGAAACACACTAGCCCGCCGCCGAGGACCGCGGGAAGCACATGTCCGCTAAGATGCAAAGGCAGCGGCGCGAGTGCAACGCCGTAAATCAAAATCAACAATGGCAAAACGAACAAAGAAAGCAGACGAGTGGCATACGTGTACGAGCGCAAATATAAAAACCAATCGAGCTTTCCTAAATTTTCAAATGAGGCGTGATCGAGCGCGAACCTGCCGAGGCTGGCCAGATGCAGCAACAACTGGTAGAAAGAGAAAAAAAATCGCACCAGCGAATTATTGGGCCGCGCCAGGTCCGCCCAATACATTTCATAGACGTGCACTTCTTTTTTCGGAGCTTCTTTCGAAGCTTCTTTCGAAGCTACCCGGCATCCATCGTGACGCCAGGTGGTGTAACTATTCTCGCCATCGTCGCGATGAAATTCCTGCAATTGCACGTCCATGAACTCGGAAGCGATGTCCATGACTCGCGCGTCGTGCTGGCGCTCGTCCAAGTGTTTGCCGGACTCGTCCGTTCGGGCGAACCAGAAATTCCTCTTGTAGAATTTCTGGAAAGTGCCGCGGCGCTCATCGAAGATGGCGGCTATCCTTCGTAAGAGTGATGTCTCCTTCTTTTTCTCTGCCCTCTCGCGGGCAAACTTGGCCGGATCATGTTGTTGGAATGGGTTATCTGCCGGCGGCAACGCGATCTGGACTTGTTTCAGCGCAAAAGAAGTGTAGCGATCATGGGATGAACCGGTTCCATCCATGTCCACGCCGGCGAGCAAGTCGGTGACGGCTTGGGCGGTCGCTCCAGATTCATGGTGACCTACTCCGTGGATGGCAATCACAGCCACACGTTTTTGTTGGCTTGGCACAGGCCCCTCCGGGAACTCAAGTTGGTCGATGGGCTAAGCGTAGGGGAGAACTACGGTGCGGGTACGTTACCGAAACGTACTTGAAATGGCAACGATCTTCTTTGCCGGGCCGGCCGTAACCCTCCCTGTTTGATTGACTTTGGGTTGGGCCTTGGCGAGTGCGAAACACTGGTACTCCGGGCGGATTGACCCCCCGAAAATCCACTGGGTACTGTCAAGAATAAGGCGTAGTGGTGTCTGCCTGCGAGATGTGGCGCGGCGGCCCTGTTTTCTACACATTGAACATTGATATGGTCACGCTGACCAAAGCCGGAAGGTACGAAATCCAGAGCGAGCTCGGACGCGGCGCCATGGGTGTCGTCTATAAGGCGATTGACCCGGTCATTGGCCGCACGGTCGCCGTCAAAACCTTACGCCTCTCCGAAGAGGGTACCGGTCTTTCCCGCCCCGAACTTCTCAACCGATTCCAAACAGAAGCGCGCGCCGCCGGCCTGCTGACTCATCCGAACATTGTCGTGGTCTTCGACGCGGGCGAAGAAGATGGCCTTTACTACATCACGATGGAATTGGTCGAAGGCAAGAGCTTGCAGGCGCTGCTCGATGCCGGACAAGCATTTCCGCTCGCGCGGGTGCTGCGCATCATGGAGCAAACATGCAGCGCTCTTCAGTTTGCTCACGAACGCAGCATCGTTCACCGCGACATCAAGCCGGCCAACCTGATGCTCACCGCCGATGACACCGTCAAGGTCACGGACTTCGGCACGGCAAAAATTTTGCAGTTCGGCACCGTGCAGCAAACTACCCACGTGATGGGCACGCCGAGCTATATGTCTCCGGAACAAGTAAAGGGCCGCGTCGTGGACGGCCGCAGCGACATCTTTTCTCTTGGCGTGATGCTCTACGAAATGGTCACCGGCGAAAAACCGTTCCCCGGGCAGAATATCACGACGGTCATCTATAAAATCGTCAACGAAGATCCAGTCCCGCCGCGCACCATTGATCCTTCGATTCATTCGGGCCTGAGTTCGGTCGTGATGAAGGCGCTCGCGAAAGAGCCCTCAGCGCGCTATCAAAGCTGCCGCGAAATGCTCGAAGATTTGAAAAATTACCGCTCGGTGGCCGCAGCAGAAAGCGCGTCTTCGACAGTTGTAATGGGCGGCTCGCCCGAGGCAACCCTCGTTTCGCAAAATTCGCGCTTCCCCCGCCCAGAAGATTTGCAGGCGGCAAACACGGCGCGTTCGCTCCAGGCCCGCGCGGCAAACCCTTCGCAAACTCCGGCGATGCGTCGCACGGCCGCCCTTGAACCGGTTGCGCCGCCACGCAAAAGCAGCCCCATTTGGAGCATATTGCTGGGGTTGATTCTTGTCGGCGTGATTGTTTATGGTTACCGGAAAATCAAGCCGGTGTTCGATGATGTCCGCCAGCAAAATCAAGCGCAGAAAGCCGCGGAAAAAGATTCGACAACCACACAACCAGCGGACAATTCTTCAACCACAGATTCTGACAAGACGGATGCGTCTTCGGAAGTTGTTCCGGACAAAAACAATTCGGGGTCTCACGCCTCCGTAAATCCGGTGTCAGAAAAGAAACCGGAAGTTGCAACGCCCAAGAAGCCTGTGGGTTCATCTTCGAGCGCGGCCACAGGGTTGACCCCCGCAGCTGCGGAGTACAAAGGCCGGATTGAAGAAGCGGCATCTGAAAAAGGGATTTCCAGCAAACTCAAGATTCGCGGAACCGGAAGCACTTTGACGCTTTCTGGAAAACTTCGCCCGAGTGAACACGGGGAATTGCTGAAGTTTTTGAAAGGCGCCCCCCCGGAGGTACAGGTTGTGGACGATATCCAGGGCGAGGATGCAACTGCGAGCAGCGTCGAGCCAACCGCGCATCCTGTTCCGCGCGCCGGCCAAGGAGCCATTCACATCATCACGAATGTTGTCGGCGCCACTGCCGTAGTTACCGACGGATACAAGCGGCGCGAGCAATGCGAGACACCCTGCAGCATTTCGAACCTTGATCCCGGCGGCTATAACCTGGAAGTCAAGAAAACCGGGTTTCAGTCCACACAGACGGCTCTGCAAATTCGTGCAGGCCAATCGCTCGATCAAAAAATCAATCTGGAGCCGGATGCGATCGGACTCCATGTCATAACACATCCCGCTGGCGCGGATGTTTTTATCAACGGTGACAAACAGTCCGGCCAAACGCCGCTGACGATTCCACTGGCTCCCAATACCTACAATTTGGTGATTCGTCTGCAAGGTTACGAACCACACTCCCAAACGATCACGATAAAGGAAAATGTGGTGACCCAGATTGACACCGAGCTCAAGGAAAGAAGTTCGCATATCGCCTGGGCTCAGGTGGAAACAACTCCTGCTGGCGCGGACATTTCCATTGATGGCATCAGCACGGGCAAGCAATCCCCCGCACGCGTAGAAGTCAGTGCCGGAACCCACGTTATCGTTCTGAAAATGAATGGCTTTCAGGTCTCAAGACGCTCAGTCCAAGTAAGTGAGGGCGGGACGGTAGCGGTAAACGAAACAATGCGGCCGAAATAGCCCCTTCCCGATCCGAACCCCTTAAAACTCTGCTCAAAATGTAACAATTTGTTACAATCTCCATTACCTAGTCCTGAAACCATTGCAGCGCGACGTTGCAAATAAACAGCTTATCCAAGAAATTCTGGGGAAGGTGGCTTGCTCACTTCCCTGTTAGGGTCTTTCTACTCATTGTATGTGGGTAGGAGACAACCAGCCGAGCCGCCAGGCCCGGCAAGCGCGTCCCGCGCGAACCATCGGCGCAGAATCTGAGGAGATCCGTGGTTTTCAGGGCCATCGCAAATCTGAACGAGAAGAAGGACGCCAGAGTTCGGACTCCCGCCTCTCAGGCGCCCGTGGCCCCCAGTATCGTCTCGCCCTATTCGCCATCCGAACCCACCGCAATGGATGTCCAGCGCTGCTTGAAGGACCTGCAAATCCTGTTTCGCTCGCAGCGTCTGTATCAACGCAACCATCCGCGTGTTTTGGAAAGTCTCGAGTCCGCCTATGAGCAACTTCGCTCTTTCGCGTTCGCGATGAATGGTCTTGCGCTTCGCATTGAGCGCAACGGCATCATCATGCCGAAGCTCAGCGAAGCGGCGCTGCCCGATGTGCGAGGCGAACTCCAGGCGCTTGCCATCGAATTGCAGCGCGCCGGCATCCAAACGCTTATCTTCGAACGCAGATTTCATGTAGGCGAACTGGACACGCTCGCTCAGCTTGTGAAGGCTGCCTTGCTAAAATCGGAGGAGTCTTCCAAAAAGAACAGCACGTCCTGGTGGACGGCAAAACTCCTGGAGCACGGCGTGGAAGGGATTCAAGTCAACACACAGACAGAACGCAAAGTGGACACAGTGTTGGCGAGTTTGATCGCCGCGCTCGTGGCGTATGGCGGAAACGCGCCGCGCGAAAACGCTGACTCTCCCATCACGCTTCCCAGCCTGGAAGATCTGAACGCCGCGCTTCGTTTGCTTGCGCGGTTGACTCCTCCGCTCGAAGCGGCGCGTGGGCTCTCCCCCGAAGATGCCGCACGCGCGATTCACGGAGCGCTGGAAGCCGCAAGCCGCGAAACGGTCCACATGCTGCTGAGCGCGGTTTCGCAGCACGGCCCGCGCGAAGCGGAAAAGCCACAGCCCTATTTGCAGCGTCTCTCGGAAAATCTCGTGCTGGAATTTGTCGGCGCCGAATTTAGCGGCAGCCAGCTTTCGCCTCAGTCGGTCAGGCCTACTGTCTATAAACTGGCGGACGTGCTGGTCGCCGCTGGAACCTACAGCGGTCCGCACTCTTCTCAACATTTTTCTTCGGTGGCTACGGCGTGGGCTTCGGAAAAGCATCGCGAAAAACTCGTCGAACGTTTCTGGGTGGAATTGCCGCCGCGCGAAAAATCATCCGTTTTTCGCGGGCCGGATATTTGGTGCGTGCCCGTTACGGCGTTGCGCCAGACGCTCTTGCAACTCGCTGAAGCCGGTGTGGATGCGCCGCGCCGCGAAGCGCGAAACATTCTCTTGAATTACGCGCGACGCCTGGAACTGGAAGAAGCGGGTGCGCGACGCGAAGTGGCCGCCGGATTGAACGAACTCGCGCCCATTATCGAATCGTTGTGGCCCAATCAGTTTCCAGAAGATTTAAGCCGCGGCACGCTCAGCGCGCTGGAAAAAGAAACCATTCCGGAAGCAGCAGCCTTACTCGCCGCGTTCCTGGAAACTCTCGGGCGCATAGCGGTTACGCGCGGTGATTTCACCGGCCTCGAAGGAATCCTCGTCGGCCTGGAAAAAACTCCTCGTGAGCCGAAATTCGCACACATGCAAACGCTGGCGCAACGCCTGGTTGCGCAGGATCGCTGGCTCCTGCTGATTGACGCGGCTCTCGCAAATCGCGCGCTGGATCCGGCTTTGCCCCGTCTATTGCAGCGGGACCCTGAGCGCCTGCTTGATCGCCTTACGCTGCTATTGACGGATCCGCGCGGCTTCGAATCCCTGCCCGCAATGTCCCGCCTGTTGCGCGCGATCGGCGTGCCGGTACTGAATTTGCTCGAATCACGGCTCTATGAAGCGCGCCGCCAGCGCGTCAGCGCGGCGATCAAGATGCTTTCCGTAGCGGACCCCGAACGGTTACTCCGCGGTTTGCCGCGCGCGCTTGCCAGCTGGGAATGGAATTTGCAGGACCTGGCGGTCAGCGAACTTTCGCGCCCCGCCAATGCCGCTTGTTCGCAGAGCGCGGCGTTTGTTTTTTCCGCGATTCTCGCGGACGCGCACCCTCTTGTCGTGCCGATGATGATTGATCAAATTGGCCTCGCGATGGAATCCACGGCGGTTCCTCAAATGATGGAAATCGCCGCCGGCGAGCACGACATTTTGCGCGACCAGTTCGTGCGCATCAAAGCCATTGAAGCGCTGGGCCGCATGCGCGCTTCGGAAGCCGGCGAATTGCTTCGCACTCTCGCGGAAAAGCGCGAAGGTCTCGTTCACGCGGAACCCGCCGGACTGCGCTCCGCCGCGGAAGACGCTATGGAGATGATCGAAAACCGGCCGTCTTCAGCTCGAGCGCGCGCCGCCTTCGAATCCGCTGCGCAATCCAGCGCAAATTTCGTCGTTCCCCGCCGTTACGCCCGCATCCCGCTCGAATCTCCGCTGCGTGCCCAGATTGAGCAAGGTGCGGCAGGACTCGCCCGCGTAAAAACAATCAGCCTCGGCGGCGCCTATCTTGAATCTCCCAAAAAGCTCAACGTCGGCGATTCCATCAAATTGGAAGTTCGCGCCGGTCTTCGCAAGATTCATTTCACCGCGGTCGTCCGGAATATCGGTCCGGACGGCAATGGCGTCGAGTTCGTCCACATGAAGGACGAAGACCGCGAAAAGCTCCGCAAGCTCGTCCAGCGCCACTTACAGTTCTAAATCGTATTGCGTTTCGATGCCCCGCTCTCCCGCCACCGAGTTTCTGACGTCGTTTGACGCCCTTTGACGTCATTTGCCACTTGAATACAAAGCACCATCCGCTTTAGCTTTGCCTCGTCTGTTTATGTAATAGCAGACTGCAGATCCAAAGCAGTTGACGTTACAGTGGAAGCCGGGTATTCATTCTCCTGTCACGTGTGGGCGGTTTATCACCGCCGCCGCTAGGGGTAGCGGCTAATCGGTAATTCCAATCGGAGGCAGCTATGGGACGCAGACAGTATGTGTGCGCGTGGATGTTGCTCGTCATTCTGGCTCTTGGCTCGGCCACAGCGGCTTCAGCGCAGAATACGGCTTCGCTCTCGGGCACGGTAGTTGACCCGCAGGGGATGGCAGTGCGCGGCACAAAGGTCACGCTCACCAGCACCACTACGGGAGCGGAACGTAACACAACCGTTGACGACAACGGCCACTACTCATTCATCAGTCTGGCCCCTGGCACATATAAGTTGACCGTGGACGGCGGCGCCAATTTTGGCCTTCTTACCAATGAGAGCATCAGCGTCAGCGTCGGACAAGACGCCACCTTCGATCCTCACTTGCAACTGCGAAGTGTCGTGCAGACCGTCACGGTGACCAGCGAAGTGGCAAATATCGAAACGTCCAAAACTGAAGTATCACAAACCATCGAACAGCGTCGCATTGACGGGCTGCCCATCAATGGCCGGAACTACATCAATTTCACACTCACGAATTCGCAAACGACCCGCGATGTATCTCCCACGATCGGTCCCGCGCCGAACAGCGGGTTAAATGTCAGCGGCGCTCGCGCCCGCTCGAACATGGTTAGCGTGGACGGCGCAGACGCCGTGGACAATTCGGTCAACGGAATTCGCTCCACCGTTTCGCAGGAGGCGGTGCAGGAATTCCAGCTCATTCTCAGCAATTACAATGCAGAGTATGGGCGCGCCACAGGTGGCGTCATTAACATCGTCACCAAGAGCGGTGGCAACGATTTTCACGGAGACGCTTTCGGATATTTCAGAAACAAGTCTTTCCAGGCGCGCAATTCCTTTTCTGGTGAAGTCAATCCGGCCTCCGGCGTCCTCGAACCCGTAAAACAACCCTACACGCGCGTGCAAGCGGGAATGACTCTCGGCGGCGCGCTGAAGAAGGACAAGACCTTTTTCTTCGGCTCATATGAATACACGCAACGGGAAGAGACGGGGTTTTCCAGCATCGGCATCAATAATTTCGGACTTAGCCCATTCAATTGCGGCACCGGTTGCCCGTTGAATGGTCTCCTCCTGACCTCAGATCAGTCCGCAGCAACCCTTGCGCTCCTCGGACAAGGACAAACGACTTTAGCTGGAAAGTACGCCGGGCTTCTGGGCTCTGCCTCGAGCGTTGCGCTTGTTAAGATCGATCCCGGAGTCGTGGCACCGGGCCTTACGGGCGGCTTTCTGAACCCCGGTCCGGGCTCGCAATTCTCTATTCCCGTAAAATGCCAGGCTGGTCAACCCGAGAACAACGGAGCGACCTGCTCAGCGGGTGGAGTTTACGTAGCGCCACTTCCCGCTTCCTACGTTGGTTTGAGTTCCCAGCGCGGCAACTATCCGGTTATGGAAAAGACCAGCCTTTGGTCTTTGCGGCTCGATCAAAACTGGAATAACAACAATCACTCTTTTCTCCGCGTTGGCGTTTCCCCTTCGTTGGTAACGGGCCTCCCTTCCACTTCACAAAACCAGGTGTTCGGACAGAATTCCGGGTCGCGTGCCGGCTACAATCAGTCCCGCGACCTGAACGTGACCTTTCAGCACGACACCATTGTCGATCCGACCTCTGTCAATCAATTCCGTTTTCAATATGCCCGCCGCGGACTGCATTTTGGATTTTCTCAGCAGCCCGGTGGAGATCAGATCGGTGTGAATATTCCGGGTTTCGCCTATTTTGGACGCGAACCCTATTCGACTGTGGACCGCATTGAGCGGCGCTTCCAATTCACGGACACGTTCACGAAGACCTGGGGTCGCCACACATTTAAGTTCGGCGCTGACGCAAACCTCATCCAATTGCGCTCGGCAAGGCAGCAGATCTTCGAGCTCGATTTTGGCGGCGTCGTAAACTTCGGCGGCCTTTCTGCCTCGACCTTTGGCTTTCCGAAAACTTTGCCTGGAGCAACCGGTTTACAAGCCTACGGGCTAGGCATCCCCACCACGTATATTCAAGGCATTGGCAACTCCAATCAGCCCTTTGACAACCTGCCCTTTGCATTCTTTGGCCAGGACTCCTGGCGCGTCAGCCGTAAAGTCACTTTGAATTTCGGCGTGCGCTACGACGTGGAAATCACACCTCTCTTTGCTCCCGCAACCTCCGTCAACGCGGCAGCGGAAAAAGCATTGGGAGTCGTGGAAGGGATTCCTCGTGACTACAACAATGTTGCGCCTCGCTTCGGCCTTGCTTGGGATCCCGCCGGCAACGGCAAGACCGTCGTTCGCGTTGGTTATGGTCTCTTCTACGACCATCCCTTGCTGGCCATCGCCTTCGACTCCGTGACGGCGGACGGCGGTCGCTCTGTACAGCTTTTGTCCGCAGGCGGTACGCCGTCAGCGTGTGGTTTGCTTTCCGCACCTGCGCCCGCCGTTTGTGGCACCGGCTTGGATACTCCGGCCAACCTGAACGGCTCATCCATTTTTCAAGGCGTCCTAAACGCCAATTCCATCTACCCGGCCTTTCCCACTTCACTGACGCTCGGTTACATTCCCGGTGAACAACGCTTCGATCCGTTTGCTGGAGGTTCGCTTTTCGCGAATCAGAATTACTTGAGCGCTGGCTTCCCACTGCCGATTTTGCCGTTCACACTTCCCGTAGACGCCAAATTCAAATACGGTTACGGACAACAAGGCAATTTGACCATCGAGCGTGAAATCGCTGGCTCGTGGAAAATGAGCGTGGGCTATCAGTACACACGCGGCATTCATCTCAATCGCCCCGTGGATGTCAACTCCACTGACCCAAAACTTCTCGCGCAAAATGCATTTAACGCTGCGGCATCAGGACTCAGCGTAAGTAATCCGGTTACGGTCGTCGTTCCCTCCGGCGCGCCAAACTCATGCGTCAATCAAGGAAGCGGCAGTATTTTCTTAATTGCACCGGGAGCGCTAGGACAGGGCTTTGCCGCACCAAACTGCCCTTTTAATACGCCAGCTCAAATAGGTTTCGTCGGAACTCCCGCATTCTTCAACTTCTTCCGCCCCTCCGGCCCCAACCCGTCTTTTACCGCGGCCGTCCCGGGCGGCTACGGCACACTTGTCGCGCTTGCTCACGCCGCGGGCTATCCAACCGGATTCGGTGTCCCGGTTCCCTTCAATAGCGTGGACGCGCAACGCTCCGACGCCAGTTCCTGGTATCACGCCCTCACAGTGAACGTGCAGAAGACTTTCTCGAAAGGCTTCGAACTGCTCTCCAGCTACACCTGGTCGCACTCGATCGACGACGGCACAGACTTGCAATCCACGCTGGAACCGCAGGACAGCCGCTTCCCGTTCCTGGAGCGCTCAAACTCCGTCAACGATCAGCGCCACCGCTGGGTGACCAGCGCCGTTTTCCAATCTGCTCAAGCCAAGAGCGGCGACGGCGCGTGGAAACACTTCCTGGGCGGATTCACGCTGGCTCCCATTATTGACGTTTCTTCCGGGCGGCCATTCAACATCATCACGGGCACGGATACTCGTCTAGACCTTGGCGCTTCCCAAGCGCGGCCCTCGGTCGTGTCAACCGGCGGCACAACGTCCGATTTCATTTCGGGAGTGCATTTCGGCCCCGCGGATGTCTGCCTAGCTAACGACGGCTCGACATTCACCGTTCCGCTGGTCAGTCCTCCTGCAGGCTGCAACGGCAGCCTTGGCCGCAACCGCTTTTTTGGCCCGGGCTTCTTTCAGGTGGATTTGCGGCTAGCCAAGCAAATTCCTCTTGGCGAGCGCTTGAGATTGGACCTCATCGCCGACGGCTTCAACCTGTTTAACAGAACAAACGTCGCAGCGGTCAACCAGCTCTGCGATCCGACAGCAGGCGCCACTTGTTTCGCTGGCCAGCCCAGTGCAGCCTATGACGCGCGGCAGTTCCAGTTCGCTCTGAAAGTAAGCTGGTAGTCGTCCAACGTTTCGGCTTTTCCAAGGCTTCCGGTTTCGGCCGGAAGCCTTTTCTTTTCCGCTCTGTTTTCAGAAACCTCTCATGCGAGTAAAGTAGGTGGACTGTTTCGTAAAGATTTTCCGGAGACCACATGACTGGAGTTCTCATCGCAGGATTGATTGTAGTCGCCGTACTCGTGGTGTGGGTCGCGCTGCAAAGTTCGCAAGCACAGCGCAAAACACAGGGAGTCGAAACGCAGATGAACGAGTTGCGCCGCGACCTGCAAACTATGGCCACAGCACAGGCGCAAAGCGCCGGCCAAAGCGCCGGCCAAATCGCTGCCATCGGCCAATCCGTCGCGCAGCGATTGGACAGCGTGACCAAAACACTTCAGGACGGAGTTTCACAGTCCGCACAAATCGCCGCGCAATCGCAGTCCGCCATGGCCACGGAGTTGAAAAATTCCCAGCAGGCCCTCGGCGAGATACAGAAGCAGCTCGGCGCCGTGCAGCTTGCGGGTAGTCAAATGTCGCAGACGGCGCAAACTTTGCAAAACATTTTAGGGGGTGCAAAATCGCGCGGCTCCCTTGGCGAAGTCACTCTCGAACGGCTGCTCGAGGATTGCCTGCCTCGCGATCGTTATGATCGCCAGTATCGTTTCCGCACCGGCGAAATCGCTGACGCGGTGATCCATCTGCGTGACAAAATCCTGCCTATCGACTCGAAATTCCCTCTTGATGCCTATCGCCGCATTGCCGAGGAAGGCGAAGAAGCTCGCCGCGCCTTCGCCACCGCAGTCAAAAATCACGCCGACGCAATCTCAAGAAAGTACGTCGTACCGGAGGAGGACACGCTTCCCGTCGCATTGATGTTCGTCCCCAGCGAAAGTGTCTATTACGAACTGCTAATGACTTCCGACGCCAAATCGCTTCCGCTCGACGAATATTGCCGGACCAAAAATGTTGTGGCGGTCTCGCCGAATACGCTTTACGCCCATCTTCAAATCATCATGATGGGCTTGCGCGGCATGCAAATCGAAGAAAACGCAGAGCGCATGCGCGCAAATCTCACGGGGCTGCAAAACCAGCTGAACAAATTCGCGGATCCATTCGCGAAAATTGGCGCGCATCTGAGAAATGCGTCGCAGAGTTATACGGAAGCGGAAAAAAGATTGAGCAAAGCCGACGCAACTTTGGGCTCGATGCTCGGCGAGAATTCGACCGCTCAGCTGGAAGAGGACCCCCAGGGAAAGCTAGACCTGCCCGCAACGAATAAACAGACCGCCTAACGCGAAGGCTTGGTCATCGCCGGCACAAGCCGGATGGAAATCAGAAAATTCCCGCGCTTCTTCCCCATCACCTGAAATTCCACGCCGTTCTCCGCTTCACCGGAGCTGAATGCGCGCACCGGGTTCCCTCCAACCAAATCCGCAATATCGGGCGCAAGATTCCGCGCCTCTAGCTGAATTTTCTCCCGCGTTCCGGTGATGCCTACGCGCAGCGTGCGCTTCTGCCCTGGCTGCAGCGGAGACGTGTCAGCTTCGAGCTTCATCGCCACAAAAAGCATTTTGAATCGCGCCGACTCCTGTTTTCCGCAGGCAACCGAAACTTCCGTGAGCCCTGTCGGCGGTTCCATCGTCGGCAGCACGACGAGCGCCGTGGGAGAAGACGCAAGCACCAGCGCCGTCTGTCCGCCAATCGTGACTTGATTCTTATCCGCATCGCCGGAGAATCCGCTGCCCGTGAGTTCAAAACGATCCACTGCAGAAGCGACGCGCGGCGCCAAATCAATAGTCGTGCTGGTCGCGGCTTCCTGCGCCGGCAAGATCACCGTCGCCACCCTGCCCGTGCGCCCCATGATGGACGCGTAAAGCGGTCCCGGATTCAGTGGCGCCACAAAAAGCGCGCGTCCCGTATCATCGGTTGTCACCTTGTCGCCGTTCGAGAATTGAATTGTCACCCCCGGCGTCAATCGTCCGCCAACATCCAACACCGCAAGCATCGCGTGCTCACCGGAAATCATGCTCCGTGGCACCAGTAATATCCGCGCAGCTGTCGCCCGGGGAGCCTTCTGCTGCGCCTGCGTCGCAAAGGAGAGTGCGAATACCAGAAAGCACGCGCCTATTCGAACCGTCGGCAAAATCCGCATCGCCTTCAGGATTTCACCGCCACGCGATAGACTTGCGATTCCACAAACAGTCGAAACAGTTCCGCGTCCACTTCCTCGTCCCGCACACATAACTTCAAAATATCCAGAGCGCGATCCGTCGGAACCGCCCGCTTATATGGCCGGTCGGTCGCCGATAGAGCGTCAAAAATATCGCAAATCGTCATCATTTTTGCCTGCACGGGAATTTCCGCGGAATTCAATCCGTACGGATATCCCTTACCGTTCAATTTCTCGTGGTGCGCCCGCGCGATTTCAGGAATCTGTTTGTACTCCTGCGTCCACGGAATCTGCGCGAGAAACTGAAAACTGTGCACGACGTGCGATTCAATCTGCCGCCTCTCGTCCGGAGCCAGGCTGCCACGCGGAATGGAAAGCATCTGCACTTCGTCCGCGGTCAAATAGGGCCGCTCTGCCCCGCGTGGATCGCGATAAGACTTCTGCGCCATCTCTCCCATCAATCCAAAATCGCCGGACGGCATGATCGTCGGCTCATTCGCCTTGGCGACGAACTCCGCGCAACGTTCCAGTTCCGCCACAAGGGACGCCGCTTCCGCATCGAGCACCTTGATGCGTTCCGCCGCCTCTTTTTTTGAAAGTTTCAAAAGTGCTTCCACCTTTTGTTCCGCGCTGCTTGCTTCAATGTCTCTGCGAATGTAGTCAAAACGATCCATCAACCGCGCAAATTGCAGCGGATAAAGCTTTTTCGCCTTAATCAAAACTTCTTCCCGCACGCCGACTTTTCCAAAATCATGGAGCAACGCCGCATACCGCAGCTCTTTCATCTGCTCTCGCGAAAATCGCAAGTCCGCATACGGCCCGCGCCCCTCGCGATCCACCGCTTCGGCCAGTGCCACTGTCATTTCGCAAACGCGCTGCGAATGTCCCGAAGTCGTCGGGTCACGTTGTTCGATCGCTTTCACCGCTGCGTTCACAAATCCGTCAAAAAGATTTTCGATGTCCCGGTACAAACGCGAATTCTCATACGCCACCGCCGCTTGCGACGCGAGCGACAATCCCAGCCGCACCGCATGTTCCGGAAAGGCGTGTACGTTCTTCTGAACTGATTTCGCATCAGCCAGCCGCGCTTTCCACATCCGCTTGCAATTCAGCAATTGCAACACGCCCAGCACTTCGCCCTTGCCGTTTTTCATGGGCAGCGCGAGCAGCGACCTCGTCCGGTATCCGGCCTCTTCGTCAAATGACTTGTTGAAATGGAACGGCATGCCCTTGGGCGCCCGATAGGCATCCGCCAACTCCACGACCTCCCCGTGCCTCGCGCAGTACCCCGCAATGGATTGGTCCGTCAGCGGCAGCGTAAATTCCGTAAACGGGAATTCCACGCTGTCATTTTGTGTCAACTTGAAGCGCAGACGCGCTTCCCCCTCCCCGCGCTCCAGCAGATACAACGATCCCGCGTCGGCGCTCGTAATCTCCCGAGCCTTTTTCAGAATCATTTCCAGAAGCTGGCCTACGTCGCGGGTCTCGGAGAGTGCAATCCCGATTCGGTTCAGTTCCTCCAACTCGTGGCTGACGCGAAATGCGCTCGGCCCATGCCGCTTCGCGCCATTGCGCGGTAGGGGCTTTCTTTTTTTTGGGCTCATTTTCGCCAAATTTGGTTCACTTTTCTTTCGGCGGCGGCCGGGACAACTCCCGCAGGACCAACAGTATAGCCAATCCTCAGCGGAGTGTAATCAATCCGTGAGTAATCAGTTGGGCGCACCGCCTTTCGCGTGATGGACGGGTCTGCTAGCGTTGAATCAGGGTTGCCCGGCATGGGTGTGTGCGCTGGGTCCACCAAACTCGGGGAGTTTTTGTGCGAATTCTCGGTGGCGGCGTGACGGATGTGGGTCGCGTGCGTTCGAATAATGAAGACTGTTTCCGGCTAGTGCAGCCGCTAAACCTTTTTGTCCTCTCCGATGGGATGGGCGGTGAAGCACATGGCGAAATTGCTAGCGCCCTGGCCGTGGAAACGGTCGTAAAGCATTGTATGGAGGCTGAGACCAATCCCGCCGCACCGCTCTACGGCAATCCACCAGCCGGCCTTTCTAAGCACGCAAAACGATTGGTCAGCGCGGTCCATCTCGCCAATCGCAATATTTTCAAATCCGCGGAAGAGCACCCTGAGCAAGGCGGCATGGGCGCCACGCTCACCGCGATGTGGATCGACGGCAATGTGCTCAGCGTCGCGCATGTTGGTGACAGCCGCGCATACCTTCTGCGCAACGGCATGTTGCAACAGCTAACCAGTGATCATTCCCTGGTCGCCGAACAGGTCCGCCGCGGAATTATTAGCGCGAACGAAGCCGAACAGAGCGACATGCAAAGCGTCCTGTTGCGCGCGCTCGGCACGCAACCTCAAGTCGAAGTGGATTCCGAAGAGCAGGAACTCTTCCAGCGCGACGTTCTGCTCCTCTGCTCCGATGGGTTAACGCGTATGGTCACCGATCCGGAAATTGCCGGCACCTTGCAGGCGGAAACCGATCCGCAAAAAGCTTCCGAGCGCCTCATTGCCATCGCCAATGAAAATGGCGGCGCAGATAACATCTCCGTAATTGTTGTTCGTTTGGAGAACGAATCCAAAGGTTGGTTTTCCTGGCTGCGCCCGGGTGGGCGCAAACACGCGGGCACGAACGGCTCCGCGGGAGGACACTGAAATGCCCAAACTCAGCCTCATGTTCGAAGGTAAAACCGTCAAGGAAGTTCCGCTTGGCAATCGTCCCATCACGATTGGCCGCTCGCCGGACAACGACATTCCCGTGGACAATCTTGCCGTCTCCAACCACCACGCGCGCATTTATTACGAAGGAGCGCGCCTCGTCGTCGAGGACCTGGACAGCTTGAACGGTACATTCGTCAACGATCTTCGTGTCGAGCGCGCCACGTTGCATGACGGCGACTCCATTCACGTTGGCAAGCACTACATCAAAGTGGACGCAAGCCACGATGCGCCTGTTCCGTACGACATGGGCCGCAAAGCAGCCGCGCCCGCCATCAACGAAACCATGGTCCTCGACACCAAGGCGCGCCGCGATATGCTTCAGCAAGCAGCTGCCATGGGCGAGCGCACGCAGTTCGCCTCCGGCCGAATCAAAGTTCCGACCATAGTTGTCCTGAGCGGAAGTACAGCCAGTAAGGAATACGTCCTCACCAATAGACTCACAACCATCGGCAAATCCAGCATGGCCACCGTGCGCCTGACCGGATGGTTCAAACCGCAAATGGCCGCGCAAATCAGCCAGCGCGATGACGGCTATTACATCGGCCCGGGAGACAAAACTCCAACCGTAAACGGTACTCCGATTCCCGGCCCCGTTCGTTTGAACGACGGCGACCTCATTGAAGTTTGCAGCGTGCGCATGAATTTCATTTTTCGTGACTAGTTTTTTGCATTTCCGAATAAGCAGTCAGAATTGCTCTAGATAACTTTCTTTTCGCGCGGCGGTACGCTTCCGGCGGGAAAAACGGTCTTCATGGCGGCTCCATCGGGGAATTGGTGGACAAGGCGCGGCGGCTCCGCCATTTATGCACTCCTCGTCTCCTGGTGGCGTCACCGGGCCTCATTTCTAATCAGCCTCGGCATCACTCTTGGCGCGCTTACCCTTTACTACTTCACGTTTTTCGGCGAACACGCCACGCCCGTTTTCGATTTCCTCCAGCGTCTTGAATACAATTCGCTCGATACGCGCTTCCGCTATCGCCCGCAAAATGCGACTCCGATTGATCCACACATCGTTATCGTGGATATTGACCAGCACTCGCAGGAAGTCCTCGGCAAGTGGCCGTTCTCGCGCACCTATTTCGCAAAGCTGCTTCACGTCCTGCATGAAGATGACGCGAAGGTCGCGGCCTTCGACATTACGTTTAGCAAACCGGACCAGAGCGCCGCGCCAGTCCGCGCTCTTTGGGGTGAACTCGAGGCACGCCAGAAACGTGGAGAACCAGTTGATCCAAAACTCGTCGAAGAAGTAAAGAAACTCGCGGCCTCTTACGATGCGGACAAGCACCTCGCTGGTGGCATTCGCGAATTTGGCCCGGTCGTTCTCGGCAACTACTTCCTCTACACCGAAGCCGATCTCCACAACGTGGACCAGAAAACTCTGGATGCGTACGCCGAACAGCTGAGTTTTTTTTCCTTCCCCCAGGTCAGAGTTGCCGAACGACGCTCTGCGTTCGGTAAACAGGACTACGCCAACTTGATTGCCAAGTACGAGCGATTCCATCTTCTGCCGCAGGGTGCGGAAGCGAATATGGACAGCCTCACGGGAGCTCTCGGCGGCGATCTCTCGGGGGTGGGCTTCTTCAACGCGCCGCCAGACACCGACGGCGTGGTTCGCAGAGCGACGCTCGTTCTGCCCTTTGGCCGCTCGAAAGATGCGCATGATTGGGATCTCTACGGCTCACTCGATGTCATGGCGATTAGAGCCTATTTGGGCCTCGGTGCCAACAACCTCGTTCTTTCCTACGATGAAAACGGCATCGTCGCTATCGAATTTGGTGAAAGCCGTCGCACCGTTCCCTCGGATATCGGGCAAGTCTTGATCAACTATCATGGCGGCGCCTATACATACCCTCACTACTCCATGGCAGACGTTCTCAACGGAACCATTCCTGTCGCGGCGCTCAAGGGGAAAATTGTTTTGATTGGTGCCAGTGCCACTGGAATCGGCGACCTTAAATCTACTCCCTACGGTGGAACCGATTACCCAGGCGTGGAAATTCACGCCAACGTGATTGACAACATCCTGCACAATAACTTTCTTGTTCGTGGCGCAAAGCAACAACTGCTGGATGCTCTTCTTATCGTCACGTTTGGAATTCCGCTAGGCATTGCCTTGGCCCTCGTCGCGCCTCGCTGGATGTGGTTTGGAATCGCATTGCTTCCGCCGCTCGTTGCCGTGGACTATGCCGCTTTCCTTCACGGCTGGTGGCTCAACTTCACCATTCCCGCGATGACGCTCACCGGGAACGTAGTCCTGGTCTCCCTCTATCGCGCCTTGATTGAAGAAAAAGAAAAACGCCGCGTGCGTTCCGCATTCGGCCAGTACTTAAGCCCGGAAGTCATCCGCCGCCTGCTGCTCAATCCCCAACTTGTCGAGCCACGCAAAACGGAAATCAGCGTCATGTTCAGCGACATTCGCGGCTTTACCACCATTTCGGAAAAACTCGATGCGCAGGACCTCGCGCACTTTTTGAATCTCTACCTTTCAGACATGACGCGCATCGTCTTCGACCGCCAAGGCACACTCGACAAATACATCGGTGACGCCGTCATGGCGTTTTGGGGCGCGCCGTTCGAAGAATCGGGTCATGCTGAGCGTGCTTGCAATTCCGCTTTGGACATGATGAAGCGCATGCGCGAACTGCAAAAACAGTGGGAAGCCGAAGGCAAGCCACGTCTTGACATCGGCATTGGCCTCAACACAGGCGTCGCCAGCGTCGGCAACATGGGTTCGTCGTTGCGCTACGGTTACACGGCTCTCGGTGACACGGTCAATCTCTCATCGCGCCTCGAAGGACTCAACAAGGATTACGCCACGCACATTCTCGCCAACGAAAGCACGTATAAATCGGCAATGGATTCTGGCTTTATTTTTCGTGAACTGGATCTGATTCGCGTCAAAGGAAAACTGCAGCCCGTCACGATTTACGAACTCATCGGTCGCGCGGGAGATTTTTCTGCGGACTCAAAAGATTTACTCTCTCGCTTTGCCGCCGCTCGCTCTCTGTATCAGTCCCGCCACTGGGAAAAAGCGCAGAACGCGTTTCAGACAATTCTGGAAAAGTGGCCCGGTGATGGTCCTTCCCGCACTTACTGGAAGCGCTGCCAGGAATACCTCTTTGACGAACCGCCGCTCAACTGGGACGGCGTCTTCACCATGGACCACAAGTAAGCGTTAACTCCGCCGCCCGATTCACTGCCAAATTGGACTGAGCTTCCGTGTGACGGCTGCTCATCCCCCCGCATCGAAAATCTCGGGAAAACTGATTTGGCGTATATTGGTCCGCGGAATTGCAGTTGCTACGATATATCGTATTGAGTTCGTGAAGGCGTACCCGAAACTTCCGCTTGGGGAGTCTAAAAGACTAGCAGGTCACCGCTAGCTTTCGGGGTTCCGGCAAGCAGTGCAGGACCCGCCTTAGGAAACAACAACCGGTTATGTGGATTGTCCGCTTAGCGCTTCAGAGACCGTACACGTTTATCGTGATGGCGCTCGTCATCATTCTCCTCACTCCCCTTGTGCTCATGCGGACGCCCACGGATATTTTCCCCGACATCAATATTCCCGTCATCAGTCTGGTCTGGACGTACAACGGCCTGCAGCCGCAGGAAATGGAACAGCGCATCACCGGTAACGTCGAGCGCGGCATCGCCACGCTTGTCAACGACGTGGAGCACACCGAATCGCAGTCGCTCCCCGGCATCGCCGTCATTAAGGTTTATTTTCAGCCGAATGCGAATGTTCAAACCGCGCTCGCGCAAACCGGCGCCATCTCGCAGACGTTTCTGCGTTTTTTGCCGCCGGGCACCACACCGCCGCTGGTCATTATTTATTCCGCTTCCACCGTCCCGGTAATTCAGATTGGTTTGACGAGTGACTCTCTCAGCGAACAGCAGCTTTTCGACTTTGGCAACAACTTCATCCGTACGCAGTTAGCAACAATTCCGGGCGCGGCAACCCCCTTTCCTTATGGCGGAAAGCAGCGGCTCGTCTCCGTGGATACGGATTCCGCCGCTCTGCAATCGCACGGTTTATCCGCGGTGGACATCGTCAACGCCGTCGCAGCGCAAAACCTGATTCTGCCGACGGGCACAGCCAAGATGGGCCAGCTTGAATACACGGTGGAAATGAACGGCAGCCCGCAAAGCGTGAACGAAATGAACGACCTGCCGGTGAAGACCGTCAATGGCGCCACAACGTACATGCGCGAAGTCGCCCACGTTCGTGACGGTTTTTCCCCGCAAACAAATATCGTCCTTGCGAATGGCCAGCGCGGCGTCCTGATGAGCATCTATAAGACAGGCAACGCTTCCACTCTCAACATCGTGGACCGCGTCAAAGCCATGCTGGAATACAATAAGGGCTCTTTTCCCGCCGGCATGCAGGTCAATCAATTTTTCGATCAGTCGCTTTTTGTGCGTGCCTCAATTCAAGGTGTGTTGCGCGAAGGTCTCATCGCAGCGTGTCTCACGGTCATCATGATTTTGCTCTTCCTCGGAAACTGGAAGAGCACGCTCATCATCCTCGTTTCGATTCCGCTTTCGATTCTTGTCAGCGTCCTTCTCCTCAGCGCCCTCGGCGAAACCATTAATATCATGACCCTTGGCGGCCTCGCGCTGGCCGTCGGTATTCTCGTGGACGACGCCACCGTAGAAATTGAAAACATCAACCGCAACCTGGCTATGGGCAAGGAAACAATTCAGGCGATTCTCGATGGCGCCCAGCAAATCGCCGTCCCTGCTTTTGTTTCCACTCTGTGCATCTGCATCGTGTTCATTCCGATGTTTTTTCTCTCTGGCGTCGCAAGATATTTGTTTGTTCCTCTCGCCGAAGCCGTCAGCTTTGCTATGCTTGCTTCGTACATGTGGTCGCGCACGATTGTTCCGACCATGGCGATGTATTTGCTCTCTTCTGAAGATGAGTATCACCCCGAAGAGCACGTCGGCGAAAAGCAGGGCTTTTTCCGCCGCTACCAGCAGGGCTTTGAACGCGGTTTCGAGCGGTTCCGCGAGGGCTACCGCAACGCTCTGGAGCACACGCTAGAACACTCCCGTCTTTTTGCCGCCTGCTTTCTTGCGTTCTGTCTGCTCTCCTGCACGGTCGCTCTCGTCATCGGCCGCGATTTTTTCCCAAAGGTGGATGCTGGACAAATTCGCCTGCACATGCGCGCCCGCACCGGCTTGCGCATCGAAGAGACCGCGCGCCTCACCGATCAAGTCAACCAGACGATCCGCGAAATGATTCCCAAGGAAGACCTGGTCACAGTGCTCGACAACATCGGGCTTCCCTATAGCGGTATCAATCTCAGCTACAGCAACGCAGGAACCATTGGAACTTCGGACGCAGAAATTCTCGTTCAGTTGAGAGCGGACCGCTCGAAGGGCACCACGGAATACATCAACCGATTGCGCGAAGAACTGCCGCAGAGATTTCCGGGCGTCCAATTCTATTTTCAGCCTGCGGACATCGTTACGCAGATTCTAAACTTCGGCACTCCGGCTCCGATTGACGTTGCGATTCTGGGCACCACAGCTACGCAACCGGCTAACTACCTCGTCGCGCAAAAACTCGCTACACAAATGCGCCACATTCCCGGCGCGGTGGACGTGCACGTCCAGCAAGCTTTTGACGCGCCGACATTGCACTTTGATATTGACCGCACTCGCGCTCAATACGTCGGACTGCAAACCCGCGACGTTGCGCAGAACGTTCTCGTGTCTTTGAGTTCTAGCTTCCAGACGGCTCCGAGTTTCTGGCTCGACCCCAAAAACGGTATCAATTACAACGTCGCCGTGCAGACTCCGCAATATCGCGTGGACAATTTGCAGGCGCTTCAAAACACCCCGATCAACAACACCACTCCGGGTACTCGCCCGCAAATTCTTGCGAACCTGGTGACCCTGCAAAACACGGTTCGCCCAGCCAGCGTCTCTCACTACAACGCGCAGCCCATGGTCAACGTGTACGCTTCCGTGGATGGCCGCGATCTTTGGTCCGTCGCTGACGAAGTGAGTAAATTGGTCGCCGGCGTAGAAAAAGACCTCCCCAAAGGCAGTCACATCGTCATCCGGGGTCAGGTGCAGACCATGTACACGTCGTTTTTCGGCCTGGGTGTGGGCCTCGTCGGTGCGATTCTTCTCGCCTACTTGCTCATCGTCGTGAATTTCCAGTCGTGGCTGGATCCGTTCATCATCATCACCGCTCTGCCTGGCGCGCTTGCCGGCATCTGCTGGATGCTTCTCATCTCGCACACAACGCTCAACGTGCCTTCACTCACCGGCGCCATCATGTGCATGGGCGTCGCCACGGCGAACAGCATCTTGATGGTCTCTTTCGCGCGCGAACAAATGGCCGAGGGCAAGAATGCCCGCGACGCCGCCCTGGAAGCGGGTTTCGTGCGGATTCGCCCTGTGCTCATGACGGCCCTTGCCATGATTATCGGCATGGTTCCCATGGCCATTGGTTTGGGCGAAGGCGGCGAACAGAACGCGCCGCTCGGCCGCGCCGTCATCGGCGGATTACTTTTCGCTACGCTTGCGACACTCTTTTTCGTGCCGTGCGTCTTCTCAATTATTCACAGCCATGTTGAACGCAAGCGGGAACGCGCCACTAGCGGGGCAGTTTGAATTTTATGAATCGTGACAGAAGTGGTCAAAATTCTGACCCGTGGCCAATGAAATGGATCGCTTGCATAGTTTTCTGAATTGAGGGAAGGTGAATTCCAGTGGAATCTCAGATGGACCAAGAAACTAGACCGCGACGGAGCCATGTTTTTCTCCTCTTCCTTTTCATCGCTGTCGTGCTCGTCATCGTCGGCGCATTCACTCTTTTGCAGCGTCGCACGCAGTACCACGCCCTCGCAAAGGAAACGGAAACTCTCGCCATTCCAACGGTCTCTGTCATTCATGCCACCGCGGCAAAAGGCCAGGAAGATCTCGTTCTGCCCGGCACCATGCAGGCTTACGTCGAGTCTCCGATCTACGCTCGTACCAGCGGCTATGTGAAAAAGTGGTACCACGATATCGGCACCCGCGTGAAGCAGGGCGAACTTCTTGCGGACATTGACACCCCGGAAGTGGATCAGCAGCTCTATCAAGCGAAGGCCGATCTCACAACCGCTCAGGCAAATGCCAATCTTTCGAAAATCACCGCGGATCGTTTACAGGAACTCATCAAGACCGATGGCGTCTCCAAACAGGAAGTGGACAACGCCGTCGGCGATCTCGCCGCCAAAAACGCCATCGTAAAATCCGCGGAAGCGAATGTCGGCCGTTTGGAAGAACTCGAAGCGTTCAAACACGTCATCGCGCCGTTCAGCGGCGTCGTCACTCGTCGGCAGACGGATATCGGCCAGCTCATCAATGCCGGCAACGGCGGCGCGTCGCAGGAACTCTTCTCTCTGGCGCAAACGGACCCTCTGCGCGTTTATGTCAACGTGCCTGAAGCTTATGCGCCGGCTATTCATCCCGGTCTAGGTGCTTATCTCGAACTCACCCAATATGCGGGCAGAAAATTTGAAGGTAAAGTCGTGCGCACAGCCGAATCCATCGATCTTTCCACGCGCACGCTGCTCACCGAAGTAGACGTTCCCAACCATGCTGGCGAACTTCTGCCGGGCGGCTACGCACAAGTGCACCTCGAAGTTCAGGTTAGCGGCGAGCACGTTCAGGTTCCCATTAACGCCCTGCTCTTTCGTGCGGAAGGGCTGCGCGCTATTGTCGTGGATTCAAATCATAAGCTTCATTTGCAGCCGCTCACCATTGGCCGCGATTACGGCACTTCTTTGGAAGTCTTGCAGGGCCTTTCTGCTTCGGACTGGATCGTGCTCAACCCCGCCGATTCTCTCGACGACGGCCAGCAGGTTAATGTGAAGGAAATTGCGCAAAAGCCCGCTGCGGCTCCCGCAGCGCCGTCTTCGGCTCCAGCCCAAAAAGAAACCAAAACCGGAGCCAGGAATTGATTGTCAGTCGTGTCAAATATTTCCCGCTCTTCGGGCTCGCGCTAATCTTCGCCGGATGCACCGTTGGCCCGAAGTATCAGCGTGCTTCCGCTCCCGTGCCTGCTCATTGGGACGTCCCTGAACCCTGGCGCGAAAGCGCGCCCCAGGACGCTTTGCCGAAAGGCGAGTGGTGGGCGATCTTTCACGATGACCAGCTCGATTCTCTCGAAAAAGACTCCCTTACCGCGAACCAAACTCTGAAAGTCGCGGCAGCTCACCTTGAACAGGCGCGCGCCTCCGCCGCGATTCAGGTCTCCACTCTTTTTCCGCAAGTTGGCACGTCACCTTACGCACAGCGCCAGCGCCTTTCCGGTAATCGCCCCACAAGCAGTAGCCTCCCCTCGACGGGCCCGGTCACTCAATCCACATACACGCTGCCATTCACAGTCAGCTACGAAGTAGATCTTTTCGGCGGCCGCAGGCGCAGCATCGAAAGCGCGCAAGCCGCATATCAGGCCACGGGCGCTGACCTGGAAAACACGCGCCTCATCATCACTGCGGAACTCGCAGGTGATTACTTCTCGCTCCGTCAGGTGGACACGCAAATCGGCATTTTGCGCCGAACCGTCGAAGCCCTCTCCAAGGGCCTTGAGCTCGTCAACTCGCGACATAGCGGAGGCATCGCGTCCGGCCTCGACGTCGCACAGGAAGAAACGCTCCTCAACACCACACGCACGCAAGCCATTCTGCTGCAGCAGCAGCGCAAACAATTGGAAGATGCTATTGCCATCCTGGTTGGCAAACCCGCGCCCGATTTTCATCTTCCTATAAAAGAATTAGATGCTGAACCGCCCACGATCAACGCAGGCTTGCCCTCCGATCTTCTCGAGCGCCGGCCGGATGTCGCAGAAGCCGAACGCCAGATGGCCGTAGCCAACGCACAAGTGGGAATCGCCCGCGCCGCATATTTTCCCTCCCTCAATCTTTTTGCGAACGGCGGCTGGCAAGCCGCGGACATCGCGAAGCTCGTCAACGTCCAGAGCACCATTTGGGCTTTCGGTGCAAACGCCGCCGAAAGCATTTTCACTGGCGGCCAGAGGCGCGCACAGGTGCAATTCGCAAAAGCCGGATATGACGCCAGCGTCGCAGGCTATCGCGAAACCATACTCAACGCGTTCGGCGAAGTTCAGGACGATGTCACCGGCCTTCTTGTTTTGGATGAAGCGCAGAAATCACAACAGGACGCCGTGGACGCCGCGCGCCGCACGCTCGCTCTCGCGGAAAGCCGCTACAAGGGTGGTCTCGTCAGTTATCTCGACGTGGTCAGCGCTCAGCAGAATTTACTCAACAACGAACAGCAGATGGCCATCATCCGAGGCCAGAAGCTCGTTACCAGCGTTCTTCTCGTGAAAGCACTCGGTGGAGGTTGGGACGCGTCTAGCCTAGCCGCGTTGCAGGTCAAGCCAAAACTCAAGGACGTCGTAGCGCCATAATTTCTCGTTCTTCCTCACTGAGAGAAAACAACTTCAGTTGGTGTTTGGCGCCAGGTTATCAACGAAAAATCTCGTCACCCGGTTCATCAGCACGATCCGCGCAGGCGGATCGGAAACTCCATGCCCGCGGCCGGGGAACGGCATCACTTCCGCGTATTTTCCTCTCGCGATTAATTCATTCACCACCGCCAAAGTATTCGCAAAGTGCACGTTGTCGTCGCCCGTCCCGTGCGCGATCAATAGTTTGCCCTTTAGCTGAGCGGCCTTTTCGACGGGAGAAGACTCCTGGTAATTCTTTTCGTTTTCCGGAAGCAGTCCCATGTATCGCTCGGTGTAAATCGAATCGTAGTAATGCCAGTTCGTCACTGGCCCACCCGCGAATCCCGCTTTGAAATCCTCCGCATCTTCAAACATCAGGTGCAGCGTCATGTGCCCGCCGTAACTCCAGCCCCAAATTCCCATGCGTTCCGCGTCCACGTAGGGCTGCGCCTTAAGCCACGCCACTCCGTCCTTTTGATCGGCAAGTTCCTGCGCACCCAGATGAAAACGAATCGGCTCCTCAAACACGTGGCCCCTGCCCGTGGACCCGCGATTGTCCAGCGAAAAAATGATGAATCCTTTCTGCGCCATCAGTTGATGCCACAAATAAGTGGATCCGCTCCACGCGTTCATCACCACTTGCACGCCCGGTCCGCCGTACGTATAGACCAGTACGGGATATTTCTTCGTGGGATCGAAATTCGGAGGCTTGATTATCCATGCATTCAGTTCGACTCCATCACGCGACTTCACTTTCGCAAATTCCATTGGCGACAGGTTGTACTCCGCCAGTTCCGCGACCCTATTCTCATTCAACATCGCAATACTGCTGCCATCGGCTCGCAGAAATAATTGTTGCGGGGGCGTTCCCGCTTTCGAGTACGTATCCGCAAATGCGCCAGCGTCTGGCGAAAAGTTCACGCCATGCACACCGTCGTCTTTCGTAATCCGCGCAAATCCGCTTCCATCCAGATTCACGCGGTACAAATGCCGTTCGAGTGGCGATTTTTCCGTGGCGCTGAAGTAAGTGATTCCCTTCACCTCATCCACCGCTTCCAGTTTCGTGACTTCCCACTCTCCTTTCGTCAATTGCCCCAATTGCTTGCCGCTCAAATCGTAGAGATACAAATGACGGTAGCCGCTCCGCTCGCTCGACCACAAAAATCCTGTTCCATTTCTTAAAAAATAGAGATCGTCGCTGACGTTAATCCAGTAATCGTCCTTTTCCGTCAAAATCGCCGCGCTCTTTCCGGAAGCCGCGTCTGCAACCAAAAGTTCCAATTGGGTTTGCTTGCGATTCAAACGTTCAATCGCGACGCGTTTTGAATCCGCAAGCCATTGCACCCGCGGAATGTAAATATCCGTCTCCGCGCCCGTATCCATTAAGCGAGTTTTTCCGCCACTCGCCGGAACCACATAAACATGCACAACCGGATTCGCTCCGCCCGCCACCGGATAACGCTCTTCTTCCGCTTCACCGGAGTTCGATGCAAAATCCACCATCGGATATTTCGTCACCTTGCGTTCCTCCATCTCCAAAAACGCAACCGCCGAAGAATCCGGCGCCCACCAGTACGCCGTGGAAATGGCTAGCTCTTCCGGATACACCCAATCTAGTTCGCCCTTACGAACCTCTTCCGTTCCTCCCGTCGTCAGCGCGTGTTCCTTGCTGTCGGCTACATTCACTGCGTACAAATTGTGCTCGCGAACAAACGAAACCCACTTCCCATTCGGCGAAATCTTCGCATCGGCAATTGCTTGCTTCCCAGACACAAGCGTCTGCGATTTGTCGGTCTTCAAGTCGTACCAAGCCAACGCATTCGGCCCCACAAACAAGATTGCCGAACCGTCCGGCGCCCATTTGTATTCCGCAGGCGCGCGCCGCCCCAGCCCAGTCGCCTGCGTCGGCTTGGACTTATCTTCTGGCAACGCCGCTTCCAGCTTGTCGGAGCCTAAAATCAATTTCTGCTCTCCGGTCTGCGCCGAAATTCTCCAAAGCTCTTTCTTTGCGTCCTTGCCGCGGCCCTTCGTCTCCATGTAAGTCAGAAGCATCCCATCCGCTGTCCAGGACAAACCGCTGTAGAGCCTCCCGCTCAAACTAGGCTGGGAATAAATCCGGTCCACCGTCAGTGCCTTTCCACTGCCCGCTCCCTGCGAGAACGCCGCACTCGCCAGGCACATCACCACCGCGCAACTCAACGCCATCCTCAACGCGCTCTTCCCGGACTCGTGCACGATCGTTCCTCCTCAATTGCCAAATCCCGAATGCCTCAATCCAAAATCGCCTGCCGCAGCGCCAGCACCCGAGGTGCGGTAGTAACTAGCCCATCCCGTAAGGGCTGGGTACGCTCACGCAATAAAGCGAGCGCCGTAGGCGCGGCACTTCCGCGCTTCGTTCCCTATCCCGGCGGCCAGTCGAAATCTCTTCCCCCAAGCAAATGCATGTGCAGATGAAACACTGTCTGGCCCGCGTGTGGCCCGGTATTAACTACGGTTCGATAACCATCTTCCAATTTCCGTTCGCGCGCCAATTGGGCTGCAACCAGCGCCATCTTTCCCAGCACTGCCTGATCTTCAGCAGCCGCTTCGCTCAAAGATGCAAAATGTTTCCTGGGACAAATCAGCACGTGCGTCGGTGCTTTTGGATTGATGTCCGCAAACGCGAACACGTCTGCATCTTCATACACAAGTTTCGCGGGAATTTGCTTTGCTGCAATTTTGCAGAACAGGCAATCGGCGCTCATGGCGAGCTCTCCCCGGAATTCGGCTCATCCAGCCGCAAAACCATCGGCGAAAATCCTTCTTTGGCGCGTAACTCATCTCCAAGACGCTGCGCCTGTTGCTCACCGGAAATGCGCCCCACGCGCACTCGATAGAAATTTCCTTCTTCCAATTTCACATCCTGAATGAAAATGGGCGAATAACTCGCGCTCAATCGTTCCTTGAGCCGTTCCGCATTCCCACGGTCCTTGAACGCACCCACCTGCACGGTGAAAAATCCGGAGAAAGGATCTCCGCCCGAAATCACTTCAATCCGAACGGGAACAACGCCCGGCCCAACAGACTCAATCTCGCGCGCCGCCGCCAGCGACAAATCAATAATCCGGTTATCCACAAATGGACCGCGATCCGTAATTCGCACCGTCGTCGTTTTTCCATTGCTCAAATTCGTCACACGCACCATGGAATTGAACGGTAGCGTCCGGTGTGCCGCCGTCAGTTTGTACATGTCGTACCTTTCGCCGTTCGAGGCTTTTCTTCCGTGAAACGGCGCGCCGTACCACGACGCATTTCCCTCCTCCGTGTAGATGCCCGCATCGGTAATGTCTGCCGGTCTGCTCTTTTTGGGCGTCCTCGCGGACGGCGCCGGTTGCGGCTCGCTCGAAGTCGATCGTTTTGCTTCTTCTTCTTTCGCCTCAGGAGTGGGAACCGGTTGCGTCGGCGGCTGGCTCTTCGAAATTGGCTTCCTTGCGCCGCAAGCCGCCAATCCGTTTAGAGCAAGACACGCGACAATTGCGAGCAAAACACGCGCATTTGAATGGTTCGCAGGATCCGCGGGTGATAAGAATTTCACGAGGCTTCATTCTTCGGCGTCTTGGAAGTGCGATCGGCGTTTCTCGCCTCCAGCCAACCGGCCGCTTCCGTAAGTTTTTCGGAAACTTCTCGCAGGAACTGCGCCGTCCGCTTTTCCGTTTCCGGCGCAACATCTTCCGAGACAAACTGCTTCACGGCCGCCAGCTTCTCGTCCACTTGCTTTCCAAAATCCTCAAAACTGTCGATGCTTCGCAGCTTGGACACTTCCTCGTCGATGCGCTTACCGAACTCTTCAAATCTGCTCATACCCTCACCTCACCGGTTGCCAAGCGCAGTACACGGTTCGAGTATTATAGGAACGCCCAAAGCATGCTGCAAGGAACTAGTGGGTCAGTTTGAATTTCGACTTCTTGTGTTACGTTCTACGAAATTCAAACTGACCAGTACTTGCAAGGAGTTACCTTGGCACTTCCCTATCGTTGGCAATGGCGCCTCGAACGCTTGAAAGGTTCGTTGCGCGGCCTATTCGGCGGCGGAAACGAACAGCCCCGCCCCAAACTCTGCCCCGCCTGCGGTTCCCTCGTGGGCATCACAGCAACTCGTTGTCACGAATGTGGCACGAGCCTGCGCTTTTCTCTCGCCGCTCTTACCAAGAAACTTTCCGCAATCACCGGTCTCAATTTGCCTGTTTCCACGATTTTGCTTGGCATGAATTTTTTTCTTTTTGCCATCCAGCTTATGTTCACGATCCAGGCCGGGGAAGCTGGCGGCTTTAACATTCTCTGGCGCTTGAACGGAATTTCCTCATACCGGCTCGGCGCGAACTACGGACCAGCAATTTTTCTCGGGCATCAGTGGTGGCGCTTGATTACCGCCATGTTTCTACACGGTGGATTGATTCATATCGGGTTCAATATGATGACGCTGATGCAGTTCGGTCCAGCGGTCGAGGAGATGTACGGCTCGCCACGTTTTCTGTTTCTCTACACCTTTACGGGCGCCGTCGGCTTCTTCTTCAGCGCCCTGCGAGGCCACTTTTCTCTCGGCGCCAGCGGTGCTCTGCTTGGCATCATCGGCGCAGTCCTTGCGGTTACTACGAAACGCGGCGGCGCGTACATGCGCGACTTGCGTTCTCGCTTGATTACCTCACTCGTGTTTTTGTTTGCGCTTGGCATCTTCGGTGGCATTGGAATTGACAATTGGGCTCACGGCGGCGGGCTCGCGGCAGGCTTTGTATTTGGCAAACTTTTTGCCGACCGGGAGCCGATGAACAGCGCGGAAAAACAGCGCGCGCAAATTTTGGGATGGCTCGCTGGGCTCGCAATTGCGGCAAGTTTCCTTCTAATGGTTCTGCACTTTCGCGATCCCATTAACTAGCGCTGAGTTTGCGTGTAATTGTGAACGAATAGTTGAACCCTGAAAAAACCGTGAACGCGGTCACCGTATAAATGAGCACGCGATTTACTTCTTCCCAGTGCGGATATGGATACGCCGCGGCGAGCACGACCGCAAAAACAAAAACAATTTGAAAAAATGTCGTGAGTTTTCCATAAAGGCTCGGCGGAAACGGCCGGTAGCCGGAAATTAAAATAATCACCGCTGCGACTACCAACAACAAAACGTCGCGGCTCAAAACCATTATCGTCAGCCACCACGCCACTTTTTTTGCCATCGCCAAAATCACAAAAGAGGAAGAAAGCAAGAGTTTGTCCGCAATCGGATCGAGATACGCACCGAGAGCGGATTTCTGATTCAAGTATCGGGCAAGCAATCCGTCAATTCCATCCGTCAATCCAGCGACGACAAGAATCAGGAGCGCCCATTTGTATTCCTCGTAGGAAATAAGAATGAGGAAGAACGGCAGGAAGCCGAGCCGGAGAAGCGTAATTTGATTGGGTACCGTCCAGATGCGGCCTTGCATTGTTAGAAAGAGTATCTCAGTTTGCCCAGCCTGTCAGGCAGCTACCAGGCAAAGACTGTCCGGCGAAGCGTCTCATGCAAATTGCGCCAGATAGTCCGTGAGCGTGCGGCCGGCTTTCCGCGCGAAAATCTCAGACATCGAAGGAATCGATCCCGAAGGTTCATCGAGCGAAATGCGCTCGACGCGATTCATCGGAAAGAAAACCGTAGGAAGTCCCGTGCGCTCGCCGTTGGGATCATTGATCTGATTCACAAAATGGTCGAAGGAATTCAGGTCAATACCGCGCAGCGTCACGCCGGACGGATTGATGCTGAGCAATTCGCCCCAGATTTTTTCCTTGGGCGAATGAAGGCTGATAACGACGATTGAATGTATGTCCATGTTTCCTTAATTCTAGCTCCAAAGCCTCATTTTGCCTTCTCGTACGCTTCCTGCAACCACCAAAGCGCGTCATGCAGATCGTTCGCGGAATTGAGCTCGAAAATGTACCATTTCCGAGCTTTCAAATTTTCGTTCGCGGAGATGCGCGAGTCTTTCTCCGCACGATCCAGCAAATTCGGCGGCATCGGTTTAATTTTGAACATGAACGAGTTTGCCGAGCCGATGCTCCGCGTCACCGGCAAGGCCCCAAACACTTTTGCGCCGCGATAGTAGCAAAGCATTCCGAACATGGGTTTCGCAGTGACTTTCGGCAACTTCTCCAATTCCTGTTTTAGCAATGCGGACCATTCCTTCATCTCTTCGCTGGCGTGCGCCATTTTCCGGCGCTTGGGCTTTGGTTTTGCACTCTTCTTCATGCCAATTCATTTCCATCTGCGCTCAACTTCAACTGAGCATTGCGACCGGACCTCCCTGCGGAAGAATGAGTTTTGGTTCTGTGACGCACTGCACTTGTTCGAGGGTGGCGTCTGGCGCAAGTTCGCGGAGAACGAGACCTTCCGGGGTAATTTCGATCACGCAAAGCTCAGTCACAATGTGGTCCACGACTTCTACCCCCGTAAGCGGAAGCATGCACTTTTTGAGAATTTTTGGTTTGCCGTCTTTGGTGGCATGCTCCATTGCTGTGAAAACGCGCTTTGCTCCGGCGACGAGATCCATTGCGCCGCCCATGCCCTTGAGCATTTTCCCGGGAACAGCCCAATTGGCGAGAGTTCCCTTTTCATCCACTTGCAGCGCACCGAGAACGGTCAGGTCAATATGGCCACCGCGAATCATTGCAAACGAATCAGCGGAAGAAAAATAAGAGCAGCCAGGAATTTCGCTAATGGTTTCTTTTCCCGCGTTGATGAGGTCGGGATCGACTTCCGATTCAAGCGGATACGGGCCAACGCCGAGCATTCCGTTTTCGGATTGCAGAATGACTTCCATTCCTTTCGGAACGTAATTGGCAACCAGCGTAGGAATGCCGATACCCAGATTGACGTAAAAGCCGTCGCGCAATTCTCTTGCGATGCGGCGCACAATCCGTTCCCGTTTTTGTTCTTCGGTCATTGGCATCGGAGACTCGTCGTTTGAACCACAGGATTCTCGATAAAGGAGCGCCACTGGATTTCAGTATGCTGCTCGTCCTCCAGACATATCAAAAACGGCGCCAGAATTAAATGAACTCGCATCTGAGCACAACCATAAGACTAACTCAGCTACTTCTTCTACAGTCCCGAGGCGCCTCAGCGGACTCCGCGAGATCATTTCGTCCACCACCGCCGGGCCAAGCCGCAAGATGAGATCGGTGGCAATGGGCCCTGGTGCAACACAGTTCGCACGAATTCCAGTTCCCGCAAGCTCCTTTGCCAGTGCTTTCGTGAACGCAATTACTCCCGCGCTCGCAGCCGAATAGACGGAAAGACAAGGCAAGCCTTCCTTTCCAGCAAGGGAACCCATATTGACGATGCGTCCTCCGGAGGAGCGTCTCAAGTATGGGAGCAATTGCCGGGAGACCTGGAGAACGCTTAGTAGGTTCACGCTCAGGATTCGATTCCATTCGCTGGCGGGCAGTTCCTCGAATGGAAGATAACTACCCAGGCAGCCAGCATCGTTGACGAGAATATCTATCGAAGAGTCAGGCGTGAGGCTTCGCTTGACAGCACTGACGATCTGCTCAGGTTGAGTCAAGTCGACTTCAATGGAGCTGATTCCTTGAATATCGACGTGCTCAATGTCCCAGATGCAAACGCGTACGGAGGAGGCTGCAAGACGAGTAGCGATGGCGCGGCCGATTCCATTGGCCCCACCCGTTACAATAGCGGTCTTGCCGCTGAGGTCGTAAGAAATACTCATCTGACGCTCCGTGTCGCAACTGTCCACAATGATTTCGTCTCAAGTCCGACGGACGATGTGTTCGCGTATTTGGTCGTCGGTAACTGACATCATTTCAGGCTTTCCTGGTCGTCCTTCGCTCAATTCTCTTGCTGTAATTCTCTCCCTGGAAGATGGCGTTGATGTAGATGCCGGGGGTGTGGACGTTGTCGGGAGCGAGCTGGCCGAGTTCGACGAGCTCTTCGACTTCGGCGATGACGTAGTCGGCGGCGGTGGCCATCATGGGGTTAAAGTTGCGCGCGGTTTTTCTGTAAATAAGATTGCCCCAGCGATCGCCCTTCCACGCTTTGATGAACGCAAAATCGCCGCGAATGCCGCGCTCGAGGACGTATTGGCGGCCGTCAAATTCTCGCGTTTCTTTTCCCTCGGCAACCATCGTGCCGTAGCCCGTCGGCGTGTAGAAACCAGGGATGCCCGCGCCGCCGGCTCGGATGCGTTCGGCGAAGGTACCTTGCGGATTTAGTTCGAGTTGCAATTCACCGCTGGTGACGAGCTGCTCGAAGAGTTTGTTCTCTCCAACGTAGGTGGAGACCATTTTTCTGACCTGACGCTTTTCGAGGAGAACGCCAATACCGAATCCGTCCACGCCGGCGTTGTTGGAAACGATGGTCAGGTCCTTGGTGCCTGCACGCTGGACAGCGGCGATGAGATTTTCCGGAATGCCGCACAGGCCGAAACCGCCCATGAGGATGGTCATGCCGTCCTTGAGATTGGCGATGGCGGCGTCCGGCGACGAGATGCGTTTATCCATGAAAGGCTCTAGCGACAGATTGAGTGTAATGCATTTTGAGTCCGGTCTATTCAACGGTGCCAAAGGGGCTGAAGGATGGCGGAGCAAGCTTCGAGGAAGGATTGTGTGGCTGGGTCGAAAGCGTTTGGGTATTCGCTTTCGACGTCGAGGGTGCCTACGACCTTTTGACCGGATGAATCGAAAATGGGAACGATTATTTCTGAACGAGTGGAACCGAAGGCAGTGAGGTAGCGAGGATCGGCGGCTACGTCTCCAACATTAATTGATTTGTGGCCCGAGATTGCCGCGCTGGTCAAACCTTTTGTGACAGAGAACACGGGGTATTCGGGCGCGCCAGGGCCACTCCACACTATATTTTTGACTAGTCCAGCGTCGTGGTCCACGTCATAGAGGCCAACCCAGCGATAGCCGCCCGCGGATTGGAGCAAATTCGCGACTTCCTGAAGCGAGGCGATGCCGTCTTTGCTGTTTGCGACGATGCCGCGAAGAGCGGCGGCAAGTTTTTCGCGGTCGGGCAGCATGGTCTTAATTTTAGAGAGGTCAGTCCGTCATCGAACGAGGCTCCATGGATAAATGCCGACGTTAATTTTCATGATGACGTAGCTGAATCCGCCCGTGTCCGGCTTGGGCTGGTGCGGCGTATCTGGCGGAATGAGGAGGCAGTCACCTGCTTTCACTTTGAAGGTTTGACCGCCGATGACGGGCTGGCCGCGATATTCGCCGGGAACGGGGCCGTCCTTGTCCATCAAGTTCTGACGATTGGCGATTTTTCCACCGACGATCATCTCGCCTGTTCCACCGGTGATTACATAAAAATCGTAGGCGCCGGCGTGCATTTCCGCATCATCCCAAATGCTGTTGACTTTGGTTAGGCTGAGGACAGGTTGTTCGCGGTGCGCGCGATAGAGCTGAAAAATGCTGAAATTGCGTGTAGAAATGTGGACAGGCCCCCCGCCAAAGGATTGAGAACTGCCCGTGCCGGCTTCTTTCAATGCCTTCGAAGCAACTTCGGCGAGATCCAAATGCGCCTTGTGGAGGTCGTCAGCGCTCCAATACGTGGTGGGGGGCGCGTCGGGCGCTAGTGCAGGCTCCCGCGGAGAATTGTAGTTGAATGGCATCACTTCCGGTTTTTTCTCCTGAGCCACGGCGGAAGGCACTACAGAAAAATCGCCCGAATGTGCGCCGAGAACCGATGAAGTGGCGGCGGGCTTTGATGCGTAACCGGCAACGAATCCGAGTAACGCGGCGCCGATAATGACTACTGGAAACATTCTTTTCATAAAGCACTCCTCCGCAATTCAAGATTCAAAAGAATCCAGCGTGCTTCGAAATCTTTCGCAACTCCTCGCTTACTTCTTTTCCACTGGTCTTTTCGATTCGAAGCGAATCTCCTTGAGCATTTCCGACTGGCGATAGAGCTCGGTTTTTCCCGAGGGAAACTTGTTCACGCTTAGCAGGAAGGCAAGAATGTCCGCATCCTGCTGACGTGTCAGGCGACCAGGAGCAGTTTGCGGCATGGTTTTGCGGATGCGGTCAAAGAGATCGCCAACGGTCAGGCCATTCCAGTTTGCAAGGAAAGCGCCTCCCGTAAGCGGCGGCGCGGATTCGCCTCCGGTGAGCATGTCGCCGTGGCAGGCGGCGCATTCTTTCTTGTAAAGAGGTTCCCCGCGTTTGGATTGGTCTTCCGTGTAAACGCCGTCCCAAACGGAGCGCGGAGGCGAAGAAGAAGGTTCCTGGGCGCTGAAGGCACAGACAGCAAAAAGCACACAGCCAAGAGTGGCTGCGCTCGCTGCGCGCAAGGAAATCATTCGGACTCCGAGGGAAGAGCGTATGCGATGTATTCGCCGGAGTACGGGCCCCCGCTGACGGCAACGACGATGTACTGCTTGCCGTTGTGCATGAAAGTCATCGGCGAGCCAGTTTGTGGGGCAGGCATATAGACCGCGCCAACTTCTTTGCCGGTTTTTTTGTCATAGGCACGGAGCATTGCGCCGCGCGGATGATCGGAGGTCGTGGTGATTTGGCCTTCTCCTGCGATGATGAGTGTTTTCGTCACGAGCGTACCGACGTTGTAGGTTTCCTGGCCCGTGCGTGGGATGTTGAGGCCCTTTAGAGCTGGATAATTGCGGACAACGTCTGGCGTTTCGCCGTGTGCAATCTGCCAAAGGATTTCACCGGTATCGAGACTAATAGCGGAGATGGTGCCGTATGGCGGCTTCATTAGCGGCAGGCCGTCTACATTCATGGGAACGTATTGACTGCTTGAGCGTTTTTTCGGAGGCATGGGGGAATCGGCGCCAGCATTTTCGCCGGGGCCGCGCAGGATGGACACTTCTTGTCCAGCGGTTCCTGCAATGTAGTTGATGTCTGAAACTTCCTTAGGCGCTATGACCAGGCCAATGGGTTCGACACACGCATTGCATGCGTAAATGTAGGCGATATGAGTTTCGGGATCGTAAGAGCCGCCGGGCCAGTTCGTGCCCCCAGAAGCGGTGCCGATAGTCAACGTACCGAGCGGACCTTCGAGTTTGCTGACCGTGGGCGGCGTGAAGACCGGACCAAGATGATATTTCGAAGCGATCTCTTTGGCGCGATCGTGAAGCGCAGGAGTGAAATCAATCAAGTCGTCGAGTGAAACGCCGTTGCGGCTGTAGGCTGGCGGTTTCGACGGAATCGGTTGCGTTGCAGAATACGTCTCGCCGGGGACGTTTCCGACTTCGACAAGTTTTTCTGGAATAGGCCAAACAGGGTTTCCTGTGACGCGGTCGAAAACATAAAGAAATCCTTGCTTGCTGGGTTGCGCGACCGCTTTGATTTGCTTTCCGTCAACAGTGATGTCCGCAAGGATGGGCGCAGAGGAAATGTCCATGTCCCAAAGGGGATGATGGACTAGTTGGAAATGCCATTTACGCTGGCCGGTTTTTAGGTCCACGCAAACAAGAGATTCACCAAAAAGATTATTTCCAGGACGATGGCCGCCGTAGAAATCGCTGGTGGGTGATTCTACGGGTAAATAGACTAGGCCTAGTTCTTTGTCCACTGTGATTTGGGTCCACACGCCCGTGTTGCCGGTGTATTCGGCGGAGCCTTTGTCCCAAGTGTCATAACCGAGTTCGCCTTTTTTTGGAATTGTGTGAAAAATCCAGAGGCGCTTGCCGGAACGAACATCGAAACCGCGGACGTAACCTTTGTTGTTGCGCATGCTGCGAGGGGTCATGCCTTCGCGAAATGCGGCGCCAATAATGACGGTGTCCCCAGCTACGACTGGAGCAGACTGGATGCCGATTTCGCCAGTGGTCAGATCGGGAAAAATGTCCTGGTCGTCGTCGAGCTTTAGATCCACAACACCGCCTGTGCCGAAAGAAGTTACCGGAACACCGTTTTTGGCGTTGAGGCAGATAAGGCGATAGCCGGGAGTGACGTAGAGAATCCGTTCTTCTTTGCCATCCGACCAGTAGGCAAGCCCTCGGCCGGAAAGCTGGCGAGGAGCGGCGCCGCCGCGCTTTCCTTCATGCTCGCCGTGAATCCAGAGCAATTCACCCGTGCCGGGATCGAGCGCAATGATCGCGCGGCGAGAACCTGCCGTAGCGTAGAGAACACCGTTGACCACGAGTGGTGTGCCTTCGAGTTTATACTCCGGGCGGTCACCGAAATTGTCCGTTTTGATGCGCCATGCAATTTCGAGTTCGCTGAAATTTGTAGCGTTGATTTGATCAAGCGGGCGATAGCGCGTTCCGGCAAGATCGGCAGCGTAGGATGGCCATTCTGTGTTCTTGGATTGCGACTGCGCCGACGGCGGAGAAAGAATGCCGAGCGCAGCCGTGCATAGGAGCCCGAGGTGCAACCGGAACGATTTCCGATCATGCATGATCATTCCTCCGCCGAGAATTTTTCGTCAGGCCATCTGTTTGATTTGGTCGAGTGCCTGCTTGATTTTTGTTTTTTGCTCTTCGGTAACGTCGGAGTTCGGCGGGCGCTGGTAGAACTGCCGCGTGCCCATTTGCAGGCTGAGGGCGTACTTCATCGGGCCGTATTCGTCCACGCCGCCCTCCCGCAAGAGCTTCATCGCGGCTTCGAATTTTGCTATGGGCTCGCTGATGTCTTTGCCTGTCCGCTTCGCGGCAAAAACGTTGGCAATCATCTTCGTGAAGTTGTTGCCTTCGGCGAGGATGGCGCCCATGCCGTGGTCGAGCGCGTATTTCAGATTTTCCGAAGTTCCCGTGCGCATGTTCAGCTTCGGGAATTCAGCGACGAATTTTTGATAGACCTCCGGATCGCTGACGGAATCTTTGATGCCCGCCAAATTGGGATATTTTTCCATTGCACGCAGTAATTCGTGGCTGATGGGAACACCGGTGGCAAATGGAATGTGGTACAGGTTAATGGGAATTTTGATCTGCTCGAAAATCATCGAAAAATATCTCGTCAAACCATCCAGCCGGGGATGCTTGTAATAAAACGGCGGAACGATCAGCAAGCCGTCCGCACCGTTGTCTTCCGCGTGTTTGCATAGCTCCAGTGTCTCCGGAAAGTTTGCTGTGCCTGGACTGACGATAATGTTTAATCCATTGCGGTGCTTGAAGGCCCCTTCCGCAATTTTCCTGCGCTCTGCAACAGAGAACGAGGGAAATTCGCCAGTCGTACCGAGCACCACGACGCCGTCAGCGCCGTTCGATTTCAAGAAGGCAAGCAGATCCTTGTAAAGCTCTTCGTCAAATTTGAGGCTTTTATCGCAGGGCGTGGAAGCCGCGACCCAAAATAAAACTTTCTCACTCGACGTGGCGGGAACGTCCGTCTCAGCGAGCGGCGCGGCCGTAATCTCCGGAATTCTGACGCTCGCGGCAACCCCCAGCGCCGTGACGGCTCCAACAGAACCCAGAAAAGTCCTTCTCGTGGTTTGCATGGTTGCCTCCCCAGAATTGCGGGAAGTCTATGCCAGAGAAGCCGCTCAGACAACGATTTCGTGTGGCCCAGTCGGAATATACAGACTCTGGGAGCGAGGAATGGCCAACTGGGCCGAGATTTAGAGACCGCGGAGGAGTTTGTAGAGTTCGTTGGCGGAGTCGAAATCGGCTTCGAGTTCGCGGGAGCCGAGCTTGTCGCGGAGATCATCGAGGCGACGGGAGAAAAGATCGAGCGCGGCGGAAAGCATTTCCTTGTTGGTGAGGACGATGTCGCGCCATGTTGAGTATGGGCTGCCGGCGAGGCGGAGCGAATCGCGCAGACCTGGGCCAGCTAGTGTGATGGGAAGGCCGTTTTCATCGAGACGATCGTAGAGAAAAGAGCCGAGCGCGACGGCGGCGAGTTGCGGAAGGTGCGACGCGAGGCCAACGGCGTAATCGTGCTGCTCTGCGCCGAGCCAGAATGGACGCGCGCCGATTTTTTCCAGAATTCTTACGAAGGCGGTGATGCGCGGATCTTGCGGCGTGGCTGAAGCTGCGTGCTCCGATTGCGTAGATTCGGACGCAGATTCAGAAGGACCGGTCTCAAGACCCGCCACCACAGAAGGATCGGAGATGAGCGCATAGGTGCTGCCGTGGAAGAGATCCGCGTCGGCATTCGCAATGCCGGAAACTTCCTTGCCAGCCATAGGATGCCCGCCGAGAAAAAGCGGGCCGTTGGAGAAATGTTCGGCAGCGGATTCGGTAATGCGAACCTTGGTGCTGCAGGCGTCCGTGATCAGCGCGTGGCCGGGAGCCAGGCGTGCGATGTCCGGAAGGAGATCGAGCGTGGCGCCAATGGGAAGGGCAATGTAAACGAGGTCCGCGCCGCGGAGGGCGGGAGCGAGATCGCCGTGATGCACGTCGTCAATGATCTGGCGGGAGCGGGCTTCGCGAAGGGCGTCGGCGCGGTCCCAGCCGGAGATGCGAATGTCCGTGGTGTATTTGCGAAGCGCGAGTGCAAACGAGCCGCCGATTAGACCGGTTCCGAGAATCGTGACGCGCTGGATGAGATGCGGCGACATGGGTTGAGAAAGTTTACAGGCAACAGTGCATGGTGGAAAGCAGAAGAGAGATCCCTACGCTGCGTGGCCCGGCACGCCAAAAAACGGCCTGCAAGAGAAAACCAGGCTACTCCGGTCGGGATGACAGCAAGAACACCACAACTCAAGCCATGCGGCGGCCGATAGCGGGAGCGATGATGCGCAGCTCGGCCATGAGTTGTGTGAAGGTTTCTGGTTCGAGCGATTGCGCACCGTCGGAGAGCGCGTGCTCGGGATCGTTATGCACTTCGATGAGGAGGCCGTCAGCTCCTGCGGCGACGGCGGCGCGCGCCATAGGAGGAACCTTGTCGCGGCGGCCGGTGCCGTGAGATGGATCGCCCCACATAGGCAGATGTGAAAGCTTCTTGATGACAGGAATCGCGGCGATGTCGAACGTGTTGCGCGTGTAGGTTTCGAATGTGCGAATGCCGCGCTCGCAAAGAATTACGTTGTAATTGCCGCCGCTGAGAATGTATTCGGCGCTGAGGAGAAGCTCTTCCATGGTGGCGGAAAGGCCACGCTTGAGGAGGACGGGCTTTCGGACTTCGCCGAGTGCGCGTAGGAGATAGTAATTCTGCATGTTGCGCGCGCCGACCTGATAAATGTCCACGTAATTGCCCATCATTTCGACTTGTGACGGGTCCATGACTTCGCTAACGGTGAAGAGACCGAATTTGTCGGCAGCTTCGCGCATCAGTTTGAGACCTTTTTCACCGAGTCCCTGAAAGGCGTAAGGGGAAGTACGCGGTTTGAAGGCGCCTGCACGAAGAATTTTTGCTCCAGCTTTGGCAACAGATTCTGCGATCGCGAACATTTGTTCGCGTGATTCGACCGAGCATGGGCCGGCGGCTACCACAACGTCGGGACCTCCGATTTTTACCCCGCGGCCGAGATCAATGATGGTGCCTTCTGGTTTGAACTGGCGACTGGCCAGTTTGAATGGCTGCGTGATGCGCATGACTTCGCGCACGCCTTCGAGTAATTCGAAATCGCGGTGATCGAAATCGCGATGGACGCCGACGGCGCCGAGAACCGTGTGCGATGCTCCCGTGGAGCGATGCACGTCAAAACCGCCCGCGATGAGGCGGTCAATTACGTTTTGGATTTGGGCGTCAGTGGCGCCCTCTTGCATGACGATGACCATGGTGTGACTCGGTTCTCCTCGATGAACGAAAAAAAATCAGTAACCAGTTTTTTGGTTCTCAGTATCCAGGGCAAGGCAAAAACAAAAGCGTCCCCCTCGGAAGGAGGCCACTACGAATCTTTCTCAGCTTCGCCGTCACGATGCATGGCGATGCGTTCGGCGGCGCGCGCTTCGTCAATGATGCGTTCGAAAAGGCGGCGAATGGCGGCGTCCGTGAGCGGGCCCTGATTGTTGCGCTCTGCGTTTTCGAGAACTTCCTTTTCGCGATCGGGCTGATAGAGCGGCAGATTTTGCTGCTGTTTGAGCTTGCCGATTTCGAGAGCGCAGCGTGAGCGTTCGTTGAGCAATTCGACGAGTTTGCGGTCAAGTTCATCAATGCGTTGGCGCCAATCACTGAGGCTCATGGCGCGACTTCCCTTTTCGAGAGGCCACTTTGTGCCGCGCGCTTGAGTGAATGAATGCGGACGGCGAGGGCCGTAGCGGCGCGATCGATTGCGGCGGAAGAGCAGTCAGTTGCGGTGGCGTTTTCGATTTCAGCGACGAGCGCGGAGCCGATAACGGCAGCGTCCACAAGACCTCCGAGAACGGAAACGTGACCGGGCTGCGAAATTCCGAATCCAACCGCGAGCGGAAGTTTGGTAGCGGCGCGCGCGCGGCGCAGAAGCGTTGGGAGATCATCCGGGAGAGAATCCTTGGCCCCCGTGACACCAGTGCGGGAGATGAGATAGAGAAAACCGGAAGAGACGGCGGCGATTTGAGCGAGGCGCTCATCGGTGGATGTTGGCGCGCCGAGAAAAATCGTGTCGAGTTGGTGCGCAGCGAGGATGCGACGGTAGTCGGCGGATTCTTCTGGCGTCAGATCGGTGGCGAGGACGCCGTCAGCTCCGGCTTCGGAAGCAGCGGCGGCGAATTTTTCGAGGCCCATTTGGAGAATGGGATTGTAGTAGCTGAAGAGGACGAGCGGGACGTCACTGGCCTTTCGGATCTCGCGGACGAGATTGAGAACACCAGCAAGCGTGGCCCCGGATTTCAGGGCGCGTTCGGAGGCGCGTTGAATGGTCGGGCCGTCGGCGAGCGGATCGCTAAACGGGACACCGAGTTCGATAACGTCAGCGCCTGCCTCGGCGAGCGCCAGAACAAACTCGAGCGAAGCGCCGAGCGAAGGATCGCCCGCGGTAATGTACGCGACGATGCCCATTTCGCCGCGTGTTTGCAGGTCGGCAAAACGGCGGGAGATACGGGTCGTAATGGCAGATGCAGCGAGCATAAGGGAATGAAATAGATTAGCACCAAGACACAAGAGACGCAGCTTTCGGGCACTTCAAAGCGTCTTTTGAAACCGATTACTTAGCTCCGTGGAGAGACTCCAGGCCAGGAGAATCTAGGGAATTCAAATAACGGAAATGGAGTTGGTCTCGGTTGCTCTAGATCCCAACAAAGGAATCATCCCCCGATCCATGGCCACGAGTTGACCCTTCTTGTGGATGCGCGTTCCGGCTGAACCATTCCTGAGCGGGATCGTGGTCTTCATGGACAGGCCACATTAGGGCAATTAGAACGTTTGCATCCGGCAGCGCGACGCTCATTATTCGTCTGCTTCGAGTTCGCGTACTCTTTTGGTGCTTACTTTGGGTGATCCCGCGGGAAGATCAAAGACCTGCATTCCGTTGACAGATCGGGTCGGTCGGGGAGTAGTTAGGGCTCGACGAACAAGCTCCGACACAGCTTTCCCCAAAGCCAAAGAGCGGCTGGCCGCATACCTCTTTACCAGGCGAAATGTATCATCATCTATAGACAATGCAGTCCGCATGACAATATGACGCTCTTCCAAGACTTAGATGTCAACATTTCAGCACAGCATCACCGTGCTTAGTTGATGGGATATAACGCCAATGGGCAGGAAATTTGATGCAGTGGTGTTGGGGGCCGGGGCGGCGGGGTTGATGTGCGCCGTGGAGGCCGGGAAGCGCGGGCGGCGTGTGGCCGTGATCGAGCGAGCGGAGAAGATCGGAAAAAAGATTTTGATTTCCGGTGGAGGACGCTGCAATTTTACGAATCTTTATTGCACGCCGGAGAATTTTCTATCGGCGAATCCGCATTTTGCGAAATCGGCGCTGGCACGATATACGCCGGCGGATTTTATTGCGTTGGTGGAAAAGCATCGAATTCCGTATCACGAGAAAACGCTCGGGCAGCTCTTTTGCGATCGCTCAGCAACTGACATCACGCAGATGTTGGAGGCAGAGTGCCGATCCGCCGGCGCCCAGATCTTCCTGAATCAGAAGGTGCACGAAATCAGCCGGGGCACGGAGTTTGTTGTGCGGACGGAAAAGGAAGAATTTAGGACGCCAGCGCTGGTAGTGGCGACCGGGGGACTCTCGATTCCGAAGATGGGAGCGACGTCATTTGGATATGAGGTTGCGCGGCAATTTGGATTGGAGATTCAAAAGACGCGGCCGGCTCTGGTGCCGCTGACATTGTCTGCGAAGGAAAGGAAGAGGTATTGCGATCTTGCGGGTGTGTCCATGGACGTGATTGCAGAAGCGGATGGCCAAAGATTTCGCGAAAAAATGCTGGTTACGCATTGGGGGTTGAGTGGGCCGGCCATTTTGCAAATATCTTCCTATTGGGAGCAAGGCAAGGCTTTGCGCATTGATCTTGCTCCGGAGCGCAACGTGACTGGCGCTATTTTTCAAGGGAAAACCAGAAATGCCGCAGCGCTTCGCAGCGCGTGTCTGGGAATTCTGCCGAAACGATTTGCGGAACGATGGGTGGAACTTCACGAACCAAAAGAATGGACGAACACTGCGCTTGAAAAATTCGAGGAACAGGTTCACGAATGGAACGTTTTGCCGGCAGGCACGGAGGGCTACGAAAAGGCTGAAGTGACTGCGGGCGGCATGGATACAGACGAGCTCTCCAGCAAGACGATGGAATGCCGAAACGTTCCCGGATTATTTTTTATCGGCGAAGTGGTGGATGTGACGGGGCATTTGGGCGGATTCAATTTTCAGTGGGCATGGGCGTCCGGCGCGGCGGCCGGAAGAGCAATTAGCCAGCACTGACGACAATCGGCATTTTGATTACAATCTGAAGGACGAAAACTGTGCCGAAGGATGCTCACGATGAAGGAAACGATTTCTGAATACGTGAAACGGATTGAAGGCAAAGTCGCAGGACAAAATCCGATCAAAGTACAAGCTGCGACGGCGCAGAAACTGGTGCGACTGGTCAAGGGCGCGACACCGGCGAAGTTGAAAAAACGGCCGGCGCCAGAGAAATGGTCGGCTGCGGAAATTATCGCGCACCTCGCGGACGTGGAAATTGCAGTCGGGTGGCGCATTCGTTCGATTCTCGGAGCGCCGGGTACGGCCCTCCAAGCGTACGACCAGGACGCCTGGGCAATGGCGGGGCACTATTCCAGACGCGACCCGCGGAAAGCGCTAGAGCAGTTTCGCGTACTGCGGGATACAAATTTGGCTCTGCTAAAGATGCTGACTCCCGAACAGTGGAAGCAATTCGGGATGCACGCGGAACGCGGAGAAGAATCGATTGAGCGCATCGTGCAAATGGTTGCGGGGCACGATATCAATCACCTCGAACAGGTTGAAACAGCTCTCAAGCTCACGAAGTAGATTGAGAATTCCAGAGTTCAGTTATTTCAGTTTTTGTTCGAGTTCCGCCCATCGGGCGTAGAGCGCGTCAACCGCCTTTTGTGCTTCTTGAAGTTCGACGCTTGCGGCGTGCAAACGCGCGCCGTCGCTGGCGATCGCTGGGTCGTGCAGTGCGGCTACTTTTTCCCGCAGGTTGTTTTCGGCTGTGGCGATGGTTTCTTCCATCGAAGCAAACTCGCGGTCCTCTTTGTAAGTGAGGCGCTTTTTTCCGGTGGCCGATGCCGTGGCTGGTCCGCCGGGTATAGATTTCGCTTTTGCCGAACTCCGCGACATCTGGGCGCTTTGCTGTTCCTGCTGCCATGATTCCCATTGCAAATAATCGGCGAAGCGTTCCGCTCCACCAAGACCGTCAAGGCCGAGGACTAGAGTAGATACGCGATCGAGCAGGAAGCGATCGTGTGTGACGAGCACCAGCGCGCCGCGAAATTCGAGCAGGCTCTCTTCCAGAATTTCGAGCGTGGGAATATCGAGATCGTTGGTGGGCTCGTCGAGCAGCAGCACATCTGCGGGCTGCAGCATAAGTTGAGCGATCAAGACGCGAGCGCGTTCGCCGCCAGAGAGGCGGCCGACGGGACGATTCAGATCTTCGCCGGTGAAAAGGAAGCGCGCGGCCCAGCCTGCGACGTGAATGACGCGATCCTGGTAGATAACGGAATCGCTATCTGGAGCGAGTGCACGCTTCAGTAGAATGTCCGGATCGAGCTGACGATTCTGATCGAAGTAAACAACTCGCAACGCATCCGCCCTTTTTATTTTTCCCGCGGCTGGCTGCAGATCGCCGAGCAAGAGGCGAAGGAGCGTCGTCTTACCGCTACCGTTTGGCCCGACGAGGCCAACGCGCATGCCGGAAGTGACGTCGAAGTCCACATTAGAGAAAAGTTTTCGGCCGGGGATGCCGTAGCTTACACCGTCGAGTGAGATTAATTTTCGCGTTTGCCGATTCGTGGCGGTGAAGTCTATTTTTGTGGCCACGCTGCGCGTCCGAGCGTTCAGGTCAGCAAGATTGCCGATCAATTCGTGTGCCTTGTCTATGCGCGCTTTGGATTTGGTGGTGCGGGCTTTGGGGCCGCGACGGAGCCACTCGAGCTCGTTGTGCACGCGGTTTTCGAGCGCCTCCTGATGCTTCTGCTGCGCGTGCAGATAATTTTCCTCCGCTTCTAGGAATTTGCTGTAGTTCCCTTCTACGCGGAGAAAGCCGTCTTCATAGGAACGGCTCAGCTCGACCATAACGGTGGCGATATTTTCAAGAAAATAGCGATCGTGGCTGACCACTACGCAGGCGAACGGCGCGTCTTGCAGGACCGACTCAAGCCATTCGATGCCGGCGAGATCGAGGTGGTTCGTGGGTTCGTCGAGTAGTAGAACATCGGGAGCCTGAACGAGCGCGGCGGCGACGGCGAGGCGCTTTTTCCATCCGCCGGAGAGGGTAGCTGCGGACGCGTCGAGATCGGTAAAGCCGGTGCGGCCGAGCGTTTCCGCGAAGCGCGATGCGTGTTCGACCTCCGGCACATTCGCTTCGTGCATGGCGTTATCGATGACGGAGCGAACGGTTTCGCCCGGAGCAAATTCGGATACCTGCGCGACCTTTGCCATTCGTGCGCGTTTACGAAGCGCAACTTCCCCGCTGTCCGGCCGAACATTGCCTGCCAAGATTTCGAGCAGCGTGGATTTTCCCGAGCCGTTTGGGCCAATCAGGCCGATGCGATCGCCGTCGGAAACGCTGAAGGAAATGTTCTGGAATAGCGGGGCGACGCCGAATCTCTTCGACAACGCATGAGCATTGATAATCGGAGGCAAACCGGACTTTTTCTCCTGATAATTTCACTTCTAGGATACCAGCCGCGAGGCATTTATCGGCACATGCGGATTTTTCGTCTGCCACGCGTCTTCTTCCAGCCCTCGACTCAGCAATTCACGCGCGGTTTACGGTCCTCTAACACTGGCGGGGTTAGCGTTCGATACGACGGAGAAAAAAACTGAGGGGAGAAGTGTATGAACGCTTCAAAAAGAATTTTGTCTGCACTCTTGCTGGCAGGCGCAACGATTTGTGTGACGCCGACGGCCAAGGCAGATGACCAGACGAAGACGGGCGCCGGCAACCCCGCGGCGATTGCACTGGCGAAAAAGTCACCACTGGTACAATCCGCGTACAAATTTCTACTGACCCAAGCCGCAAAGGTGAAGGACGACAAGCTGCGCAAGGAAACTCTGGATGCGCTTGGGGATGCTCCGTGCGTGCGTCACCGCGCGAATTTGACGGACGCGCAGAAGGACTCGATCATTCAGACGCTAATCGCGCAAAAGCTTGTGAATCCGGTGGATGCCGCGAGCCTGAACGGGGGCGTGAAAGCCGGAATTTTTCCTGCGCTGGTGAATGACGGCTCGGCCTGCCCGAAGCTTCCGCAGAAGTTTTTCTCCGCTCCCGGAAGCACGTCCGTATTCGGCCATCACTCTTATCCGGGCGGATTGGTGGTTCATGAATCGAACAATGAGACAGCAGATGTGCATCTGGCTACCGAGTATCGCGAAATTTACGGGAATGGCGGGCGCAACGGATTGCCGACAGTTGATCCTGACGATGTGCAGGGCAAGGGCGGGCATGATGATGACTCTGACGCTTCCGGGATTTTTATTAACGAGGATCTGATTATTGGCGCTCCGCTGTGGCACGACTGGGCCAAGCCGATGGTGTTTCAGTGGAATGCTAACGGCACGGAGTTTGTGGAATTGAATTTCGGTGGCTTTGGCACGACGGACAATTTCGGCGGCGCGGCGGGCGATTCGCGGACCGGCGGACATCACATCATCACGATTGCAGAAGAGATGACGCGGGGGCTGAGTCCGGAGTTCGTGATTACGCAGGCTTGCGCGCACTCGGCGCCGACGAGCGGCAATGAGTATAAGGTGGTGAACTGGCTGCGCGCGGGCGCAATCATTGCGCAGATCGATCCAGTGGCGAAAGGCTACCTTTCGACTGATACGAGCGGCAATTTCCGTTTGCCGGCACTGCGTCAATTAGGGAACGACGTAAATCTCGTCGCGAACGGGCAGACGAACGTGCTTGCGGAATACACGCTGCACAATCTTTCGGATGCGGATTTCACGTATTCGGGGCCGGCTGTGGATATCGACAATGTGATTCTGGCGGAAATTGCGCCCGAATTTGGTTACAACTCAACCGATGCAAATTACTTCACCAGCTTTCGCAATCCGGTGATGAGCTTTTTCTCGGCGGAGCGGCTGACGATTCTGTATTCCGAGAAAGGTACCGACGGTGTGCGACAGGAAGTGAAAAAACTGCATCAACAAGGCGTGCTTTAGTAAAAAGCGACAAAAGTCAAAGAAGACTCGGTAAACCGGACGAAGGCGGCCCGTTGGCCGCCTTTTTCCATTTGATGCGCGGCGGAAGCGCGTTGCCAAACCTTATCTGCGCGGCGGAATGATGGTCCGCTCGCAAGAGTTGATCTGGCATCGAATAAAATAGGCGGTACTTAGAGTGGCCGTTGGAGCTCGCTAGGCGAGGATTTTGCCGATGAGCCACAGGTGGCCGAAGGGGTCTGCGACGGCGCCTTGGAGCATTCGCTTGATTGGGCGGGGGCCGATTGTTTCGTGAGTGTGTTCCCGAACGGGGCTATGCTCGACCGCGCCGGCGGCGAGGGCTTGCTGGTGCGTGGCTACGGGATCGTCCACGAAGAGCTCGATTCTTACCGTTGTGAAACCTGCTGAAGATGGGCCGCGCGTGCCGTACTCAGGAGATTCGGTTGCGAGGAAGAACTCTGCGCCGTTGATGGAGAGTCCGGCGACGACATGATCGTTACCCAGATACCAGAGAACGGTCGCGCCAAATGCGGCCTTGTAAAACTTAATGGCAGCTGTGCCGTCGTTGACTGCCAGCATGGGAGAAATTTGAGTCACGATTCTGTCCCCCTCAAGCCGAGCGATTTTAGCAAACTGGGTCGCTCCATCGCGCGAAGAAACCGCGTTGGAGCGCACTGGCATGGCCATTAAAATCTCGGCCGACGAAACGAAACTTCACTGAAGAGCACTATTTACAATGAACTCGAGAAAGGCAACTCGGAAAGCGAACAAAAAGGAGGGCCATGAATATCGGATCGATGATGAAAGACGTCGGAGGGAAGGTCGCCGATCAGGTGGCGCAGAAAGCTTCGGAGACGATGAACGATGCGAACCGACTGATGACGCTCTTGCAGGAGGCCGGGTACAAAATCAGCGACTTTGAAGTCGAGGTGAAAGCATTACCAAAGATTACGATCAGCTTGAAGACCGATGAAATCGTAAGCGACAGCAAGCTGGACGCGATTATTCAGGCTAACATGGAGAATGACATGATTGTGCTGGTGCTCGGAGCACTGGCACAGGCGAACAAGCTCCGCGGGAAAGTGAGCCTGAACACGATCGAATTGAAAGGCGCAAAAATTGTGTTGGAGGCGGCACCGAGTGTCAGCCTGCAATGGAAAGAGAAAGCCGCGGCCAGCGGCGCTGCTGCATCGTAGCTTGGCGCTCGCTTTCCCTGCTGCCTGCCTGATAGGATTCCTCCCCCATATGCTCGAATCGACCGCTTGAATGGCATTCGCAAAATCCTCATTTGCTAGCAATCGGCTAGCCTCTCCCCAATTATTTCTGAGCCACTCTAATTCCACTGCGGTAATACGGGCTGCAATTCTCCCTCAGGTAGTATCCGGTGTGTGTGAATCTCAACGGGCCAAATTTCAGGCTCCTCCGCGATTGCCGGAATGGAACTGAAACGTTCCGACGAAACAACGGGCACATAGAGCAAAGTGGCAGCGCGTAGGCGGAGCAAAGCTACGATCCACCAAATTGTATTAAGACGATCGAGATGGTCGAGACGACACTCGACGGGAAGAAATAATTCGGGGACGATGTCTATATTCGCAGTGACGCCCTTGCGCTTCGCTACCCTTCACCTCCATCAGGTTGGGACGGGACTTGCACCCGCCAGCTGTCGAACATGCACGGCGTACAACAAAAGGGCCGCTGATCTCTCAGCGGCCCTAAACGCACAAAATAAGTTGTTTTCTCTTTGACTCGATACGATCTGACAGAATCTGCCCGAAGTTGTAAATCGAACGTTGCATCGAAAGCCCGTGAGAGCGATCGATGCGATGGTCAGCCTAGACCGCACACCATAGCGGGTTAGCTGACGCTTTCTTTAGAAAGGAGGTGATCCAGCCGCAGGTTCTCCTACGGCTACCTTGTTACGACTTCACCCCAATCATGAGTCATACCTTGGGCGCTTGCGTCCTTGCGGTTCGCGCGGCGACTTCTAGTACAACTCACTTTCGTGATGTGACGGGCGGTGTGTACAAGGCCCGGGAACGTATTCACGGCGTCGATCTGATACGCCATTACTAGCGATTCCGGCTTCATGCAGTCGAGTTGCAGA